>OJJT01000043.1_pt1 | contig 108911 bp, 86 predicted proteins | sample 1596281 | NCBI WGS metagenome assembly OJJT01 (sample SAMEA4350145, study PRJEB24818) | metagenome | biome: human; feature: gut; material: faeces | place: Denmark | collected 2013-09
CCCTTATCTTTGTTGTCTTGTTGATCGCGCTAATATTCTGCTGTCCCTCTCTCTTTTTTTTTTTAAGTATACGGCTCCCTCCGTGATCTACACCTCTCTATTCGTCGGCAGCGTCAGATGTGTATAAGAGACAGATATTATATATTACATAATGAATTTGTTATGAATTAACTTTACCCGGGCCTTTACCCGGCCAGGGAAAGCCGGAAGGAATTCATGGGGCCGGAGCCAAGGCGGCGCCTGACACAGGGAAGCACAGACAGGGGGTACGGATATGACTTTACGGCATCTGAGGATTTTTGTAGCGGTATATCAGGAACGGAGCATTACCAGGGCGGCGGACCGGCTGCATCTGGCCCAGCCCTCCGTAAGCCTTGCCATCAAGGAGCTTGAGGATAATTACAGCATCCGGCTCTTTGAGCGGTATTCCAGGCGGATCTATATTACGGAGCAGGGGGAACAGCTGTATAATTATGCGCTTCATATCATATCCCTGTTCGATGAAATGGAAGAAAAAATTCCGGCCTGGAAGCAGGCGGGCACGCTCCGGATTGGTTCCAGCGTAACTATCGGCAATTTCCTTCTGCCCACCCTGATCCAGAAATTCCAGGAGGAAGCCCCTGCCGTCCGTCCGCAGGTTACCATCAATAATTCGGGTTTCATTGAAGAGGCGGTTTTGAATAATCAGCTGGATTTTGCCCTGGTGGAAGGCTGCTCACAGAATCCGCAGCTGATATGCGAGTCCTTTATGGAGGATCGGATCTGTTTTATATGTGCGCCGGATCACCCGCTGCTTCAGAAAAAGAAGGTATCCTTGAGGGATATTTCCGCCTGCCCTTTTGTACTCAGGGAAAAAGGCAGCGCCGGCCGGGAGGCTGCGGAGGATCTGTTAAAATACAGCCAGCTGCCCATGACAATTTTGTGGGAAAGCGTGAGCACCCAATCCCTGGTGCGCGCGGTGAGCCGGAATATCGGTATCTCCGCCCTCCCCTGCCTGCTGGCTGAGGATGCGCTGGCCCAGGGCATTGTGGCGCAGATTCCTTTCGATGCCCCTGCGCTCCACAGAAGCTTTTCCATTATCTATCATCAGAATAAATATCTGACGGAAAATGCGCTGCGCTTCATGGAAATGTGCCGCCGTTTTTAAACGGCCTGTACGGAAAACAATACCCGGCCGCATCGCCGGGCCAGGAACAGACAGCCGGAGCGATGCGGCGGAAAACAGATGTCCGTGCCGGAATGGAATGTACCATTGCGGAAGCTGCGTTTTTGTATTATGCTGGACTATATTGTTACAAAAGGTAAATGGCAATAATTACGACAAAAGATACTTTGAGAGGAGCTTACTTTATTATGGCAAAACAGCCTGCTATCACGCTGCTGATCAAACCGGCATCCGGCAGCTGCAATCTCCGCTGCCGCTACTGCTTTTATGCGGATGAGATGAATATCCGGAGTGAACGCACCTACGGAATGATGTCCTTAGAGACACTGGATACGCTGGTGGAAAAAACCCTGAATCAGGTAACCCACATGGCCACCTTCGCCTTTCAGGGCGGGGAACCTACGCTGGCCGGCCTGGATTTTTACCGTTCCTTAATTGAAATTGAAAAAAAACATAACCACAAAGGGATTGAAATACATAACAGCCTGCAGACCAACGGCATCGTCATTGATGAGGAATGGGCGCAGTTTCTGCATGACAATCAGTTCCTGGTGGGCCTGTCCCTGGACGGGTATCAGGAGCTTCATGATGAAAACCGGAAATTTCCCGACGGCACAGGCAGCTTTGGGCGTGTGATGGAAACCGCGCGGCTGTTCCAGAAATATCAGGTGGAATTTAACATCCTTACGGTGGTCACCGCGCAGTCCGCCCGCCGTATCAGGCGCACCTATCAGTTTTTTGAAAGCCAGGGATTTACCTATCAGCAGTACATTCCCTGCATTGATCCCTTTGAGGAGAATAAAGGGAGCCTCTCCTATTCCCTTACACCGGATCGCTATGGGAAGTTCCTGAAGGATCTTTTTGATTACTGGTATCAGGACTGGAAGGAAGGCCATCCGGTCTATAACCGTACCTTTGAAAACTGGATCGGGATGCTGCATAATTATCCGCCGGAATCCTGCAATATGATGGGAATCTGTTCCGAACAGTGGGTGGTGGAGGCGGACGGCAGCGTTTATCCCTGCGATTTTTATGTGCTGGATGAATGGAAGCTGGGGAATATCCGCACCGCATCCTTTGAAGAGATGAATGAAAAGCGGGAGGAACTGGACTTTGTCAGCCTCTCCCGCCATGTGCCGGACAAGTGCCGGGACTGCCGCTGGTATCCGCTCTGCCGTAACGGCTGCAGACGCGACCGCGAGCTTCTGCCCGACGGAAGGACGCCGGGGCTTAATAGTTACTGCGCAAGCTACCAGGATTTCTTTTCTTATGCATATCCGAGAATGCTGGAAATGGCCAGGAGCATCAGATAGGCATTTCAGATGCCAAGAACGCGCATTTTTTCCAGGATGCAGTCGATTCTGTCCTGAAAGCGGAGTTTGTCTGCATCCGAGGATGCCTTTGCTGCAACGGATACTTTTGAGGATGTCTTCGTTGTATTGGTTGCTTTTGCTGTATCAGATACTTTTGCGGATGCCTCCGGAAAGCGCAGCTCTCCTGCTGTCCTGCCGTCGGCCAGGAATAGGATGCGGCCGGCCCTGGCGGCGATTTTCGGATCATGGGTTACCATCATCACGGCCGTGCCCTGCGCATTGATTTCCGAGAAAATGTCCATAATTTCCTCAGCTGCCGAGGAGTTCAGCGCTCCGGTGGGCTCATCGGCAAAAATAATTTCCGGATCGCCCATCAATGCGCGGCAGATTCCGGCGCGCTGGAGCTGGCCGCCGGAGGTCTGGGTAATGCTTCTTTGGGCAAGGGGCAGGATACCGGTGCGTCCCATGAGAGCCTTTGCCTTTTCTTCCGCCTCTGCGCCATTTCTTCCATGAGACCGCAGAGACGGGAAAATAATATTGTCAAGGAGATTCAGGTTTTTCAGTAACGCGGGCTGCTGGAAAACAAAGCCCATCCTGGTTCTGCGTAAATCGGCCAGCTCCTCTTCCCGGCAGACGGCCAGGTCCCTTCCGCAGAAGGAAACGGTGCCTCCGTCAATGGCATCCATGCCGCTCAGGGTATACAGGAGCGTGGATTTCCCCGAACCGGAAGGCCCCATTACTGAAAGGAATTCCCCCTTTGCAACGGATACGTCCACTTCATCCAGTACCTTTCTTTTTTCACTGCCCTCTCCGAAAAATTTCACGAGTTTTCTGCCGCATATAATTTCTTTCATTAATCTGTAATTCCTTTCCCGGCTGAAGCCGGTTTGCTGTGGGCTTTATGCAGCTGCCGCCGGCGTGTGCCTGCAGCCGTCTTATTCTTTTATAGTTTCCGATATTTTAATGTTTCTCACATCATGTGCCGCCGCTGCTGTTGTTCCGGCTGCCAGAAGAGCCATCAGCAGGAGGCAGGCGGTATAGGCCGGGCCGGGATTCCCAAGAAACCGGAAGGACGCGGCGCCGAAGGCGGAAAAAGCAAATGAGGCCAGCCCTTCTCCTGCGGTATTTGTAAACAGGATTCCCAAAAGGATGCCTGCCGCCAGAAGGACGGCGGAACGTGCCATATACTGGATGCTTAAGTCACGGTTTGTAAAACCGCAGGCTTTCATGACCGCATTGGAATACCTGTCTTTTGCCGCCAGCAGCTTGACAAACAGTAAGGTAATAAAGGCCGTTACCGTCAGGGCGGCCGCAGCGGCTGCAAAGGCGGCGAGCTTTACGGAATGAAGGGTCGGGCCATAGGTTTTGTTAATGTAGCTGCGGATATCTGTCACCTTGGCAAAGGGGAAATAACGCGAATACGCTTCCGTTTTTTCTTCCACAAGGCTGTGCTCGTTCAGTTCGGCATAAATGATGCTCCACATCATGGTTCCGGAGGACGGGAAGGCGGCCTTTGCCGTTTTTCCTCCGTTGGTTATGTCTGAATATATGCCGCAAATGGTAAGCTGTCTTTCACCTTCCTCCGTCAGGATGGTTATGGTATCGCCGATGCCTTTTTCCAGCTCTTTACTGTTTAGGGCGGAAAGGGCAAGCTCATCTTCTTTTGCGGGGGCGGAGCCTTCTGTATAGGCGACCGGAAAACTGCTGTGGTCACCCAGTTCAATTTTCAGCTGCTCCAGGGCGCCATCCTCCTTCCGGATGGAAAAAGAACCGGTGTTGAGCACCGTAAAGCTTGAAATGTCCGCATCCTGTGCCAGGACCTGTGCTGCTTCGGCTGTTTTTTCTGAAATCCGGTCTGTCTGCTGGATATCGATGCGCAGTTCGCAGTTGCCGATTCCCATATAAGCTGCAAAGCCCTTCGAAGACAGGGTTTCATACAGCTTTTGCGGAAAAATGATGATAAAGGAAGCAAAGATCAGTATGACAAGGTAGGCTGCATATATCTTTTTCCGGGACAGGATATCGTGAAGTCCATAAGAAATATTGGCTCCGGGCAGGCGGCGCCTGCACAGCCGCAATTTCCCTGCGATACCGTTTTGCTCCTGAGGCGCGCCGAAGCGGAGCGCCCCGGAGGCGGATATCTTTCCGAAGCGTTTGAGAATATTCCGGATAAAGAGCAGGATAACGTAAAATAAAAGGAGGGCGGCAAGGAAACCGAGGAGTATGGAAAAGGTCTTTTTACCGCTCTCCCCCATTACCAGCTTTATATTTGCAAGGAGCATATCCCGGCAGGGAAAGGAAAGAAGAAAGCCTGCCATGCAGCCCAATGCGGCTAAAAGGGCATATTTGGCCAGATAAATACGCCGTATGCAGGAAAGGCGGAGGCCAAGGGCCTTCATTACGCCGATTTCCCGGTAATCCTCTTCTATTTCGGCAAGCAGCGCGAAGCGGATGCATAAAAGAGCGATCAGTACGGCTGCGGCGCTAACGAGCAGGATTACGGCGATCATGATGCCGTCAGAAAGCGCGTTTATCATACGAAACAGCGGGTAGGTGATGACAGGACCGTTGGCGGGAAGGCCGGAGGCCGTATAGGCCGCGGCGAAGCTGCCCAGCGCCTCCATGTCCTTCAGCCGGAACTCAATGAGGTATTCCACGTTCCCGCATCCTTCCAGCCGTTCATAATCAGCATTGCTGACCAGAAAGCGTTTGGAAGAGGCCAGCATGGAATTCATCTGGGAATCCCGGAGAAAGCCGGCAATTACAAACGGCTCGCCGCAGATCTCAGCCCGATCGCCCACGCTGGCAGTATGATCCTGCAGGTAGCATACGGGTACATACAGTTGTCCGTCCTCCGGTTGTATTATGTTCCCTTCCAGATCTAAAAGATAGTCAAAGCTTCCGCTCTGCACGGACAGGCCATTGTCCTGGGTACTGTCCGTAAGAAGCTCATCTCCCAGGCGGATAGCGCCACCCTCCAGATTCAGGAACCGGAGCACCTGGAATTTATCTACGTCACTGTTGTTAGAGGCAAAGGCGCTGAGCTGTTCCATATCAATATCTCCCGAATGCATCTGGAGAAAATGGGGTGTTTCCGCCCGGGCCATCAGCGCATTTATGGCATCCGAGAGATTGACGGCCAGGGCTGCCGCCAGAGAAGCAAGCAGAGAGGCGCAGGCAATAAAGAGCACCAGCGTAAGGGTGACAAGCTTATTTCGTTTCAAATCATTTTGTAGCATTTTATTCTGCATGGCATGCTTCCTTTTCCGTTATTTTTTCAAGGGACCGGATCGCTTTGATATGGTAGAGAAGAAAAGCTGTGGCTGCCAGCAGGATTCCTGAGGCAGTGATGAGTTGGGCAGCCCCTCTTCCCACGCTGACACCCATTATCCTGGCGGTGGCATCTGCCAGGACACCTGCCAGCGCATAAGCGGCCACATAGCCAACCTGTGAAAGCACGCCAATCAGTCCCCAGGCCCTTCCCTGGCAGGTGTTGTCAATATTGGTACGGAGCAGATAATCCAAAGCGGTGTTGGCAAAGGGAAGCATGGCAAAAAAGAAAAAGCCGGAGGCACACATCAGCGGTATGCTCTCCTTCAGGCCAAATACTGCCATAAAAAAACCGGCGCCTGCCAGGGATAGGGAGAGAATTTTCACATATCCTTTTCTCAGGGAGACCATACCGATGATGATGCTGGATACCAGCATTCCCAGGGCGCAGATCGTTTCCGCCGTGCCCAGCGTGGCGCTGTCAGAAAAGGCAAGCACCATTGGGGTGCATAAGGTCTGCAGGAAACCGAGAAAAAAAGTGATTGCTGAAGAAAGAAGGACAAGCAGCAGAACACCGCTGCGCTGCGAAACTGCCCTCCAGCCGGTTTTCAGTTCCCTGAAGAAAGCCTTTTCCCGATTCTTCTTGCTGGAAGCCGTCGCAGCGCCTCCTGCCAGAAGCATGCCGCGCACGGCAAGCGTGGTAAAAACGGTCAGGAAAAAGGTGCAGATATCAATAACAAGGAGCAGACTGATATCCGACAGCGTGAGAAGGAAACCGGCCAGGATGGGTGATACCAGGTATTTGGCGGAGCCGGCGATTCCGATCAGCCCGCTGGCTTTGGTATACTGCTCCGGAGTGAGCAGATCCGTCACAGTCGCTTTGTAGGCCGGATCCATCAGCGCCGAAAACAGAGAGCTGATGGTGACGCCCACACAAATCTGCCATACCTGTGCCCCGCCCCGGAGGACGCAGATAAGTATAAATATAAGGCCGACGGCGGACAGCCCGTCACCCAGAAGCATCAGAAGCCTTCTGTCATACCTGTCTGCCAGGACGCCTGCCGGCACGCTCAGGAGAAGTCCGGGCAGAAATGCAAGGAGCGTCACCAGGGCCATGGCCGAGGCCTGACCGGTCTGTTCAAATACATAGACGCCGAGTCCGAAGGAGCTCAGCCCGCTTCCCACGGCCGAAATAAATTCTCCCGACCATAAAAGAAGGAAGTTGTAAAAATTTTTGTTTGGGTTCCGCATTTATCTCTCCTTTTTATTCATCGGTATCCGAAGCGGGAACCGGGTTCCTGTCAAACATCCGCAGCATGCAGGAAGCAAGCCTGCCGTTTTCTGTGCCAAGCAGCCGTTCCATATTGAAGATAAATGCCCGGATGCGCTGCGAACGCTCTTCTTCCGACATATCCATGGCATCATCAAAAAAGGTGGTGGCGTAGGCCATAGTCATTTCCATGCATTCGGCAGGATAAGGGGTGGAAAAAAGGCCTTCCCTGATACCCTCTTCAATAAGGCCGGTCAGTACAGGCGTCAGCCGCGTCAAGGTGAGCTGCTGTGTTTTCTGGTGCATCAGGGCATTCTGCGGCTTATGCATCTGCTCCACAAGGGCCTTACCGCCGTCCTGGCTGACATTCATAGCCAGCACCACGCGGATCAGGCGTTCCGTTACCGGAAGGCTGCTGTCTTTTGCAGCAGCGGCAGCGGCTGAATACATCTGTTCCTCATACCGCTGTATCAGGGCGTCCAGGATATCCTCCTTGGATTTAAAATGATAATACAGTGTGCCTCTTGCGATTCCCACATTTTCCAGGATATCATTCGTGCTGGTGCCGTCAAAGCCTTTCCGGCCGAAAAGTTCATCCGCCGCATCCAGGATTTCATTTCTGCGTTCTTCTGCTTCCTTTACAATTCTCATTTAATAATTCCTCTCCAAAATAGTAGACCGACTGTCTGTCGGTTACAGGATAGCATATATGGATGCCAAAGTAAACAGCAAAGTGAAATTTCGTGGTAAATTGTTCCCATACATGATAAAATGATGTATCCGGGCGAAAATAAGGAGGAAATAAATGTACGAAAGAATGTTGGATAAGAAGGCGGAGCCCTCCATGCCTGAGTTGGTCGCCCACTGCGGCATCTGCGGAGATATGTTTGCTGATATCAATGGTTATCTCACGAAGGAATTCGAAACGGAAACCGAGATTCGCTTTCCTTACGGCAATCATTACGGCTGGAGTGTGAAGCACAAAAAGAAAAGCAGGCTTATCTGTGATATATTCGCCGAAGCCGATGCATTTACCGTAATGCTTCGCCTGACGGATAAGCAGTTCGCTGCTGTTTATGACGGGCTATTGGATGAGACAAAAGAAGTGGTCGATAACAGATATCCCTGCGGAGAAGGCGGCTGGATACATTACCGGGTGACGGACAGGAAACAGATGGAGGATGCAAAACTGCTGCTTCGTGTTAAGCTGGGATGCCTTGCATCAGGCGCTCAGAGGCGCGGACGGAAGTGATATTCCTATCGGACCGCCTGTTCAGGTTTTAGGCGGCAAAAAAGCGGCGTTCCTTTTTCCCTTAAATGGGAACAAGTGAATGCCGCTTTTGCTTTAAAATAGCCGTCCGTTCTTACCTTCTCCAGTTTCTGTCCTGCTTAATCCGGGTTTCATAGGTGACCGCATCCACTTCTATATCCATATTGGACGGGCCTTTTTCTTCCGGAAGCCGCATATTTTTCTTTGCCTTTCTCTCCGGCCGTTTGCCGCTTATCTGCCGCTCATAATCCCATTTCCGCAGGAAATGACCTGCTGTCGGGACAAGGATTATAAGTGCGAAAATCAGTAACAGACATTGCAGTGCCGACATAACCGTCCCTCCCTTTTTCCGTTTCCTTTTCTGATATCCTGTCTCTATCCTATCATTCCGGACGGAAAGGTTCAACGGCTATGCCCTGAAATGTCACTTTTTGTCTGTAAAAACCGGCTTTTCGTTGTTTATACAAAAGTGCTGTCCCAGACATCCACGCCGCTCTCCTGGAAAATCTCGTGCAGGCGGGCTTTCAGCATCTCCTTTGTAATCCCCTTTTTCAGGATCATCTGCAGGAATCCGCCGCCGCCGGCTCCCGCGATAAAACGGGCGTCGATCATATCCTCACAAGCCATGAAAATCTGTTCGATGCAGGTATTGGTTGATCCTGCATCCAGCTGCTTGGACAGCTCCCAATGCTGATTGAGCAGATCGGTAAAAGCCTCCATATTCCCGCGTTCCAGTGCAAATTTCATGAGAACGGCAAGGCTCTGCATTTTTTCCAGGGCATCGATGGATTCCGGCCGGCCTCCCAGATAACCGCCCACCACATCACGGAGCAGGTTGCGGGCCAGCCGCCGCTGGCCGGTATATACGAGGGCAAAACGCTCCTGGAGCTCCTGTCTCGTTGCTTCCGGGATTTCCACCTTTTCCACGCGTATTTTCTGATCGATGCCGGGCATGGTGGAAATAAATTTGATGCCGGGGGTCAGGCCGCCGACCTGATCCTGCCAGCCGCCGCCGGTGCTCATGATCTGCTCCATGTTCAGGACGATATCGTAAATCTCCTCCTCCGAGGCTTCTCTTCCCAGAAATTCAAACAGTCCCTTCACGCAGGCGCCGGAAAGAATGCTGCTGGTGCCAAGCCCGGAGCCCTGGGGGATTCCAACAACCCGGGTGGAAAGGCTGATGCCGCCGCCCAGCCGGCTGCAGATTTCCTGAAGGTTCCCGCCGCTTAAGGGAATGATGCCGCAGGCAATCAGCGCCGCCTTGTGCAGGGCAAAGGAGTCGTAAGGATTATGGCAGTCCTGGATTTCTTCCACGGTTTCCACGCTGCCTGCAGCGCCGATATCCGTGCTTGCAAATTCCACATGCAGTTCCTTAAGCTTCTTTACCTGGATCTGAATGGGGTAAATGCCGTTCAGCTTCAGAGCGGCATTCAACACAACACCGCCGCATTCGTTGCAGTGAGGAGGAGTATCGGTCCAGCCGCCGCCCCAGTTGACGCGGACAGGCAGTTCCACCGTCACCTCATCCTTCGCTATCCGGTAATCCTGGCTGGAGGGCAGCTTGGCCGCCGCATTGTCATAAATCGTCCTCTGGATGGTTCCGAAGCACATGGCTTCCAGGGCATCATAGCCTGTCTGGCCGAAGGTGATCCGGTTTTCCTTCATGTACTGTGCCAGAGCGTAATAGATACGGATTTTCAGGGAAAATCCGGCTTTCCCGGCATCCTCCAGCAGCATTTCATAGATATCCTGGCTGATGCCATGGGCTCCGAATACCTGCAGCGCTTCTTTATAATAGGTGCCTGCTTCAATGGCCCATACGAATTTGCTGGCAAGGATCCGGCTTTCCAGCTCATGCTGCCATTTGCTGATGGCAAGGACATCCGCTCCGTTAAAGCTGGAATACAGGCTCATGCGCTCCTTATTTTTCCAGGCTTCTATCTCTTCCGGGGAAGCGGAATGCTCCGCCATTTTTTTTACAAGAAGGGCAGAACGGATCGCTTCCTCCATCGTATCAGCCGCAGGGTAAAGGGCGGCAAACCAGAGATAATGCTCTCCATCCTTCCACAGCGCTTCGGGTGTCAGGCCGTTGCCCGAAAGGAAGGCTGACAGTGTTGTCCCCAGGAAGCAGGCGTCTTTTTCCAGCGTTCCCTTGGGATTGTCCTCCACGCCGTAGGTACGCACCACATACCTGCCGTTAAGAAGCTTCAGCCCGTGCAGCACCACATTCTCAGGAACAGTTACATTGCGAAGCTTTACGTTGGAAATTACGCTTCCTTTGCCTACCACACTTTCATCCAGCACGTAGCTGTCTTCCAGATAAGCGCCGCAGGCGATGCGGGCGCGTTTTCCCACATAGCTGTTGTGGGCGGCATAGGCCGAGGTTTCCGGCGCTGTGGTGGAAACCTGCTTTTTCCAGTCCAGGAATTCATAGTCCTCCACATCCGCCGTTACCAGCCTGCGCAGCTCTGTTGTAGTCCCGAAATGGATGAATTCCGCAGGAGAAAGGCAGATGAGCTTCATGGAAAACGGGGACAGCGCCTCCCATATTTTGGTACGGCAGCCAAGGAGCCGCTCATTGATCGTTCCCTCCGCCGCTTCCCTGTAATATTGTTCCAAGGTGGCGGAACGGGCCAGCGGATAGAGGAAATCGCCATAAAAGCTGATTCTTGCCTCTTCGTTGACAAATTCGGAGAATTTCTGTTCATCCGTCCTTCCGTCCGTGCTGATCAGGCCATAGAGGGACTGAAGCAAATCCGTGTCCATTATGACCGCCCCGGTATCCAGATCCACGTTGTCCTGGCTATTAACGGCGCCCAGCTCACGAAGGCGTTCTTCACTCTGCTTGTGAAGGAACTGGCCCACATAATCATTGCCGTCATTGAGGAAAACACCGTGCTCTTTTCCTGTCTGCACATGCTCCTTCATGGAGATTGCGGCAGCGCCGTGATAATTGAAATCGATCTGCAGCGGGTTAAACAAAAGAAGCACATCCCCTGAAAGCACAAGCATTCCTTCCGGAATCCGGGAAGGCACGCCGGACATACCTATTACAAACTCATCAAACAGCGTGGAGGCATATCCGTTGGGCAGCTGCCTTGGAACCGGGGAAAACAGCTTCCCGCAGGCAGAGTACTGGGGCACTCTCTTGCTGTCTCCGCCGGAATGGATGACGAGAATCCGGCGGCCCTTGAATAAACCGGCAGGATCGGCCGACGGCTCCTGCTCTGCAATATATCTGAGAACATTAAAGGTTGCGCCGCCGGAGCCCACCCGTTTGCCGTCCGGATCGGGAAGCACCGCATAATGGGTGCCCGCGGGAAGCAGTCCCTGTGCCAGCCTGTAATCAATCTGTTCTCTGTATGTACGCGCCTGTTCCTCGTTGGATGCAGTCAGAATCAGATAGTCCCATTTGATAAAGCTGGGCTTCCTCAGGCTGTTTTCATAATCCTCCCAGGAATCCAGATAGGATTGCCTGAGGAAGAGGTTTTTCATTTTCTTATAATTCAATGGCTTGTCCCCCATTCGTTTTTGCAAGGGGAGGAAATCGCAGCTTCCCTCCCCTGCTTTTTCTATTCTATCTATTTATGGAGAAGAAATCAAGAAGCTGTCCATATCTCTTTTCATTCTTTGTTATTGTTCGCTTTCGTACAGGAATCGGATGTTCTCATAAATTTTTGAAAAATCGATGATGCATTTCCTGTCAAAAATGCAAACTGAAACTTTATCCTCAAAAGTATAAATGGAAGGCAGTTCATTATGTTCCAGATCATAAACAATAACCTTTTTCTTATCCGGATCGACAAGCCAGTATTCCCGTACGCCGGCCTCGGTATACTTCGCAAGCTTCAGGCTCATGTCCCTGCGTCTGGTGGATGGAGAAAGAATCTCTGCGATAAAATCCGGCGCTCCATAAATAATACCCTTTTTCAGCTTGTTCCGATCACAAACTACCAGCACATCCGGTTCCACCATTGTGCGGTCATCGCAGTCAAGCTGTACATCCAGCGGTGAAATCAGAGGAATACAGCTTCCCTGATTCTGCCGGATATAATTCGCCAGTTCACGGTAAACCTCTCCTCCCCAAAGCTGATGTATACTGGTTGGGGAAGCCATATCATAAATAACGCCGTCAATCAGCTCCACCCTGTGTTCTTCCGGTATCTTATAGTAGTCTTCCAGCGTATACTCTCCCCGCTTCTTCCCGCCATAGGCCGCGGCGGTTTCCTGTACAACAGAGGTTCCCGAAGGGCCGCCGGGATAAATGCCACAGGATCCCTCTTTCCCGTCTTCCGCGGGCAAATTACCTGCAAGCGCCGTTTCCAGGGCTCTTCGTGTTTCATAACGCGGAGTCTTCGTGATACCGCCCAGAATTTTCTGCACGGTTCCCAAAGGAATGCCTGAAATCTCTGCCAGCTTCTCATAAGAATACCCCAACTCCCTCTTACGTTCCTGCATCTCTTCTATCGTCATCACAATCATCCCCTTCCTGATATCCAAATAATATCATAAATAAAACCGTTATTCAACCGTTTTATCCATTTTCTGATAAGATATCCATTATCGCAGCGAGATGATTTTCTGCATTTTTTTACACAATAACAATCAGACTGCCCAGCCAGTGAGCAGTCTGATGTTAAGCTGTACCATGATATATACCTGCATTACAGGCAGTGTGATTTCTTCCTTAATTAACAGAAGCCTGTGTTTCCACGAGCGCTGCAAGACGGTCCCAGTATCCGCCGCAGGCTTCCCTGGATTCAGGAACATGCTCTGTAAGCTCCTCCAGGGAAAAAGGCAGATCCGTCATGGCCTGGCTGTCCTGTCCGGGCAGCTCTGTGCCGCCGCTGTACCAGTTTTTATGGAAAGAGGATTTCTGCCAGCCGTCGCGGGGGCTTTTTACAAAATGAAATATGTTTGCGGTAAAATGATGGGACTCCCCTTCCTTGTGGCAGCAGATCGCGGGGCCTTCCTTGGTATTCAGGAACAGGTTCCCATAAATTTCCGCGGGCAGGCCATAGTCGTCCTGTACCAGGCAGCGTTCATCATTGATGCTGATATTATACCGCAGGATGGTCCGGCCGCAGTCCCGGTTCCGGTTGATGCCCATGCAGTCCAGCCAGAAGCCGCCTTTATTTCCATGGGTATAGTTGTATTGGAACACCGTATCGCCTGCGGTTCCCCAGTCCGTATCAAAGGCTGTCCCGTCATTTTCAAACAGGCTGGTTCCTGCCACTTCATTTCTCTGAATCAGTGCATTGGAGGTTGCGCAGACCCAGATCCCTGCAATGAGACGGGTATCCTCCAGGCTGCCCAGCGCTCCGGCATCTATGCAGGTATTCCCGTCTATCAGGGGAGAAATACAGTTGGCAACGATAATGCCGTCGCTTCCCGTCCGTTCGATGCGGTTGCCTCGTACCACAACGTGAGTGTGGTGGATGTCATTGATAAAATCCTCCTGCTGGTTCACACGGATGCCGCTTGTGAGGACATCGTGGATATAGTTGTTTGCGATGACTATATTATGAAGGCGGTTTTCGTTACAGGAACGTCCCGGTATGGTGACATAGATCCCAGAATTCCAGTACATGCTCTGATAAACGTCCCTGTTTCTCCGGTTTTCCCCGGTGACGTCGCTGATTTCGCAGCCCTCCACAACAATGTCCCTGGTGATGCCAAGGGGGCTGGCGCAAATACAGATTCCCTGCCTTACCGCTCTCTCCTGCGCCCGATTGGTCACCCGGATGCCGCGGACGATCCAGAAGCTTACACCCTCCAGCAGGATGGCTGCATAGCTGCCGTCGCCGTGGATAGCCGGCATGGCGCCTTCCCCGAAGCTTTCCAGGATTACCGGCGCATAAGGCACGCCGCTGCCTTTGGGCGCGAGCATACCATGCCATTCTCCCCCTTTTTTCAGCCGGATGGTATCTCCGGGACGGAAAACCTCCGCGTTCACCCGTTCCAGGCTCAGCCAGGCTTCTTTTTCCGACAGGCCGGAGAACGAATCGTTTCCGGCACAGTCATCCACATAAAAAACTCTTCCCTGCTCTGTTGCTGTCATACTGTTTTCTCCCTTTCATTTTTTTCCCTTTTATGTTTGCAGGTTTTGCTGCGGCCTTCCTGCATCAGCTCCACAGGGAAGCCGCGTCCTTTTCATTTTTCAGCCTGCGCAGCACCTCCATGCGGAAGGAGCCGGGCCAGGCTACCAGCCACCCGGAGGCAATGCCCCGTTTGCCCTGTCTTGTTACCGTATAGCTTTCATCCTGGCTTCCCTCCGGGCGCAGCCTGCCGTCAATGACCAGGCTGCCGTCGGAAATATGCTGACAGCCGTTTCTCCAGACAGCCCTGGCGCGCTTCAGCCACCGTTCCTGTCCGGTAGCCTTAAAGAGCTGATACAGCTCCGGGATATAGCACAGCGCAAAGGGATCGATGCCTTCGTGCACTGTGGATACCAGAGTGCCTCCGAATGAATCATAGCCGGTCTGGCCAAGCACCGATTCCGGGCCGAAATGGCAGGTATGGGTATACTGCCAGGTGGACAGATACCAGGCGCTGTCCAGGGCGCCGTCCAGCCATTCCTTCTCTCCGGTAAGCTCATAAAGCGCCATTGCCCCCTTCAGCAGCGGTATACCGGATTCCTTATCAATGGAAAAAATATCAAGGGCGCCGGCTGTGGTATAGCCGTATTCCTTCAGCTCCTTCAGGTAATGGCGAAGGCCTTTCACCGCCGCCTCCTTATAGCTTTCCTTTCCGGTTCTGCGGTAGCCTTCGATCAGAGGCAGGACGAGAAAGGCTCCCACGGTGCCGTCTTTGATGGCGGTTCTGCCATCTGCGTGCCAGCATTTGGCGAAGCTGCCGTCCTCTCCCTGCATCCTGACCGCAAAGTCACAGATTTCCAGCGCGGCCTCATAATAGCGGGCGGCCTTTTGCCGGATACGTGCCGGATCGGCGGAGTCCGTCTGTTGTGCTTTCTTCCCTTCACCACATAAAATACGGCCGCTCAGTTTTTCCGTAAGATCGCAGGCTTCAAAATAGGCCAGACCTGCGGTTCCCAGATCACAGGCCTCCAGATATCTGACCTGTCCCGGATCATAATAGCTGCCCGTCACGCCGGCCGGTACCCTCGCCATTTCCAGCCAGCTGTCAAGCACGGAAAAGCCCATGGCTTTTGCTTCCTTATCGCCGGTCCGGAGGGCTTCGCACAAAAGTGCATTGGCAAACATGGCATTCTGGCCGCACCAGCCGATTTCGTATTTGTTGTATTTGCGTTTTTCCCAGCCGCCGTTTTCCCAGGCAAGGCCGATGTTAATGCCGCAGAAGCCGTCAGGCTCTTTGGTATACAGCTGTTTGGCATAAGCGATTCCCAGCTCCCAGATCCGTTCCGGCGGATAAGGGCAGTCCCGCTTCCTGTCATTTTGTTCCCAGGCGGCATCCAGCGCCTTGCGGTAGCCGGACCTGGGAACAGCATCCTCCTCCAGGACGATCCAGGCGGTAAAGCTGTCCATTTCCTTTTCCTCCCCCTGCCAGGCCGGGCCAAAGCGATAGAGAAAAAGCGTTCTGGGCGCTTCTGTCTCCGGCCAGACGAGGCTGTGCACCTCTTCCTCCCGGTCCGAATACAGCTGGCAGCTGTTGCCGCCCTCCTCTTCTCCGAACAGGGCAACGCTTACGGTACGGCCGGCAAGCGTTTTTTCCGAATAGGTCATGGCGGCTACGGAGGAACGGTGCCAGCCATAGGTCCAGGGAACGCCGTGATAGCGGTCAGAGGTATACTCACAGAAGGTTCCCCAGCCGTTTCCGTCATAATTTACGCCCGGAACCATGGTGAAGTCCGGAAGATAGGAGGCCCGCAGCTCCATCCGCATTTTTCCCGTCCCTTTATTCCCCGCATCGGAGGCCGGAAGGCGGCGGATCCAGCGGTATACGCCGGGCGCCTTCTCTTCAAAGCTATCCAGCCAGCCTTCTTTACCGACCGCCCTGGCCAGCTGGATTCCATCACTGAAAAAACAAGTGTCCAGGCCTTTTTTTATTATCGTAATCATCATTTATCTCCTTTCTGCGCGTTCCGGTGCTGGTTACTGCAGTAGCCCGTTCAGCAGGTTCCAGTTATCGCATTTGCGCAACACCTCCAGGCGGAAGGCACAGGGCCAGGCAACCAGCCATTGGGAAACGCTGAAAATATCTCCCCAGCCGCCGCCCTTGTTTCTGTGCAAAGCACCCCAGCGTGTATGGAGATAGGCTTCGTCACAGCTTCCGGCAGGCCTGGGCGCTTTATCCATAATCTGCAGCGTCCCGTCCGAAATCCCCTGCACCCCGTTCCTCCAGACAGCCAGGGCGCGTTCCTTCCACTCCTTGTTTCCGGTCAGCTCCGACAGCTCCAGCAGCTCAGGAATATAGCAGAGAGCAAAATCATCAATATGGAGATGGGAGGTGGAAACCGCCGTACCACCGAAGGTATCATAATGCATCATGCCGAGTACGGAATCCTCCGGGTAATCCACGCTGTGGTGCCACTGCCAGGTGGACAGATACCAGGCCGCTTCCTCCGCCATCTGCAGATAGGAGTCAAAACCGGTGGCGCGGTACATCAGGATGCCGCCTTTGAGCAGGGGGATGACGGATTCCTTGTCAATGCAGCAGGTATCCAGGGCGCCGCTGGTGCCGTAGCCGGTATTATGGAATTCCCTGTAATAATAGGAATAAGCGCGGACAGCGGCGATATTGTACCGGTCCTCTCCTGTGCGCAGGAAGGCCTGTGCCAGGGGAAGAATGAGGAAGGCGCCCGCCGTTCCGTTCAGCTCATGGGCAGAGCCGTCCCGGTTCCAGCTCATTCCGATTCCGCCGTCCAGCCGCTGCCGGTTCATGGCAAAATCACAGATCTCAAAGGCCGCATCCAGCCAGGCCTTTTTTTCAAGCCCCAGCAGCCAGGCCTGATCGTAAGCTTCAAACAACTGTACGCCGTAGGTGCCCAGATTACAGGCGTCTATCAGGCTGTCCTGTGGATCATAGCGGGTCAGGAGAAATCCGTCGTTACTGCGCGCTTTTTCCACCCAGCTGTCCAGTACGGACACCGCAATCTGCAGGGATTCCTTCCAATCCTTCGGTTCGGTGCCGCAGGACTTCCTGCGCTGGCAGTCATACAGCAGGGATACTGCCAGGGAAGCGTTCTGGCCGCACCAGCCGATTTCATATTTGAAATCCGGCCGCTTGCTCCATTTCTTCCCATCCCAGCTGAATCCGATGCTGAAGGCCTGGAAACCATCTTCCTCTTGGGTATACAGCAGTTTTGCATAAGCCGTGCTCAGGTTCCAGACCTCTTCTGCCGCCCTGACCGGTTTTTTGCTTACATAGTTCTGTTCCCAGGCATGATGCAGCATGTTCCTTTCCGCTTCAATGCCGGCGCCGGGGCACAGGTAGGCGGTAAAGGTGTCTGTCGGATCCATATGTCCGCGGTATGCCTCCGCCCAGTCGTCTGCATAGAGTACCTGGGGTTCCTCCATTTCCGGCCAGATCACCCGGTAAACCGGTCGCTGATCCTTCAGAAATATACTGCCGGAGCAGCGGCCGCTACCGAAAAGTGCCAGGCCGTCCTTTTGGTTCCAGGAACAGGCCGCCCCGGGAACAGCACAGCGGTGCCAGGCGTAGGTATAGGGAATGCCGTCCTTTTCCAGCCCCTTATATTCATGATCCTTTCCCCAGGGATTGCCGTCATAGGAAATGGCGGGCACCAGGGTGTGTTCCGGCTCAAAACAGGCGGCGGCCTCCATTACCATGTGATCCACAGGCTCCTTTGTGCGCCTGGTCCAGGTGATAAGGGTGCCGTCCTCCGAAATATGAAAGCTGTCCTCTGCATTTTCCGGCGTTTCAATGCAAAAGAGCGGCCTAGCCCCATCAGGGCCGTCCTGCCGCCGGAATATGTGTTTTTTCCCTTCCTCAACAATATGAAGCATTTCGTTCTTCCTCCTCTTTTCTTGGCAGTCATGCAGCAGTTCTGTTTTTACTGCCGCATAATTACGTTCTTTCCCCGTCTGTGCCTGATACCCCGTCTTTTTCCTGTCCCAGAAGCTTCATGCGGTACTCCTGGGGAGACATACCCATGCTTTTTTTGAAAAAATGGGTGAAATAGGATGCCGTATTCAGGCCTACCCTTTCAGCGATGCTCTGAATGCGGATGGTGGGATCCTGCAGAAGCGTTTTTGCCGCATTCAGCCTTTGTGCGGTGATATACTGGCCCAGGGAGTTATCCGTCACCTTTTTATACAGTCTGGATAAATAGGCAGGATGCAGGCCTGCGATTTCTCCGATCCGGGTCATGGAGAGATCCTCGGAAAGGTGCTCCAGAATATAGGTGTTGACCTTATGGACGATATAGTTGTCTGTGTCTGTATGTATCTCCTGACGGCTGCGGAAATATTTTTCCGCCACGGTTTCCAGATAATAGCAGGCATCCCGAAACCCGTGGTGAGTATTGTAATTCGCCAGCTTTTCCAGATTGATTTGGGTCAGAAGGCTGCTTTCCCTGGGCAAATAATTAAGGATGGCCTGAAGCAGCAGGGAGGCCAGCGTTGTATATATTGTGCTCTCCGCCGCAGGACCGGAGGCAGGCATACCAGCCTTTATTTTGGCAAGCACTGCCATAAAATCGCCTTCTTTACCGTAAACCAGGCTGTCCGAAAGCTTCTCAACGTTGAAGGCGCCCATGACAGGGCCTTCCCTGCGCCAGGTATAGGAAGACAGGGCATCCTTTTTCCCGCACAGAAGGATGCCGCCGCCCTCCTCCATTTCAAAGCGTTTACTGCTCAGTATGGAGAAAACCTCGGACAAACCTTCAAGCCCGGTTTCCTTTTCATACAGATAGACCGCGGGAGGAATCAGCTCCACCCTCTCACACATGCTCAGGGCAATTTCCAGAAAACCCTTCAGCCGAAGCGGCCGGTTGTCCTCCGACTGGGCAAGAAGCAGCATAATGTGTTCCGAAACGTAAGCAGCTCCGGCCCGAAAGGCTCCCTTTATATTTCCCAGGATAATACTCTGTATCTGTCCGGTTACCGAAGCATCCCATTCAGGCTCCATACAGATAAGCGCGGTAAGAAAACCGGACTGCAGATCAAAGGAAATACCTGCTGCCTGAAGCTTCGCATAAAGCTGTGCTTTGTCCGTTTCCTCCCACCGGACGGTGGTTACCATCCGGCGGAAGCACTCCCTACGCAAAAGAGGCGCGGCCTCCTGCCAGGAAGCGTTCAGCTTCAGCAGCCGGCTTTTTTCTTCCTGCTCCTTCTCCAGCCGGTCATAAGCTTTGTCGATTGCCCGGCGAAGAGCTTCGTCACCGTCCAGCTTGAGGACATAGTCGATCGTCCGGCTGCCCACGGCCTGTCTCGCATATTCGAACTCACTGTGTCCCGTAAGGAAAATGGTGAGGCAGTCAGGCCATTCCTTTTCCACGATTTCCACCATCTCCAGGCCGTCCATGCCAGGCATACGGATATCGCTCATCAAAAGATCCACACGGCTGTTCTGGAAGATTTCCAGCGCCCCTTCGGCACAGTCCGACTGGTAAATAAGAAACCGGTTTCCATAAGCCCTCTCTATCATACGACAGAGTCCTTCTAAAATCAAAGGTTCATCGTCCACAATCAGTAAATTATACATATTTTTCTTCCGTAAGCTGTATTCTGGCAGTTACCCGGAAGCCTCCCTCCTGCCTGTTTTCAAAATATAAACCGCTGTTTACCCCATAGTGGAGCTTCAGGCGGATATTGGTATTGGAAAGGGCGTGTATTTCCTCTTCTTCGATCCGGCCCTCTTCCATACGTTTTTTCACCCGGGCCAGCTCTTCCGCTGTCATGCCCGGCCCGTTATCCTCCACTGTAAAGTAGAAAATACTGTCCTCAAAGCGCATTTTGATGTGTACCTCCCCGTCTCTGACACGATTCTTCATACCATGTTCATAGGCGTTCTCAACCAAAGGCTGCAATGTGAGAGGCATGAGTTTGGCATCCGCAAGCTCCGGCGGAACCTCTCCCAGAAAAGCGCGGATCCGGCCGCCGAACCTGGTTTCCTGGATGGCGAGATAATTGCGGATATGCTCAATTTCCTGGCTGATTTTTACCTTGCGGTCGCTGACCCTGGTGATGTACTGATAATATTTTCCCAGATGCTCCGCATAATCGGCAATAGGCTCGTTTTCATCCATCTGCGCCATGCGGTAAATCAGGAAAATGCTGTTGTACAGGAAATGGGGCTGGATCTGATACTGCAGCGCCCTCAGCCGCGCGATGTGCACCCGATATTTGGAATCCAGGTTTTCGCGGATCAGGCTTTCCGTACGGAGGACCATCCGGTTGTATTTGTCATAAATGATGGCCAGCTCGTCCTTCCCTTTTTCCTGGATCAGGAAGGAATTCTTATCCTGTTTATCCTCCATGGCCTGGAGAATCCGGCCGAGGGGTCTTGCAAAGGATTTTCCCGCGTAAAAAGCATAAGCGCCCAGAAGAGCCACCACCAGAATGGTCAGAGCCGCATTGAAGATCCGGAAAAAACGGAGCGGCTTTTCCACCACCTGATTGGGATAACAGTAAACCAGCCAGATTCCCAGGCGGGAAAGCAGCCGGCCGGAAGCAAAACCATCCCTGGAGGCGTGAATGCTTTCTTCCTCTCCTGCTGTGCGGATTTTCTCCTGAACTAAAGCGAGAACCGGAACGGAAGCGATGTCCTCCTCCAGCTTTTTCCCGGAACCGGCCAGTACGGTGCCGTCCTGGTTCAGCAAAAAAACGGTGCCCTCATCCTCTCCCAGCATTTCCTCCAGTTTACCCTGCAGCGTTTTCGGCGTGATGGTGGTTCTTATGTAAAAATGGGGGATTTTCCGGTTGGACGGATTCATATTGTAAGGGAAAAAGATGGTCAGGCAGATACTCCCGTCCTCATTCAGACAGGCCTGCCTGAAATCTCCGTAATCGTCCTCCTCATAGCTGTCCAGGATGGGGCTGTCGGCGCTGATTACGATTTTCCTGTCCGGGAAGTAGGTCTTGATGGACGCGGCAATGCTGTGGAGTACCTTTACATTCAGCAGGCGGTAGGAAAACTGCTTCACCGCTTCATAACGCTGGTAGTTGCTCAGGCTGTCCCAGGCCACATGGAGCTTGAGAAGGCTGGCGTCATTCGTCAGGCTGCTTTGCGTCAGCAGAAGGCTGTCGGTTTCCTGCTGAAGCTGTTCCTCCCAGAAATGGACCTTGGAATCCAACGTGTCCTGGATCTGATGGGACAGCACATTCCTGCTGTACTGATTGCTGAACAGTCCGATCCCGTAGAAACAAAGACATACCAGTGTAATGGAAATCAGCATTTTATGAAATGTTCTGGAATGGTACATCTGCCTCCCCCAATCTGCCCGGCCGTCCTGCAGGACGAAAGCGTTTTTCACTTGCTTCTTCCAACGGTAATTATGGCCGGGCCAACACTATTTTAGCATAACGGCCTGTGATTTTGCATTTTTCCGGAAGACAGCCAGCGAATGCCGGCTGCATTACTGCAGCAGCCCGGCTATCCGGAGTGCTTCGCTTTACTACCCTTTTACAGAACCCATAACCATTCCTTTTACAAAATATCTCTGTAAAAAAGGATAAGCTGCCACAATAGGCAGGGTGGACAGAAAAATCTGCGCGCATTTTACGGTTCTGTCGGAGATCAGCGCCATTGTCTGCCAGTCCGTGGTGCTGTTGACGGAGGTGTCCCCCTGGATAATGATGGTCTGCAGATAGCTCTGCAGGGGATACTGTGTGGGTTTGTTCATGAGGATGATGCCGTCAAACCAGGAATTCCAGTGATAAACAAGTGCGAACAGGCAGATGGTGGCAATGCTGGCCTTGGACAGCGGCACATAGATCCTGGCCATGATATTCCAGTGGCCTGCTCCGTCCATGAAAGCGGCCTCCTCCAGCTCCTCCGGTATCGCCCGGAAAAAATTCAGCATCAGCACCACGCTGAATACGGGCACTGCTCCCGGAAGCACCAGCGCCCAGATGGTTCCCAGCAGATGCACGCTCTTAATCGTCATATACCATGGGATAAGTCCCGCATTGATCAGCATGGTGATAAAAAAGAACCAGGTATATACCGTGCGCAGCTTCAGCTTGCGGTTATCCTTGGACAGCGGATAGGCCACGAGGACGCACATGATGACATTCAGCGATACGCCCAGCAGACACCGGATCACCGTCACCCCAAGGGATTTCCAGAAAGCTGCCCTTTTTGCCACGTATTCATAGGATTTCAGTGTAAAATCCACCGGCAGCAGCTTCACCAGCCCGGCTGTGGCCGCGGCATTGGAGCTGAGGGAAATCGCCAGGATATTGATCAGGGGAAGGATGCAGATCAGCGCCAGGAAGGCGAGAATCAGGGTATTGATAATTGTAAAAATGCGGGAACCCACGGATTCTTTAACCTTCACACCACTTTTTTGTGTTTTTGTATTCATTTTCATAAGGCTTGCCCCTCCGTTTATACGTTAAAAGATCCGGTAATCGAAAAATTTATATGCAACATAATAGGATACGGAAATGAAGAGACAGGATACGGCGGACTTGAACACGCCCATTGCCGTCGCCGGCCCGAACTGCGCGTCAATCAGGCCGATGCGGTAGATAAACGTATCAATAATATCGCCGGTCTCATACACCTGAGGGCTGTAGAGGTTCAGAACCTGATCAAACCCGGCGTTCAGTACATTTCCCAGGGAAAGCACACACATGAGCACAACGATCATCCGTATGCCCGGCAGTGTCACATGCCACATTTTCTGGAAGCGGTTCGCGCCGTCCATCGTCGCGGCCTCATACAGGCTGAGATCAATTCCGGTGATGGCGGCGAGATAAACCACCGTACCGAAGCCGAAGCCCTTCCAGACATCCGTCATGATGATAGTGGGCTGGAACCATTTATTGCTGCCCAGGAAGAAAATGGAATCTATTCCAAAGAAATTCAGGACCTGATTCAGGATACCCTGGGAGGGAGAAAGAATATCTATCATAACGCCTCCAAGAACGACCCAGGACAGGAAGTAAGGAAGATATATGGCTGTCTGCACTGTTTTCCTGAATTTATTGGAACGTACTTCATTTAAAAGGATGGCAACGGTAATCGGCACAATCAGGCCGAGAACGATTTTAAAAAAAGCAATGACAACGGTGTTGCGTAAGGCTGACATTGCTCCCGGCATATTGAACAGATATGTAAAGTTATCAAAGCCTATCCATTTCTGGTCTCCGAACAGGCCTTTGGCCGGAATGAACTTCTGGAAGGCGATTACCATGCCTGCCATTGGGATATAACAAAATATAACAGTGAAAATAATTCCGGGAACCAGCATGAGATGCAGGGGAAGTTCCCTTCGGATCGCATTTTTCTTTTTTGGTTTTTGTCTGTCAGCTGCCATATAACAGTCCTCCATGCTGCCGGCAGCGAGGGCCGATGCCGGCACAGATTTTTATACTAACGGACCGGAAAAGCCGGAGGTTTTGTTTGTATGCCCAAAGCCTCCGGCTGTCACAGGTCACAGGTTACCTTTTCCGCTTATTTTACAGAGGAATACCATTCATTTACTTCTGCTGTCATATCGCTTCCGCCCAGCTTGTTGAAATCCTCAACAAAGGTATCGAATTCATCGATGGACGCTTCGCCGATAATGATTTTGGTGTATACCTCATCCCTCATGGTTTCCAGTGTGGAAAGCTTTTCTGTCATGGTCTCGGTGGGCGCTCCCACAAATTTATTGATCATGATGCGGTTATCCTCGCTCATGGCATTGATTGATGAATAAGAGCTGGGATCGGGTCCGTAAATTCTTTCCCATCCCCAGAGAGCAAAGCCTTCATCGCTTCCGGAATAATAACTGTCCAGCTTATTCTGGATGGATTTCGCTTCTCCTGTCAGGGAAGAGGTATCGCCGGACTGACGGGCCGCTTCGATGTCCAGATAGGCCTGCAGATTCTTATGAGGCATGGAGCACTGGATAGGAGAAAGCTTCCATACGCCTTCTGCCTCCGGCGGCGCATAATATTTACCGTTGTCTCCGGTTTCGCCCCAACATTTCTCAATAAAGAGATTTATCATTTTTACAACTGCTTCCGGATGTTCAAAATTTTTGTTTACAGCAATCCATCTGTTGGTGCCCAGATCCGCCTGTGCAACAGCCGGTTCGCCCGTTGCGGAAGGAAGCGGATATGCGGACCATTGGCTGTCCGGATCATTGTCCTTACAGGACTGGAAGGGAGTGAGGGAAAGCCACTGCTGTCCGAAGGTAAAACCGCATTTTCCGGCGGCTGCCGCCTCTCCTGCCTTGGTGGAATCCTTAACGCCGAATTCTGTGTCAATGTAGCCCTTTTCATACATATCATGAAGCGCTGCGAGTGCTGTTTTACATTCCGGCTGGATTGCGCCGTAGGCCAGCTGGCCGTCCTTTTCCACCCAGATTCCCGGATATGCGCCGTAAGCGTTGAAGAAGCCTCTCAGACCGCCGAAGCCGCCGCCCAGCATGCTGGTTCCGGCCACGCCGATACCTACGGTATCCCTGGAGCCGTTGCCGTCAAAATCGGCGTTTACAAACTGGTCAACCATGGTAAGGACTTCATCCATGGTGGTGGGAACCTCAAGATTTAGTTTCTCCAGCCAGTCTGTCCGGATCCACATCAGGTCAACGGAGTCCACGCTTCCGCCGGTTACAGGCAGGCCATACTGCACGCCGTCTTTCTGGCCTGCAAGGAACGGGGAATCACCCTCCTGGTTCATAACCTCTTTGGTGAAATCGGTGGCATACTGCTCAAAAACCGGTCCCATTTCCTGCACCAGGCCTGCGTCGATGAGCTGCATCATCTGTGTCGCCGTTACACACATCACGTCAGGGAGCTCTTCGCTGGCCATGGATACGTTCATTTTCTGGTTGAATTCGTCGTCGCCTTTTACAATCCAGTCATAGACTACTTTGATACCAAGCTCGTCCTCATAGGTATCAAGCCAGAAGTTATCCTCCAGGGTCTGGCCCGGCAGGTTGGCAAGAACGTTTGTCTCAATGGTGTCGTCCGTGGCGCGGACGAAATGGATTTCCAGCGGGTCGGCGTATTTGCCGAAGGGATCAGCCTCTGCGGCTGCGGTGTTGGTGCTGTCGTCGGCATCAGATGCTGAAGCGTCTTTTGATTCTGTTGTTGTGGTTGATGTGGATGATGAAGCTGAGTTTGAAGTCTGGGCTTCATTGTTGGAATTGCCGCAGGCGGTAAGGGAAAATGCCAGGGCGGCGGAAAGAAGAATGCTTAGTAGTTTTTTCTTTTTCATTTGGGTCCCCTCCTTTATTTGATGGGTTTATTATAGATTGTGGGAGGGGGAGGGGACAATTGTGATATTTTGATATTTGTTGTGTTATTGTGACTTTTGGGGGGGAATGGGAGGAAACTGTATGTAATTAAAGGCTTCGCTAATTTTTTGTGGGAAAAAGTATTTTTAAATACATTCCTGTTATTTGCATAATATTGTCGATATTGATTGGAATTAGATAATTGGCATTACCATATAAAAGTTCATGTAATATACCTTTGACTTTAGCAACTTTAAAAGCAGAGAGTCCCAAAGATTGTGTAAACCTCCAAACTGAGGTAAGATAGAATTCCCCAGTTTGGAGATCTCATTTATGGCAAGGGAAAATGACACATGTCAGAAAGCGGCAATGCGGGAACTTATTAGCGGGTACCTGAAGCAGAACAATATTAAGGACAAAGACAGCACAGATGTCAACGCTATCATGCGTGACATGATGCGTGACAAACTGGGGGGAATTTCGATGAAGAAATGGATGAGCAACTTGACTACTCCAAATATGATTATCGCAACAAAGAAACGGACATTTCCAGGAGACCATGCACACCAACTAAGGGGATATGGAAATGTAAATTTATCTTTTTGGGGAAAAAGTCAGAATTGCTTCACCCTTTTCACTGCCTTGTTTTATCTATGATTGTTATTCCTCTATTAATGTTTTTACGCTCGTGTTAGTTTTTGATTGTACAAATTTGAAAGTACTCTTTATATAATTCAAAGAATTATTCCTGATTTCTTGAAGATTTTTATCTACTAAATCGTAATCTGGTTCTACTATTTTTTCTACTTGATAATTTTCATCGGAGAGGATATTACTGAGACATCCAATGCTGGTAAGAAGTTCTTGTACTCTCAAATTTTTTTCTCCATGTCTTTTACATATGCTGGAGATAAATTTCTTATGATATAATAAAGAAAAAACCGTACCATGAAAAGAATTAGTAAAAACATATGTAGCATTTTTGATCCATGAAAGAAATTCTTCTGGCCTACAATGCAAGAAAAAATCTATACTACCTTTACTACTTACAATATCTAATCCATTAGTCTCAGCAAATTTTTTTGCATTGTTTAATAGGATTTTGGAGTCCCAAATCATGAAAACAAAGACATACTCTTTTTGTTTAATTTTGGGAGCAACAATCTGCTCAAAACAATCTATCCCCGCCAAAATTGTTGGATCACAACATAAGTAGCTTTTTACATCATGTGCTACAAGATATTCTTGAAGTTTTTCTTCTCTAACAGAAATAAAATCAAATTGCTTAATATAATTCAACGCATCCTTTGAGATTGCTATTGTATCCCCCACAGAAGCTGCATAAGCTATTTTCTCGGAGTTTACATTAGCAAGGAAATAGGTGTTATCATTACCTATAATTTGTTCATTCCATACCTGGTCACTTCCTACTACAACCGCATCATAATGATTAAGAAATCTAATAGCCTCACCTTTTCTCAATTTTTTTGATTTTTTCAAAATATTTCTTTCAAAAGAATCAAATACCAATTTCTTACGAAATCTGAAGATAAATTGAAGTATTGATTTCAATATAAATTTGCTCGGATTCCATAATTTCAGCTTCTCGTCAATATTTGAGCAACTGTAATCAATAATATCTGTTTCGACGCCCAGATCGTTTAACACGGAGCATAATGCATAAGCTTGAAGTACAGCTCCATAATTTCTACTTTTATGAAATGTTAAAATTCCGAATTTCATTTATCTACACCTCGATATCTTTTGATACATTCTTTCAAGAATATATACAATATTTAATAAAGGATTATGATTTGCATACTTTTCAATAATATAGCCAAACTTCTTATTGTGATAATCTTTCCAAAACAATACTGGTTCACGTTTTGCTTTGGCTGGTGAATACATACATTCTTGTAAATAATCATTTATATCAACACGCGTTGTGATCATGTCGTGTAAAACGGAATCTTCTATTGTCAAAGACTTTTCTGTGTTAAATAATATTAAAGAAACCCCTCTTTTGTCATTAAATGAGGGATTTGCTTTTTCTATGCCCCAAGCGTCTCCGATAGTAATATCTCCTACCCTTTGAGTTGTATTGTATTTACATGAATAACAGGACTCTCTAAGAGCAAGATTACTATAATACAATTTTCTGTATAAATAATCGGTGATTTCCTTTTCTCCAAACTTTATATTCATTACCGGTCTGGTTCTTTCTTGTACTTCTTTTAATTGGATGGACGATACATTCGCCTTATATTTTGATTGAAAATAATGCAAGGTATCTCTCCATATAAATAAAGACGGTACACCATGACACAAGATATCAACTGTGAACAAATTGGATACGTCTACCTTTTTTTTCTTACAAAACTTTAAGATCCCAACCACCTGGCATCCCGAACCAACAAACAGCACTAAGCGTCCGCATTGCAGATCACGTTCAACCTCTTTATAGGTAGCATCTATATTGCTTTGAACATATTTAGAACCGCGCATTTTATTACGCTCCACAACACTTTCGGCTCGCACGTGTACTACTTCATAATTTTCATTAAATACCGCTCCATATATAACTCCGCCCCGAGATAAAATATAATCTGAAATAGCAGTAAAGGCTCCCCCTGATTGAGAGTTCTTATGTACCTCTTTATTCTTGTGTTTGGCAATGTATACTCTTTGCGGAGCTCTGTATTCAACTGTTTCTTTGCAAAGTTTTTCACACAATGTGCAGTTGATACATTTTTTTTGATTTATTACGGGTTTTCTGAATCCGTTTTTATCTTCTTCCAATTTTATAGCACTAACTGGACAAATTGCTGCACATGCAGCACACCCTGTGCATCTTTTATTAGTGATTTCTTTTGCGACCATGCTTTTATACCTTCCAATATAATTTTCTATCACTGTTCAGTTCTTATTCAAAAAATTCAAATATAAATTACAATTTCTAGTTTGAGGATGTATATTTCTAAAACTGCTAAGATTTACATCCAATTTAATTAATTCCATAAACTTCCTACAGCAAAAAGTATGCTGTCATTTTGTGAATTCTATATTATAGCCAATAAAAAAGGTATAATTCTCTATATTTTGGTATAGTGTGAATCACGACAAACCATACAGATATTTCGATATCTCCTGTACATTGTATTCTCAAACCGAAGCATGTATATACAGTCTTGTACAAATGATTTCAAGGAAGATTACTCTAATAATACTGATATGTTTGCTCATGACTTTGGTCATCCGATTTTACATATAGCTTTATAAAAAGACTAGCCGAATACATGCAGTTGGTACTCAAATATGATGAAATGGCATAAATAATTGGCTAATATAGGGTATTTAAGATTCCAACACTATTTCAGGTGTGGGTAGTTTAAGTTAATTCCTTAAATGAACTAATTCATTGACTTTCTTCATGTTAATCAGCAGGTACATAACATAAATAATTGCATAGACCACAAACATTGTCATCGGTCTTAGTCTGGTCGCTCCAACGATAAAAAGTACTACCATTAAAATTTCCATCGTTAAGTCTTTATATATCGTGCACTTCATTTCTTTAGCCAATATCAATTCAGAAATTATACTTCTAAACGCTACAACAACAAGTATTCCAACTGCAACAAAATTGATATTCTTAACTATAAAGCAACCTGTCAAAGCGACAACCATGCTTAATAATAAAGTAAACAGATTTGTTTTCAGTAGGGTATTTTCTTTTCTAAGTGACTTGAAAAAGGAACTGCATAACATCTGCATTTTTCCATCAAAAGTGCATATAGGCAAGAACATGGGCAAAAATGCCAGACTGTCTATATATTGCGGGAGAAATTGATGTACAATAAGCACTATCGGAAGGTATCCTGCCATAACTAGCGGAAGAATTAAACTTAAAGCATTTCTCATCATAATATAAACTTTTTTTTGCCCATTTACCGGCACTCGTCTGAGTGCTGGAAAAACAACAATACTTACTTGACTAATAAAAGTAAGAAATACATTTGATAAAGTTAATGAAAAAGAGAATACACCAAATACTTCAACACCCCACGAGGCATCAACGATCATCCTTACACTAGATATAATTAAACTCCCTGCATAAGTAGCAATCATAAGTTTGATTCCGCATTTTATATTTTCTTTAATATCAGTCAGCACTCGTCCCAATTTTATATATTTATGTTTAACAATTTCTTTTGCATGATACATAAGATATACCGACGAACATAGATGCCCACATACATACATAATAACTATAACCTTATAACTTAATATCCTTCCAAAGCAAATTATTCCAACTGCAATAAACCAGGTCATATTTTGTAAAACAACGGAGGTCGAATATATACTTGTCAGATTAACAGCTTGTAGGATGTAAATAAGATATCCATTAGCATTCACAATTACAATACATGCTGCACAAGCCAAAAGGACAAACTTTCTGTCAGGTGAAATAGATGAGAAGTAAATCAATCCTGCAAAAATGAGTGCTATAATCGCCTGATAGCAAACATATATTTGACGTTCATGAGACAGCAATTCAAAATCAAGTTCTTCGTATCTTTTCCCGCCTAATCTTAAATATAAGCCATCACTAATACCTAATCGTGTAATATTTACATACGTTACATACGTCAAAAATAATTGCCAATATGCAAATTCTTCTCTTTCAATTAAGGCTGGTGCAAAGAAAGTTATCAATAAACTAGCTGACAATGAAACAACTTGTGCACCAAATGCAAAGAAGAAATTCTTTATGACTACTTTATTCATAAAGTCCTCCAGTTTTCCAATACATAGTCCCTATTTATTATTAGCTGAATTTATTAGCGATTCCGGTAATAATTGCTGAGTACCATCTCTGGAATCTCTAACATTTTGGCTCATTATGCGTATCACAAGAGAAAAAATATACAGCCATATCCAATATGTGCATAAATCTAAATCTGGACACGCGATAATTTGACAAACCATTGTTGTTAAAACACCAAATTTTGATGCTGCTAAAAGGTCATTCGTATGATTAAAACCTATTTCCTTAGTAAAGTAAACGAGTGTATTAAACAGAATATATATACCCATTCCCATTATTCCCATCTGTCCCAGCAAACTATATACTATGCTACTTCCTCGACAATTCTTATATCCTACACCGATTAATGGAGAAGTTAAAAACGCTTCTAATGCCGTGTTATTATACCTGACTCTAGTCGTATAGGAACCTGACAAGTTTTTTGAGAAAATAACTGCATCAAGCAGAGAATAAAATCCAACATAAAGCACAAAACCTGCTGCAATTCCTGCCACACAAATAGTTAATTTTTGCTTCAATGTAAAATTATCGAAAAAGAGAATTAATACAATGGCAACAATCAAAAAAGCCCCATATGCAGTAGAAGATTGCGTCAACAATATCTCAATTGCGATTACATAAACCAATATTTTGTTTTGAAATAGTTTATCTTTCTGTATTAGTAAAAAGAAAAATGCACCTACAAGAAATCCTGCATAATATGATGGCTCCATAAATGTTGACATTACTCTTGCGTAATATGCTCGGTGAAATAAAATATCTGTACTGGGGTCATTGTAAAACAAAGTATTAAGAATAGAATGCAAAGGCAAAAAATTAATGGTAGTTAATATTTGAATAATACCAAAAATTGTATGAAAAATGATTATCTTTCTTACTGATTGGTACACTAAATCTGCTGTAATTGTTGTTCTTATAAACTGAATTGAAGTAAAACAAACTATATAAACAGCAATTTGAAAAAATAGAAGAGTATTTTCTACGAATATACCATTTAACATCATGGAAATATATACAACAAATAGTACTAGAAAAGCTGTAACAAACGTAGTCGTTGATAGAAGGATTTTCCTAATCTTAAATTTTTGTATAAAAAATATTTTCAGAATACAAACAATAGAAGTTAGCACTCCAGGGCCGATTCCAGTTCCATTTACATATAATATATTAGTGCTTTGAAATGTCATAAATAATATAGTTAAAAAAACTGTATTCGTAACAGGTTTTTTAACAAAATCCCATAGAACTATGCACAGCCATAAGATGCCGAAGATTGTCACTTATTTTTCCCCTTCCTTTTTTAATATAAAGATGTATAAAACGTAATATTTTCGAAGTGAACATACAATATATGTCACTCAGAAACTAAACTTTGCACATTATAAAGTGTGAAAAAACAAACTAACATTTGGTACATTTCTATTTTAAAATAATATCTTTATAATCTTATTGAAACAATAATGCCTTATGATTCATTTACCATTGAATGATAATAATATAAAAAATATTTATAATTCATCTACCATCTGTCGATATATTGTATCTAAAGATTCTATGCAATGACTCATTTCATAGTTGGATATCAAAAGTTGATTATTACTATAAAAATCTTCTCTATTTTTTTGGGGGGCAAAGTCATTTACAATCACATTTGCCCAAGTAGAAACAGGTTCATTAAGTGATATAAAAGTTACGTTATCACTGACGACTATTTCTTTAGGTACTTCGTCACTCACAATGCAAGACAGTCCACTTATTTGCGCTTCCACAGCCGCAAGTCCTAAACCCTCAGATTTAGAGGGGAATACAAACACATCCATAGCTGAATACAATGACGCCATTTCAGAAGATTCTCCATAAAGAATGATTCTATCTTTATTGGGATGGATGGATACAAGTTCTTGGACTTTTTCAAAATCCGGTCCTGTCCCGACAAAGAGCAATTTCGCATCAGACCTTTTTATAGCGACTTCCTTAAATACATCTAATAAAAATGGTTGATTTTTTTGTTCATTGAATCTTCCAACATGTCCAATTATATAGCATCCATCTATATTTAGTTGCCTTCGTATTTTTTTTCTGCCTTCCGCATTATACCTAAAATTCTTTGTATCAAAGCCATTGGTAAGTACCTGGAAATTACCTTTTTGAAATAGCCAATCACCTGCCAATTCACTGCAGGCAAGTCCTTTCGTATAATTATGCCTGAAAATAGTCCCTAATACTTTATACTTCCATTTTTTGTTCTGTACTTTACTATGGCAATGAGCAATTCGAATCTTTACTCTGGCCAATCTTGCTAGTGTCAATTCGATAGCCATCATGGGACTGCTTCCATGATCGTGTACAATATCGTAATGCCCTACTTTAAGTGCTTTATATAGTGCTACATAATGCTTTTGTGGCGCATCATGACGTGATGGAAGCACAATTATCCTTATACCGTATTCTTTAGCCTCTCTTTTATACTGTTCTGCAATAGGTATTCCTGCAATGATTGTTAAATCAAATTTATCCTTATCCAAAGCTTTACAATAATTCATTATTACTGTACCGATACCTGTAATCCCAAAATGATTTGTAATCATGGCGACTTTGATTTTCTCATGTTTCATCATATTTCTCCCACAGCCACAAATTTATCGATGTCCTCAACGGTTACATACATTAACATGATATTTCAACCTTCTGGCTTTCATAGCTAATGGTATCATCTTCGGATAAATTCTCATAATGACTGCTCTTATTTTATTTTCCTTTGATGTTGGTACTCTCAATGCACTCGTTGCGTTTCTTTTGGTTATTTTCAGGCACCGCATATACATTTCAAGATAATCTTTCTGTACTTTCGCAAGCACACACATATCATAAAAATCAGAATGTGTACGCCAATTAGCAAAAATCCATGCTTTTTTTATCCTCTCTGTGTGAATTGTCAGATTGCTCTTGATTATTTCTAATGCATATAATCCACACTTACACTTATCGATAGAGAACTTCGTCATTGCGCTTGTTGGATTATCACGACGATAATAATATATTTTACGTTGTCCTGAAATTATTATCTTAGCCTTCTGAAAAGTCTCTATATTAAAGATGAAGCCTTCGCCTATGAAAACATCCGGTATAAATCTAACATCTGATAAAAAATCCGCCCTAAATAACTTACAATAACATCCAATAGGAACTTTGTAGCACAGAATTGCTTCCACAGCATCTTCAGCATTCCAAACATTGATATGATCCTTTTTTATCTGTTTCTCATTAAAATTTCCAAACATCTGTGTGGTTAGTGCTATATCTGCATTATGCTTGATTGCCAGTTTTAACATATATTCTATGTAGTCAGGCATTACATAATCATCACCATCTATAAAGCAAATCCAGTCGCCAGTAGTTTGTTCAATACCTGTGTTTCTAGCATTGCTGACACCGCCATTGCCTTTATGTATAACTATAATTCTGGAATCCTTCTTACTATAGGCATCACAGATACTTCCACTGTCATCTGAAGAACCGTCATTAACTAGAATTATTTCCAAATTCCTGTGACTTTGATGAATAATAGATTCTATACATTTGGAAAGATAAGTTTCAACGTTATATATAGGCACTATTACACTTACCTTGATATTTTCCATCAGGCAGCACCCCCTAATGAAAAATACTTATTTATGTATATAAAAGAATAATTATTAAGGATTACCCCCCCCCGATCAATATGATAGGCTCTCCTTCTTATGTACATAGCCATTGGAATCGCTTTGGAATATATCATCATCACCATAGCACGAATTTTATCTTGAAATTTAATTGGCACAGTTAAGGCAACTAATCCTCTTGTTTTGGTAACATGCTTACATTTATTATATAAATCTCTACAGTCTTTTTCTGCTTTTGCTAATACAATCGCATCATACACATCGGTGTTTGTTCGCCAAAATGCATACTCCCATGCCTTCATAACTTTTGGCGTTTTATAAATAATATTATTCCGAATGACTTCTAACGCATATAGCCCATTCTCAAATTTTTCTTTATTAAATTTTGATGTAGCACTTGTTGTATTATCTCTTCTGTAATAATATATTTTCTTAGTACCTATGGCTATTTTTTCTGCTTTCTGTATTGCAATACTATTAAAAGTGAATCCCTCTCCCATAACCAATTCATTTGAAAATCGTAAGTCATCCCCTAAAAAATCTCTGCTGAAGAGTTTACTATAGCATCCTTCACGAATTCGATAACATAGCAGCTTTTCCAAAGCCTCTTCGGGGGTAATAATTAACTCACTATATGATTTTTCTTGTCGTTCATTAAATGTTCCCATTACCTGTGGTGCGATGACAAATTCAGCATTGTACTTCAAGGCAATACTAAGCATATACTCAACATAATCATTTGCAACATAATCGTCTCCATCTATAAAGCATATATAATCTCCCGTTGATGCATCTATTCCGTTATTACGCGCAGAACTAACTCCTCCATTTTTCTTGTGAATGACTTTAATACGGCCATCTTTCCTTGAAAATGAATCAGCTATTTTACCAGAGTTATCCTTTGATTCATCATCAACTAAAATTATCTCTATATTATAGTATGTTTGATCACAGGCACTTTGTATACACTTCGTAACGTATTTTTCCACATTATAAATAGGGATGATAATACTCACTTTTATTTCACTGTTGTCTATCATAACTTCTCCATTCATTTAACTTTTAGTTAATTCCATTTGAAGGTATTCGAAGGCTTCTTTTCTACATTGAACAAGAATTTGATCCACATCTTTATAATTGATGGTATATTGCATAATTTTCTCTACTTGTTCAATATCACAGGTACAGCGTTCTTCTAAACCTAGGCGTATAAGCAAATCTGTCAATTTTTCTTCATTACCGTAACTACTGCCTTCACTCTTTCTCACAAGAGTTATAAATCTACGGTGAGTGATGACTGAAAATATACTACCATGAAATGTATCAGTAATAATCTCTTCTGCATTTTTAAAGTAAGCAAGTACTTCAAAAGGTGTGCAGTCAATAAACTTATCTGCACATTTCTGGATTCCTCCAATTGCGTATACTTTCAACTTGTTCTTTTTAGCATATGCAGTGATCCAGTCTGATTCTTGATCTGAGATTCTACCTGAGTAAGCATAAAGAATTAAATATTTCTCAGATATAGTTACCTCTGGTATCTTGTTACAACAGTGGATATAGTCATACATCAATACTGGATCGAGATGATAGACTGGTGTTTGCCCTGTCAGGCACTCCACAATGCTACCAGAGTTTGTATCGCGAACAGAGATAGCGTCAAATCTTTTTAAAAACTCAGTTATCTCATCCTTTTTTCCATATCTGTCAAGCTTCTCCAATGTCGTATTTCCAAAAGATGCGGCATATGTAATGAGCTTCTTAGCCCGGTTATCCTTACCAAACAATTCAGGGGAATACCCAACATTGCTGTTCTTCTGGATACAATTGAAAACCTCATCACTTCCGATTACCAGACAATCCAATTCAGGATTGTAATTCATTTCCTCAGTCACACCAAGCATTGATGTATATTTTTTGCCAAACGACTGCTTATACTGGATAAATTCCAGCTTATGTGGTAACGGAGCTTTATATCGAAATGTCTCTAGTCCCTTTTCGATCTTACGTAAATACTTATTTCTATTGTCAGCGTTTTCTACTATCGCAGGTGCCCCGATGTGGTAATCTACAAATTCAACATTATGTCCTAATTTCTCAATGAGTTGCTTTAATGCATATGCCTGCAAAAACGACCCATAGTTTGCAAGCCTTTGCATAGACATAATTCCTACTTTGCTCATTACTTCCTCCCCTCAAACATTTCATTCACAATTTTTTCCAGTTCTTTATTAAACAAGATGTTATTACTCTTCAATCCACGGTTTATCCCATTAATGATTTCATTGTAGTTCGTTATGGTTGCCCCCAGCTTGTCCATATCATCCACAACAATAATTGTTCCCGTCCGCTTTGCAACGGCGTTTGAGAACGAAACCTGATGATCATTCACATGCTCATTAAATTCATGTCTCCGTGGAACTACAATAGGCGTTTTACCAATTTGCAAGGGCATGATAAAACTGGACGGTCCTCCGTGTGTGATAATGATCCTAGCCTCATTTACCATCTTCAACATTTCTTGATATGGAAATAATGTCTGCCACTTGCAATACTTTGGTTTATACGTGCTGTAACCTGTCTGGATAACCACATCCTCTTGAATTACACCATCGTGCTTCAAGTTGTCTATACACTTCACCAATCGGTTAAATTGCTGCTCGTGAGTGCCTACAGTAACAAAAATCATTTCCTCACCACCTCATTAAAATATACTACTCAAATTAATTGCTTTGGGGTATACCTTTTTCATCTCTTCCCACTCGACAATAAACTTGTCAGTAACAGGATAACATAACTTACCTGCAATTGTGGGAGCATCGATACGGTCAAATACTTCTATGTAGATAGTTTTTGCTCCAAACAGTTTTCCAATATAAAAGAACGGAATTGCTGGAGCCGCTCCGGATGTAATAATAAGGTTTGGTCTTTCCTTCGGGATAATCTTAAGTGCCTTTACTGTGTTAATAATTAAAGCCTTGATACTTCGGTTACTTGGATAGTAGCAAGGGTACATCTTCTCGCCTTTAAGAAGACTTCTTGCATCCTCCTTATCGAAAGTTACCCAGAAACGTTCTTTGTCCTGCCAAAATGGTTTTAACATATAAAGATGTGTCAGGTGACCGCCAGATGAGCCAACTAGGCATACCTTAAGTTTTATACTATTATTCTTCATCACTATTCTCGTCCTCCCATGGCATGCATAATGCAATATATTTCAAGTGATTAAATTATCTGCGTTTAAATGTTGTGGGATACATCTTGATAGTTAGTATGCTACGACATTCCCGCAGTAACGCAGTTTCAGCTCTATCAGCACATGCCTATCCCAATAATGTATTAGGATTATAACTAAAATCACCACTAGAAATATTTATTTTTTGCATCGCACCATCAACATTCCAATTTAGACAGACACCTCAAACATTCAATACTTAAGTGACTTCAATAGACTATTTTGTATAGGTAAGATTATGTGAATATATTGTTTCTAAAATAATTTTTATTGATAAAAAAGTCGGCCATCATATAACAATCACTTTCTGAAATTATAATTAAATCGACTTTTCAATCTATGAACATCATTTTTGCTTCCATTATCTTGTCTTAATTTTCACTTTATATTAAGTAATCATTCTGTCTGCCCATCCGAGTTTCGCTTTATAATGAGAAAATTACTCTACAAATGCTTCTATACAAAAACATCTTTTCCGACCTGTTTACATATGTTTCTAGGTCAACATACCTCAGTCCTAACCCTATAAAAATTCAGAATAGTCATTATTGTAAAGAAACTACAAAGTAATAGTCTTTTAGATACCTAACTTTACTGACCACATTTCTTTTATATTGCTATAGCGTAATAAATTTCATTTACCGCCTCAATGATAGTAAATGAAATATTAAGGCAATATACATTCCAGAATACAAACTTCTGTATTTACAGTAACAATCAATGTAAGCCTTAGTTTCTTTAGACAACTTTCACCACCAAATTTCTAACCTCAGATCTATTTCCATCCGTATCCACCGTATACAACGTCACCGGATACTCCCCTTCTTCATTCAATTTAACCTGACCTTCCAGCTTCAAATTGTTATAAAGTGTATTATAATCATCCTTATCATCACTCATCGTCTCTATCACTTCATTCCAGTTTGGTGCCACTCCTTTTTTGGTTTCTATCATATCTGCATTCAACACCAATATCGGATTGGGACCAACTGGTTCTCCCTCATTATTTCCTTCTCCCTGATTCTCGTCTTGCCCCTCTTCCTCTCCAGAATTTCCCTCTTCGTTACTTTTCGTCTCTGTTTCTGTTGTATTTTCTGTTCCGGATATGTCCCCAGTCTCAAAAGTTTCTTCCTCCACAGGTAAAATATCCCCTCCACTATAACTTCCAACTACCGTAAAAGCTCTTGAAGCCTTCCCCACATTATTAGCCCCATCTCTCGCCACATATGTCACTATTACTTCTTTCCCATTCGTCCCTGCCACCTTCTCCACCAGCAGGCTGTCACTTACATCTCCATCCTTCTCATCCACCGCTGTCACTCCTTCCAACAGCAGTTCTTCATCCATCCCCTCCGCATATTCTATCTGCTTCTCTTTATCAAAGAATATTTCCGGTCCTTTCCTGTCTTTCCCCATATACAGAACCAGACATACCACCAGCAGTACCACATCTATCGCACCAACCACAGCTACTATCTTTTTTGCTTCCATCTCCCGTCTCCTTTACCTACTTCCCTGCCTCGTCACTTCTGTATCTTCTTCCAATTCTTCAACCTCCAGCTGCACCATATCCACGTCCAGCTGTATCATGTCATCCTCTTCATACAGGCTCTCAGTTTCCTTTTCTGCATCTCCGGCCATCAGTTTTACATTCCCATCAGCCTTTGCTGCAGCCTTGCCTTCATGCACTTTTGTACCAGCACCGCTTTCCTCCTGCTTCGTTCCTGCCTTCGCAGGTTTCAGCCCCTTCTGCACTACCGCAGAATGCAGTCCGCCTTCCTCATTTCCGCCATAATACTTTCCATAATATTTCCCGTAATACTTCCCATAATAAGCGCCATAATACCCCTTACCGCGCATGTTCACCTTATTCAGTATCACTCCCAGGATCCGGCAGTCTACCTTCTCCAGCTGTTCCTTCACCTTCTGTGCAAATTTATAGCTGATAGCCCCACTCTCAATTACAACTACTGTTCCGTCACAATACTGTGCAGCAACCGCCCCATCAATAACACTTCCCAATGGCGGTGTATCCACAATCACATAATCATACTCATTCCTTAAATACTCCAACAGCAGCCGAAATGCATCATTTCCCAACAGCTCACTGGGATTTGGCGGCACCGGCCCGGAGAAAATCACATAGAAATTCTCAATATTTGTCTTACACGTAACATCCGCAATTGAAGCCTGCCCACTCAGATAATGAGACAGCCCATACCTGGATGCATTCGTCTTATACCTCCCCTTCAACACCGACTTTCTCAAGTCCGCATCCACAAGGACAACTCTCTTTCCACCTTCCGCAACCGACAACGCCAACTGGAAAGACACACTCGTCTTCCCTTCATTCGGTGTACAGCTGGTTACAGAAATCACCTTCCTGTCCCTCCCTGAAAACTCCAGGTTCGTCCTTAACGTCTTATAACTTTCCTTCGTCCTAAAATCCAGTTTCTCTATCGCATTAAAATTTACCGTCTGCATCCTCTCTCCGCCTTCTCCTTTTTCTTCCAGTTTTCAAGCACCCATATGATAACAGCAGAAAAGTTTCCCTCACGCTCCGCTTTTCTGCCTGTCCTTTTCTAACTTCTTTTCACTTTCTTCTTTTTCTTCTTCCCGTCAGCTTCCCCTTCATTTAAAGGAATTACCGCCAGCGTAGAAAGCTGCAGATACTTCTCCACATCCTCCGGTGTCTTTATTGTGTCATCCATCAGATACCGAACCAGCACAACAGCAATTATCAGGAATACTCCCAGCACACCGCCAAGAAACGTGTTCTTCAAAACGCTGGGGCTGGCCTTCTTCATCGGCATATTGGCAGTCTCCGCCACATTTACCGCCTGGATATCCATCACGTTCATAATATGCACTGATGCCGCTTCCCGGATTGCATTGGCCATCTTCATCGCCAACACTGGATCAGAATCCTTCACCGTAATCGCCAGAATACGCGTATCCGTAGGCGTCGTAACCGAAACCTTCCCTTTCATCTGCTCATATGTCAGATCCAGCCCCATTCCCTGCACTACTTCCTCCAAGACAAACCGGCTCTGAATCAATTCCGCATAGTCCTTCGTCAGCTGCGTTCCCAGCTGAATATCCGAATAAGTCACCGCACTGTTCTCCTGCTTATTCAGGATATAAATCTTCGTAGTAGACTCATAAGAAGGTGTCACCAACAGCTGTGTAAACAGAAAAGCCCCCAGCGCCACCATAATTCCCACAGAAACAATCAAAGCCAGGTTATGTATCAGCACCAGACAGATTTCCCACAAATCAATCTCAATTTCATCTGTCTGCCGTATCGTATTTTCTTCCATTCCTATTTTCTCCCGCACATTTCTCTTTTGTTCTCAGTTCCAAATATCATTAACTATAAATATGAATACTCCCTACAAAACCCGATCCTCCAGAATAGCCTCCGCATTCTCCCGCATCAGCTTCCCAGCCATGGTTTCTCCATATTTCTTCTCCAAATACCCAGCGCACTTCCGCAGTCTCGGCGCCCGGCTTCCATCACTATGTGCATCAGTCCCCACAAAGTCCACTAATCCGGCCTTCAGCAGCTTCTTCACCACAGTCTTCGCCGCAAAACCCTGGTCGCCGACAACACTTGAGGCATTCACCTGAAAATAACACCCGGCATCTTCCTTCAGCCGTTCTGCCTTCTCCATATCCTTCATCACATTCACATACCGTTCCACATGGGCCACCACCGGCCAGTATCCAAAGGAAGCCACTCTGCCTATCGCATCCCTTATGTATGCATAATCCTCCCCCGGCAAAAACTCTATCAGCACATAATGGGAATCCGCCAATGTCCGGATCTTTCCCTGCTCCAGCAGCTCTGCCAGGCCGTGGCGGTAAAATATTTCATTTCCCGGAAATAATTTGACAGGAATTTTAAGCTCCTCCGCTTTTTTCTGCAGGAGTTCTGTCCGCTTCGCAATCCCTTCCGGAGTCACACATTTCCTGTCCGCCTTCTGATGGGGCGTCAATATCATTTCCCAGATGCCTTCGTCCACCGCAATCCGCAGCATATCCAGCGCCATTTCCATCGATTCTGCCCCGTCGTCCACCATAGGCAGTACATGGCAATGAATATCTATGAATCCGGGGACATCCTTTGATTCAAGAACTTTTTTCACTCTATTCACATTTTTTGAACCATAGATATCTTTCAATTCATCCATATCTGCTGTCTCATCCTGCCTTAGTCCTTTTTCCTGTTTTATTAATTCTGCACAAGCCTGGGCCTTACTGCCTAAGCACTGCTATATTTCCACCGCCATATTTCTTTTTACCTGTGAAAAAAACGTATGTAATCACTTCTGATACCTGTCGCCATCCCCCGGTGTCTCTTCCTCTTTCAGCCCCACATCACTGCACGCAATCAAAAAAGTCCGCAGTACCTTCGCCGCATACATCCGTTCCCGTTTCGACACATTATTCAGCAGCTGATACACCGCTTCCGTTTCTTCTGTCCGGCTTACATCCTTTTCTGCCCCCGCTTGGTTTTCTTCTTTCCCAAGTATCAGATAATCCAAAGACATATGATAAAGCCTGGAAATTGCGATCATCGTTTCCACCGACATCCCGCAGTTTCCTCTCTCAATATCCGCATAATAAGTAGGCACCCTGCCCAGCTTTTCCGCAGCTTCTTTCATGGTAATTCCCAGCTGCCTGCGCTTTTCCCGGATCCGTATGCCTGCTGCTTTTCTGTCGTAAGTATCTTTTTCCATTGTTTCCCACCTTCCGACATTCCCTGTTCTGGTGTAAAATCTTTACTATCCGGGACGCTTTTTGCTTTCCGGTATTGTTTCCCGGCTCTTTTCTCAGGGAACAAACAATAAAATCAGAATCTGTTATGTGTTTTCGCTAAATTTAAACTTTTGCGAAACACAATCCATAAAAGCAGTATTTATCTACATTTCCGTTGTACAACTGACCATTTTTTTGACGGCTCAGAAATTAAAATCACCTTCCTAAGTCGTCGCAATATGCGCCCTAAGCCACCGCCATCCGATACCCGGCCATCAGCTGTTTTTTCCTCTCCATATCCGAATGCACATAGATCCTCATCGTCGTACTCACATTGGAATGCCCCAGTATTTCACTCAATGATTTCATATCAAATCCCTGCATAATACAGTTCGTGGCAAAAATATGCCGCAGCATATGGAAATTAAAAGCAGGAATTCCCAGTTCCTTCAATATCCTCTGAAACCGGTACTGAAGGGTTCTCGGTTCCGTATATTCCTTCTTTTTTCCCGGCATAACATACCCTTCCTTTACACCGCTCATTTTTTCCAGCAGCTTCAGCAGATGCTCCGGCAAAGGGATTTCCCTGTTGGAATTCCGGGATTTCGGTCCGGCCACCACCACCTTTGTCCCGGTTCTGGTTACAGGTTTTCCATCAGCCCACACTGTTTCAAAGGTTCGTATCCTCTGCATCGTCTTACGGATTGCCAGTGTCCCTTTTTCAAACTGAATATCCTTCCATTGCAGTGCGCACAGCTCCCCAATCCGTATCCCGCTGCATCCGGACAATAATATTCCCAGGCAGGTATGATCTCCATGCTCCGCTTCCTTCAGCAAATACGCCTCCAGCCTTCGTATACTGCCTTCTTCAGGCGCACGGGAGGCGGCCGGCGGCGGCCCCTTTTTTACAGCAAAACAAGATGAGGGAAGCTCCGGCAGCCTGCAATGATATTTTTCCTCCAGCACCCTGAATATCTGTCCGAATAAAATATGTATCTGGTGCAGATATCCTTCTGACAGGCAGCTTCCGTCCCCCCGTACTCTGTATTTTTCAAAATATCTCTTATACAGCTCTCCATCCAGCGCTGCCACCGGAGTTGTCCCTAGTTCTGGTAAAATATGTTTTTCCGCAATCGAACGGTAAGTCGCCAGGGTGGATTCCTTCCATCCGCCTTTGCGTTCCTCTATCCATAAATCCACGGCTTCCCCCACTGTTATCCCTGCAGGCAGCCTTCCGCCAGCTTTTTTTCCTGCCAGCTGCTCTCCCTTTTTTACAAAAAGTTTTTCCTTAACCTCTCTGTAAGACTTCCCATAAACGGAAATATATCCTGCCTTTCCGCCGGACAGCCGCCCGGTCCGGCAGCGCCCTTCCCAGCGCCCGTCCTTCCTTTTATATATATTTTCCCCTTTTCTTGCCATAGCTACCTCCATCATCCTGACGAATAAATTGACGGTTTATAAATTAACTGCACCTATGGCAGAGTAAACAGACACTGCGATGTATTAAATAACGAACAAAATAATACGCCATAGGAACCTTGTGTTACTTGCTTCCAGAAACCTTCCGACAAAAAATGACATTTCAGTATTATTTTTTACGCATTAATTGACAAAATACAAAACTTGTCTTACAATAAATTCCAGTGTCGAGTTAAGAATTACCATAAAATGTCAGTTTAAAACATATAATGATTTTCGCATAAGTTTAAATTTTGCGAAATAATAATACGGAAAATCGGAGCTATTTCCCACGGGATATTCCGGTATAAACAAAAAGCAGATGCCATAACAGCACCTGCTTTTTTCAATAAATATGGATGTTCTCAGCATTTCCGTCATCTGAAAGCCCTGATACCTAATCCTAATAACCGGTAAAATTGTTAACTTGACAAAAAAAGATCCCACCAGACCAGTGGAATCTTTTTTGCCAGGATCAATATATGCTTTCCTACGCCAATAATGTTGAAAATGTATGTTTAAAACTGACCAGAAATAAATTATTTTCCTGAAAATGATTTTCTGGAAAAAAGTATTATAAGATTCGTGTCTGCTGCTTGAGCCACAAATATGAATGCTCAATTAGCAGACACGAATGAAACATCAGTGCAAAAGGGAAAACTTGCAGCAAAAGTACAGCACCTGCTGCCAATTTACTCTCCTGTTACCCTCTCTTAATCTTCACCATCATAGCCTCATAAGGCCGAAGGCTTCCGTCAGGTTTGCTGTCCGGGTAATTGGAAATCAGCACTTCTCCGCCGTTCCATTCCTCAGGCAGAGTCCGCGTCTGCGGCGTATCGCCGAAATTGCAGTATACCAGCAGCTTTTCCAGCTCATTGGTCCTTGTATAGGCGAAAATATTTTCATCTTCTTCCATCAGCGGCTCATACCAGCCGTCAATCAGGACTGCCTCCTGTTTTCTCAAAGCGATCAGCTTCTGATAATAATGGAATATGGAATCCTGGTTTACCAGCGCCTCCTGCGCGTTGATTAATGTATAATTGGGATTGCATCTAATCCAGGGCGTTCCTTCGGTAAAGCCTGCGTTTGCGCTCTCATCCCACTGCATGGGAGTCCTGGCGTTGTCCCTTCCCTTGGCATAAATGGAACGCATAATATCCTGTTCCTCATACCCTTTTTCCATACGTTCCTTATACATATTCAGCAGCTCAATATCCCGGTATTCCTCAATGTCAAATCTGACATTTGTCATACCCAGCTCTTCGCCCTGATAAATATAGGGGGTTCCCTGCATGCCATGGATCATGGTTGCCAGCATTTTGGCGGATTCCACGCGGTATTTTTCATCATTTCCGAAGTGGGATACCGCGCGGGGAAGGTCGTGGTTATCCAGGAAAAGACTGTTCCAGCCCTTCTGGTACAGCGCCTGCTGCCATTTGGTAAATACTTTTTTGAATTTTACAAAGGGGAACGGCGCCAGATCCCATTTTTCCTTCCCGGGCTGCTGATCCAGGACCATGTGTTCAAACTGGAATACCATGGAAAGCTCCGAACCGTCCGGGTTGCTGTACAGAAACGCTCTTTCCGGCGTAGCGGACCAGGCCTCTCCCACGGTCACCAAATCGGCCCGCTGGAAGGTATGGCTGCTCATTTCCCTGATAAACGGATGAAGCATGGGGCCTTCTGCCATGACACAGTTGTCCGTATCCTTGCCGATGAGATCGATAACGTCCAGGCGGAAGCCGCCTACGCCGCGGTCTATCCACCAGTTAATCATGTCATAAACTGCCTGGCGCAGCTTCGGGTTTTCCCAGTTCAGGTCCGGCTGTTTTACGGAGAACTGGTGAAGATAATACTGGCCGCATTCCGGTACCCATTCCCAGGCAGGCCCGCAGAAGGCGGATTTCAAATCGTTGGGATATTCCCCCTCCACGCCGTCACGCCAGACATAAAAATCGTGATAAGGATTCTCCCTGCTTTTCTTTGCCTCCAGGAACCAGGGATGCTCGTCAGAGCTGTGGTTCAATACCAGATCCATGATGATGCGGATTCCTCTCTTTTTGCCCTCCGCAATCAGCTCGTCCATGTCAGCCAGATTTCCGAAAATAGGATCAATATCCTGGTAATCGGAAATGTCATAGCCATTGTCGTCCTGAGGGGAGCGGAATACGGGAGACAGCCAGATAGCGTCAATGCCAAGCTCCTGCAGATAGGGAAGCTTCCGGATAATTCCCTGGAGATCGCCGATGCCGTCTGCGTTGCTGTCGTAAAAGCTTCTGGGATAAATCTGATAAATAACCGCCTTCTGCCACCACTTTGTCTGCTCTTTTTCCATAATTATATCCATCCTTTCCGTCATGCTGCATAAGGCAGCATAAACAATCCATTTTGACTGATACTAAACTCATCACGAAAGCTGTGTAAAAACAATATCCACGCCGCCGCTTTTTCTAAGAAAAGCTTAGTTGGTTTTGTCTGGTTATTCAATAAGTGTTGTGAAAAACCAATTTTCTGCACAAAAAAACAGCCTGGTATCGGGCAGGATGCACAACATCAGGCTGTTTACTATAAATAATGATACCTGTAAGGGTATTGAAACGGTTACTCTTATGGCAAGGGCAGCGGCAAATCCGGAATCACAGCTCTTGTGCTTTCCCTCACAATCAGTTCCGTAGGGAGGGCGAGCGAACGCACGGGGGTTTCTTCCCCCCTGATCCGTTTCATGAGAAGGCTTACCGCCTGTCTGCCCTTCTCCTCCGGCAGCTGGCGTACTGTGGTAAGCGCCGGCCGGGAAAGCCTGGCATAGATGTTGTCATCAAAGCCTGTTACGGAAATATCCTCCGGCACTCTCAGCCCCTTGGAATAAAATATGGTGATGGCTTCATTTGCATAATAATCGGAGACAAAAAAAGCGGCGCTGTAGCGTTTCCCGGATTTCCTCACGAACTGCCGCAGCACCTCGTGGCGCATTGTTTTGTTTTCAGGAAGATAATAAAAATCATCCCGGCAAAAAGACAGGCCAAAGCCCAGCAATGCGTCCTGAAAGCCGCGTAGACGTTCACCGTTGCTTGCCAAAGGCTGTTCCTGATCACAGAAAAAAGCAATGGAACGGTGCCCCAGGCGGAGCAGATAGGAGGTCAGTTCAAAGGCACCCTCGTAGTCCTGCAGTCCGATATTGTCATATTCTTCACTGTCCGCAAAGCAGGAATCAATAAAAACCATGGGTTTTCCGGTCTTTTTCGCAAGCCTTGCGCACTCCTCCGGCTTCCAGCCAAGAACTATCGCGCCGTCGATATTCCAGGGGGCGCACAGGCGGAGCATGTCCTCTTCTGTTTCCGGTACGTCATAAACGATATATCTTCCCTGTTCCTTTGCCGCTTTCTGGATGGCGCCCAGAAGCTCTCCGCAGAAAGGATCAGTAAGGACGTTGCAGTATCCTCCCATGCAAAAGCCCACTGCGATCATATTTTCTCCCGCCGCTGCGCCGCTGCTTTTTCCTGCTGTCTCATAATGGTTTTCCCAGAGCGCTTCTTCGATTTTCCGCCTGGTTTCCAGGGACATTTTCCCGGTGCGCCCGTTTATTACATTGGATACGGTGGTTGGGCTTACGCCGAGTTCTTCTGCAATCTGTTTAATGGTGGTCATAGCCGGCTCCTCTATTTCAACTTTCTATCACTGCCCGGAACTTTTTTTAGCATATAACTGTTCCGCAGCTTCCTGGCTACATCAGTATATTCTATTTTTCCACGAAAAACAATCCGTCCCTTTCGGAAGTATCCCGTGTATCTTTTCAGTCCCTTCGCAGTTATTTCAAATCATCCGCCGCCTTAAGCCAGATGCCGCTTTCCCTGAATTCCTCCAATACCTGAAGCACTCTGCCGGCCCAGTCCCCTTTTTCCCATTTTCCGGGAGAAATCATCAGTTCATTGTCCACATACTCCAGAAAACAATCTCTGATCACAGCCGCATTTTTCCTTTCCTGGGAACTGCCTTTAAGCTTCTTGGGAAGCCAGTATAATCCGAGGGATTTCATATAATGGGCCTGGCTGTAAACATTCGGCCCAATAGCCATGTAATCCTCCTGGGATATGCGGAAAATCACCTGATCCAGGGAATAGCTTTGCCGGGAGTTTCCTGACTCTTCTGCTAATTCGAACATGCGGGCAGCCAGAAGCTTTCCGAAGGACAGCTTTTCGTAACTGCCAGTTTCTTCACAGTTAGCATCTTTATAGCTGTCAGCCGCCGTATAGTCGCTTTCTTTTTCATGGGTGTCACCTTTTTCCAGGCGCTCCCTTCCTTTTGCATTCTCTTTTGCTTGCCCACTCTGTCCATCCGCTCTCATCTGTGCCGCAGTCTGGCCGGCTGGTTCCGTTTGTTCCCGAAATACAATTTGACCCTGCTCATTCAGTCTCACTTCAGAGAGGGGATAAGCTTTTTCCCGGATTACCCGGATTCCCTTATCATCACACTTTTTTATGTAAATAAGGCTGTTTTTGCAGTCAATGCTTAAAAGCAGCGGCTGCTGTGTGCTGATCTGGTATTCCGCCGTTGTCAGCCGCTCCTGCCCGTCGGGGCGGCAGGGTGTGAACCATATAGGCAGGATTCCCATTTCCTTCATGCAGCCCATCTTGTTTTCCAGCTGCGTATGCTTCACAAAATCGGAAACATAATTCAGGGCAATTTTAATTTCCTGCTTAATTTCTTGTTTCTTATCCTGGGTATGCACCATGATCTGGCTGCGCAGGCTTCCACGGAGAGGCTCATATTGCAGGATTGTCGCATCGGGAAAGCTCAGGGAGGCGAAATAAAGCATGGCATCGCGCATACGGCGGTTCCGTTCTCCCTGCTCTTTGTTGGTCAGCACACATTCACTGCCGGTATAGTGGCTGAAATAGGGCTGTCTGATATTTCCGGCGTTCAATATCAGCGGCTCCCCGCACTCCGGGCAGATAAATTTGCGGTTTTGGCTTTCTGTTCTCATTTTCAGGCGCAGCTCCTGAATGTAGTTTCCGTTCCGATCCTTCAAAGAAGATGCTTTCCATAAGGAATCCTGATAAATGGCTTCTTCACACTCGTACATACTCGGCCTCTTTTCTCACGCTGTGGGGATTTGATTTATGGGATATTTAAGGAATATCATATCACATCTGCTCAGGGGCAGACAGTATTTACCGAAAAATACACTGTATAACATTCCCTGCCGATATTTTTAATCGGAAGCAGGCGGAAATTCTCCTGCTGTCCCACCGTACGGAAACCTTCCTTCCAGGCCTCCCATTCCCGCTCGTGATCCGGTGCAAGGAAGGATTCCGGCCGGTTCCGGTTTCCGTAAAGCATATGCGCATGCTCTGTCAGCCCGGCAAGCAGCACAGGCCCGTCAAGAAAGGCGACAGTGTCAGGTTCATCCGCCAGAGGCCAGCAGGTCAGCCCCTTAGGCAGTTCCAGGATGAGCTGCTGCGTACCGCTCCACAGCCGGGTTATCTGAAGGTATCCGTTTCCTTCCGGGGAAAATATCTTTTTGCCCTGAGAAGAATTTTCGTCCTGAGAGGAATTTTCGTTCCGAGAGAAATTCTCTCCCTGAGAAGAATTCTCACCCTGATTCTCGCCCTGAAAGGAAACAACCGCCCTATCCTTTAACCACCAGGGAAGACGCAGTCGCAGGGTAAATGCCGTTGGCTCCGGCGCGGATACCGTAATCTGTATTCTCCGGAAAGCGGGCCGTATCATGATTTCTCCGGCAACATCATGATACCGCAGATAATTTCCTCCCAGATCGCAGTCCTCCATACGGAGGAGAAGCTTTTTTCCGTCGATTTCAGCCTCTGTTTCGGAAGGAATGAACTGTTCGGCCGAAATCACTGCCCCGGACTGGTACCAGATCCATTCCCGGTATCTGGCATTTGCCTGTACGGCCGTGCAGTGGCAGCACCAGAAATCTTCCGTTTTTCTTCCCCATTTTTTGACGGAGCCGGGCGCCAGAGGCAGATAATAACAGACAATGCCGGAATCGGGAATATGGGGCTTCAGCGCGCCGTCCAGGGCCCTGGCCTCCCAAAAGCCCTGGGCAAGCAGGCCGTTGACGAGGTTGAGTTCTATGTAATCCTGGTATTTTTTCTCACCGGTCCAGCGGTACAGATAATCTGCGAGCCGTATCATATTGTAGACGACGCAGTGCTCCTGGTTCATATCAGAGAGCCGGGCGGCCTGTTTTCCCGGAGGGGCCCAGGTCTCCGCATCGGTCTGCCCTCCTGTGGCAAAGGGCATCCTGTCGTCCACCGCCAGCCTCCAGTAGCTTTCGACAATCCTTAAGTACCGTTCCTCTCCTGTCACCTCATAGGCTCTGGCGCATCCGTGGATTTCCGGTATGGTGGCGTTGGCGTGCATGTTGGTCAGAATATCCCTTCCTTCTAAGAGAGGGCCGGTAAGACGGGGGCGTTCATATTTACGCATCAGCTCCAGGTGCTGTCTACTGCGGGTAATGCCATAAAGATCCGCCCATAGCTCCATGAGCCCGCCCGTTTCCTCCAGATCCATCATATCATCCATGGTCTCTCTGCTGATATCCGCGGCAAAACGGGAGAACCAGGCCGCGCAGCCCTCCAGAATCTGTAGCGCCTGCCGGTTATCCGCATACTGATACATATCCAGAAGCCCCATCATGACCTTATGGCATACGTACTGCGGCGCCCAGAAATGGCGTCCCTGCTTTAACCCCTGAAGATATTTTTCAGGTATCGGGAAGGCCCATTCGCCGCCGTTTGCTTCCTGGCAACGCCCGATTTCAGCCACGATATAATCCGCTTTGGCTTTCAGGCGGATATCGCCTGTCTCCTGGTAAAGTCTGGCGGCAGCGCTCAGCCAATGGCCGGTGAAGGTGCCTCTGATTTGGCTGAGAGGGCTGTCCCACCCTCCGTGCAGCCAGGGCTCCGGGCGGTAGTTCAGCCTGCCGTTCAGCCCCGCTTCCGTATAATAGGGAAATAAAAGGTTTTCCTCCTTCAGTTCCATCAGATAAGCCAGATCCCGATCCCTTTTCAGGCGGTATTCGGAGGGCAGCAGCCTTGTCTGTCTGATAAGTGCATTCAGTTGCATAATAACTCCTTCCGCCGCACCTGGCCGCGGCTTCTGATTGGAATAAGGAAGGCCTGCGGCACTGGTGTAGCTTTTTTGTAGTTGTTGTTCCAATAGGATATAAAATTGCTGGAGCTTGTCAAAACGGTTCCTTAGCGCACCGGCATTTGCTAAAATAAGGACAGGCGGTGCTTTCCGCCTGACACACAGATATGTTTATGTCTGTATAAAAATAAGGGAGGTATTTCTTATGGCAATGGAACAGACGAATCACCCGGGCGGACCCGCTGCACAGGCGTGTCAAATGTTCGTGAATCCGGTCCTGGACGGCTGCGCGGATCCGGATGTAATTTTTTATGAGGGGAAGTATTACCTTTATGCTACCAATACGGATATGAAGGATGCTTCCGAAATGGGCTTCAAGGTTTACACCTCCGAGGATCTGGTTCACTGGACGGACGCCGGCATGGCGCTGAAGGCCTGCGATTCCTGGGGTGAAAAGCAGTTCTGGGCGCCGGACATTGTATATGTGGACGGAATCTTTTATCTGTCTTATTCTGTGGAGGAGCATCTTTGCATCGCCACCAGCCGCTCCCCTCTGGGGCCCTTCGTACAGGAGGTAAAAAAGCCGCTGCATGAAGATATTAAAGAAATCGACAGCCATTTTTTCCAGGACGGGGACGGCGCCTGGTATCTTTATTTTGTCCGCTTTTTTGACTCCAATCAAATCTGGGGCGCGCGTTTGGCCGATGATATGATGAGTATCCGGGAAGAGACCCTGACCCGTCTGCTGGTGCCCGACACGCCCTGGGAATGCAAACAGTGGCCGGTAAATGAAGCGCCTTACATGATCAGGCACAAGGGCCTGTATTACCTGACCTATTCCGGCAGCCACTGCCTGTCCGACTATGGCTCCGGCTATGCGGTTTCCGATTCCCCCCTGGGCCATTATGAAAAATATGGAAACAATCCGATACTGCGCTCCAACGACAAGGTACACGGCGTCGGCCATCACTGCATCACCTGGTCCCCGGACAATAAGGAAATGTTCATCATTTACCATCAGCATTATGACCTGACCCGCATGAGCCCCCGCCGCCTCTGCGTGGACCGTATCCACTTTGAAGCGCAGGAAAACGGTCCTGATATCCTTGTGGCAGAAGGCCCTACCACGGAACCTCAGCCCTGTTTTTTTCAGCAGGAACAGTGAAGAAAAAAAGCAACCGTTGCCCGTACAGGGAAGGAACCCTTATATAAGAAAGGATGGTCTAATCATGCCGGAAGAGAACAAACAGCAATCAAAGCGGCTGCGGGTGGCCGTTATCGGCGCGGGCGGCTGGGGCTATCAGCATGCCAGAGCCTTTTGGAGCAGAAAGGATACACAGCTGGCGGCCATTGTGGGCCGCACAGCCCAAAGGACACAGGAAAGGGCCGATGCCTTTCAGGTCCCCTGGTATCTTGATATCAGGGAAATGCTGGAGAAGGAAAAGCCTGATTTCGTATCGGTATGCCTGCCTTCGCAGCATACCTTTGAAGCCACAATGACCGTAATTGAGGCCGGCATTCCGCTGATGTCGGAGAAGCCGCTTGCCTACCGGCTGGAGGAAGCGAGGGAACTGACGGCCAGGGCGGAAGAAAAAAATCTGTTCTATGCCATTGATTTTAACCAACGTTACAGCATTCCCTGTCTGAAAGCAAAGCAGGATATTGATGCAGGGCGGCTGGGAAGGCCGGTTTTTGCACACTGGCGTTTCGGCCATGGGTGGGATACGCAGCTTCTGGATCATCCCTATCTGAATCTCATTGAGGCCCAGTGCCATGGGCTGGATCTGCTTGAGCATCTGTGCGGCCCCATACGTTCCTGTATGGCGGAGATGACCGATAACGGCGGGCGGAACAGCTATTCCAGCTTTACGCTTTCCCTGCGGTTTGAAAACGGCGCTGTGGGTTCCTTCCTGGCAACCCTGGATGCCAATGAGCACAACCGGCTTTCCCAGCTGATTGAAATCGGCGGCACGGACGGCAGAATACTGATCGAAGACAATGTACGCTCCTATACCTTCCAGGCTACGGACAGCGAAATGGCGGAAACCTGGCAGGCAGGCTTCTTTGAAGACGGGCTGCGCAGCTTCGGGCACAATCTGGACAGGCACCTGGATGCGCTTATCCCGGCGCTGCTTGCCGGGCAGGAACCGCCTGTTCCCGCCAGACGGGGGCTGCGGGCGCTGGAGCTTGCATATGCGGCAATCGAGTCCTTCCAGACCGGACGCCGTATAGAAGTGAAGGCGGATTAATCCGCCTTCAGCTCCAGACTTTTTTCTATTCTTACTTTTTCTGTAAATGAAATCCTGTCCTTCTCCCGGGAAAAATTCAGATCCTTCCCATCGCAATATACCTTATTTATGTTCCCATCCGTCCCGGTTACAAACTGCTTCAGGAAAAGGCTGCCCCGGATAATTTCCAGGATGATGGAACCGTCGCTTTGATAGCACACCCTGCCCCAGCCGCTTCCGGCGGACCAGAAGCTGGTGAAGCTATCGTCTGCGCAGCGGCATCTCGGCCGGAAGCCAAGAATTCCCTGATCCAGGTCACAGGTAAAGCCGCTGTAGGAAAGCAGAAGCGCATAGCTGGCCATGGAGCGGGCATAGTAGCTTCCGCATTCGATCTCGCACCAGGGGTTCCTGTTATCTCCCCGGTACTTCTCTCTTACCGCCTTCACAATGGTTTCCCCCTGCTCCAGCATCCCTTCCCAGATCATATGAGACGCTGCCTGATACTGCATGCCGTCCATGCACTCCTGGGCATAGGTGAGCGGAATCGCAGGCTTCAGCGTCCCCTCCGGCCATTCGCACATGATTACGCCGCCCTCTTCGTCAATGGCAAAAATACGCCAGGGATTATAGATTTCGCCCAGGGCAGGCTTGTAATTATAGTGGAAAATGGCGTCCAGGGCACAGCGCGCCTTATCCTGTTCGAAAATCTCCGGCAGCCCGCACAGGTTTCCATGCCACTGGGCAAGCACCTGGTCAATGCCGCAGCCGTCAGCGATCTGGTACTTTATCTGCCCCTTTTCCTCGTTCCAGTAGTCGTCCTGCGCCTGGAAGCGCTCCACGACAGAGCGGTCGCATACGTCAACTTTCTGGTAGAAATATTCTCCGTTAAAAAGTTCCCTGTTCAGGTACTCTTTCGCTTTGGCGGCCAGCTCCCGGTATTCCTCCTCCGCTTCCCTGTCTGCTAAAACGGCAGCCATTTCGGCGGCGGCGCTCAGCGCGCCGGCGTAAAAGCCCTGCAGCCAGGCATTAGGGCCGAAAAGCTCCATATCCAGCGTGTGATGCTGTCGTCCGTCCAGATATCCCTTTTTTCCCCGATCCCAGGCATCCGGGTTCTCTACCGACCATGCATAGGCAAGAGCCTTTTTCACGGACTCCCATTTGGAGGCCAGCCATTCCCTGTCGCCGCTGATTTTATAATCCCTGTAGGTAAGCATAATACTGCCAAGCTGGCCGTCCGCACAGGAGTGGAACCATTTGCCCGTACTGCCGACAGGCAGTCTGAGCCTGAATTCAATGCCGCCGTCCGTCCGCTGGCTGTACCTGAATTCCAGATCCCTGATGCTGCGCGCCAGCGCCGGGAAAAGAAAAGGCAGCGCATAGGCATAATTCCATACATGGGTGCAGGTCCCCTCACAGCTTCCCACATTGTCAAAGCAGCCTTCCCAGCCATAGAAGGAACCGTCCTCCAGGCGGAGGCAGGTGGGCGAACGCAGAATCGCCAGGTTGGCTGTAACCGCATCCAGAGCCGCTTCAGGTATGGTGGTTTCATACATGGCGTCCATAAACGTCAGGGTTTCCCCAAGCAGCCGCTGTCTGTTATGCATCGCATAGGAAGCGCTTGCCCAGGAGTCCTCAAAAAGAACGGCGTAGTAATTCTTCCAGGGCATCCGGTCACATACATCATAATGAATATTGGAGGTGCTGATATCCAGACCGCTCCAGTAGTTGTTGCAGTTAGGCACGTTCCAGGTCAGCACGTAATGGAATTCCTGTATTTCTCCCGGCGCAGTCTCCTTAGAGATACAGAGCATGCCCGTATCCTTGTAATCCTTTTTCCCGCTTTCATAACGGCGGTTTTCAAGAGGCTTTTCCGAGGCAAATTCCCGCCAGTAGGTTTCCACATGATCCCGCCAGTTCCCGCGGAACCAGTATTCCTGGCAGACGGCCTCCGAATCTGTGGCAAGCGTAAAATCACTGTAGGAAACATCCCCTTTATCGATCTCTTCCGTGGTGAAATGGATTCCGCGGATGCCGTTTCCTTCCCGGAAGCGGTTGCGGGTAAAGCTGCTTTGGCACGGATTTGTTATGATTCCCGCCGTGGTATAGGTAATGGGGCGATCTGTGGTATTCTCCACCAGAATGTCTGCAAACAGTGCCGGAATGCTGGAATCCCTGTCATTGAGAGGGATGAACGGATTATAGTAACGCACGGTAACCCTTCCAGGGAATCTCTCATCCAGGAAGGAAAGCTCCGCCATAGGATATTTCCCCTCAAATACCAGCTCCCGGAAATGCGGCATGCCGAGCATGGTTCTTTCGTCCACCTGTCCCAGATAGGGCTTTTCCAGATCCGAAACCAGTACCCTGGCATCCAGCAGCTCATCACCCGCCTGCGCTTTCACGGCAAAATGGCTGTATCCGTTTCTCGTTCCCATGGCGGGGCGGTTATAAACCTGCCAGTCGATCAGGCAGCCATTTCCCGCAATGCCGATACTGCCGCTTCCCAGCCCTCCTACGGGAAAGGATATGGCCCGCTGTCGGTCCTTTTTATAGGTAAAAGTATTGTAAGTGTCAGTTTTAATCGTGCTCACCTCTTTTCCTGTTTAATTCACTTCCAGCGCGTTGGCATCCGGCAGCGGCGGGACGGGTTTGTGCGGCTCCAGCTGATACCAGTAGCCTACGGAAGCGATATCGTCCTGCAGGGGAAGATATCTGCCCTCGCTCCTCCAGCCAAGGGCCTGGATTTCCACATGCAGATCCGTATCGAACCGGATAGGATCCGTCAGATGAAAACGGTACATGCCAAAACGCTGTTGGGAGCAATACAGGCCGTCGGGCCTGATAATCTGATGCAGCCCGGAATAAGGTGTGGAGAAACGGCAGTATTCTCCCCTGGGATATTCGAAGTTCCAGGCGCCGCCGATATAGTCCTCTGTCCCGGTTCCGCATATGGTAGGAAAATCAGTGTCCCCGTCAAGGAAAAACTTGATTTCACCCTCGCCCCACCAGCGGTTGCTGTTTACGCCCCAGGCAAGATAGGTTCCCACATACTGCCCTTTGCCCACGGCCCGATCGACAATCACATGGTTTTTCATATATTCCAGCGGATTGTCTCTCCTGAACTGGGCGTGAAGATAGGGGGTATCCTCTTCTACGGCTGTTTCCGCATAGGTGATCTGATAGTAGATCACACTTTTTTTATCCGTCAGGTTTTCCAGTGTGATTTTTGCACCTGTCCGGAAGGGCATCTGCCAGTAGCAGTTCATCCCGCCACTGGGATTAACGCAGACAGGAAGCGACTGCAGAAGCCCTGTTTCGCACCAGCCCATGCAGAAGAAATCTCCCAGGGGCACCTCTATGGAGGGCGTCTCCTCCGCATCCCAGTAAAAACGGAGCACTAAAGAACGCCAGTCCTCATGGGGGCAGGTCAGCCAGATGTGCTGGATTATGCCGCTGCCCTGGATGTCAGCCAGAAGCAGGGTTTCCTTACCGGGAATTTCAACGGAAGGGGATATCTTCCAGCCCTGTCCCAGCTCTCTTGCGCACTCCTTTCCCGTTCCTTCCACAGCCATGCCACCCTTTCCCTTTTCCCCATGGAAATTTTCCGGGCTGATGGATCTTGTTTTTGCGTCTGCCAGGCAGGTCAGGCCTGCCAGCAGGGAATGTTTTTCGTTCATAAGAAATCCGTCTCCTTTTGCTTTTCTATATCTTTGTGGAAATGGCTTCTGAGCACAAAGGCGCAGAGAGCCGTTACGGCAAGCAGAACCAGTCCATAGAGGAAATAGGTTTTAAGCAGCCCGATTTTTCCTCCCAGCCAGCCGCCCGCGATGTTGCTGAAGGTACAGGCCAGGCCGGTCTGCACCATATAAAACAGGGATTGCCCAGTGCCATGCAGCTCCTTGGACAGGTTCTGGTTCATAAACATGACACAGCTGTAATACATGATCATATAGGTGACGCCCTGCAGGGACTGGCCTATGAAAATACCGGCTATGCTCCCTGTCAGCGGCAGCCAGATTCTGACGGTCATGGCTGCGCCTGCAATGAGAAGCAGGTATTCAATCCGGATCTTGCGTGAAATATAGCCGATGCACAATAGCACGGGGATTTCGCTCAGCGCCGAGACGCACATCAGCCGGCCGATTGTAGCGTTATCATACCCCATATCCGTCACCACCAGCCCCAGGAAGGATCCGTAGCAGCCCAATACGATCTGGAAAATACATGCATAAAACAGGACAAACAATATCTTCTTGTTTTTAAAAACAGATAATATCCCCGTCCGTTTTTTGCATTTGTATTTCCGCACCTCTTTGTTCATAAACAGGGTAACCAGCAGCATGATGCACCAGACCGCGGCCGTAATCCCGAAGGAGGCGGTGGGATTTGTTTTCAGGTACATCCCTGCAAAAACCACTGTCGCCGCATAGGCAAGAGTCCCGCCCAGCCGGATGGAAGAAAACTGCAGGCCATTTTCCAGGGCCATATCCACCACGATGGAATCCCCGATGGGCCCGACTGCACAGTTGAAAAAACTGTAGACGGACACGCATACGGCAAAAAGAAGGAAGGTGTCCGCCCGGTAATAGCACAGGACACCGGCGGCGGAGCCTGCAAGGGCCAGGCGGAGCACTGCCATGTGGCGGCCCCGCCTGTCGGAAAGAATCCCCCAAAGCGGCTGCAGGATAAGCGCAAGAAGCGGCCCAATGGCCGACAGCAGGCCTATCTGAGATACGTTCATTCCCTTTGATCTGTAGTATACACCGATATATGCGCCGAAGGTAGCCCCGGGCACATAAAATAAAGCATTAAAGGCAAACAGTGTCCAGAATATCCGGAGAGTCTTTTTACTGCCTTTCATAAACGCTCCTATCTGCCTGCCGAAGCGGGCGGCTCATCAATACCGGTTCGGCATATCCGGCAGATCAATCCGGATTCCCAGATAACGGCAGGCTTCCTGGATGATATGGGAATAGCTTCCATGGATGCCGACCACATGATGGATAAAGGGCCCGAAAATAAATTTTTTCTCCCATTTTACCCAGTTGTCCGTTTCGATCCACAGATAATTCCCGTTGGTTACCGGCCCGTCCACGCCTTTGGCTTCTCCTGCGAACATATAGTACTCTCCATGGTTCCCGTCAAAGCGCAGTACGGTGACCCGACCGCCCTCCAGTTCATAAAAGCCCTTCCCCTCTTTCACAATCCGTCCGTTTGCATCCGCTTTCTTCAGCTTCTTGGCAAAGGAACCGCAGTGCCACAAAAGCTCCGCATTGTCATTTTCGGGATGCCTTATGGTGAGATCCGCCACAAAGGAGGGCGTTTTGTATCTTGCGGCGGCTACCGCCATTACGGAGGTGATTGCCGCGTGGACGTCATTTTCACAGGCGGCAGGCAGGCCGCGGTCGTTTAAATCCCCCAGGATAAAGCAGGGGGATACACCGTATTTTTTGCGGAACAGGTTCCAGCATTCACAGGAAAGGGCATTGCAGTCGTTTGCTTCGGCAAAGTCCATCAGCGCCAGCTCAATGGCGGCCAGAGGATATCTTTTTTCTCCCAGCGCGCTGATATCAAGCCCTGCGTCCACCAGCTCCTGCAAAAGCGCCTCCATGCGTTCCCTGTCCTCTGCCAGTATCCGGTCCACCCTGTCCAGAATCACCGTCGGCTCCCCGGGCACGATTTCGATATCGTATTTTTCCAGAAGCTCCGCCTCATTGACCATGACGCTTAAAAATTCCTTGGGGCGGCTGCTGATCCTGGCGATGCGCAGGGCGCGGAAGGCCTTTACCACATTGGCCGCGGCCAGGAAATCAGCCAGCTCTTTTTTCAGGATATCACTGTCAATTGCACAGTTTTCTATATAGGAAAAGGTTACGCCGTAATGCATGAGCAGTTTGGTGGTGGCGAACATGCCGCACTGGCTGTCGGTGGGCCGCCATTCCAGGCCGTTGGGGCAGCCGTCCCTGGGCCCCCAGATCAGAACCGGCAGATTCATATCCTTCGCCAGCCTGCCCACAGCCTCCTCCTGGCCGAAATTACAGTGGGGGAAGATCAGGGCGTCCACGCCGGCAGCCGTCAGCTTTTTGTAAGCCGCTTTCACATCGTGATATGTCATCAGCAGGCCTTCTTCATTAATGTCCTCGATAGTAACGATTTCAAAATCCAGTTCTTCCGCCAGCTCCCGGAAGCGTTTAACGACGGCTTCCTTCCGGCGGGTGGTAGTTTCATTGGCAAAGGCCTCTCTTCGGGTAGGAACCAGGCCTATTTTCAGCTGTTTGTCCAGATTTTTCATAGCTGCTCCCATCTGCCCGTCCCAACGGGCATGTGAAATATGTCTGTAAGTAACCGGTAACTGTCCGTTTCATATACCGTTACCCTGCACTATACAATGGTTTTGTCAAACAACGTTTTATAATTCGGCAGGCTGTAAGCGAAGTCCCGGCTGTACTCATCCAGATACTTCATTTCCTCTGCGGAAAGATCCCATCCGCATGCGCCTGCGTTGTCATTTACCTGCTTCCTGTTCCTGGCGCCCACAATCGGTGCCGTCATGCCTTTACACTGCATTACCCAGCGGATGGCGGTCTGCGCCGGTGTTTTGCCATATCTGGCGGCGACCTCCTTCACCCGTTCGGTTACGGCCAGCGCGCGTTCAAAGTTTTCCGGTGCAAACAGCGGCGTATTCTGTCTGGAATCCCCTTCCCTGAAGGTATGGCCGGGCTGCATGGAGCCGGTAAGAATGCCCTGACCCAGAGGCGAATAAGGGATTACGGCGATTTTGTTCTCAATGGCAAAGGGCAGGATATCCCTGTCAATAAAGCGCCAGAGAAGGCTGTAGCAGGGCTGTATCACATCAATCTCCCCGAAACGCAGCGCCTCCTTCATCTGTTCCAGGCTGAAATTGGATACGCCGATGGCTCCGATTTTTCCTTCAGCCTTCAGACGCATAAGCTCTGTCATGGTTTCTTCGATCGGCACGGTTTCCGAAGGATAATGGATGAAGAAGACATCTATATAATCCGTCTGCAGCCGCCGCATGGCCTCTTCCAGCCCTGGCTGCACCCGTTCCCGTGCCATATCTGTTTTCCAGAGCTTTGTAATGATAACGCATTTATCCCGCACGCCGCGGAGCGCTTCCCCGAGCAGCTCCTCCGCGTGCCCCTTTCCGTAAATATAAGCTGTATCAAAGGTATTGATTCCGTGCTCCAGCGCGCATTGTATCGCCTCTGCGGATTCCCTGTCCTCGGCCCCTCCCCAGTAATCCTTTCCCATGACCCAGGTACCCTGGATGATTTCGGATACCTGAAGCTTTGTTTTACCCAATGACACCATTCCCATAAAATAACCCTCCATTCTGCTGGAGGACGGCGTGCCGTGTATGGACACGTCCTCCGTTTATAAATTGTTTCTGTAATAAGCCAGTCTGCGCTGTGCCTCCGTCCGGTCGATTTCGCCTGTTTCCAGGAACCTTTGCACCGTATCCCGGTTTGGAATCCCGGTTCTTCCTCCGAAGCAGGTGCATTTTATGGCGGAAACCGCGCTGGCAAACCTGGCGCATTCCGGCGCGTCCATCCCTTCCAGCAGACCTACGATATAGGCTCCATGAAAAACATCCCCGGCGCCCGTGGTATCCCTGACCGGCACCTGGAAGCTTTCCGTCCGGAAAAAACCATCCTGCGCCGTCATCCCCACGCTTCCCCTGCTTCCCAGCGTAACTATCGCCGTAGACGGGCCGGCCTCCAGCAGCTTCCTGCAGCCCTCCTCATAGGGCAGATCCCCGAACATATCCCGGTAGAAAAATTCCGAGGCGATAAAAACATCCAGACAGGGAAGCAGCTTTACAATCCCCTCCTGATAATTGTCCGCATCCATTACCGTTACAATGCCGTGCTCCCTGGCAAAAAGAGCTGCCGCCGCGCTGGCAGGTCTGCCGTTTTCCAAATGAAGGTATTTTGCTTTGCCCAGATATTCATAATCGATTTCCTCCGGCAGCAGTTCTCCTGCGGTGCCCTCCTTGCCGATAAAAATCCTGGTTTTGTGCTCCTCCTCGGAAAGAGACAGGCAGAAGGGACTGGAGGTCCCCGGGGCATCCACGATGATGGCGGAGGTGTCCACACCATTGTAGCGGAAATCATTGATGATAAACTGTCCTCTGTGGTTTTCGCCCACCTTGGCCATCATGCCTGCGCTTCTCCCCAATCTGGCGGCAGCGGCCATTGCGGTCGCCACCTTGCCTCCCCCCTGGTAAAAAGCTTCGTTGGCGCCCGCCGCACCGTCCAGCCCGGGCATTTTGCTCACGTTGATCACCATATCATAGTAAGGGGTCCCGATTCCCACAACATCCATAGTTTCCCTCCCTATAATGAGAAATGGTAAGGATTAATCCGGGCAATCCGTCCTCTGACAAAATCGATTACCTCTTCCCCTGCTTCTTTGTAATGATCCAGGACAAATCCGTCCTCTCCCATATGCGCTGCGATGCAGTTTTTACACTTTTCAAAAAATTCGGTTCCGATATTTACCTTATTGATTCCATATTTTACGGATTCGATCATCTGCTCTGCCGGAATGCCTGATCCGCCGTGAAGGACCAGAGGGGTATCGATGGTTTTATTGATTTCATCCAGCCTGCGGATATCCAGGTGCGGCTCGCAGACATAATGTCCATGGCTGTTGCCTATGGCGACGGCGAGGGAATCCACGCCCGTCCCTGCAACAAAATCCCTTGCCATTTCAGGCTTTGTATAAAGCTCCTCGTTGCAGAAATCCTCTTTTCTGCTGCCCTGTCCCACGGTTCCCAGCTCTGCCTCCACATCCACTCCCAGCAGATGGGCGCATTTTACCACGCTTGCCGTAACCGACAGGTTCTCTTCAAAGGGACGCGCGGAGCCGTCATACATAATGGAAGGAAAGCCTGCCGCAATGCCGCCCACCGCTATCTCATAGGATTTGCCGTGATCCAGATGGACGCCTACCGGCACCTTTGCCTGCCTGGCAAGATCCACCGCTATGGCCGCCATAGTGCTGAATGGAATGAACCAGCTCATATCCGGGTAAAACATCAGCAGTACGGGCATATTTTCCCTTTCTGCGGCCTCCACCACCCAGTGCGCGGACTGGTAATCGAATACATCGATGGCCGCCGCCGCAAACCGGTTTTCATCCGCCATTTTCAAGATACTTTTTACATCCATAAGTCCCATAGAAACCCTCCGTTTCTCCGCATAGTGCGGTTACATCTATGACCGGTCGGTTTTGTGCCTGCCGGTTTCCCAAGCGCTGGTTTCTGATTCCAGGCTTTGTTCCCTGTATTTCCGCGGGCAACGAGCCAAACGGATGCACTCGTGCGTCCACTTGGCGACTGCCGCGAGGGTCAAATGCCCCGTTGCTTGCGGCGGGGTGTTTGACTTGTGTTTTTCGGCCTACCAGCAGGATTTCCTTACCGGAAGCGGGTCACAGGTCTGCGCCATCCGGTCGCACATGGTTTCCAGAAGCCGGATCCTGATATTTAAAAGCTTCGGGTCTTCGTAGTGGTTTACCCGCTCCAAAGGCTGTTCCTCCAGATCATACAATTCTCCGCAGCAGCCCTCTTCACCTTCCTGTTTATGTACCTTCACCAGCTTGTAGCGGCCGTCCGAAACCATTGTGGCAAAGGCAAGCGGGTTCCTGTGGTTAATATTGCTGTTGTAGTATTCGCTGTACACGCTGCTTCGGTGTAAATGCAGTTCTGCCTCCCCTGTCAGCAGCTTCCAGAAGGATTTTCCCTGAAAGCCTTCATAGGGAGCGATGCCGGCAGCTTCACAGAGGGTTGGCGCCAGATCCGTAAGCTCCACCAGCGCCCGGCTCCTGCGGCCCTCCGGTATTTTTCCGGGCCAGCTGATGATCAGGGGTACATGGACATTATTTTCATAAAAATACGGCCCCTTCAGATACATGCCGTGATCCCCCAGATTTTCCCCATGATCGGAATGGAACAGAATCAGTGTATCCTTCCGTTGTCCGGTTTCCTCCAGATAATCCAGCAGGCGGCCAACCTGGTGATCGATCAAATCGACCATAGCCCAGTAGGCGGCCCGGATCAGGCGGTGGTCCTTTTCACTCATTTTTTCATAAGCATAATAGTCCTTCGTATCATAGGCTCCTTCATGATCCTTCTGCTGGAAAACCGGCTTGTTATTAAGCTCCCCCTCTTCGTAATTGGGCAGCGGAATTTCATCCAGTCTGTTCAGGTATCTCTCCAGATACTCTGCCGGAGGATCAAAGGGATGATGGGGATCGAAGCAGTTCAGGGAGAACATCCATTCCTTCCCGAAAATCCGTGCGCTTTCCATAAAGTGTATGGCTTCGTTGACGCACCAGGCAGTCTGGTGCCATTCTTCCTCCACGCCGGTTTGTACATAGGGGCAGTCCTCTCGGTCCGGCGTCAGATAATCCCTGCCGTTTTGCATCAGGAACTGGTTATAGGCATTGGCGGGCCAGTTCGTACCGTGGTGCGGCTGCGGATGATGGGACCATTGGAAAAAATGATAGCCATCGTCAATGCGGGGTTCCATCAGCCTTCCTGTATTATCGTGGCAGGCCGACAGGTGAAGCTTGCCTGCCAGGCCGCAGTAATAGCCGTTATCGGCGAGAATTCTGGGAAGCAGCCGTTCCTTTGCATCAATATCCTGCCCGTTCTGCCTGGGGCCGCAGGTCCTGGGATAACGGCCGGTAAGGAAGCTTCCCCTGCTGGGCGCGCATACGGGGCTTTGTGCATAAGCGTTTTCAAACAGCACCCCTTCGGAGGCAAGTCTGTCCAGATTCGGGGTATGAACCCATTCGTTTCCCGTGCAGCCCAGTGTATCGAACCGCTGCTGATCCGTACAAATCCACAAAATATTCATAAATTGCTCCGATCTGTCTGCATTAGCAGACATTGAAATCAGGAAGGCCGATGGCAGGATTCATGCCCCGACACAGCTGTTTTCCTGAAATATACATCCAAAAATTATGTACCTATACCTATCTTGATTATATAAATTACACATTAAAATTCAATATAATAAATTAATAATATACATTTTATATGCAATGCATTCATTTAATACATTTTTTATGTATCTATCTATTGATTTTTTGACAGTGATTGTCTATACTTTGTTTATAATCACATAACATATGCGGCCCGAAAGACGGCTTCCATCGCAGGGCTGACGTTTCACCCATTATTGAAGGAGTATCCTATGTACGAAGAAGTCAAAAATAAAAAAGACATCGTTATGGATCTATCGGATACGGAAACCACCGCCAGGATATGCCGGGCCCTTTCTTCTGAAACCCGTCTGGAAATTCTCAAATGCCTGGTGGCGAAAGCCATGACCATCAGCGAACTGGCGGAGGCCTTCTATCTGCCCATGTCTTCCATGTGCCTGCACATCAAGACACTGAAAGAGGCCAATCTGATTACGGTGGTGCCCAAGCCTGGAATGCGGGGCTCACAGAAGCTGTGCGGCATTAAGACGGCCAATGTTTCCCTGGATGTATTTGCCCATGTGAACAAAATCACACGGAAGCCGCCGGTCTTTGTCAATATGCCAATCGGGCACTACTGCAACTGCGAAATTTCTCCGCCATGCGGCATTGCCTCCGCTGTTTCCTATCTTTATTATGAAGACAGCCCCTATGGCTTTTATTCCCCGGATCGCACAGATGCTTCCCTGCTGTGGTTTACCAGGGGCTTTCTGGAATACCAGTTTTCCAACTACTCCCTGCTTCAGGACAAAGTCTCCCAGATTGAGTTTTCCTTTGAGGTATGCTCCGAGGCGCCCGGCTATAACAATAACTGGCCGTCCGATATCACCTTTGAGCTGAACCATAAGAAAATCGTCACCTTCCTTACCAAAGGGGATTATGGCGGAAGGAAGGGAATCTATAATCCCAGCTGGTGGAGTGAATCCAACACACAGTTCGGTGAATATAAGAAAATTTATGTCACTCACAGCGGCTGCTACATGGACAATCAGAAAATATCGGATGAAACCATTGAAAGCCTGGGGCTGCTGAATGATTATTTCTTCTCCTTCATCCTGAAAGTGGACAGTGACAGCCAGCATGTAGGGGGCATGAATCTGTTCGGGAAGCATTTCGGCGACTATGCCCAGGACATTGTAATGAAAGTAGAATACGAAAACGGCTGAATTGCCCGGAAAGGAACGTTATGTTTAATCAGGAAAGCACTCTGGTAACAATATTGAATAAAGCGGCGGATATGGTCATCTTAAGCGTGCTGTGGTGTATATGCAGCCTGCCCGTGCTCACGATCGGGGCCGCCTCTGCCGCCCTGTACCATACCTCAATCCGTGTCCTGCGGCAGAACCGGGGATATGCCTTTGCCACCTTCCGGGATTCCTTTAAGGAAAATCTGAGGCAGACGCTTCCTTTTACCGCCCTTCTGCTGTTCCTCTACGCACTGTTCGGCGTCACCGGCTATGTGTGCTGGCAGAGGCCGGACAGCATGATTGCAGGTATGTATGTTTTTTTCTCCCTCTTTTCCATTCTTGTGTGCCTGACGGTTCAGATACACGGGTTTGCGCTGATGGGAAGATTCCGCCTCAGAAGACAGGAGCTGTTTACCCTGCTGGTCAGACTTACTTTCGGCCATCTTGTAAAAAATTTTCTGCTGCTCTGCCTGTTTCTGTTTGCAGTTGAACTTTCCATCTATTATCCGCCGTTGCTGTTTATCGTGCCTGCCGGTTTCTTCTTCCTCTCCTCCTACCTGCAGGAGCCTGTTTTCAAAAAACATATCAATTACCAGGAAGAGGATCCGTTAGAAGAGCTTTCAGAGTAAACAAAAGGACCGGCAGGTTTTGCCGGTCCTTTTTAGATACGCTCCAGTCTGTTATCTTGTAACTTCTACGGACAGGACATCTCCGTCTATTTTCATTTCATCAATTCTGGCAGACCGGGCATCCTCCGGCAGATTTATGTCTCCAATATCACGCCCGTGATACACGATATAGCATGTTCCGTTATCAAAGATCACGCTGTTATGCCCCATCCCTTCCACAAAATCATTTTTGGAAAGAAGCGGCGCGTAGGTGGTATCGTCAGGAAACTTTTTCCAGTCCAGCGTTCGTAAATCCGCGTCCGGATCCCCGTGCGCCACGCTGTAGCCGATAAAATATGTAGGATTCTGGTGGCATGCGCCGGAGTACATCAGATAATGCGTATTCCCTTTACTGAAATAAAAAGCGCCCTCTATGGTATGCCAGTGCTCTCCCTTTTTGAAACGGTCGCGCTGATAAATCTCTTCATCCAGGGTGGGACGGATGACGCACACCGGTTTTCCTTCCATGGTAAACGGATCTGTCAATTTATCGCACATTACTACCGTTCCTACACGCTGGGCCTCGTATTCGTTTACACAGTAAAATAAATACATTCCCGAAGGGGTAACTACCATATGGGGATCGATGGAGAACGGAGGGAGAAGGTTCTTCACAAACCGGAACGGTCCCCCGGGGCAGTCAGCAACCGCGACTCTCATGGTCTGGCCATGCTCATCATCGCTGTCTTCATCCATGCTTGAATAATACATATAATATTTACCGTCAATTTCGATCACACAGGGCGCCCAGCAATTCTTCTGCCCCGGCGCTTCCAGGCAGCAGCCCTTGTATTCCCAGCCGTCAAGCAGGCTGTCGCTGCAAAATAGCTGGGGGCCGGGATTCCCTGTGGCGTAGATATAATATCTGCCGTCGCCGGCTTTGATCATATAGGGGTCCGGCTGGCCGAGAGGAGCCCTGTCATCTGGTTTACGTTTATAAAGCTTCATTGTCTGTCTTCCTTCCTGTATTATATAATATTTGGTTATATTTTAACCGCTATTTTACAGAGCTGTCAATCTGTCCTTCAATAATATATTTCTGCAGGAACAGATACAGCAGGATGACCGGCAGAAGGCCCAGCGCACAGGTAGCACAGGCCTTCGGCAGATTGCCGACGCCGTTCGTTCTGTTGAAGGCTGATTTGATAACCAGGATAATTGTAAATTTGGATTTATCCTGCAGCAAATACATGGGCATCAGATAGTTATTCCAGCAGCCGGTGGCGGACATGATAATTCTTGTAACCGTAACCGCCTTCAGCTGGGGCATGATGATCTGCGTGAAGGTCCTGAGCACTCCGGCTCCGTCAATGGCTGCAGCCTCATCCAACGCCGTGGGAATGGAAACAACAAAGTTAACATACATAAACATGGTGCCGGGGATGCCTCCCGCCGCAGACAGAAGAGCCAGTCCGTAAAGTGTGTTGGTCATATGGAATTTTACCATCAGTCCGTAGGTGCCGACCAGCAGGGCAACGCTGGGTATCATCATGATGCCCATGTTGATATTACGGATGGATTCCGCGAGCCTGCCGCTGCTTCTTGCAAGCCCGTAGGCGGCAAGCGCGGACAGGACGATTTCCAGAGTGACGGTTTCCACCACCAGAATGATGGAATTCTTAAAGCCCAGCCATAGATCACCGCTTTTGAATACCTCAACATAGTTTCCAAAATTCCAGGCGGCCGGCAGGGACAGCTTGGTGCCCAGATCCTGCAGCGTCCTGAAGGACAGGTTCAGCATGATATAAATAGGGAGCAGATAAATCAGAATCAACAGGATGGCTACAATATAGCACCACCATACGGAGTGGGTATTTGGTCCTTTGGATTTTTTCAGCTTTCCTTCCATCAATACTCAACCTCCTTCTTGCGCAGATATGCATTTACCGGCAGGGCGATTATCATAATGATAAAGAATGTCATAATGCCCACGGCAGATGCATAGCCTGCTTTTTCATCGTTAAAATAAAGCTGGGATATGTAGAATGACAGGGACATGGACTTCCTGTTCGGTCCGCCGTTGGACATGGCCACGATGGCGTCAAACAGCTTGAAACCGCCGATTAAGTTGGTTACAACCGCTGTGGTAATGGACGGAATCAGCAAAGGCAGCGTCACATAAATGAATTCCTTCATTTTGCCGGCGCCGTCCAGCCTGGCGGCTTCCTTATACATGGAAGGGATATTCTGCAGTCCTGCCAAATAGATAATCATACAAAGACCCATGTACTGCCAGGAGTTGGCAAGCATAATCATCAGCGTTGAGGAGAGGCCGGTTTTCATCCAATATATGGGGGAGATTCCGATGATTCCCAAAAGCTCATTGAAAACACCGCCCTCCGCCTGTACAAAGTAGTAAAGGATCTGGCCCATGATGAACGCGGAAATCATGATAGGCATATACAGAATTACCCTGACCCCGTTCCTGCCCTTGAATTTGTTATTCAGGAACAGCGCCGCAGCAAGGCCGCATACATTCTGGAAAAAGGTGGAACCAAAGCCGTAGATCATTGTATTCAGCGTCGCGCGCCAGAACAGATTATCCGTAAAAAGATTTACAAAATTTTTCAGACCATACCAGCGCATGTTCTGGGAATATCCATTCCATTTAAAAAAAGAGATTCTGACCGCATTAACAAGCGGTGCCGCTATGAACAGTATCATCAGAGCCAATGCCGGAATAGTCAGGGAAAGATATATCCATTTTCTTTTCTTCAAAGTATGACCCCCTTATATTAAAACTGGTGAGATGGCATTGCCACCCCACCATCGTTTTAGTTTAATCAGTTATATCAGCCCTCTTTAGCTGCTTCATATAAATCCTGGTAGTTCTCAAGCAGATATTCAATCACTTCATCCTGTCCTTTTTCACTGTGGTTATCGAAAAGCATGTTGCTTGCATTTCCGAATATCGGCCACATTCCGGAAGGCATATACTGTCTGTCCCAAAGGTTTTCATAGAAGATATCGCAGTCAGCGCATTTTTCCTTCATGTCCTGGAATACCTTCAGGCCGTAGCCGTCGTCGATAGCCATGGTGGATTTCAGACAGCTGATTTTACCGGTTGCCGCATTCATTTCTTTTGCCACTTCAGGGCGAGCCATGTACTCTAAGAAAACTTTTGCCGCATCAGCATTCTTGGTGTCTTTCCAGATACCGAAGGTATCGCCTTCGCCGATGCCCACATGCTCTTTTCCGCCTTCTTTGGATGCAAAGGAAGGAAGGAAAATAAAGTTGGCGTCAGGATTCAGGGTAAGGCAGGTAAGCATTACGGAAGGGTCGTTGCCGAGGCAGAAGGCGCCCTTGCCGGCTGCAAAACGCTCGGTCAGGTCGGTATCAACCAGTGTAAGGATATCATCAAAGTAATAGCCTGATTCAATCCAGCCGGACATGTATTTAATCAGGGATTCTTTGTAATGCTGCCAGTCATAGGAGCCATCCAGCATTGCTGCGGAATCCTGGAACATTTCGCCGTCGTAGCTTACAAAGGTTCCTGCAAAGTTCGCCAGCAGTCCGGGATTGGATAATACGCAGATGGGAGTGGTTCCGGAGGCTTTTATCTTTTCACATGCCGCTGTGAAATCATCCCATGTATGAATTGTGTACGGGTCAACGCCTGCAGCATCACATACGTCGGTGTTAACCAGTGTTCCGTTAATCAGTTCGGAAATCATCAGAACATAGATTGCGCCGTCATCGTCCTGGATAACGCCAAGTGCGGAATCATCATAATCGGAAACCCAGGGCTGATCCTTCAGATCCATCAGATACTCTTTATAACGGAGGATTGACCATCCGTGGGTCTGGAATACGTCGGGAAGCTCATTAGCCGCCATACGTGTCTTTAAGGTGTTTTCGTAATCTGTGCCGTATTCCGCGATATTCACAGTACATCCATATTCTTCTTCGAACTTTTTAACCAGTCCCTGGAAAGTGGTTGCCTGATCACCTGTATAGGTAACCGCTACCTCCAATGTACTTCCGCTGATGTCTGTCCCTTCTGCAGACGCGCTTGCAGCGGGGGCAGCCTCATCGTTCCCTGCTTCGGAAGCAGCCTCTTTGGCAGGTTCCTTGGCGGGTTCCGAAGCAGCCGGAGCAGTTGTCGTATTCCCTCCGCATGCCGTAAGCGACAGAACCATAGCTGCTGATAATAATACAGCGCCCAGTCTCTTCATAACCATTTCCTCCTATTTCGAAATTTGATTTACAGTTCCGGCAGGTGACAAATACGGTAATTAACAGCTTTTATTTTATTAATGCAGTATTACTGTATCAATACTGTTCCTTTACCGCGTTGTCAATCCCTGAATGTAATTTTTAAATTGACTATCAATTCTGCTTATTGTTTGTGTAAAATAATCATTTTGACTATGCGATAGGCCTATCTTAATAGTCCGATCTGTTTATTTATGTATTTATTATATATTTACATTGCTGTATTTTCAATAGCATTTATTTATTTTATACAAATCATATGTGTAACACATATTTGCTACAATTTTTATGTAGTTATTGTGGTGGTATTAAAAGAATTTCATGAAGATAGGTTTACTTCAGAATTTATGCGGAATGACAGATGACATATAAAAAACAGCGGCGGCGAACCGGAATGCCGCCGTTCCGATCCGCCGCCGCTGTCTGCTGATGCCAAAAAGTGCCGCACATCAGTATCAGCATATAAGATTTATCATATATATAACTTCCCAGGTAAAAATTTTCAGCTTCTGAAAAATTTTTTCTTTGTCCGGATTTCCTGTTTCCATCTGCAGCAGTCATTCAGGTGAAGCATGACATGCCGTGTGGGCGGCATCAGCAATAAGCCGGCCACATCCTTTTTCCCCCAGAAATCAAGGAGCCAGGCGGATTCCTCCTGCTGCGTGACGCCGCCTTCCTGCCGTATCCTGGCAATATCCTCACAGGAAACCTTCCGTTTCAAAGCTTCGCTGTCCAGTTCCCGAACTATCTTTCTTGTACGCTCTCCCACTGCGTTCCGGTAGCTGATAAGCTCCGCAGTATTTATATTTTTGCTGAGAAGCATGATTTCATCGTCTGTCAATGCATTTCCTGTATCGGTAATGGAGACATTCAGCCGTTTCTGCCATTCCTCATTAAACAGCTGGTTACCCTTTGCGGCAAGGATTCCCATAGTGAGATCCTCTATTCGGGCAATATGCCAGAGTACCCAGGCAATAGTTTCATCCCTGCCCGAAGGCATTACCGCATATTCGCTGTCCGTAAGATCACTCAGAAGGGCATCCACTTCATTGGGCTGTGTCCCGGAAATCCGGGATAAATGCAGGGACGCATGTATTTCCAGGAACAGCTGCGCCGCCTGCTCCAGCATGGACGGCCTGCGTATGATTCTGCTGAGTTCCTTATGTTTTTCACTGAGACCTTCCCCAAAGTATTTCATTCATCTACTCCTTCTCTTTCGGCGTTTCGTAAGCTATTGTCATCTGTGCTGTGCGATGGATTATCTGGCAATACCGTATAGCCGTGCCGGGCAAGAAGCGCCATGGCCCTTTCAAAGCTTTCCTCTTTTGTCAGCACATAGTCTGTGTTGTAGGTTGACACCACGAAGATTCCGATTTTATTTTCTGCAAGTATCCCGGATATCCCTGCAAGGATGCCTATCAGGGAGAAATCCAGCACACCCTCTATCCGAAATGCCCGCCATCCGTCTTCCCGGGCAAGGGTGTGCCCGGGAACAGAGCTTGTCGGGCAGACCAGGGAAATCTCTTCATCCGTTTTGCAGAGAAAACAGTAGGTATCCGCGAAAACAGCTGCTGCCGGATCCCCGATCCGGCAGACAGAAAATTTTTCATCAATTATTTTGAGTATCATATTTTTATGCCCCTTTCCGAAAAATACGCAGTTCTGCTTTTTTCAGTGTATCAGAAAAGAGCGGCGTTTACCAATCCTATTTTGCTCATTTCAGGACATTTATCAACGAAGCATATTGACCGGGGCCCAGCTTCCCGTGTCCTTTGATTCCTCCGTCGCCAGGCCGATACTGTTCAGCCGCGCCACTGTTGCGGCATTTCCCTGGCTTGCGTCGCAGCTTTCCACAGCGTCCAGGAAGGCGGAAACGCTTTCCCTTACTCCCGGATAATCAGCATATGGCTCCAGGGGGCAGTCATAGGAAAAACGAAGTCCCGGATGCCTTACGGACTGGAAGCCATATGCGCCGGTAAAATAATTGATGCAGATATTGCCCTCATCACCGGTCACATCCACCACAATTGAAGTTTCATCCTTGCGGTTAACCTCTGCCTGGAAGATGCCCCAGACACCATCATAATCATAAATTGCCGTGCTTACAGACTGCATGCGGCCCGGATTGCCGCTGCCGTCCAGAAGGAGGACGCGGGAGGGATACGCGCCGATAATCCGGTTCAGCACATCCACGTACCAGCAGGACATTCTGTCTATCAGGCAGACATCTGAATTAACCGCGCTGCCCCAGCCTGCATGGAGGGTTATCGTGATTTTCTGCAGGTTTCCAATCTCCCCGTCCCTTATCATATCCGCCGCCCTGGCAAATCCCGGATGAAAACCAAGCTCCAGATTGGCGAAGGTCACCTGCGGCGCTGATAGGAGGTTGTGCACGATGATCGGGATCCGGCTTCGCCGGATGGAAACCGGTGGTTCATAAAACACGGCTTTCCCGGAAGCAATTGCCGCCGACAGGGCTTCTTCATGTACTTCATCCGGGACGGCTATCATAACTGCATCCGTATCTGATTTTTCCAGAAGCTCCCCGTAACTTCCAAACAGCCGGATTTCCTCTCCCAGCGTCCGCCGGATTTCCTGCCTTGTTTTTTCCGTGGCAGCCGCAGCGGCTGTGATTATGGCTCTCCCATCGTATTCCAGGGCCGGCAGATGAGCGCGTCTGACCCAGGAACCGAAGCCGATAAGGCCAATTTTAATTTTTCTTTTATCCATATCCGACATTTCATACCTCCATGCGTAATTGACTTTGTCAGTTCCTTGCAATTCAGCAGTCCCCTGCATAGTAGCAGACAATTTTCAAATAATCCGCAGGCTCTGCAACGTCAATCCACATTTTCAGGCTGCGCCGGTTGTCCTTATAGTTTTTCAAAAGCCGTTCCTGCAGGCTTTCCTGTTTGTTCATATCCTCTCGTCTTCCGTCCTGGGAGACCAGGACCACCGGCCCGCTGCATTCATTCACTGTCTTCAGGAAATTAATCATATTTAAAATATTCAGCTTTAACATCATAGAATTCCTTCCTTATACCATCAGCTATCGGTGACCTGCACTGCTGCTTAGGCTTCCAAAGTCTTTGTATGATGTCATTATAGTGCATGTTTTTTTTCAATGATATCTTATTCCTGCCGATTAATATCACTATTCCGCCATCTGCGCCGGAACTCAACAGGACTGCAGCCCATCCTTTCACGGAATACTTTTCCGAAATAGCTGCTGCTTCCCAGACAGCAGGCCTGGCTGATCCGGGTGATCGGTTCCTCCGTTTCTATCAGCATATGGCAGGCCTGCTGCAGGCGGTAGCTGATAATATATTCCACAGGTGTCAGGTGCACGCATTCCCGGAACACGCGGTACGCTTCTCTTTCACTGATAAAGGCGGAAGCTGCCAGTTCGGCCACTGTCAGCCGTTCCCCGTAATGCTCATGCACATAAGTGAGCATGGCTTTTATTTTATCACCGGCTTTATCCTGTACCTCCTCCTTTTCCAGCATTGGCCGGGCAGTATTCAGAAGACGGTACCATATATCCGACAGCGATTCCCGCAGGCGTATTTCATAGCCGAAATCCTCCTCTGAAAAACGGAAGGATTCCTGAAGCTTCTCAAGCAGCGGCGCATGCTCCGGATTGTCAGGGTACAGGCCGATGATGTCTATCCGGGAAGCCGTTATCAGCGGCATGACATACTTCCGGTCAATGGCGCTGCCGCGGCTGCCGCTGATAAAAATCGGATCGAAAATATGGAGCATAGCTGTAACGGTCCGGCAGCTTTCATTTGCCCTTGTCATATGAAGGACGTTGGCATTGACCAGCCCTCCCATGCCTGCTGTAAAGACCTTTTTCCCATGGGGCGTGTCATATTCCAGTTCTCCGTCCTTCATGTAGAAAAGCTCCACTTCCTTATGCCAGTGCCAGGGGGACTGGCGGCCTATATATTTATGCAGCTCCACAAAGGAGGCAATATAGAGAAATTCCGGTGAGAAATCCGGCAGTAACTCCTCCTGGCTTCCCTGTTTAAGCTCTATTCCGCGAATTATTTTCATTTTATTTATACCTTCCCAACAGGCGGTAGCCCTTTTGCGCCGCACTACTTCTGAATCTTACGGCCATTATATCATATCCGCTCCGCGGATATGGGCCTCCGGCGGAATTTAGCGCCTGGATTTCTGCGGCAGGCGCAGAAACCAGAATGCGCAGATATAACGTCATCTTCGACGACATTATATCATATCCGCTCCGCGGATATGAGCCTCCGGCGGAATTTAAGCCCCTGGATTTCTGCGGCAGGCGCAGAAACCAGAATGCGCAGATATAATGTCATCTTCGACGACATTATATCATAACTTCCTGTTTTTTGGCGACCCTGTGAGAGGATTGCCAGAAAACAAGGAGGGCCTGTACCCCGGTAACCTTCCCTTCCAGTTATTCTGAAATGGAAGGGGGTTCGCCGGGACACAGGCCTGATAAAAATCTCCCTGTTTTATGACTTTTGCGCGAGGTGTTGCTTTTTCCTATACAAGAAATCTCCTGTATCGTGTTCCATTTTATCATAAAAACATATATGAGTAAATACTCATTAAGCATTATTGCTTTACAGGCTACCGTTGTGGACGGGCTGTAACCTGTAAATTCTTAAAATTTTTGGAACTAATGTATACAAGTTGACTTTATCATCTTTTGTTTACTATAATGAACTTATGAAAAAACAAACAATAACCCCGGAATCCATAATTGAAGCAACAATTTTATATGTAGCCAACAATGGCCTTGAAAATGTGACAACAAAAAAGGTGGCCCTGGATATGGGAATATCCGAAGGAACCATCTTTAATAATTTTGCCAGCAAAAAGGCCCTTTTAGAGGCCTGCCTGTTTTACATAGACAGGCAGGTTGATGCTGTTTTGAAGGGCATTTCCTTTAAAGAGATTCATATTACGAAAATTATCCGCAAAATGTGGTTTGCCTATTTTTATTATTTTGTGGAACACTGGCCTTATGCCAAGTTCTACTGCCAGTTCCGCCAATCCTCCTACTATGATGAAGAAGTCATGGACGGCCAGGGGAAATCCTTTTCCTTCTTCTCAAAATTTCTCAAGCAGAATGCTCACCGTTTTGGCTTCTGCCCGGATTTTTACTGGGTTTTCATCATTGAAACCACGCTGAACTTTGCAGTTCGGGTTGCTAACGGCACGCTTTCGGGCACGCCGGAGGATGTGGAACGTATTTACGGACTGATTTCACACGGCTTTCTGGGCAGCCTGAAGCTCATCAATCCAGGCGAGGTTAAATGACAGATGATGTCCTCCGGCATTGGTGGACCCTCTGACAGGCAGGCACCGGCTTTATTGCTCAGGTGCTGTCTGCCCGGGGGTTTTTTCGTCTGAGGCTGTATCCAGCTGAAGCTCTTCCAGCAGCCGGGCAATCCGTTCCTGGGCGGTAATAATCGAACGGTTCACATTTTCCGCATGCCTGCGGTACAGCTCCTGTGCGGACTCCATGTCATCTTCCTCCGGATATCCCGGCTCTGGTTCCTCTGTTATGACGGCCGGTTCCTCTTTTGGCAGCTGCGTATCCAAAGATTTGGTTTCCAAAGTGTCTGAAGCATCGGCCTCCGGGAATGTCCGGGCAGTCGTTTCTTCAATGTGAGACGGTGCGGGAACCGTTTCTTCCATAGATGCAGATTCTTCCATTCCCATAAAGCCGGCGCTTAATTCAGGCATTGGCTCCGGCGCTGAAGCCTCCGGTGAAAAAGGGATTCCGGCCTTTCTTTCCTGTTTTGCCGCACGGGCAGCGGGCACCAGCTTTTCCAGCACTCCATTCAACCCACTTTTCCTTGCTTCGCCATTTCCCTTTACAATCCTGTGATCCGCCTCAAGCCTGCGGCAGCGCTCCATAAGCTCATGATTGCTTTTTTTCAGCCGTTCAGCCTGACGCTGGACATCCTGAAGCCGGCGGAGCTTTGTCTCTCCGTCCCGGACTGAATCCCTGAGTCTTCTGCATTCCGCTTCCAGCTTTTCTTTTTCTGAGAAAAGGCTTTCTTTTTCCTGCATCCATCCGGATGCCTCACCCTGAAGACGTTCGTTTTCTGCCAGGCTGCGGGCAAGCTCTTCCTGCAGCCTGTTTTCCTGGTCTTTCAAGCTGGCCAGCTCATCTTTCAGGACTTTTTGCTGCTCCTGTTCCTGCCGCACCTGTTCCCGCAGCTGTGTTACGGCCTGCTCCTGTCCCCGCCGCGCTTTTTCAAGCTCCAGGAATTTCTCCGTCCGCTGCCGCCACTCCTCTTCCTGTGACTTCAGATCTTCCTGCATCCGGGTCAGGCTTTCCGCCCAGGTGCTCTGCTTTTTCTGCAGATTGCTACGTTCTTCCATCAGCTGCAGGCGGATCTGCTCCTGCTCTTCTTTTGTTTTTTTCCTTTCCGCTTCCAGCCGGCCCAGCTGTTCTTTGCAGGAAAGAAGGGCATTTTTCAGCTCCTCATTTGCTTTCTTTTCCTGTTCAAGCTCTGTTTTTATGCCTGCATTTTCTTTACTGGCGAGAATCTTTACCGTTTCCTTCTCATTTTCAAGGGAACGGACGTAGTCCATCACATCTTCCTTCTGATATCCGCCGAACACTGTGGTCCGGAAAATGTCCTTATTCGCCATTTCCCATTCCTCCCTCTCTGCAGGCACTTCCGCCTGCCCCTGACAAAAACGCCTTTCATTCCTCCCCGAATACGGTACCCGCATTTCCGTCATAGCTGTAAATAATATTGATGCCATCCTGGTAACGTTTGTTCATGGCAAGCTCAATTCCAGGTTCCTCAGTCTGGGGATCCAGAATCCCGATCCCGATAGTATAACCCTTCCTGAAAAGATCATTAAAGGGAATATCATTCACAGTAGTCACCGTTTTACCCGGAGTCAGCTGCGTCAGATCCACATCCACGCCTTCCCAGTAACGTCTGTTTCCTTCCGCATCATAAATATACATCATAACCGGCCATTCAAAGTAGATAGGTGCCGCACCGTCATTTTTCCATACAAGCTCCACCTTAAAGGACTGTCTGAAGTAATCCATTTTAATATCCATATGTGAAATACGGTAACGGTAGCCGAGATGTTTTAATATCTCTGCAGCTCCGTCAGATGCAAGCATTTCTCCTTCCGGAGCACGCGGTCCGATAAAAGTCATATGTGACCGATCAATTAAAGAAAGAGTCTGCTCCAGATCCTCTCCCAGCATCTGTTCCAGGGGAAGCTCTCCGGTAAACTCTCCGCCCACAGGAGCATTGTTCCAGACAGCTTTCACAGGAGCGTAGGGAATCTGCCTGCCAGGTGTTTCATAAGCACCGCCGTTTTCCTGCCAATCCAGCCATTCCAGAGTATCCCCGGGCAGGCCGGTCATATCATTATACAGTCCCATACCCCCGTCTACGGCCATCACATAGTTCCTGCGCATGAGAAGCCTGGCATGTATAAAGCTGTCTGCATACTGGCCGGCATACTTCCAGCATACCTCTGCGTCCGGCATGGGCGGTACGCCATCCTCATACTTTGTGTGCCATTCCCCCCAGTGCCCGAGACTTCCCAACTGCACATAGGAAACAAAGGTATCCTGACTGCAGTAGCTGCCCAGCGCAGCCAGGGCTTTCCCGTGCGCCTCCAGAAATTCAGGATTATCGTAAACCGGTGCGTATCCCTTTCCATAATCCGTATCATAGAATATGCCGTCGGCTGTTTTTTCATAGAGCCACTGGGGAATGTCCATATGCTTTTCACTTCCGGGCATATCACAGACAAAACGCAGAACCGCATGCTTCCCTTCGTCCTTCCAGCGTTTTATATGGTTCCTTTCTTCCAGCCCTTTTATATCAAAATGCCCTTCCCTGGGTTCCCATTCCGCCCAGGTTACATCAATATAAACGAGCTGTCCCGTCTGGGCTTCTTCGGGATGTCTGGCCCAGTTAACATATCCCATCAGCGGATTTTCATACACCCCGTCTCCTGCTGTAAAATCTACCGAGGCAGACAGATTATAAATGCGGGGGATCATGTAAAAAGCCAGAAGCACGAAAGCCGCCGCCAGCAGGATAACCACCCCTGTAATTATTTTCACTCTTGTACCATTAGCCATGATATTCTCCGTTATACTGTATTAACGTCACATCCTTCACCTGCTCGATTGCCCGGATATTCTCCAGGAAAACCGTGCTGTCAGTTCTACAATAAACCTCAAGCATCATTTCTGTCAAGCTGCCCCGCAGCGTCTTGGACTTCATCTGGTATTTGATTTTTTTCATGGCGCGCAGTACTTCATCTCCGGTAAGCTCTCCTTCATAATGTACCACCATGATGTAAATCATTCCTCTTTTCTGCCTGTGGTAAAGCAGATGGATTAAAATTACCATCAGGACACAGGCCGACAGAGCCAGTACATACATGTTCGCTCCCACGGTAATACCAACCGATATCGCCCAGAACAGGTACAAAAGATCCATGGGATCTTTTATGGCGGTACGGTAACGGACAATGGAAAGTGCGCCCACCATACCGAGGGATATTACGATATTTGTGCTGATGGCCAGCGTCAGCATACAGGTCAGCACCGTCATCCCCACCAGGGTTGTTGCAAAGGAACGGGAAAATACCACGCCTCCGAAATAAATCTGATATATCTTATAAATGAACAAACCCAGTATAAGTGCCGCACTCATTGCTATTACAATCTGCAGCACCACATCCTCCGTCATCGTCTGGCTGTTCATAAAGGATTCCCAGACCGATTTTTTAAAATAATCTTTGATATTCATATCTGCTCCTTATCCTGCGGCGGGAAAGTCATGCTTCCGCCGTCCGTTTTACCAGGTCTTATCAGACCTTGAAATCATAAATAGTGCTCCGTCCGGTGATATAATCTCTCATAGCACATTGTATATTTGGAAATTGCGGAAAACTCATCTCCGTCCGGCGGAAGAATATCCCTTATAAACTGAGGCAGGAATTCCGTGAATTTCACTTCCATCACTGTCTTCCCGAAGGGAACCACCTCGTAGGAGGGCAAATCCGGATCAAAGAAATCCGCATCCGGGACAGCCGCCCTTACATTGGAGTCAAAGGTAATTCTCACATCCCCCTCCTTTAAAATAAAGGGTTCCCTGTCATAGTCCACAATGACCTTCGGGCGCAGTGCATTTGCTATACATTCATAATAAAATTCCTGACAGAGCCGGTTTTTATGCCTGAGCAGGAAATCGTACCTGCCTTCTGTAATCCAGTCGAACTCCTGCCGGGTGATGGATGCGGAGTCTTTGTGTATGTAGTTGGAGAGTTTTATCTTTCTCTCCAGCTTGATATGGCTGTCCTGGCAGTTATAAATCCTGATTCTGTACTTTTTCCTGAAATCCACTCCTGCCATTTTCTCATTATAGGCGCTGTTCCAATAATCATCAAAATACAGGCTGCGGATCATATAAATCCCATTTTGGGCATGAGGATCCAGTTCCATCATGTTTGAGAAACGTTCCCGCAGCGCCTGACATTCCCAGAGGGAGATATAGTATTTCCATTCATTGCGGAAAGTGCCGTAATATTTATTCCTGCCGTCCTCACGAATCTTCATTTTCCGTATCCTCTTCTATACTTCCGTCCTCCAGTACATAGAAGCATTTGGTTCCATAAACCTTTCCGTCATCAGTGTGATAATAGTCAAAGGCAGTCTGGGTTTTACCGGACTCATTTTTTGCAGTTACGCGAATAAAATACTGTCCTGCCCCGGGCATATCCAATTCTGCCTGCGGGATACGGATTGCTGAATCGGAAAATAAAATATCCTTAAACAGACAGTCCCTTGCAAGCTCAAAGGTATAGGTAATATTTTCACTGTCAAAATCATAGGCGGCATCCCAATTGACGGTAAGCTTTCCCTCCTGTGGTTCCGGTACTCCAATGTAAAAGGGCATTGGTCTTTCCAAAGACTCCAGGTATCTTTGATAATTCTCTTCAATTTCCTTTGGAATATTATCTGCCACCTGCTCAAATTCAGCCTCGGTCAGAGGTGCGTAAAGCACATCAGGCATGCTGTAAAGATAAGGCTTTGTCACGCTTTTATAGCTGTTTACTTTTTCACTCACGCGCTCTGGTGTAAGATAATCCGAACGCAGAGTGTTAATGACATCCGTCAGCTCCCGGCGGTATTCCTCATTCTTAAACATACGCTGATACAGAACATTCCCCCAGTAATTACTCAGACCATATTCCCAGGTATCCCTCAGATCCTTTCCCTTCAGCTGTTCTTCCAGATACTCCAGGGAACCATCGTTATCCCAGGAAATAATGTAAAATTTGTTTACATTCAGCGGACTGTAAAGGTAATAGTTCCTTGAACTGGTATCGGTATTTCCCAGCAGGATTTGAAAACCCATCCAGTAAAACAGGTTTTCCGTGTCAAACCATTTTTCCACCGTTTCCTCTATTGGTATTGAATAATCATTTACATCATTGAGCATGGCAATCAGCTTTGTATGATCGTTATCGCCCTTTATTTCCAGATGTTCTTCAAAGGCCGTCTGATCATAAGCGGGATCAGTTGCCAGTCGGATGGCGTCTTCATAACGCATAAATTCAAAAAAATTCACCTTGTACATATGCCCGTTTTTATCCAGGCCATGGCTTTTCAGAAATGTCTTGTTCATCTGCTCCACCTGCGTGAACAGCCCGTAATCCTCAAAGACACCGCTGCCGCCTTCTGTCTCGTCCTTCACATATAAATGTACAAACTGCGTCCTGGCGGAAATCATCTGAGGAATATCCTTCATAAGATCATAAGCGAGCTTATTCCGGAAGCGCAGGCCTTCAAACATATGCTTATTCAGATTAATCGTCCGTTGTCCCCTCCAGGTATCCTTACCGTCCTTTAGCTCGATTTTATAGTTTTTCTGGGCTCCTTTGCTGGAAGACTGCCCTCTGATTTTTATGATTGCATTGGGAGCGTTTTCGCCGTAGCCCGCTTCCCCTTCCAGAGGGCCGTTCTCATCCCCTACCTGCAGGATTCCTTCCACGGCGTACTGTTCGATATTATTATCCTCATACCAGTATTTGGAGTAGGAATTGATTTCCGTCCATGTATGGTTGGTATGTTCGGCTTCATTCCCTTCTCTTACGGTCAGATACATGGTAACCACACTTGTTTCATCATCCTGCTCATATATGGTTTTATTTTCCCGCAGATGGTAATCCTCAAGCGAGGATTCCGCTTTTTCCACTGTTTCCGTCCGGACAACCGCCGAAGCCTCTGTTTCCACCGGCTGTTGTTCTGTCAGGCTGCAGCCTGACAGACATATGCACAGTGCGGACGCAAACAGCAGAACTGCCTTTTTCCTTTTTTTCATTCCAAAGTTCCTTCCTTTCTCTCCAGCCAGTTGCAGAGCCTGGAAAAAATGCCCTCTTTATTATTTTGTATAAGCGCCTGTCTGCTCAAGAGAAAATACGGAAGCCTCTTTGTATACCATTCCAGACGCAGCCAGCTCACCAGATAAAACGACAGGCCCCCCAGCAGGAAACCGAAGCCATAATAGTTTACTTCCCCGAACAGGATCTGCCATACGGTAGCCAGGATGCTCACCGCCGCAAAAGCCGTTGTCCCCATCAGCGCCCCGGCATAGTCTTCAAAGTACAGGAGAATCAGCATGATAGTGTTGCTAATCGCATAAAGTCCGTATCCGGCGCACAGCAGGCGGTAAATTCCCATGGAAGTATCATTCATGCCCAGGGGCAGAATCTCCAGTACCAGGGAACCGATTACAATGAACAGAAGCGTTGAAATCAGCTGTTTATGTGCATTGAAGGTCAATTCCTGCTTCAGCACCGCAAGCATTTCCATTTCCGCCTGTTCAATATCCCGTATGGAACCGTTGTCGTTAAACAGGCTGTAATAGTTCTTATATTTCGGATAAAAACGTACCTCCACCGAGGTCACAAAGTTAATTGTAGTAATCAGGATGGAAAAGAATGCGCACAGCGCAGGCACATCATGCATTGGCGCCCCATAGAACAGGCCTTCCACCTGAACCTGCAAAGGACCGAAGTACATGATTACAAGATGGGCGAACAGGCCGAGGTTGACAAAAATTCCGGTAAAAGTCAGTGAACGGTATTTATCAAACCACCGCAGGAAGGAGAAACAGCTTCCGCTGCTTTTGGGGAAATATTTGAGCAGCTGCCTGTAATAAAGTGTCATCAGCAGGCCATAGGCGAGTATCACGCATAAAAACAGCGTCGTTATCGTAACCATTCGCAGCAGAACCAGAATAAGGGCCAGAAGCAGGCCGATTCCCAGCGAGGCCGCAAAATCCATCACAAGCACCTTATAATCCTTTAAGGCGGTCAGATAGTTCATTTCCATCCATACAACGATAAGAATTACATAGAACCACAGACAAAGCAGCTTATATACCGGCGACACTCCTGAAAAATGGAGGAAAACACACCAGACAAAAGCTCCGCCCACAAGCAGGATGGCACAGCTGCCATAGAGGCTGGGCATAATTTTTGAGGCTTTTTCTTCGTACAGCATATCCGAAACAAAACGGGTCACTCCCATGTTGAAAATACTGGTAGTGGTAAGGGACGCCAGCAGACAGTAAGTGAGCATACAGTTAAGCAGCTCTCTGTGATGCTGATCCATGCCTGCCAGCTGTGACAGAAAGGCAACTCCCGTCAAAAGAATGACACCCAGGATCATCGGTCCTGCACAGATAAGCCCTGCATATCCATATGCGCGGCACAGATTGAATACCCCTTTTTTATTGAACAGCTTTTTTAGACTGAATCCGATCCCTGCCATTTTTCCATTACCTCTGAATAAACCTGTTTGTAATTTTGAATCATATCCTCATGGCGGTAAAATTGTTCCACCCTTTTCTTCCCGATCTGTCCCATCCGGTAACGTTCCTCCACACGCAGACACATCCGTTCCATAGCGCTGCAGAGGGCTTCCCTGTCCATGGGAGGCACACAGAAGCCCGCGCTGCCAAGCTCATCGCCCTCCATTCCGTTAAGCAGTTCCCGGCAGCATCCTACATCCGTTGTGACACAGGGCCTGCCTGCGGCAAAGGATTCCAGAACGGAAAGCGGCTGCCCCTCCGAAATGCTGGTCAGAACGGTAAAATCCAGCTTTTTCATATATTCCAGCACATTCACCATACCGGGAAAAAGCACATCCTTTACTCCCAGCTGCCTGACAAGCTCATAGCATTCCTGCGCATACTGCTTATCATCTTCCGGTCCGATAATGTGCAGCCGTACCTTTTCCAGCCGGAATTTCAGCTCATAAAATGAATAGATAAGCGTTTTTATATCCTTGATCGGCGCCAGGCGAACCACCGCTCCGATATCCGTCCAGCCATCCTCTTCCTTAAGAGGAATGTCACAAAAGCGTTTATAATGGATTCCGTTGGGAATCACCCTGCAGCGCTCCGGTGCGCAGCCAATATCGATCTGGATCTTCCTGGCATTGCCGAATAGGCTGGTAATCATATCCGCCCTGTCATAAACAGCGGCTGAGAGCATATAAAAAAAACGTACCCAGAACCGTTTAAATGCCGCAGGCACCCATTGCGCCCTGATGATCTCCTCTTCTCTTTCCCTTGTATAAATGCCATGCTCCGTCAGCATGAAAGGGACATGATATTTATAGCTGCCAAGACGGGCCAGTATCCCGCTGTAGCCGGTGGCAATTGCGTGATACAGATCCGCCCTGGGCACCTCCTGACAGATAGTGTACAAAACAGGCAGGAACATGGAACGCAATGTATGAAACATATCTGAAAAGGCCGTATAGGGATAATCATCTTCGCAGATATCCGTAAGGATATCCAGAAATTCCTTACTCATCAGGAAAGACATCGGAGACATTCCTTTATCATTGTACATATGGAACAATACTTCCCAGTCAGGCCTGCTGCAGTGTACGAAATCCCTCAGCGCCTGCAGTTCCTCCTGCTTCAGCCTGTATTTTTTCTTCCCGGGCGGAAGATTCAGCGCATCCTGAAGGAATATTTCGTGAACTTCCGTCACGTTGTCAGGCAGCTCATATTTGAATTTTCCCCTGTCCCGGGAGGAGGCGCCTATTGTCCAGAGCACAAATTCATGCTCCGGCATCGCTTTGATATACTGATGCATCCAGGTGGATACCCCGCCTGTCACATAAGGATAGCAGCCCTCCAGTATCACACAGATACGCATCTACTCGCCTCCCCTTGTGATTACAATATTGCTGTCGTCGGCTTTGATTAAAAACAGCCCTCCGCCCATATCCGTCAGTTCCCCGCCGCTGATGCAAGACGCGGTATCCACCGGAATTCTGCCGTTGATGCGGATAAGAAGATATCCATCCCCTTTGAAATTCGTCAGGCTCAGCCTGATTTCATCCTCCGTAACCTCCTGCACGGCATCCAGATAAAAATACCGCTGTACTGCACCAGCCATTTCACTGGCGGTCAGGTTCCGTATATCCGGCGCCGCTCCATATAACCAGGCGAGATATTCCTCCAGCCTGCTTCTCATCGTTTCCCATCCCGCTTCAGCACCACGGTCGGGATCGAGGACATCATCGGGATGCTGGAAATGGGAATTAACATAATGCAGATTCAGCTCGGAAAGGGCCGCCATTTCCATATAAGGATCGATGATATAACCGGATATGATACGCGGCGTTTCCACGAGTCCATCGGCAGCCACCTCAAAATCCTGGGTATATTCCACATCGCCTTTAAAATAAATGCTGGCAATGGCCTTAATATCCGGAAATTCTTCAGCCAGTATGCTTCTGGCTTCTTCGGACAGAATATTGGAAGGAGGGACATAGACACTGGCCGAAGCCTGTGGAAACAGTTTCTTTGTAAAACGGACCAGTTCATGCATGGCGGCTTCCATATCTTCTTTTGAATTCCAATAACCATAATCGAACAGCCGATCGTAGGTTCCCTGTACATAGCCGTCCCCGAAGCTTTTATCAAAGCCCTTCAGACAAAGAGGAATGTGATTGTATCCATGCAGACCGATTTCCCCGCCGTTTTTCAAAAGAGAGGAACCGAAATACTGAAAGCGCTGAATATTCTGATTCGGCTTAAAAGGGGCTTCCACCTGATCGTTATAATCCTCAATGACCATGCCGTTGTACCGACAGCCATATTTTTCAGAAAGCTTCAGCAAATCTGGCCACCAGACATTGGTATAGAAATCTTTAACACTGATCCCGTAATCCCGCTGTATATACTCACTGGCGCCGGAAGGGACCGGAGAGGGAAAGTCATCCAGATAAAAAGAACTGCCATTGATTACCGGCCAGGCAAAGGCCTCCCCCAGCAGGCTGTAACCCGCCGCATGGATTCCCCGATAAGCCTTTTCCATAATGCCGAAGTTGTCAAAGACAATCGTTCCATCCTTGTATTTCCTTTCCCACAGAACCGGAAGCTCCCTGTCATCAGCGCTGACAATATGCACGGTACAGTCTTCATTCAAAGACAGGGACAAAGAGGATTCGTATGGCTCTTCCACCATGAAATCCTTTCCTTTGCCTCCCAACAGAAAATCAGTTTTCATGCGGATTCCGGGAAGCTCATACATCTCCCGTCCCACCTCCCGGATGCCCAGGCCAGCGCTGATTGACTGAAAAACGGAGCCTGCCTGTGGCGGGAAAAAAATCATCAGGTTTCCACCGTTCCCGACCCAGTCCATCAAATCTGATGCACGCGCTCCCAGCTGGTCATAATCCTCAGCCGCCAGAACCACCTTTTCATAAGCATCATAGGCAGGAAGCTCCTCCCGGGAAAGATCCACATAGTCAGCCCGGACCTTCAACTGTGAAAATATTCCCTGTATTTCATTGTATGCATGCGCTGAATTTGCTTCTTCGCTGTTGGTCACGACCAGGCATTCCGTTTTTTTCTGCGGCGGCTCCAAATCAAAGCTTTCCTGCTCCAGTATTGCCACCTGTATTTCACGTGGCTGGTAATTTCCATAAAACCGCTGTCCCAACAGGGCCGCTGTGAGGATGACAAACAGGACACAGATAAAAATGACTGATAAAAAACGAAAGAGCTTTTTGGTATCCATTTAATCCCCTCCTGTCTGTTCCGTAAGCTTCAGTACCAGTTCACTGCTTTCGGCCTTCAGAAGATAGAGTCCGTCCGCAGTCTCCACGGCTGTACCGCCCTCCACACTTTCCAGCAGGCCTTCATTGATTCTGGTAAACAGCCATGCCTCATCACTGAAGTTGGAAAGGCTGATGTGAATTTCGTTTTCCTGCCTGGTAATCCGGGGCTCCAGATAATAATAGCGCTGTACGGCTCCTGCCATTTCGCTGCCCGTCAGGTTCCGGATATCCGGCGCCGACTCATACAGCCAATCCGTATATTCCGTCAGCCTGTTTTTCAGCTTTTCCCAGCCCTCCTGTGCTCCCCTGTCCGTATCCAGGACATCATCCGGGTGCTGGAAATGAGAATTGACATAATGAAAGTTAAGCTCTGAAATCGCACCTGTTTCCATGTAGGATCCGATGATATAGCCGGAAATGATTCTGGGCGTTTCGATCATGCCGTCTTCAGACACCATAAAATCCTGGGAGTATTCAAATTCACCTGGGAAATAAATGCTGGCGATCGCACGTATCTGGGGAAAATCCTCCACAAGAATCTGCCGGCCCTCCTCCGAAAGAATATTGGAGGGAGGTACATACACCTGGAATTTTTCCTTCGGGAACAGCCAGGTACAGAAGCGGTTCAGCTCCTCAATGGACAGGCGCATGTCTTCCCGGCTTTTCCATTGCCGGTAAGTATCAAACTGGTTTTTATAATCAAAATCTTCAGGGACCAGAGGCATGTGGTTGTACCCATGAAAACCGATTTCCCCGCCGTCATCCAGCAGTTTGTTGCCAAAATAGCGGAACCGCTGCAGATCGTCATTCCCTTCAAACGGCGCCTGGTTTTCATCGGAATAATCCTCAATGACCAGACCCGTATACCGGATTCCATGTTTTTTCCACAGTTCTTCTATATCCGGCCACCATACATTAGTGTAAAAGGTTTTGATGTCCATATGATAGTCCCGTTGGATAAATTCCCCTTCTCCCGCCGGCACAGGGGAGGGAAAATCATCAATATAGAAGGCGGAACCATTGATAACAGGCCATACGCAGATATCGGACAGCAGGCTGTAGGCGGCGCAGTAAAAACCTCTGTATACCTTTTCAAAAAAGTTGAGATTGTAAAAGACTACCTTGCCGTTGCCATATGCATATTCCCATAGCAGAGGCATTTCCTTATCATCCGCGCTGACAATATGTACGGCAGCGCCCTCTTCCAGCGTAACGGACAGTGCGGAATCAAAGGGATCACTCACCTCGATATCCCTGTCCTTTCCGCCAATCATAAACCCGCTTTTAAAACGCAGCCCTTCCACACGGTACCGGGTCGCACCCACATCACGGATGCCCATTTTATCGCTGACAAGCTTAAGATAAGTGTCAGGTTCGGGCGGACAGAGCACCAGCATATTACCGCCGGCCTTAATGTGATCAAACAGTTCAAGCAGGGAAGTTCCCAGTTTTTCATATTGATTGACCGCAAGAATAATATTTTCATAACCGAAACTGGCGGTTCCTTTATTCTGTTCCCAGTCCTGCTCTTCAAATGGGATTTTCATTTGGGAAAGGACGGCAGACATTTCCGTTTTGGCATTTACGGAATCCTCCTGTGTGCTGTCCCACAGCAGCAGACATTCCGGCTCCTGTTGCACAGATGGTCCGGAAAAGCTTTCACTGTTGAGTATGGGCAGGCTGCTTTCGGATTGTTCATATTTCACATTGCGCCTTTCAAACAGCAGGACCACAATCATCAGTCCGAATAAAATCATCGCCCACTGCATTTTCCCAAACTGGAGCCTCAATATTCTGTTCTTTGGCCGGGTGCTTTCTTTTTCAGCTTTCCGTTTCATCGTTTTCCTTCCAGAAGTCCACCGTTCTTCTTGCAGCTGGAGAAAGATATACTTTATTGTTTTCCAGCAGGCCGATTACCGTCCCAATCTGTTCCGGATTCTTTGTCATTACCCCATGCCGGATTTTCATCAGATAGCCTTCCTCCTGCTGGGGCCAGAGCCTTATGGCGGCGTCAGCCATACGCAGGGCATCTTCATACTCCCCCAGGGCACAATCCTGTTCAAATTTCTTGCAGTACAGGGGCAGCTCCTCATGCCCTTCTTCTTTTCGCTGTGTGAGCTTGCGTTCCAGCAGCCCACACAGTTCCAGTCTGCGGTTTTTCAGCATATTCCCCTCCAGCAGGCCGCTTTCCACATATTTTTCGAGCGTCTGTATGTATTCATCCAGAAGTCCGGCGTCTTCTTCCAGGGCAAAGGCCTCCTTTTGTTTCTGCAGCTTTGTTTCATAGTCCTTCTGCAGTTCTACCATGGCGGTGGTGGCATAATGCACTACCTCGGTATCATCATTCATCCGGGCATTCTTCAGCACTTCTACATATTCGCCCACATCATCATATAAAATATCCATCATAAGCTCTCTTCGCGTGGAAGCATCGTTCATAAGAAGTGCTTCCTGAAGCGGCACCATCAGATCCCTTGCCGGATCTTCTTCCATCAGGATGCTTCTGTGGATATCATCATTAATTTTCAGCTTTTCAATGCCGATTTCCTTTTTGTTTTCCTGATCTCCCCTGGATTCCCATTCCAGGAAAAGAAGACAGGAAAAACCGAATACCGGAACCAGAAATACGATCGGAAGAATCATGGGGCGGCTTTTCATAAGATGCGTATACATCAGTATCGCAGCAATCAGGCACAAAACACAATGGAACAACACAAACATCCACAGGCCCATTCTGTCACCCCACTTTCTCTACCACTTGATAGGAAAGTCCGGTTCCGGCCAGCCGGGTTTCCACAAAATGAAAACTTTCCAAATTAACCTGAGTGAGAAGAACATACAGGTTTCCATCCGTTCCTTCTCCGATCACATCCGCCGCCCGGATGATTCTGGAAAGAGAATCGCTGACCTTGTGCCGTTCCTTTTCCTCCAGCTTCACCAGAACGTAGTCCGCTATCTTTTTTTCTTTCATCTCGGACTGGACGGCAAGGATTTCCATAAAACGTTCCCTGCGCACCACATTGGTCTGGGGATAATAGATTTTTTCCTCCGCAAGCTCTTCATAATCCAGTGCCCTGAGAAAAGAGGTCTGGACCAGGCCGCAGAGAATACGGAAAATATTCATATAGTTCATCCCGTACTGATCCGGATTTACTTCATAGATTACTACGAACAGAACAAGCTTTTCTTCCCGGAAGATTCCGCTGGCGTAAACAGGCATCCCCTCCTGCATTTCCGTGTTTTTGTAAATTTTTCTTTCCCGGACCATCTCAAAAAGGCCTCCGGACTCTTCCAGCACCATGGATTTTGGCAGTTTAGTCCGAAGCTGATCGGAACAGACCACCAGACGTCCAAAGCGTTCATACTGATCCACGGAATAAATCGCAATACTGCGGTTCTCAAGAATATCCTCCATTGTCAGCAGAGCCTCCATAAATATGCTCTGCGGCAGAATATTGTCCAGCCGCTGCACTGCATCGAAAATTCTGCCGAAGCTGTCCTTGAAGCCAAGTATCTGCTTTTTATATTCTCCTTTATTTTCCACGGCGCTTCGGTATACTTCATTCAGGAAGAGGTATTTATCCCGAAGCAGTCCGTATTCTTCCCGTGAGAACTTGATTTCTTCCGTTTTTTTATTTTTTATGTAACCCGTTACGGAACCGGCCATCAGGTAAATCATGAAGGGAATCCAGTTTTCCACATTGTAAAACAGCAGCGTCCAGTCCACGCCGATCCCCAGATACTGCACAAACAGAGCGATACATTCAAGCAGTGCCGCCAGCAGCCCGGTCCGCATTCCATAAATTGTGCCCATGATAACAATAAAAAACAGGCGGATGTCAACGAAACGGAAATACACATTTACACCCAGATAATGGTTGAGAAGCTCTGCGAACAGAAAAACAACCAACAGCTCCACATATTTGAAAATCCCTTCCTGTCGGTTCAGAAGCTTTTCAAGCCAGTCCCGAAGGGAACGCTTCCCTTTCATCACTTTTTTGCAAAAAAGTTCATAAAGCCATGCTGTCTGTTCCATGACATCTTCTTTGGGAATCCAGCCATAAATTTTCCTCAGTTCAAAGGGATAATCCTCCCTGGGGATTACATCCGCCTTATTTTCATAAAGGATACGCAGGCCAGGTGACAGGGAGGACAAAACAGCCGCCAGATCCCCGTAGGTATGACGGTAACCGCTGCTGACAAAATAACTGCCGCTCTCATCTTCATCCTCTTCAACAATACGCCTGAGAAGCTCTGCAAGATCCTCCTGACTGATAAAATCTACCCGGTCATTCTCTCTGTAAGGCAGGAGTAATTTTTTGTTTTCATAAATATTCCGGAAAAGTTTACCCAGGAAATTTCCATCATTACAGGAATTCGTCAGATACGGCAGCCTCAGTATTATGGTTTTTAATGACATGGTTTTTGAAAAAAAACGGCACATTTCTTCCAGCTGATCGGCGCGCAGGGATGCGGCCTGATAGAAATTCCTGTCCAGTTCAATACCTCCTGTCCCTATGGCAGGAACATAGTTCATGCTTTCAATGGAGGAAAGGATCACCACTTTGTCCACATGGGCATGCGCCGCTTCCAGCAGGACCTTTTCCAGGTCGTTCATTTCACCGTAAAAGCCTTCTCCGCCGTCCACATAGCCGGATATAAAAAAGATTGCGGAAAAAGAGTATACATCAAAAAGCTGGCGGAAAGCTTCTTCTTCCGGAGAAATGCTATAGAAGCGGACGTTGCCGTCATTTCGGCGCGGCAGTTCCCTGTCCGCAGCAATAACCCGGAAATCTTTTGCCAGGTCACTCCAGAGAATTTCTTTTATTATTCTGTTGTATCCAGTTACAAGAATATCCTTCATAGTTTATTTTGCCTTCTGAGTATGCTCTTGATCAAAAATAAGTAATTACTTATTTATAATATAATTATATTTCGCCCTCGTCAACAAAATCTGAAAATTTGTTCATTAAATGTATGGTATGCTGTATTCCGCAAAAAGCTAAAAAAATAGAAAATATATTAAAATCCATAAAAAAAACAGCAGAACTTGCCAGCCAGTTTAATATCTGGTCCGGGAGTTTTGCTGTTATTCTGTCAGGTTTTTGTCTTTCTTTATTCCGTATCCACAACATATTCCTGAAAATTGTTTTCAGGGAATTCAAGTATAAACACAGTGGATTCACCGGGAGTGCTCTTTACCGTAATATTTCCTCCATGCTTTTCCAGGATGTCCTTTACAAGCGGTAGTCCCAATCCCGATCCGCCCATGGCGCGGGAACGGGACTTGTCCACCCTGTAAAACGGTTCAAATATGCGGGAAATTTCCTCTTTCGGGATTCCGATTCCCGTATCTGCCATCCTCATAATTATTTTTCCTGCTTCTTTTCTGGCTGAAATGGAAATTGTACCGTAATCTCTGTTGTATTTTACCGCATTTTCGAACAGATTGCCCACCGCACGGGAAAGCATCACGCGGCTGCCTGTCAGCTTTAAGCCAGGCATGCTTCCGATGGAAACCGTCAGATGCTTTTCCTGGATCGGCCTGGAAAGCTCCTCTGCTGACTCTGCAAGGAGTTCTTCCAAGCTGACCTCCTCGTTCACGATGCTGCCATTTTCAGAGGTCAGCCTGAATAAATCATCCACAAGCCGTATCATGCGTTCATTATTTGTCCGGATGACCTTCAGAACCTTTTCCAGGCGGGCTGCCGGCGGGGCTTCCTCCAGTGCGAGGACATCAAGATTCACAGCGATGGTGGCAAGGGGGGGTTTTAAGTTCATGCGCCGCGCTGGCTGAAAAACGCTTCTGCCGTTCAAAGGATGCGCTTACTTTATCCATCATCAGATTGAAGGAACGTGCCAGGCGGCCGATTTCATCCTGCCTGTCCCTGATTTCCACCCGATGGGATAAATCATTTCCGCTGATTCTCATCAGGTACTCCAGAATGGCAAATTCACGCATGGAAAAATCCAGTGGGTGTTCGTTAAAACGAACAGTTTTCAGATTGGTATCCAGGCAGAGGCCCCCTCTTTTCAGGGAAGCCTCCTCCTGGATGAAGGAACGCCGGAGAAGCATACGGATACGGGCCTCCAGTTCTTCGAAATGAAAGGGCTTGGTAAGGTAATCGCTGGCTCCGCCGTCCAGCCCGGCAACCTTGTCTTCCAGCTCTGAGCGCGCGGACAGAATCAGCACTTTTGCCGGCTTCCCAAGGGACTGTATCTGCTGCAGGACTTCCATGCCGTCCAGTCCCGGAAGATTCAGATCCAGAACCACAAGATCATATTCATTAATCTGGCACAGCTGCACTGCATCAGTTCCGTTCCCTGCGGCATCCACCGCATATCCCCGCTTGCGGAGCCCATAGCATAAGGCTTCCTGCATATCCTCTTCATCTTCAACGATCAAAAGTCTCATTTACCGCCATTCCTTCCTCGTCTGTCCATTTTACTCCGTTCCGGCGTCCTTATTTTCCTGCCTTAATCCACGGAAGCGCTTCTGGCGCTGCTTACATAAACCCTGCTTCCGTCCTCCAGCTCACTATACTGCATTCCATTTCTGTCTGTTTTCAGGGAAGACTTATCCTGTTTTCCATTGCCGTCCGGCGTACAGATGGAAATCCGGACACCCTCATCTGTGTCATAGTAACGAACCCCGTTTTCATCCGTCTTCATTTCTGTCAATGTCTTCTGGCTTCCTTTTTCACAGACTGTCAGGATGAAATCAGACTGTGTGTCCGTTCCCGCGGCAAATGCGGAAATGGAAAGGGTTGCAGCGGCAATGGCCGCGATGGTAAGGCCGGTTGTGATTTTGTGTTTCAGCATAATTTTTTACCTCCTGTTTTTGGTGTCGCGACATGGTTTATTATGTGATCACAGGCACATTATACAGAAAGCAAGGTTAAAGTATGGTTAGAAAAAATTTACAAAAAATCCGGGTAACAAAATAAGGCATTAGGAGCCGCTGCCGGCTTATAATGCCTTATTTTTTCCATTGTCGGCCTGGATGAAGCTTATGCATATGCATATTTTATACAAGCTGGCCCCATTCGTAGGGAGTTGCCTGGTATACGTAATAATTCAGCCAATTGGTATACAGGTTATTGCAGTGGGATCTCCACAGCAGGTTAGGCCGTCTGGTACAGTCGTCATCCGGATAATAATTCTTTGGCACCTGGATGGGCAGTCCCTTTTCCTTGTCCCGCATATACTCATTATGCAGCGTATACCGGTCATATTCCGGATGCCCCATAACAAAAATCTGCCGGCCGTCTCCCGCCATGGCGAGCAGGACGCCTGCCTCTTCAGACTCCGCCATGACCATCAGTTCTTTGCATGCATGGATTTCTTCCGCGGAAACCGCCGTATGGCGGCTGTGGGGAATATAAAAATAGTCGTCAAAGCCTCTCACCAGCGGCACCCTGCGGTTGGATACCTTATGTGAAAACACGCCGAACAGCTTCTGGGGAAGCAGCACCTTGTTCAACCCGAAGTGGTAATACAGGCCGGCCTGGGCGCCCCAGCAGATGTGAAAGGTGCTTGTCACATGGGTTTTGGACCATTCCATGATTTCGCACAGTTCCGGCCAGTAATCCACTTCCTCAAAGGGAATCTGTTCCACGGGAGCACCTGTGATGATCAGGCCGTCATACTGTTTTCCCCTAAGCTCATCGAAGGTATTGTAAAATTTATTCAGATGCGTCATGGAAGTATTCAGCGATACATGACTGTTCATTTTCATAAATGTCACATCCACCTGCAGGGGGGTGTTGGAAAGAGAGCGAAGCAGCTGCAGCTCCGTATCCTGCTTCACTGGCATCAGGTTGAGTATGCAGATCGCAAGGGGACGCATATCCTGATGCTGCGCCCTGTATTCGTCCATGACAAATATATTTTCATTTTCCAGTATTGTCCTTGCGGGCAGATCGCTTTGTACTTTAATCGGCATTGCTTCTTATACCTCCATATCCAGATATTGCTTCATGAATTCTTCTTCTGTAACGATGGGAACCTCAAGCTCCTTGGCCTTCTTGTTCTTGGAAGAGCCTGAGGCGGAATCGTTATTAATCAGGCAGGTGGTCTTTCCGGTAACGCTTCCGGTCACCTTGCCGCCTTTGCTTTCGATCAGTTCCTTCAGCGCGCTTCTGCTGTCAAAATGCATAAGGCTTCCGGTAACGACAAACACCATCCCCTTCAGGGTGAGTGCGGATTCGTCCACCTCTATCTGCTCAATTTCCAGCTCCTCAAGCAGCTTCTTCATATTCTCACGGTTCTTTTCGGACTGCCAGTAATCATGGAAGGTTCCTGCGATGACTTCCCCTATGCCGTCTATCAGGCTTAATTCCTCTACGTCCGCCTGCATCATGCGTTCCAGATCATCATGATACTCACGGCAGATCATTTTTGCATTGGCAAGGCCGATATTCGCGATCCCCAGCCCGTAGATCACTCTGGGCAGCGTGGTTTTCCTGGACTTTTCAATACTGTCCGCCAGATTCTGATAGGACTTTTCGCCAAAGCCCTCCATTTCCACGATTTCCTCCCGGTACTGCTCCAGATGGAACAGGTCGGCAAAGGTATGCAGATAACCCCTTCCCAGGAATTTTTCCAGTGTAGCCTCCGACAGTCCATCGATGTTCAGGGCGTCCCTGCTGACAAAAAGAGTGAAGGACTTCACCTTTTTGGCATCGCAGTCAGGATTCGTGCAGTAGAGAGACTGTACATCATTCACCTGCTCGATCCTGGTTTCTCCGCCGCAGACCGGACAGGTATGGGGGATTTCCAGCGTATCGCTTCCAGTGAGGTTTTCCGCGATCTGGGGGATAATCATGTTGGCTTTATAAACGGTAATCCGATCCCCGATTCCCAGCTTCAGCGCTTTTACGATGCTCACATTGTGTACGCTGGCCCTGCTCACCGTAGTGCCCTCCAGCTCTACCGGATCGAATATGGCAACCGGGTTAATCAGCCCCGTACGGCTTGCGCTCCATTCGATTTCCTGAAGCGTTGTTTCCGCGGTTTCATCCGCCCATTTAAAGGCGATGGAATCCCTGGGGAACTTCGCTGTCCGGCCCAGTGACTGGCCGTAGGCAATATCATCATAAATCAGCACCAGTCCGTCCGAGGGAACGTCATATTCCGCCACACGGCTTTCATAATCCTCCACGGCGGACAGGATGGACTGTGCATCCACCTCCTGATATTCCACCACCTCAAAGCCCTGCTTTTTTAAAAATATGAACTGTTCTTTTCTCGAATTCTGAAAGTCCACTCCGTCCGCGCGTACAAGGGCAAAGGCAAAAAAACGGACGTTTCTCTGTGCGGTGATTTCATTATTCAGCTGGCGGACGGAACCGGAACAGAGATTCCTCGGATTTTTGTATCTGGCGTCGGCGTCCTCGATCTGTTCATTGATTTTGCGGAAATCCTCATAAGTGATGACAGCCTCTCCCCGGAGAACCAGTTCTCCCTGGTAAGGAATTGCCAGCGGGACATTCACAAATACCCTGGCATTGCCGGTGATCACTTCCCCGATCTCTCCGTTTCCTCTTGTGACGGCCTTGAACAGCCGGCCGTCGCGGTAGGTCAGGACGATGGTCAGGCCGTCCAGCTTCCAGGACAGCAGCCCCTTCTGCGCGCCCAGCCAGTCCCTCAGCTCTTCCCTGCTCTTTGTTTTTCCCAGCGAAAGCATGGGGCTTTCATGCCGCTCCTTGGGCAGCTCGTCAACAGCCTCATACCCTACGCTGATGGTAGGGCTTCCCGCCATAACGGTGCCCGTTTCCTCTTCCAGTGCTGTCAGCTCATCATAAAGTTTATCATATTCGTAGTTGCTCATGATTTCGCGATCTTCGGCATAATATGCCTTCGCGGCCTCTCCAAGCTTTGCGATCAGTTCCTTCATTCTTGCAGTCTTGTCCATCTGCACTTAACGCTCCTTTTCTCAGGAATGCAGCATTCCATATAGTTCTTCCAATTCTTCTCCCGTCACCAGACGGTAATTGCCGGGCTTCAGCTTCCCGATGGTAATATTCGCCACGCGGACACGCTTGATTCCCTGGGCGTCGTAGCCCAGCGCACGGCACATGCGGCGGATCTGCCGGTTCAGCCCCTGGGTGAGGACGATCCGGAATACAAATTTTCCTTCCTGCTCAATTGTGCAGGGACGGGTAGTGACATTGAGCTCCTTGAGAAAAACGCCCGCCGCCATCTTTTCCAGAAAGGTATCATTAATCGGCTTATTCACACGGACCAGGTACTCCTTTTCGTGGTAATTGGCCGCCCGCATCAGTCCGTTGATCAGATCCCCGTCGTTTGTCAAAAGAAGCAGCCCCTCCGAATCCTTGTCCAGCCGTCCGGCGTAAGTCACCCGGATAGGGTAATCGATGGCGTCACGGATGGTTTTCTCCGCATATTTATCCTTTTCCGTACAGGTAACTCCCACGGGCTTATAATAGGCAAGCACTACCTTACGGTCCTTCTTTTCCAGTATGCGGCCGTCCACCGCAACATCATCCGCCGGAGTGATCCGCATGCCCGTTTCAGCAGGGACACCGTTTACCATGACCCTGCCTGCTTCTATCATGCGGTCGGCTTCCCTGCGGGAGCAGATCCCGCAGTCAGCCAGATATTTGTTTAACCGTTCCTGTTTTGTATTATCGTCCATATTATCCTCATTTTAACTGTTCAGTGCCCTCACAGTTACTCCTCATTCCGTATTCTTTCCCAAAGCGCATATTGTTTATTATACACTAGGTATTTTTTCCATGCAAACAGAAAAATGTTCTGTTTCCTATTGAATTACGCCGCACGCCATCTTCTCTCCCGAATCTCCGGAAGGCTGGGTATGGTAGTCATCAGGCATGGAATGGATAACTACCGTTCTTCCCAACACATCTCTGGGTGTAAATCGTTCCGTATAAAATGCGAGCCATGATCTTCCCCGGTTTTCTTCAAGCACCGGCATATCCCCGGCATGAGCCGGATGGGGGCAGCCGTCGGGATTAAAGTGGGAGCCGGCATCGGCAAAGGGATCCTCTTCATTTCCCGTGCATGCGGCCCCTTCATGGATGTGGAAGCCGAAGAATCCCCTTTCACAGGTTTCTTCCTCATGAGGCAGACCGGAAATATCGGCCATCACGATGGTGCCGTCCAGAAAGTCATAGAAGGTGACAAGCCCTTCCACCTGCGGGTATTTTTCGGAGCCCTGCACATGGGCAAAGGCTCTTGGCTGATTTGCAAGGAACTGTAGAATTGAATCCGTCATTAATCTTAACACAGTTTTTCCTCCATAAAAAAGCTTCATAACTTTTTTCTTCCATAAAGTTACGACAAAGTTTCTTTATATATATATTCCTGTGTCCTGTCCATATAACCTCCCGGCTGCGGTTCGGGCATAAATATAGCCGCCGCTGTAGGTTCAGCGGCGGCCGGTTGCCGGTGTTTATGGCTGATTAGCCGATGCGCCTGTCTTTTTCACGGCGCGTAGTTTCCCCGCTGTTACGGCGGGAGGAACTGCCTGTACGGCCGGCTCCTGCGGGTCTGCCGGATGCCGAATCGCGGTATTTGCGGCGTTCTCCCCCTTTATCATCGGGGAAGCTCCTGCGCTTGCCGTCATTCCTGCCGTAACGGGGATTATTTCCACGTCCGTCTTTTCCGGAACGATTGTCTCTGTCCTGACGGCCGCTGCCGAAATCACGGCTGCCGCGGTAATTCCTGCGTCTTTCGGGGATCACCTCCTGGATTTCCTGGGGTTCCTCTCCCATCTGCATTTTCAGGAAGGCGGCTGCAAGCTCGACAGCGCTGTAATCGCTGTCTTCCAGCTTCCTTTCTATCATATCCGTCAGTTTATCCAGCTGTGCGCCTTCCAGTGTCTCAAATGCGGCACGCAGCGCCTTTTCAGCCTTGATGGATACGATATCCGCAGCGGACGGCACCTTTCTTTCCTGAATGGTTGTCTTGCAGCTTCTTTCAATGTCTCTTAAACGGTACATTTCCCGGTTGGAAACAAAGGTAAAGGAACGGCCTTCTCTTCCTGCGCGTCCGGTACGTCCGATTCTGTGAACATAGTATTCGATATCCTGGGGAAGGTCGTAATTAAATACGGCTTCCACATCATCCACATCAATTCCCCTGGCCGCAACATCCGTTGCGATCAGAATCTGAAGGCTGCCGTTACGGAAACGGTGCATTACGGTATCTCTCTGGTTCTGGGAAAGATCACCATGAAGGCCTTCGGCCGTATAGCCTTTATTTTTCAGGGTTTCTGAAAGCTCATCCACCATTCTCTTGGTATTGCAGAAGATCAGGGATCTCTGAATTCCATAATAATCCAGAAGGCGGCTTGCAACCTCCACCTTAATCTGGCTGTTCACACGGTAATAATACTGCTTTACAAGCGGAATGGTCAGCTCCTGCTTGGTCATCTTCAGATAGACCGCATCCTTCTGGTAGGTATCGGTAATCTCCAGGATGGGCTTGGGCATTGTGGCTGAGAAGAGCGCCGTCTGGTGCTCGGAAGGGATTCCCTGGAGGATAGTTTCGATGTCCTCCCGAAAGCCCATGTTGAGCATTTCATCCGCTTCATCCAGAACCACCATATTCACATGCTCCATCTTCAGCGTATGGCGGCGCATATGGTCCATTACACGGCCGGGGGTGCCTACAATAATCTGTACGCCGCTTCTTAAGGCCTTAATCTGTCTGCTGATATCCTGGCCGCCGTAAATGGGCAGGATCTTTATTCCATGCATATATTTGGCAAAACGATGCATTTCATCTGCCGCCTGGATGGCAAGCTCCCTTGTGGGGCAGAGGATGACTGCCTGCAGGCTTCTGTTGTCAGGGTCGATATTCTGTATGACGGGGATTCCGAAAGCCGCCGTCTTGCCGGTTCCTGTCTGTGCCTGGCCTATCACGTCTTTTCTTTCCAGCAATACGGGAATCGCCTGCTCCTGTATAGGTGTCATCTGGTCAAAACCCATTTCCTCCACAGCGCGGAGGATCCGGGAATCAATGTCTGCATCCTGGTATCTCGTTATTTCCATTCAAAAGTCCTTTCTTATTTCCACTCTTTTTTCACGCAAAAAGACAACACCCGTGATATCAGGGTGCTGTCCTTCTTTCTACGAATCTTTTCTATTATACTGTGCCGCTTCGGCAGCTGTCAAGCTTTTTGCAAAAAGCTTTTTCACATCAATTATGGGTATGCAGCAGCTGATGGGCTTTTTCCCCAAGGGGCGCGCCCATATATTCCGCATAAAGTTTTTTGATTCCCGGATTGTCATGGGAAAAACGCAGCGGCCGCTGCTCGTCCAGCTTGTAAAGCCTGGGGCCTCTTACGTCCGCCATCTCCACGCCGTCCAGTATGGGCTGTCCCCCGCCGCCCACACAGCCGCCGGGGCAGGCCATTACCTCCACAAAGTCATAATGGACGGTTCCCGCGCGGAGATCCTCTATCAGATCCCTTGCATTTTTCAGTCCGCTTACCGTACATGTGCGCAGCGTCCTTCCTCCCAGAGAAAACTCCGCCTCCCTGCGGCCTTCAAAGCCTCTGACATCGGAAAATGTATCCGCCGGAGGATTGACGCCCTCCACACAGTAGTAGGCCGTTCTTAAGGCCGCTTCCATAACACCGCCGGTTACGCCGAAAATAACGCCCGCTCCTGTGCTCTCCCCCAGCGGGGAATCAAAGGCCTCCTCGGTAAGCAGCGCCGGCGCAATATGCTCCGCCCGCACCAGTCTGGCGAATTCTCTTGTAGTAAGAACAATGTCCACATCTGCGCCGCCTCCGGCGCTGTACATATCAGGAAGCGTTGCCTCCATTTTTTTGGAGACACAGGGCATAATGGAAATACTGCATATTTTCCCGGGATCCGCACCGATTTTTTCTGCAAAATAGCTTTTGGCCACGGCGCCGAACATCTGCTGCGGCGATTTTGCCGTGGAAAGGTGATCCGCCATGTCGGGATACTGGGATTTGAGAAAACGTACCCAGGCCGGACAGCAGGAGGTGAACATGGGCCATCTCTTCTCTTCCGGATCGGCAAGCCTTGCAAGCAGTTCGTTCCCTTCTTCCATAATGGTCAGATCTGCGGAAAAATTGGTGTCAAACACATAATCAAAACCGATTTTCTTAAGGGCCGCCGCCATGCGCCCTTCCGTGGCCATATAAGCAGGCAGATCCAGCGCTTCTCCCCAGGCCGCTCTGACGGCGGGGGCCACCTGCACCACGGTAATGGTTTCCGGATCGGCCAGAGCGCGGAAAACCTTTGCGGTATCATCCCGTTCCCGCAGTGCGCCCGTTGGACAATGGGTAATACATTGTCCGCAGATGCTGCAGTCAGATTCTTCTATCCTCCGGTTCCGGGAAACATCCACTGTAGTTCTGGAACCGGTGTTCTGTACGTCCCAGATATGCAGGTCCTGTACCTTATCGCAGAACTGTACGCAGCGCATGCATTTGATACATTTGCCAAAATCCCTGATCAGCGGGAAACTGTTATTCCACGGCATTTCCGTAATTTCTTTTTCATAAGGAATGTCAATGATGCCCAGATCATTGGACAGCTTCTGGAGGTTACAGTTTCCGCTCCTGACGCAGGTGGCGCAGTTGCTGTTGTGCTGGGATAAAATCAGTTCCACGTTTGTCCGCCTGACGGAACGCACCTTGGGGGAATTGGTAAAAAGCACCATGCCCTCCTCCACCGGGTTATTGCAGGCGGTGATCAGTTTGGTTTTTCCCTGCATTTCCACCACGCATACCTTGCAGGCGCTGATTTCGTTGATGCCTTCCAGATAGCAGAGATGGGGAATCATAATCCCCACGGACGCCGCTGCCTTCATGATTGTCGTACCTTCCGGCACGCTGATTTTCCTGTTGTCTATTGTCAGTGTTACCATATTGCCGCGCGGCCTCCTTTCAGGTTCCCATATCCGTAATGATCACAGCGCAGACAGCGTCCGGCTTCCTGCGCCGCCTCTTCTCTGGTCATGCAGCGTTCTATTTCGCAGAAATCCTGCTTCCGCTCGTCAGCTTCCCGCTCTTCCATATTGACGCGTCCGCAGGCCTTCTTGTCCCCGTAATTTACCTGGGGGATATCCACATCGCAGGCTATGACATGATGATAGCCCAGGTATTCATCAATATTTGCGGCCGCCACCTTTCCTGCCGCGATGGCACGGATAACCGTGGCGGGACCTGTTACACAGTCGCCGCCTGCGAAGATGCCGGGGATATCCTTTACCGTGGATTCCTCCAGCGCTTCAATGGTCCCTCTTTTCACAGGGACGCCAGAATCTTCAAAATGGCGGGATTCAATACCCTGGCCGACAGCAACGATGACTATATCACAGGGGATTCTTTTGGGTTCCACGTTAGCCTTTACCGGACGGGCGCGGCCCCAGGCGTCAATGGGGCCGATAATCTGCGGTTCTACCCAAAGTGCGGCCACATTTCCCTTTTCATCAGCTTCCACCCTTACCGGGGCTTTCAGGCTATAAAGCTCGGCGCCTTCCGCAATCGCGCCCTCCACCTCCTCCGGCAGGGCGGTCATGTCATTCTGGCGTCTGCGGTAAGCGATGCCAACCTTGGAAGCGCCAAGGCGCAGCGCGGAACGGGTACAGTCCATGGCTACGTTTCCGCCGCCTACTACAACCACACGTTTTCCTGTAAAATCAGGGGGATTGCCGTCCCCGATGCTGCGGAGCATTTCCACCGCGGATATTACACCGCGGGCATCCTCTCCTTCCATCCCCACCTTCTTATCGGTATGCGCGCCTATGGCAATATAAACCGCGTCAAATTCCTCACGGAGGCGGCTTAAGGGAATGTCGTTTTCCCCATTCCCGATATTCACATTGGTATGTACTTCCACGCCGGTGGACAGAATCGCTTTAATATCCTCGTCCAGCCGTTCCCTCGGGAAACGGTAGTTGGGAATTCCGTAGCGCAGCATTCCGCCCAGCTTGCTTTTCTGCTCAAAAACAACAGCATGATGCCCCATCAGCTCCAGATAATAAGCGGCGGAAAGGCCGCCGGGGCCGCCTCCGGCAATGGCGATCCGTTTTCCTGTGGACGGCGCTTTGGGAGGCACCGGGACTGTATTGGCCCGCGCATTGTCCACGGCCATTCTCTTCAGGCCGCGGATGTTGACGGAGCTGTCAATCATATTCCGGCGGCAGCGGGCTTCGCAGGGATGTTCGCAGATGAGGGCGCATGCGGTGGGGAAGGGATTGTCCTTACGGATAAGAGATACGGCATCCGCGTACCGTTCCTCTCCCACCAGCGCAATATAACCTGGAATATCCACCCCCGCAGGACAGAGTGCCACGCAGGGCACCGGCTGGGTGATGGAATAAGAGCATTTTCCGTGCTCAATATGATAGATAAAGTCATCTCTGCAGCCCTGGAGTCCTGCCAGCACCATATGGGCGGCTTCAAAGCCGATGGCGCAGTCTGCGGAATCCGTAATGTTGTTGGCGGTTTCTTCGATGAGCGCCAGGGTATCCATGGTTGCGGTGCCGTCCAGAACCTGTTCCAGCAGATTCTGAAGCTGTCCCAGGCCTATACGGCAGGGTACACATTTACCGCAGGTCTGCGCATGGCACAGCTTGAGAAATGACAGCTGCAAATCCACCGGGCACAGACCCGGCGGGCTGGCAACGATATGACGCTCCAAATCCTTGTACAACCGTTCCACAGTCAGCTGGGCCCGGTCTGGTGTGCTGATTTTCAGTCGGCTCATTGATATGTAACTTCCCCTTTCCTTCTGCTTTTGCATATTTTATGTATTTTCTGATTCTGAGGATTTTAAGACTGTTAAAATTATAACATATATTTATCCTGTATACTAGCATAATTGAATAATTTTACCTTTTATATTTAAAAAATATTAATATATTTTTACAAGAAGCAAATCAATTGTGTACACTTTAATATTCAATTGTGCCTTGCGTTTTACATGAATACGTGTGTTTCACAGTCATTTTGACTGTGAAAAAAGAATAATCAGGATAAGAAAATACAGGGAAGCTTTTCGGGAAACGAATCCGCAGGCTTTATGATTAAATAAAAAAAGCGCAGCGGCATCAGATATTAAAAATCCGATGCGCTGCGTTTAAAAAATATTATGAGGAAGCACTTTCCAGAATAACCTCCACCGCCTTTTCAATCAGTTCATCACGGCCTTCCCGGATTCCCTGGATGGTGGGTTCCACATAAATATCCGGAGTCAGCCCCACCCTCTGTGTCTGCGACATATCCGTATCATAGACGCCCAGGCTTGTCATGGAGGTATGCACAGCTCCCGGAAATACCATGTTGGCCACATTGCCGTCGGCTCCGATGGAAGGGGAACCTATGACAACCGCGTTGGGCGCCTGCCTGAGCGCCATGATAGTAAATTCCGCCTGGCTCTGGGTACATTCATTCATCAGAAGAACCACTTTCCCTTTATAGTAATCCGGATTATCAACACCAACATACATGGGTTTATCTAAAATAAACCGGCCGGGGACCGTCAGGGACGGCCGGGACATGATAACATAGTTCTTCTGTTCCGGCATAATAAGGCAGCCCAGGGAATAAACGATGAAATCGCTGGGATAATGGCGCAGATCCACAATGATACCCAATGTATCCTTAAATTCTTCCATGATGGTAAAGATTTCTTTTGCCTTCAATGCACCCGGATCGATATAGCCGATGGAATTCTCAAGCAGCCGATGGGAAACCGGTTCAGGCTCATTGGAGGATTCACTCCTGACCCGTTCAATGCAGGGAACGGCAATATCAAAAATTTCATCGTCCCTTTTTACGGTCAGCGTGATTTCATCCGCATATCCCCGGAAAATATCTTCAGGCAGGTCATTGAGCACCACAGTGTCCCGGGAGCGGGATTTGATTTTGCTTTTCTCCGCGATATAATCCCATATCTCTATGCCGTCTGTTTTCAGGATGATGTCACCCGGCAGTACGGTTTCAATACCGGGCGGATAATCCGCGTCAATTCCGTCCACAACAATATTTTCTCCCGTATGGGTAAAAGTGAACGGTGCAATCAGCACGCCTCCCATCAGAGCTGCTGCCTCATCGAAAGCATAAGCATGGGAATCGTGTATTTTTGTTGTCAGCTCAGCACAGGCCATCTTATAAGAAAGCTCATCCGTACCCTCCATAAAACGGGGCAGGAATTCCAGGAATACACTGTCCCAGTCCTCCCCAATTATGTCCTTATAAGGATAATAATACTCTATCATATTCCAGTAACGGAAAAGACCCAGCATACGGTAGCCCTGATCGGCATAATTCATGTCAGGGTAGCTTTCCTCACCGGTGAAATGGGGAACCATTATATTATCAAAGGAAACATAGGAACGGTTTTTATCTATATAGCCTGATTTGGAAATATTGATAAGAAGGCTGCTCAGCTCCGGGGATAAGTAGCTGCTGTCATAAATCCAGTCCGTTCCGGCCTCCTGAGCTATCTCGCCCTTTTCCTCAGATTCATTCTCCTTAACAGTCCCCAGCTTATGAATCCAGCCATATAAAACAGCATTGACTTCCTCTTCGTCCGATGCGCCAATAACAGCCGGAAGGACGCGGAAAAGCTCATAATCCCAATTGACATCGCCCTTCAGGATTTTAGGATGGTAATACTTTGCAAAACCCCAGACCCGGCACAGCTTATGAAGCCGCTGCGACATTTCCTGATCCGGCGAGCCGATGGAAACACGGCTTCCATCATCAAATTCATGATCAAACTGTCTGCCCCCTGCTTCTATCCTGTAGCAGAGAAAACAGATTAGAACCGTTATGCATGCAATCAGCCCCCATTTAACCCATGCGCGCGGCCCCTTCTTCCATTTTGACATATACAGCCCCTCCCATACACAAATACTTTTTATCAGTATACCATTTTTTTAATAAAAAGTCCCAGCTTTTCGGTTAATATATGGCAGTAAAAAAGGAGCCTATTCTTCCACTCTGATAGCGGTCTGCAGGATATAGTCCTCATTTTCCCCGTTTTCATGTTCTATGGTAAAGACCTTCTGTATGAGATATTCTCCCGGCGCTGTTCCTTCATACATAATGGAAAAATTGATGGTTTCTTCGGCGCTGCCTCCGGCGGGGATGACCCGCAAGACCTGAAGCCATGCCGTATTTTCCTTCATGGGCAGCTCACGGTAGCCTCCGTTTTCTTTTATCAGCATACGATATTCGTCACCGTAATAAACAGTCTGTCCGGTAAAGTTTGAAATGGTCAGGGTAAGGCTGGTATCATCTGCGGTGCAGGTATCCCTGTCGGTTTCCATGAGAATACCCTCCTCCGGCTGTGCCGGAGGAAGCAGCTCGGCTTCTTCCTTTGTCATAAAATCAATGTCAGAATTTAGGACTTGCCCGGAAACAGCGGTATATAAACCATCAGGATAATTCTCTGAAGCATAGGCTTCCAGCTTCGCCAGAAGCTGTCTTGTTTTATCCCTGTCTGAGGAATACTCATACAGGGGGCCGAAAACCTCCTCCAGGCTGCTTCGTTCATACTGATAATAATAGGTGTTATTGCCTTCCTCGATAGCATAGCTGATTTTCCCTGCGTTTTCTATTGTGGCGAAAAGCAAAACCGCATTGGAGAAGGTCCACCCGGAATCCTCCGGCCGCTGGCTGCCGTCTTTTACCCGGTAGATCATGCGCAGTTCATAAGGTTCCTCCGAGGTCTGCAATTCCATTTTCTCATAGACCAGCTCCTCCGGTACGGGGAGCCTTCCAAACAAAGCCTGATCCTGGAAGGGGCTTCCGATATAAGGAGTTCTTCCGGCGGAAAGATAAGCAGCCAGCTCGTCTGCTGACAGAGCCTCACCGTCTGCTGGAATTGTCTCTGCCACAGCCTCCGGTCCGGGCTCTTTTCTTACCGGCGAAGTCAGAAGGACGACTGCAACTGCCGCCACCAGAAGCAACGCCGCAGCGCATAGCCAGCCGGCAGGCTTCCTGAAGCCAAGAACGTGCTGAATCCGTTTTTTTGTATTGCTTTCTCCGAAGGCCATGGGCGCAAACAGATGGATACCGCTGCTTTTCATACCCAGCTGCAGCAGTGTTTCCGCATAGCCGGCACGCTCCTGTGACGTCATTTTACGGAGCACCCGGTCGTCGCAGGAACGCTCCATGTCCTCTGTCATCAGCTTGAAATAAAGCCAGACAAGGGGATTAAACCAGTGCAGCAGGGCGGCAAGAAAACAGAATGGCTTAACAAGATAATCCCGGCGGGAAAAGTGTTCATTTTCATGAGAAATCACATGGTGCTGCTCTTCTTGGGACATCCCGGCGGGCAGGTAGATCACAGGATGGAAAAATCCCAGCAGAAAGGGTGTTTCCAGCGCTGCCGATTCGTAAACCGGCGCCCGTCCTTTCGTTTTTCCCACAAGAATTACGGCCTGGGCCGTTCGTTTCTTCAAGCGCAGAAAAGTATACAATGCAGCCGTCAATATTATGAACACTCCCAGCAGCCACAGAGTGAAAAACATTCCCATCAGCAGTCTGTCAGGCGCGATGCCGCTTCTTCCGGCAGCAGCTGTCACCCTGCGTACGGCACTGTCCGGCGCAAGGCTGTTGACTATGGAGGTATATGCCTGAAAACCGGTGGAAACCATCCCTTTATAGGTTACTGCATCCTGCCGGACTGGAATAAGGCTGAGGGCCGATTCCAGGCTGAAGGGACACAAAAATCTTACAAACACCAGGATCCAGAGCGCATAAAAATACCCCGCAGGCACTTTTTTCAGCAAGGCTCTCAGAAGCAGGACCACAACGCCCGCACAGGAAGCGGACAGGGTCATATTCAGTATTTTCGGAAAAATATGCAGCAGGCCTTCCATATTTTTTCTCTCCCTTCTTATGAATCGTTTCGTCCATCCGACATGCTTGCGGCATCTATCAGACGCTTCAGCTCTTCCGCTTCCTGACGGGTCAGCTTCTTATCCCTGAGGAAAGCGGCGACAAAGGCAGGCAGAGAATTTCCGAAGCTCCGGTGTATCAGCTGTTCGCTTTCCTGCCTGCATACCTCGTCTTTTTTTACAATAGCGGTTACGGTAGCATTTTCATTTTTCAGGATGCCTTTTTCACACAGCTTTCTTAAAACGGTGTAGCTGGTGGCTTTCTTCCAGCCAAGGCGTTCCTGGGCTGTCTTAATTAATGCTGTGGAATTTATGGGCTCGTTCTCCCATACAAGATCTGCAAAACGGTATTCTCCATCCGGAATTTTCGGTATTTCCATGAATGTCGGGCCTCACTTTCTTCATTGGCGGTTAAACAGCTGTTTTCAGTTTATATATGCAAAAAGGTTTATTGCTATAAACCTAGTTTATAACAATAAACCTTCACTGTCAATTTATTTTGCCGCAGATATTTTTTACGTTCCTCAGCTTTTTTCCGGGTTTTCCGGGCAGATGTATCGTATCAGGCCCTTACTGTGTTCTCCGTATTCAATCGCTTCCGCAGGGCAGCGGCAGATACAGGCCATGCAGTGGGTGCAGCTCTTACCCCATACAGGTTTTCCGTCTGACAGGCGGATATTGTCCAGGGGACAGACCTGAACGCATTTGCCGCAGGAAATGCAGGAATCATCAGTATAAAATTTCCGGGCATGGACGAATACCGGATAAAAAATATCATTCACAATACCGCTGCTTATTTTATCCTTCAATGCGACGGCAGGCCGGGGAAATACTTTGCCGCTCTTTATCAAAAGGGCGGCCTCATCCATCACTTTTTCCGACCGGCGGATAATTTCCAGCGCCTCGTCCTGTGCCGGCGCGGAATACATCGCAATATAGTTTTCCGGCATTACCACTTCCATGCAGCCGCAGAAATCAAGCTTCTTTGCATTGCATAACTTTTCAAGATAAGCGCCTGCATTTCCGATACTGCCGCCGCAGGTCATTACAAAATAAATGCTTCTGTTTCCCGTAAGCGCTGTATTCTCCAGCCATTCCTGCACGATGCGCGGTATCCTCCAGGCATAGGTGGGGACAACGATAACCCAGGGCTTTTCTGAGTGTAGCTGAGAATAATCATGGCTGCGGATTTTCCCAAATAAATCCACGGCGTCGTCATTGATTGCTTTGCCGATTCTCTTAGCGGCATATTCACTGTTACCTGTCCCGGAAAAGAATAAAATCATAAACTGCTTCCTCCTGTCATGATTTGCTGATATGCCGGACGCTTGCATAAATAAGGCTGATTACATCTGAAATCTCTTTCCACTGCGTTTCATCGGCGCTCAGATAATAATAATTTTTCGTTCCCTCTCTCCGCATTGCGACGATTCCGGCTTCTTTCAGGATCTGCAGATGATGGGAAACGGAAGGCCTTGTTAAATGGGTTTTTTCCGCAATCTCCCCAACCCGGATTCCCGACAGATCACTTTCCAAAAGCACGAGAAGAATCAACTGTCTCGTTTCATCGCCAATAGCGGTGAATGCATTCCGGCAGTCCCGGAACCCGGCCACGATTTTCTGTAAATTTTCTTCACATTCTTTTGCCATATTTAGTCCTCTACATATATTTGACGATTAATTTTTCTCGTTGTACGGAACGTAAGAATTTCACATCTGGATAGCCCAGCACCTGTCTCTTATACACATCTGACGCTGCCGACGAATAGAGAGGTGTAGTTTTTCGTTGACGTCCTCTCCTTAAATAAAAACAAAGATATTACAACAATATCACACGACAGACGTAGTACACAATGTAAACACAAAGATTATGCGATTAATACAGAGCCAACTAAG
>OJJT01000045.1_pt1 | contig 108119 bp, 103 predicted proteins | sample 1596281 | NCBI WGS metagenome assembly OJJT01 (sample SAMEA4350145, study PRJEB24818) | metagenome | biome: human; feature: gut; material: faeces | place: Denmark | collected 2013-09
GAGCGGTACACCTCCGCCAAAAAATCCATGTGGCCGGGCGTATCCACAATGTTAACTTTACATCTGTGCCACTGGAAGGAAGTGACTGCCGCTTGAATGGTAATCCCACGCTGCCGCTCCAAAAACATGGTGTCCGTCCTCGTTGTCCCTTTTTCGACGCTCCCCGGTTCTGAAATGGCTCCGCTGGCATATAGCAGGCTCTCCGTCAAGGTCGTCTTTCCAGCGTCTACATGGGCAAGAATTCCAATATTGATTATTTTCATGTGATTGTCCTCCCTTTACTGCCCCGAAGGGCATAAAAATCCCCAGCAGTAAAATACTTTTACCACTGGGGATGATAATTTGCGGACATACACATATACAGCATACACCTGTTTGTGAGTGCTGTTTTTGGGGATATGTCAAAATTGATAAGGCAAAAGTATTCTTAAATTGGGTACAAAAAACTAAGCCCCTACAAAAGGGACTATCATAATCCTTTGTTCCCACTATTTGATTATAGTTTTATTTAAGAATACCTTGCCGCATATTTTTTACTCCTTTTCTGGAATTGAATTATTATATCACATCAGTTTTAGGAAAACAAGTATCTAAAAGAAATTTTTCTTCCCCTTATATGTAACAATCATACCGGCTTCCTAACGTTCAGAATGGTTTCTACTGTCTGCTGCGGTGTTTGGTTGGAATTGTCCAGCCAAAAGCCGATCCGTGGTGTTGTCTGCATTTTACTAAATACAAATTCAATGTATACAGAAAGAAATATATAAGGAGTGGGAGGGATTCCGCCGTAGTCGGCATTGTAGGAAAATCCAAAAGTTTAGATTTTCTCAAAATGCTTATCTTTTGGTCTTTGGTTCGGAATAGTGTAGTGCTGGCGGTCTATCTATTGTTTTCGGTTGCTTGCTTCTTTACCGTACATGAGCATTCGCTCCGGGGTTGTCATTGCCATACCCTTCGAGCAGGTTGACTGCGCCCCAGATGCCGAGGCCAGCGCCCAGGGCGATGACCAGCGTCTGGAGCACCTGGATAGCCGAATTGAAAAACTCCATTCAAAAACCCGGGGCCTCGCCGCGCACGAAAGCGCAGACTGCTGGCCCAGCCCCGGCCTCCTTTCAATGTTTTATTGAAAGCAGCCGTTTTGTCTTGGGCTTCATCAGGTCTCGTCGTCGGTCTCGTCTATCTCGTACACGTCGTATTCCTCGTCGGCCTTTAGCTTGAGGCGGTGGGACATATACTTTTCGACGTCGAAGGTGTTCTTCGGGTCGGCGTCGGAGAGGTATTTGTAGTTGGGATGCTTCGTTATGTCGTACTTGTCGCTCAGGAACGGGCGCAGGCCGCGGACTTGGAGAATGCACTTGCCGCCATCGAGGGTGGCGAGGTCGTCCACGCTCATGAGCTCGCGCCCGAGTTTTTGGTAGTTGAGCGAGTGCGACGTCTCCCGGCCGCGCGATTCACCCGTGTTGTAGGTGTCGATGGTCTCCTTGCCAAGCGACTGGCTCAGCTCCTTGAGCGTGCTCGGCTCCGAGCCGCCGAGGAACAGGCGGGAATCGCAGTTGCCGATGATGGTGTCGGCGTTGTCCTTGTAGAGCGCCTTGAGCTGGCTCTGCGCTTGCAGCACCAGACAGGCGGAGATCTCACGGCTTCGTATCGTCGCCATGAGCTTCTCAAGGTTCGGAATCTGCCCGATGTTTGCGCACTCGTCTATGAGGCAGCGCACATGGACGGGCAGCCTGCCGCCGTAGACGTCGTCGGCTGCCTCGCACAGAAGGTTGAATAGCTGCGTGTAGACCATAGAGATTAGAAAGTTGAAGGTGGAATCCGTGTCGGACATGATGAGGAACAGCGCGGTCTTGCGGTTTCCCAGAGTGTCCAGCGCCAGCTCGTCGTAGGCGGTCACGTCGCGCAGCTCGGCGATGTCGAATGGGGCGAGGCGAGCGCCGCAGCTTACGAGTATGCTCTTGGCGGTCTTGCCCGCCGCGAGCTTGTACTTGGCGTACTGGCGCACGGCGAAGTGCTCCGGGTCCTTGGCCTTGAGCTCGTCGAAAAGGCAGTCCACGGGATTTTTGAACTCCTCGTCGTCCTCGCGCACTTCCATCGAGTTGAGCATCTCAAGCATCGTGCCGAAGTTCTGCTCCTCCTCCGGGGCCTCATAATGGATGTAGCCGATGAGCGCCATGTAGAGCAGCTTTTCGGCGTTCGTCCAGAACTCGTCGCCCTTCTGCCCGCTGCCTGTAGTATTGGCTATGAGGCAGGTCACGAGCTTCAATATGTCCTTCTCGCTGTGGATGTACGCGAAGGGATTGTAGTGCATGGACTTCTTGAAGTTGATGGTGTTCAGCACACTTATCTTGTACCCGGCGCGTTCAAGAAGACGGCCCGTCTCCAGTACCAACTGCCCCTTCGGGTCGGTGACGACGTAAGAGCTGTGCAGCTGCATCAAATTGGGCTTGATGAAAAACCTAGTCTTGCCCGAGCCGGAGCCGCCGACGATGAGGACGTTTTTGTTCCTCGCTGTTTTTGCATTTTTCGGACGGCTGTTCATGGTGAGCCTTTCAGTCTGCGTCAAAATGATGTTGTTCTGGAACTTAGGGTCGATGTATGGGCGGATGTCCTCGGCGGTGCCGAAGCGGGCTGCACCGTACTCGACGTTGTGGCGGTACTTCTTCGCGTTCTTGCCGCGAAGATAGACCGCGAGCCGCAGCAGCAGCCCGCAAATGAGACCGACGCAGAGGTCGAAGGCGTTGAAGCTCGGCAATGGGTTGCCAAACGCGGTGGGTTTAGCGCCGAACAGCCCCAAAATCTTCTCCGTGGCATCGCCGCCCTCGGCCATGCGCCAGGCCTCGCCGAGATTGGTGCAGGCGAGGCCAATGAGCACATAGGGCAGGTTAGTGAGTATGAGCTTTTTCGCTTTCATCGCTCAAGCTCCTTTTTGCGCTCCTTGGCAGGCTCGGCTTTCGCGGCCTGAGCCGTGAGGTCACGGAGCTTCTTGAGCACCGAGGGGCGTCGCTCCTTTTTACCTGCATACTCCTTGAGCGCGGCGGTAAGCGCGTCCGCGTCCCGCGCCTTAAAGAACACGAGGTATCTCGGCTTCTCGGCTGACTTGTCCTTCTTTATGGCGAAGTCCACCCCGTATTTGCGGGCAACGTGCTCGAAGTCCCGGATGCTGCCGTCGGCGAGCTCAATGCTGCTGACGCCCTGGTTTTGCCCGATGAGCTTCTTCACGCTCTGCTTGCCCTGAGGGTGGACGTAGGCTTTCGCGGCCTTTTTGTTTTTGCGGTAGGCCAGCAGTTTAGCTATGGCGTTCTTGAGGGTCCTGCCGGTCAGCTTCGCTGTGTTGATCGCCAGCGTCAGCGACCGGTTCTCGACCTCCTCCTGCATTCAGTCACCTCCTGTTCATCGCTCAGCCTCCTGTCTCGCGGGGGCGGCGCGGGGTTTGTCCTGCGTGATGACCAGCTTGCCGCCTAAGGCCGTGAACTTCTCGGCGTGCCTGAACATATCCAGATACTTGGCTTGCAGCTCCTTCGGGAGCGGGCAGAAGTCGTCCTCGCCGAGGCCGCAGACGAAGAACGGCCCGGCGATGATGTCCTGGACTTTGCCCGCCTCGTCCCGGATGGCCCGGTTGTAGGGCAGGCCATAGACCTTGCCCTCCTCGTTGCATATGAGAGCAACAGGGTCGTCGAAGAAATATGCTGCCTCTATGTAACCGCCGACAGCGGCCTGCAGCGATTTCAAGTCTGAGCCTATCTCGGCAAGTCTGGCCTCCTTGCCCGGTTCGACCATCACCACTTCCATCAGGTCACTTCCTCCACAACGAAAACGACAGAGAGCACCTGCTCGTCGATGCCGACGGAGGTCGCGGAGACGTTGGCGTCGTAGTCCAGCGGCATCGTGCTGCCAGCGCCGATGCTCCAGTCGCCGGTTAGGGCGAGCGATTCCGCTTCACCCTCAGTCGCAGAGGCAGCGCCGCCGATGGCGAAGCCTATGAGCTTGCTGTCCACCTTGGCCGCGGCCATGTTGTACTCAAACGGCACGAGCGTCCAGCCGTTTTCCGTCCTCAGCGTGACGCCGGTGACGCGCACGTCGCAGGTGGAGTTGTTGGCGATGGCGGCGTCTGTGCTCGCCGTGACCTCGCCGTTTTCGGTCACAGCCAGAGGCAGACCGGCAGGGACGGTGACGGAGAACACCTTGACCAACGTCCAGTGAGCGTAGAGCGTGTGCGCCGTTTTGTTGCCGACCTCCGTGTTCCTCTCCACCAGCTCGCCGCCGGTTTCAGCCGTGAACCAGCCGTCGAAGATGTAGCCCTCTCGCGTCGGCTCGGGCAGCTCGCCGTAGGCGTCGCCAAACACGACGGTGACGCTGTCATCCTCAAGCACGCCGCCGCAGGCGTCGAGCGTCACGTCGACGTAGACCGTCAGCTCTTTGGAGCAGCCGTCGCAGAGCCCGTCGCCGTTGGCGTCAGCATGGTTTGCGTACTCGTAGACGGAATAGCCGCAGTCCGAACAGGTCTTGGTACGCCGGTGCTGGGTCTCGCTGTAGTCCTGCCAGTCGCCGTAAGCAAAGCTGTGGCTCTCATAGGTCGCGGAGCCTATGTAGCTGGAACAGGTGGAGCAATACTTCTGTACCTTGTGCTGCGTGGATGTGTAGGTGTTGTACCTCGTAGTCGTGCTGTGGCTGCCGTAGGATGTCGTCCTGCTGCCGCATCTGGTACAGGTGGCCGTGCGGCTGTGCTGGCTGCTGTTGTAATACGTCCAGCTGCCGTAGCTGTAGCTGTGGCTTGTGCCGCTGTCAACGAGAGCGCCGCAGTCGTCGCAGTATTCGTACCAGTTGCAGCCGTTCCACTCCGTGTAGGTGGAGTAATGGTAACACGGCTCCACATAGACATAGCCGCAGACCGTGCAGACCCCGTCCGAGTCAAAAGAGTGCGGGGCCTGAGAACTCCAGTTGAATTCTATCTGGCCGCAGCCGGAGCAGCGTGCGACGTACCAGTGCAGGTCGCTGCCATACGCCTGCCATTCCCATACTGCACTACACGGATTTCCCGGAAGGCAGACGCAGTTGCTTATGCCGCAGTTGTGACCCGCGGCGAAAGCAGAGGGAACGAGCGTAAAGGCCAGCACGAGGATAAGAAGCAGGGATACGATTCGCTTTTTCATTTTTTCTTCCTCCTATTACACGATGGAGATCGTGAACACGACGTTCAGCGCGTTCACGTCCTTGCTGTTGGGCGCGTCGGCGGAGATTTTGGCGAAATATTCGAGCGCAAGGCTCTCCTCGGCCTTTATGACCGGGAAGGCCGTGGTGTTTATACTGAGCTTGCCGGGGCCTTCCGTGGGGCAGCCGTTTATCTTGAGCGCGATGGTTTTAGCGCCCGAGAAGCTGTTGTAGCTGCCGACCTTGTACGCACCGTTCGTCACCTCGACGCCGGAGACCCGCACGGAGCCGCTTTTGGAGTTGTTCGTGATCCTGGCGTTTTCCGCCGTGAGCACGGTGCCGTTAATGACCTCGATGGGCAGCGACGCGGGGACGGTGACGTTAACTGCGCGGTACTCGTTGTCCACGGTGAGCGTGACCGGCACCGTCGCCGTCGTCGAGCCGGCCGCGTGTGCGCCGAGCGAGAGGCAGAGCGCGAGGGCGAGTATGAGTGCGCCTGTGCGTTTGGCTTTCAAGTGTTTACCCCCTTTCAAAGAGTAGGGGCGGCCTGCGCCGCCCCGTTAAAATACTCACTCGGTCACAACGTCCCACTCGATGACGAACACGACGTTGGCGACATTCGCGCCCTCGACCGCGCTGGAGAGCGGGGTCACGATGGCGTCGTAGTCGATGGCGACGCTGTTGCGGGAGCTGTCACCGACGCCGGTCATGTAGCAGCCGGCGATGGGGGCGGTGATGAGGCTCTGGGTGGCCTCGTCGGTGCTGGTGGCGACCTGAGCACCGCCGCCTATGCTCAGAGCAAAGCCGAGCTTGTTGCTGTCGACCTTCTCACCGGCGAGGGAAGCCTTGTCGCCGAAAGCGGTGAGGTTCCAGCCCTCAGCGGCGCTTATGCTGACGGAGGCCACGCGGACAGCGCCGTAGGAGTTGTTGGTGATGCGGCAGTTGTCCGCGGTGAGGACATCGCCGTCCTGGCTCATGGTCATGGGCAGGGAGGTGGGGACGGTGACGTTCATGGCGGTGCCGGCGGGGTCTCCGCCGGAGCTGCCGTCGGTGGTGGAGCTGAGGCTTACAGGCGTGGTGCCGGAGCCGCCGCTGGCCGTGATGTTGTTGTCCGCGCAGGCGCTGACGGCAAGGGCAAAGACGAGGCAGAGGGCGAGGATGAGGGAAGCGGGCTTTTTGAACTTTTTCATGTGGGCATTTCTCCTTTTGAATAAAATATTTGACCGCCATGCGGCGAGGTCACAAAAGAAAAGACCGTCACTCAAGGACGGTGACGGTCACGACAGCCCCGGCGCAGCCGAGGTAGTCCCCGGTGTCGGGGTCAACGTTGTAGAACAGCGCTGTGCATTTGTATGTACCGGGGTCGAGGTCAACGCTGAGTTTCGCGGACTCTATCTTGCTGCCGACAGGTATGGCCCCGGATTTGTAGATGAGTTCGCCCGTGTCGTCGCGGCTTATCTCGACGACCTGCGGGTAGTTGTTGACTTCCTCGTTGACGATCATGAGGCTGCCCTTGGATGTGCCGTCCGCGAAAACGGGCGAGGTGTTCATCGAGATGTTGATCATGCCCGCCTCGACCTTCTCGTTGAGACCGGCGATGATCTCGTCGGTGTCGGCCTCATCCCAGCCGCCCTCGGTGGCCGAGGGGTCAAACTCGATGCCGCCGCGGTCGTCCACGGGCGCGCCGCAGCTGCGCAGGAGCAGCAGGATGACGACAGCGATGACCACAGCAGCCACGGCTGATGCGATGGCAATAGCCTTGCCGGGGCCTGCGTCCTTTTTGGTTTTCTTGTTCATGATTTGCCTCCTTGTAATTTGTTCAGGGCCTGCGCGTTAAGGGCTTATATGGCCTCACCTCCTCTCATGTCATGCCTGACCCGTGCAGCATAGTAGCTCTCCATGGATGCGGGAGCGTTGTAGAGCGCCGTGAGCAGGTACTGGCGTATGTTGCGTATCCTCGTCGTGTTCTCCTTCATGCAGTCGAGCACGAACTCGACGTGGAAACGGTTGAGCTTCAGCAGCCTTGAACGCACAACATCCGCGCTGCGGCTTTCGCCGCCAACGCGGATGTAGTCTTTTGATGAACTCACAGCGTCTACGATCTGCTCCACAGCCTCGTCCACGCTGTCCCTGTCGTAGCCGTCCTCGCCGATAATGAGGTCGTACTCGATGTTTTCAAGGATTATCTCCCGCCACATCGCTTCGTCCTCACTTCGCCTCGGGGCAGAGGAAGGAATTGAATGAGTTCTTGATTCATTTGGTTTTTGATTCTTGGGTTTTTGATTGAATTTAGTATTTAATTGCGGCGGGTTTTCCGGCGGCGGAGAAGCCGTTTCCGGATTTTCGGTTTCCGGGTTTCCGTCCGGCGGCGAAGGGGAACGCGGCACCTCGTAAATGACGTACTCAGTGTCGATGAACCGCCCCTGCTCGTCACGCAGCTGCCGGCGTTCCAGGTAGCCGAGGCGCTCCAGCTCATTGAGTCCGGTGGAAACATAGCTCTTGCCGTGCGGCGAGATGGCGGTCAGCCCCGCCAGCGTGTAGTCCCAGTCGTCCCTCAGCGTGAGCATAGTCCCCAGCAGCCCCCGCCCCTTGAACGACAGCCGCATATCCCGGAACGGATAGTTCGGCATGATGGTAAAGTCGCTGTTTTTCTCAATGCGGAAGACAGCCATGTGTGACACCTCCAAAAAAAATATCGACGCCGGCGACTGCCTGCGACGAATTTTGCTGCTGGCTGGTTGTGGAAACTGTCGTGTTGTAGTATAATTATAAATAATTGCGCGACAAAATGATTTAAGGCCGTTTGGATATAGGCACTCTGCGCCTTTTTAATAGTGAAGAGCAATGCAGTTTTATCACTAATGGTCGTTGGTAGATAATTCGAAACTACTAAGGAGCAAACGAATTATGATGATAAAAAACGAAATTGATGTTGAGTTGTGGGAAGCCATACAAAAGAATTATGACGCTGAAAACTATACGGGGGCCATTCTAGACTCAATTTTTAAGTTGACCGATACAATTCGGAATAAAACTGGGCTGGAAGGTGACGGAGCCAGTTTGATTGGTCAGGCATTTGGTGGAGATGATCCACAAATCAAACTAAACAAACTCCAAACAGATTCAGAAAGAGATATTCAAAAAGGTATTCAAGAAATACTTCGTGGTATTTATTCTGGAATTAGAAACCCCCGCAGCCATGACTCCATGACAGATGATAAGTCGTCGGCTGATGCAATAATAACGTTTATTAATTATCTTCTAAAATTAATAGATCAATCTAAGCTGAGATTTAATGAAGACGATTTTTTGAGTAGAGTATTTGACCCGTATTATGTTAAAAGTGATGAATATTCTGGTTTGCTAGTCCAAGATGTTCCTAAACGGCAACGAGCAAACATTGCAATTCAAACAATTCTGCAAAGAGATGAGGGAGATATTTACGCGTTAGGTTATTTTCTTAAGGCTCTATTTAGTAAACTTGAAAACTCTGAACTATCACGGGTGTACAAGGTGATTAGCGATGAACTCAGAACCACTACTAGTGATTATGACATAAGATGCTTAACTCACGTATGCCCTGGCGTGTACTGGAGCAAAATTGATGTATCTGTACGTATGAGGACTGAGAGCATTTTATATCAGGATTTTTCCAGAGGCACTTACAATGAGGAGACAAAAGAGTGCGGAGAATACGGCGCGCTTGCCACTTGGATTACAGCGGATCATCTTATTCAATTTGGAGAGTTAATAAAATGGACACGACAAGCGGTTGAAATGATTCAAAGCGAGAATAAAGCTGTCGTTGCTTATATCGAACAATTCTTTTGGGACAAGATATGTGATGTTAACAGAAACGATATTACATGGCCTTTAAAGTACTATTTTCAAAGAGGACTTGAAAATAACAATAAAGAAATTATTAAACAACTAGAGGACGTAATAGGGTGCGATGAAGACCACCCGTGGTTGAAGGTCTTTGAGAAAGAATTGTCAACTCACCCTGAAATTGAGCGTAATCTTGGCATACTACCGTTTTGATTTTCGGCAGAATGTTACAGCAGTCCACAAGATTAAGTTACATGATTTGTTATCATTTATTTTACCTTTCCGCCTCCCGTCGACGTTTCTGCTGCTTCTGCCACTGCTCCAGCAATTTAATAATGGTCTCCTCCATGCGCTTCGGCGTGTAGCTGGCGGGGAAGTATTTACGGAGTGTATCGCCCTTGAGGGTGACGCGCTCCGTTTCTTTTTTCTCCTCGGACATGATCGCCCGCATGACGGCGGCAGTCAGCTCTCCGCGCTGTGAGAACTGCTTGAGCCTCTGCGCCTGCGACAGCGACGGCGTCGCCTGCTCGCTGTCCATGGCGTCGAGAAGAAGCTGCTGCTCGCCCTGCTTCAAAAACGAAAGCTCGTAGGCAGGATTGAATGCGATCTTGCGCTCGTCCACCATGTCCAGAAGTGGCGGTATCAGCTCGGTGAGGCGAATATAACGCTGGATTTGATTACGGCTTGACCCGTCTTGTTCGGCTATTATTTCGTCAGCTCTTAACTTCGTCCCAAGTTGGGACGAAGTTAAATCCGTTCTCTCGCCCTGATGCCGCAGCGCATCCAGCTTTAGCTTGTACGCAAAAGCCCTCTCGCTCGGAAGCAGCCCTTCGCGCTGCAAATTGCTGTCCACGACGAGGATCGCCGCCGCGTCGTCGTCCAGCTCGCGGACGATGACAGGCATAGTCTCCAGCCCCGCTAGCTCACACGCGCGCTTGCGCCGGTGACCGGATACAAGCTCATAGCCGCCGTCAGGCAAAGGCCGCACTATGGCAGGGGAGAGCACGCCGTACTGCTTAACGCTTTCAGCCATGTCGCGCATCGCTTCATCGTCCCGCACTTTGTACGGGTGCCTGCTGAACGGCGTAAGGCAGCTTGTGCTCAACTGGAAAAGCCCTTCAACTTTATCTGGCTTCATTCATCCTCCTTATGCGACAAGCGGCACCCCAAATACCGGGTTGCCGCCTGCGTGTTAACTCTGATTTCAGATGGAGGGGTAATTTGCCGTATAATAACGTGTGTCAATGGCGTGGGCAGGTTGGTTCATATCCCTCCTAATATCCCTCCAACTTGCAGAGATTTTGTAAATACAGCCCCGTTGCGTTTTTCCTTTTGCCGCGGTACTTTGGGCTGTGTCAACAGCTGAAACCCTTGATTTTGCTGGATTTTTTGAGGCGTGAGGTTCCAAAAGAGTACTTAAATATCCTCTGCGTTCCAAATGCCGGCAAAGACTTAAAATCCCATATCCGCAAGGATGTACGGGTTCGAGCCCCGTCACCGGCACCAAAAAGCCCTGAGACGCGTACGTCTCAGGGCTTTTGCTTTCCACGGGCCGAACTTGCGGCGGGGTTTACTCCTTTTCCAGAACTATCTCTCCGCCGCAGGCGGTGGCGATCAGCCTGTCGCCTGGGGCTGCGCGGCCTGTCAGTATGGCGTCGGCTGCCGGGTCCTCCAGCAGCGCGCTTATCTGCCGGCGCAGCGGCCGGGCTCCGTAGGCCGGGTCAAAGCCCCTCTCCGCCAACAGGTCCAGCGCCTCGTCCGTCACGCGCAGCTCTACGCCCAGCTCGCGCATCCTGCCGCACACCGCCTCCGTCATGCCACGGGCTATCTGGCGCACGTCCTCACGGCTCAGGCGGCGGAAGACTATCGTGTCGTCTACCCTGTTCAGAAACTCCGGGCGGAAGGTCCGGCGCAGCTCCGCCATGACCGCTTCCTTTACTGCCCCGTCTCCGTCCCTGGGAGCGCCCGAAAAACCTAGCGCGGGACGGTCCTCCGTTATCGCCTTCGCACCAATATTCGAGGTCATGACAACTATCGTGCTCCGAAAATCCGCCCGACGTCCGGCGGAATCGGTAAGTCTGCCGTCCTCCATGATCTGAAGCAGCAGATTGTACACGTCCTCGTGCGCCTTTTCTATCTCGTCAAAGAGCACGACCGACCAGGGCCTGCGCCGGACCCGCTCCGTCAGCTGGCCACCCTCGCCGTAGCCCACATAGCCCGGGGGCGAGCCGATGAGCTTGGATACCGCGTGCTTTTCCATGTATTCAGACATGTCCAGCCGGATGAGCGCATCGCGGTCTCCATAGACCGCCTCGGCTAAAGCCCGGCAGAGCTCGGTCTTGCCCACGCCCGTGGGACCCAGGAATATGAAGCTGCCCATTGGCCGCCTCGGGTCCGACAGGCCAACGCGTCCGCGCCTTATCGCCCGGGCCACGGCCGACACAGCCTCATCCTGGCCGATGACACGCCGGTGCAGCGCCTCCTCGAGTCTCAGCAGCCGCTCGCTCTCCGGTTCGGATATCGCGGAAGCGGGTACGCCAGTCCAGGCCGACACGACGTCCGCCACGTCCGAGGCCTCCACGGTCTGCCGCGCCTGTGGACCGGACTCCAGCCGCACGTGCGATGCGGCCTCGTCCAGCAGGTCTATGGCCTTGTCCGGCAGGAAGCGGTCACAGATATAGCGCACGGAAAGTCGGACGGCGGCGCTGATGGCCTCGTCGGTGATTTGCAGACCGTGGTGCGTCTCCAGAGAGCCACGAAGCGCGCGGAGCATCCGGACGCAGCAGGCCTCGTCCGGCTCAGGCACGTCCACGGGCTGGAAGCGGCGCTCTAGCGCAGCGTCCTTTTCGATGTGCTTCCGGTATTCCTCCGGCGTAGTCGCACCGATGACCTGGATCTCGCCGCGGCCCAGTGCGGGCTTGAGGATGTTTGCGGCATCTATGGCGCCCTCGGCCGAGCCCGCGCCTACTATCGTGTGCAGCTCGTCTATGAACACGATGACGTCTCCGGCACGCTGGACCTCTTTGATTATGCACTTGACCCTATCCTCAAAGTCGCCGCGGTATTTGGTGCCGGCCAGCATGGAGGCGAGGTCAAGCGTGACGATGCGCCGGTTCTTGAGCGTGTCCGGTACCTCGCCCCGGGCAACTCGGCGGGCAAGGCCTTCTGCCACGGCGGTCTTGCCAACGCCGGGCTCGCCGACGAGAACGGGGTTGTTCTTTGTGCGGCGGGAGAGGATCTGAATGACGCGGCTTATCTCGCGTTCACGTCCCACCACGGGGTCCGCGCCTCCGCCACCGGCGATAAGGGTGAGGTCGCGGCTATACTGGTCCAGGACGCGTGTCTCCGCACGGCGGTAGGGCGGGCGGAAGGGGGCCTGACTGCGTCCGGACTCCTGGCGTCCGGGACGGCTTTCCGGCGAGCCGAAGAGATCCAGTATCTCCGTATATATCGTATCCGGGGTACGGCCAGAGGCGTTCAGCAGCCTTACGGCGGCGCAGTCCGGAAGCCGCAGTACGCCCAGCAGCAGATGCTCGGTGCCGACATAGCCCTGGCCAAGCCTGCGGGCCTCCTCCGCGGCGCGCTCTATTGCGGCGGCGGCGTTGCTGGTGAGACCCTGTTCGGGCGCGCCCGGCGCGCCGCTGCCCATTTCGGCGGCTACGAGTCTGGTAAGCGAGGCCATGTCGAGACCCTGACCGCTGAGCAGCCTGGCACCCAGGCCCTCCGTTTCCGCCGCGATGCCGAGCAGCAGGTGCTCCGTACCGATGTAGCTGTGACCCAGCGAGGCCGCCGCATCCCTGGCCGCCGCTATCGCGCCTGAGGCGCGCTCAGTGAATCTTGCGCTGTTTTTCATGCCTTCCCCTGCCTCCTAGAGCGATTATACCCCGCGCCCCGCGCCGAAGCGGGCGAATGGGCGCGACAGAGAAAGTATTTCCAGGCAAGGGCGCTTATAACCAGTACCTTAGCAAATCGCTATTGATTTTCGCGGGCATTGTGATAAAATGCTCATGTACCTGATCCCAGAACCGGGGAATGTATAAATAAAGATCGAACGGAGGTAACAAAATGGCATTCGTTATCACTGACAACTGCGTCTCCTGCGGCACCTGCGCTGCCAACTGTCCTGCTGAGGCCATCGATATGGGCGACGATAAGTACGTCATCGACCAGGACAAGTGCGTCTCCTGCGGCACCTGCAAGGAGAATTGCCCTGCCGACGCCATAGTCGAGGAGTAATCGCAAAAAAATCAGAGGGTCGTGAAAGCGGCCCTCTATTTTTATGCCCGCATGGACTTCAACTCGGGCCGGGAATTTGGTATACTGTGGTCAGAAAAGCTGTGGGGAGGAAGGACAGATGAAGAGATTCGCCGCCGCGCTGCTTGCCATCTCCCTCGTTTTGGGCCTCTCCGCTTGCTCATCGCCGGCCCCGGAGCTGCAGGAATTCACCGACGGAGTGCATGAGAGAGACGAGGTCTATCCCGCGCACATCGAGACGAAGTCCGTCGCGCTCGGCGGGCTGGGCATCCACTTTTCCACAAGCGCGTTTGACGAGACGGCCTCGCCGGAGCTGGCGCAGAAGGTCGCGGAGGACTACTCCGCGCTCTCCGGTGCGGGTGAGAATGACATTTACATACTCAATGGACCGCTGACCGACGCGCCGTTTGTGAGCGGGGCGGAGCTCTTCTGCACCGCCGAAGCTGTCGAAAGTGGGGAATACCGCCCCGCGCTCGTCTCTGCCGCACTCGGCATAACCGGCCGCTGGCAGGCCGAGGGCCTGAGCCGCGAGCTCTTCGGCGGCGAGGTGCCGGACGGCCTCGCGGATGAGATCGCTGCGTATCTGGCGGCTCACGAGGGGTCGAACCTCCTCTCGCTGGCGCCCTTCTATTTCACGGAGGACTTCGCGGACGCGGAGACCATCGCCCTGGCGTCCGACTGCGCCCAGTCCCTGGCGGCCTATGTCATCGGCGAGGCCGGGCAGGACGCCCTGCGCGGCAGCTGCGCGGAATATCTCCCAGGCTGGCTCAAGAGCCTCGGCCTTGAGGCGGAGACGGATGGGCTGCAAACGCTCATGGAGCTGGACTGGACGCAGAACGTGTACTATCCCGCCGAGTTCACCCGCAGTGTATTTACCTTCCGTCCCGTGCCGACGGAGTGGATGACGGACGCCGACGCGGCCTCGGCCTATGTGCTGCGGCTCTGCACAGGCCTCGACTGGCTGTTGGACTACCTTGAGGCCAACGCGCCGGAGAGCTGGGCGCGTATAGAGCAGACGAGACCCTACGAGGTGCGCTTTGAGGAAAACATTGACGCATCCTGCACCGACGTTTACAGAGCCGTGGTGCATCTGCGCGCTCCCAGCGCCGGGCTGCACGAGCTCGCGCACGCACTGACGATAGACGAGCCCTGCGGTGAAGCGGGCTGGGTGTTCGAAGGCGTAGCGATGCACTGCACCGAGTGGTGGATAAGCTATGAGGACTACGGGATGTTCTTCGACCTGATGGAGAATATCGACACGGTGGAGGGCGCGTCGGAGGACGAGCGCTTCATATTCGGAGAGATACGCCGAATATTCAAGGAGCTCTCCGGCGTGGACGCGAGCGAAGCGCAGACTCTCGAGTCGCCTGCGATACCGCTGGTGAAGGCCATGACCTATGCCATGCTCCTGCACCCCGAGCGCGACGTGTTCATAAAGATGGTGTCCAAGCCGACGGGGGACGTGATGAGCTCGTTTTACAAGCCCAGGTATCCCAGCACCGAGCTCAGCCACGCGAAGTCCTACGCCTTCTGCGAGTACCTGCTCGAACATGGATATCTGACGTTTGACCAGCTCGCCGCGGCCTCGCTGGACCTCGAGGGCTATCGGGCGGCCTTCCCGACGGACGAGTACTTTGACGAACTCTATGCGGGATATCTTGACTGGCTCAGGGAGGAATTCGGCTCATGACGGAGCTTTGGACAGGCGGGCCGCTCTACGAGGGCGGAGGAGCCTTTCCCATAACGACGGACTCTGTCCTGCTGGCGGACTTCGTCAGGGCGAAGCCGGGCAGGGCGGTGGAGCTCTGCTCGGGCGCGGGGCTAATCTCGCTTTTGCTGCTCTCGCGTGAGCCGGTGCTAAACCTGGACTGCGCGGAGATAGACCCGGCGGCCACGGCCTCCGCGGAGCGGAACTTCGCGGCGAACGGGCTGGCCGGCCGCGCGAGGGCGCTCTGCCTCGACATACGCGAGCACCGCGCGGCGCTGCCGCACGCGGCCTACGGCCTCGCCGTCTGCAACCCGCCATACTTTCCGGAGGGCAGCGGCATGGCCTCGGGGACTGAGTCCAGGGCGGTGGCGCGCTCGGAAAAGGGCTGCACGCTGGCTGAGGTGGTTGCTGCGGCGGCCTGGTGTCTCAGGACGGGCGGGGTTTTCTGCCTCGTGCACAGGCCGGAGCGGCTGGCGGAGCTCTTCACGCTCATGAGCGGCGCGGGGCTGGAGCCCAAGCGCCTGCGCCTGGTCCAGTACCGGGCGGAGAAGGCCCCCAGCCTCGTCCTGGCCGAGGGCAGGAAGGGGGCGCGGCCCGGACTCGAGCTGCTGGCCCCTCTCATCCTGACCGGCCCGGACGGCCGCGACACGGCGGAGGTCCGCCGGATCTACCACAGGGAGGATATCTGATGGCAGGAACACTCACACTCGTAGGTACGCCCATAGGCAACCTCGGCGACCTCTCGCCCAGGGCGCGCCGCGCGCTCGAGGAGGCGGACTTCATCGCCGCTGAGGACACGCGCGTGACGCTCAAGCTTTTGAACCACTTCGGCATAACGAAGCCCCTCGTGAGCTACTACCAGCACAATAAGGAGCGCAGCGGCGAGCGCATAGTCGAGCGCATCCTCTCCGGCGAGAACTGCGCTCTCGTCACGGACGCGGGCATGCCCATAGTCTCGGACCCGGGCGAGGACCTGGCTGTAGCCTGCGCTGAGGAGGGCATAGAGATAAGCTGCGTACCCGGCCCCTGCGCCGCCGTGACGGCACTTGCGCTCTCGGCCCTGCCGGCGGGCAGGTTTTGCTTCGAGGGCTTTCTCTCCACCTCAAAGAAGAGCCGAGAGGAACACCTGGACTCCCTGCGCGGCGAGCGGAGGACGATGATCTTCTACGAGGCCCCGCACAAGCTGCAAAAGACGCTCGCGGACCTGGCCGCGGCCTTCGGGCCGGAGCGGCGGGTCTCGCTCTGCCGCGAGCTTACCAAGCTGCACGAGGAGGTCGTGCGCACGACCTTGGGCGAGGCCGCAAAGCTATACGAGGCGGAGCCGCCGCGCGGCGAGTTCGTCCTCGTCATAGAGGGCGCGCCGGAGCAGACAGAGGAGCGGCCCACGGCGGAGGCGGCGCTCGAACGGGTAAAATACTACCGCAGCGAGGGACGCTCCCTGAAGGAGGCGGCTAAGCTCGCTGCGGCGGATACCGGTTATTCAAAAAACGAGCTCTACGAGCTCGCGCTCAGGTCGAAGGACTGAAAATAGCCTCCACGCGTCGGACGTAGGCCGGAAGGGCGCCCTCGAAGTCCACGCCCCAGGGCCGGGGCGTATCACGGCGGAAGCTGCGCTCTATGCTCTCGCGCACGAGCGCACTTGCGGCCTCCAGCGCCTGGCCTGCGCCTGCTCCGCGCACGAGCAGGGCAGCGAAGGCGGAGGCGAAGATGTCGCCCGTGCCGTAGAACACTCCGTGCAGCGCCGGGGCCATAGCCGCGAAGCTCTCTCCTGTGGAGAAGTCTCGCACGACTGTGCCTATCTCCTTATCCGAGGGGTGTACGCCCGTGATGGCGGCCACCTTGGGGCCGAGACGTTCCAGGCCGCAGAACAATTTGTCTACATACTCCGCGTCGTGCGGGGCCGGGCGGTACTCCTCTCCCGTGAGGAGCGCCGCCTCCGTTATATTTGGGGTGACGACGTGGGCGCGCGCGAATAGGGCGCGGAAGGCGTCGCGCAGTCCGTCGCCGAGGCCGGCGTAATACCTGCCGTTGTCGGCCATAGCCGGGTCGCAGACGATGAGCGTCTCCGGGCCGGCAAGCTCGTCTATGACGCGCCCCAGCAGCTCCACCTGCGCGGGGGAGGCAAGGTAGCCGGAATAGATGCCGTCAAAGGGCATGCCGATACTGTGCCAGTGCCGGGCCATGGGCAGCATCTGGTCCGTCAGGTCGCGGAAGGTCCAGCCCGTGAACTCGCCCGTGTGGGTGGAGAACAGGGCGGTCGGCATACAGGCGCACTCGACTCCCGTCGCGGAGACGACCGGCAGCGCCACGGTCAGCGAGCACTTCCCAAAGCCGGAGATGTCGTGTACGGCGGCTATCCTCTTGAGTTTTGGCAGTACGTTTTCCATAAGCGACATTGTAGCACCATTTCACGGAACTTGCAACGCGCTTGCCGGCCGGACGCCGGCCTTTTTATTTTTCCCCGTCCGGCTTCTGAGACTGTTCAGGGACGGCGGCCTCCGGGAAGCAGGCCTGGAGCAGCTCGTTTATGGAGCGGGTGTTCTTTATGAGCTCGGCAAAGGCGCCCAGCAGCCAGTACTGCACAAAGGAGAGCAGCAGCACCATGAGCCCCGTCAGCAGCGGGGCCAGGCTCCGGTCGTTTATGGCGATCAGCAGGTACAGCAAAGCGGCCACCAGGCCGCAGCAGAGTAGTACGAGCGCCGCGCCGGTGAGTTTATCCTCCGTGTGCTTCATGTTCAGACGTCCCCCTTTTTACTTGAATAAATTACATTTTCAGTATATCAAGAGGGTGCGCTCCGGTCAATGCAGATAGGCGGCGTCCGGGTTTCAGTCCGTGTATTTTGCCAGCGGCAGGCTCCACTCTATCCAGCTCGCGGGGGCGTGTAAGCGATTGGTCACGCCGTCCATGAGAAGCTCTAGCTCCGCGTCCGGCTCGGCAGCGTTCAGGCGCTCAAGGGCGGGCAGGGCGGAGGGGGAGAGGTTCGCAAGGTAGTAGATGTCCACCTGAGGCAGCCGCCCGTCGAGGTAGGCGTCCACATTGTAGTCGGCTATGCGCGCGTCCACGCCCGCGGCGTTAAAGAGCACCCAGCCGTAGAGCCCCAGGGCCGCGAAGCAGGGCCAGAACTTGAAGCCCGGCCGCAGTATCTTGACCGAGGCGAGCGCGAGACTCAGGAGAATGAATGCCATCGCCCAGAGCGTCATCACCCGCAGCAGACTCAGGCCGTAGGCCGCAATGTAGAGCCGCATCCTCCAAAATGCCGAGGCCAGGATGACGAGCGTGAGCGCGCAGATGAGCAGGGAAAGGGCCTTTTCCGCCGCCGTGCCGCCGCCCTTGGCCGAGCAGAAGAGCACGAAGCCCAGGTCTATGGCCGCGACGAGGACGAGCTGGTAGAAGCCGCGCCTCGCATATTCGGCCCAGCCGCCCTGCATCGCCGCAGCTTCGGCGCCGCCGAAGAGATAGGCGAACTGCACGGCGCAAAACGCAATGTGCACGAGCGCCAGCAGCGCCAGCGCGGTCATATAGGCCGCAGGAGCGCCGCGCTGGCGCTCTTTTTTTATGCCCGCGGCCGGTTCCGGGCCGTTTACGGCAAAATAGAGGCAGGAGAAAAAGCAAAAGCTCCAGAAGAGAGCGGAGAGGACGCGGAACAGCCTCGTCGCAATGTCCGGCGCAGAAAACCAGTCAGCGATGCCTGTGAACCAGCCCGCAAAGACCTGGTCCGCCCCGGCGAGCAGGGCCGTGACCACGACGAGCACGGGCAGGGCGAGCAGCGCGCCGGTCAGCGCCTCGGAGCCGCTTCCGCCCTTCTTCATCCCGCCTAGGGCGCGGAAGGGCTTGTCCCAGTTCGTAAAGGCCGCGCGGAAGAAAAGGCCCACGGCCTCGCCGGCGCAGGCTGCTGATTCGAGCGCTGCTGCGGACCTGCCGGAGAGCGAGAAAAATGCCAGTACGGAGCCGCAGAAGATGAGGATGAAGTTCACGGCCCTCACGTCCCCGCAGCCGCCGAGCACGCAGAACACCGTCAGCAGCCCCACGCCGATGGCCAGGCCGATGCTGTACCTGTTCCAGCGCGCCCGCTTTCCCAGGAACAGCAGCACGAAGGCCCACAGTGCCGCCGTGAACACCGCCGCGCCCAGCGCCGGACCCGGCCTGCTGCTGAACAGGAGGTTTGACAGGCCCTCCAGCGTGAATACGTTCCGCCACAGTATGCCGAGGCAGAGCGCCGCGGGCAGCATCAGGCACTCCCGGACGCTGAACATGGGCTTCGGGCTTTCGAGGATGTTATCCATTGCCGCCCTCCTCGGTGAACTCCAGAATGTCCCCGGGCTGGCAGCCCAGCGCGCGGCAGAGCGCGTCGAGTGTGGAAAAACGCACGGCTTTCGCCTTGCCGGTTTTGAGCACGGAGAGATTTGCCAGGGTTATGCCGACCCTGTCCGCGAGCTCCGTGAGGCTCATCTTGCGCCGGGCGAGCATGACGTCGAGATTTATCCTTATCATGGCGGCCACCTCAGATCGTGAGGTCGTTTTCCGACCTCATGTCCGCTGCCTTGCGCGTCAGGTGCGAGAGCGCCGCGCAGAGCACGGATATGGCCGCGCCCACGGCACACACGCCTAGACCTATTATCGCAATGCCGATGTGCAGCAGGTTCATGGAGAGCAGCACCACGCCGCCTATGATGTAATAGACCGTGTCCGCCGCGGCAAGCAGGCTGCATGTGCGCAGGCGCAGGGCGTTTTTCATGCAGAAGCTGTTGTCCCGGCCTATCTCCGTTGCCATTTGCCACACCAGCGCCATGAACACCATGACCGGTATCGTACTTATCCAAAAGTATATGAGGCAGGGCCAGAACATGGGCTCAAGATTCGGCGTGTTCCACGCGATGTCCCGGCCCAGCTCAGGCACCCACACGGCGTCGAGAAACAGGACGCAGACAAAGCCCAGTATTACGATGCCCTTCATCCAGCGTGAGAGCTCCTTCTGTTTCAAGCTATCAGCTCCTTTCGAGCAGAGCTTAACACATACCTTATCGAATTGCAAGTATTATTTATCGAAAAACAATAAATATTTCTCGATAAACGATTTTAACACTTTTTGCTTTGAGCGACGGGTTTCGACCGCATCCTGCGCCGCAGTCTAATAAAATAACAGGAAAGGAGGGCACACACATGGAGATAACGACGAGCTACAACTCCGGGCGTCTCATTCTGCATTTGTCCGGGGAGCTGGACCATCACGGCGCCAAGGGCGCGATGGACAAGATAGAGGGATATCTGGAAAAGTACATGCCGCGTGACGCGGTGCTGGATCTCGCGGGCCTGACCTTCATGGACTCCTCCGGCATTGCGCTCATCATGAAGACACGGCAATGGATGCATCAGACGGGCGGCAGGGCGCAGGTGGAAAATCCCGCGAGCCAGCCTTTGCGTGTGCTGGATGCCTCGGGCATAGACAGGTTCATAACAGTGAAGGGAGAACGCAGGCAATGAAATCCGAGAACTACATAAAAATCGAGTTCCCCAGCCGCAGCGTGAACGAGGGCTTCGCCCGTGCGGCGGCCGCCGCCTTTGCCGCCCAGCTGGACCCGACGCTTGAGGAGCTGGGGGACATAAAGACGGCGGTATCCGAGGCGGTGACGAACTGCACCGTCCACGCCTACCCGGACAACATTGGCCGCGTGCTGCTCCGGCTGAGGATAATGCAGGGCGGCAGGCTGGAGATCGTCGTAAAGGACTGGGGCCGGGGCATTGAGGACGTGAAGCGTGCGCGCGAGCCGCTTTTCACCACCGGCGGGGCCGAGCGCAGCGGCATGGGCTTCACAATTATGGAGAGTTTCATGGACAAGCTCCGGGTCCGCTCGTCGCCCGGCCGCGGCACGACGGTGACGATGCTGCGGACGATCAAACAGAGGCGGGACGCTTAAATGACCGAGGACGCCATAGACTGTCTGCGCTCGGCACGGGCGGGAGACAGGGAGGCCGCGGAGCGCATGGTGACGGAGAATTCCGGGCTCATCTGGAGCGTAGCGCGGCGCTATTTCGGCAGAGGCGTGGACTCGGAGGACCTCTATCAGCTGGGCTGCGTGGGCTTCCTCAAGGCCATCGAGGGCTATGACGAGAGCTTCGGCACGCAGTTTTCGACCTATGCCGTACCCAAGATCTCGGGCGAGATACGGCGCTTTCTGCGCGACGACGGGGCGGTGAAGGTGAGCCGCGGGATAAAGGAGAGGGCGGCGGCGATACGTTCGGCCAGGACGGCACTGGAGCAGCGTCTGGGCCGGGAGCCGACGCTTTCGGAGCTCTCGGACGAGACGGGCATCACGCCCGAGGACATCGCCGTGGCCGAGACCGCCACAGGACCCGCAGAAAGCCTGCAGCGGGAGAGCGGGGAGGAGGGCTTCACGCTTGAGCACGTGCTTGGGGACTACGGCCAGGAGGAGCGCCTGGTGGAGCAGGTCTCGCTCCGAGAGGCGATAGACGCGCTGCCGGAGCGGGAGCGCCAGGTCATAGGGCTCAGGTTCTTCCACGACATGACCCAGGACGCCGCGGCGCGGGTCATAGGCGTGTCGCAGGTGCAGGTTTCGCGCCTCGAGCGCCGCGCCGTTGAGCGCCTGAGGGAGCTTTTGACCTGCGAATAAAAATTGTAAAAAGCCCTTGCAATGGGACATGTCCTGTGTTACAATCACATTTGCGTCTTGTAACCATGTGATGACATACTCAAGACAGCCCAATGTTGAGGTGAGTAAAATGAAGGAAGGCATCCACCCGAAATATTATAAGACCACCATCAGGTGCGCCTGCGGCAACGTTATCGAGACCGGCTCCACGAAGGAAAACATCACCGTTGAGATCTGCTCCAAGTGCCACCCGTTCTACACGGGCAAGCAGAAGCTCGTGGACACCAGCGGCCGCGTCGATAAGTTCAACAAGAAGTACGGGATAAAATAATCGCCTTACCGAGCCGTCACGCACTACTGCGCGGCGGCTTTTTATTTTTTGAAATGAGGGATAAGCAATAAACGAAACTGCAAAGAAAAAGGAGCGCGCCGTGCTCGCGGGCCTGGCCGCGGCCTCTATGGACGAGGCCGAGCGGAGCACGGAGGTCTCCATGGAGGAGCTCTCGGAGCTCGTGGACACTGCGGGCGGCGAGGTCGCAGCGGTGGTGCTGCAGCAGCGCCAGACGCCGGACCCGCGCTCGTTCCTGGGCGAGGGCAAGGTGGCTGAGCTCAAGGAGATCGTGGCGAACTCGGACTGCGACCTGGCCGTTTTCGACAACGAGCTCTCGCCCTCGCAGCTGCGGGTGCTGTCCGAGGAGCTGGGGGTCAAGGTGCTGGACCGCTCCGGTCTCATCCTGGATATATTCGCGCAGCGTGCGCGCACGCGCGAGGGCCAGCTCCAGGTGGAGCTGGCGCAATATGAATATCTGCTGCCGAGGCTGACGGGTATGTGGACCCACCTCGTGCGCCAGACGGCTTCCGGCGGGTCCTCGCCCATAGGCACGCGCGGCCCCGGCGAGACCCAGCTCGAGACGGACCGCCGGCACATCCGGCGCAAGATACAGAAGCTGCGCGAGGAGCTCGAGCAGGTGCGAAAGGTGCGGAGCGTCCAGCGCAGGCGGCGGGAGCGCAACGCCATGCCCGTCGTGGCCATCGTGGGCTACACGAATGCGGGGAAATCGACGCTCCTAAACACGCTGACGGGCTCGGACATACCGGCGAACGACCGGCTTTTCGATACCCTGGACACGACGACGCGGCGGCTGAAGCTGGACGAGGCGCAGGAGACGCTCATCTCAGACACCGTCGGCTTCATCCGCAAGCTGCCGACGCATCTGGTGGAAGCCTTCAAGGCGACGCTGGAGGAGCTGCAATATGCGGACGTGCTGCTGCACGTCATAGACATCTCCAGCGAGGACATGGCGCGGCAGATAGAGGTCGTGGAGGATCTGATCGTAAAGCTCGGCGCCGGAACGACGCCCTGCATCCGTGTCTACAACAAGTGTGACAAATATCTCGGCCTTCTGCCGAGAGGGGAGAACACTGTCTGCATTTCGGCGCGGACTGGCGAGGGTACGGCGGAGCTGGTCAAGATGATCGCAGAGATCCTGGGCCGCGAGAGCCGCCGTGTGACGCTGCTGCTGCCGTATGACAAGGCGGGCATCGCGGACACGCTCAGGCGCGAGGCCGCCGTGCTCTCCGTGGACTACGGCGAGGACGGCGTCACCGTGGAGGCCGTGGTGAAGCCCGAACTCTGGGGTCTTGTGCGCGAGTATGTGAAAGAGGAAGAATAAAAAATGCCCGCCGCGCCGATTCCGGCGCGGCGGGTTTGCGTTTCAAAGGTTCAGAGCAGGTCATCCGGGACGCGGATGATCGATTCGGAGTAGAGCACGGCGTTTCCCGCCAGGCTGACCCTTTGCCCGGAGACGCGGCAGAAAAGCTCGCCTCCGCGGCGCGAGGCCTGGTATGCCCGAAGCTCGGGCTTGCCGAGGCGTTCCGCCCAGTAGGGCGCGATGTGGCAGTGGCCGGAACCGCAGACCGGGTCCTCGTCCACGCAGAGCTTGGGAGCGAAGGAGCGCGAGACGCAGTCGTATGCCGAGCCGCGCGCTGTGACGTGGACGAGCAGGCCGTCCAGCCCTGAAACGAGCTCCAGGTCCGGCTTGAGCTGCCGAACCTCGGCCTCGCCGGGCAGCACGCAGAGCAGGTCACGGCCGATATAGGCCTCAAGCGGCCTTGTCCCCAGCGCCCTCTCCATCTCATCCGTTACGTCGGTCCTGCGCAGTTCATAGGCCGGAAAGTCCATCTCGTAGAGCCCGGAGCTGCGTTTTACGCTGAGTCTGCCGCTCATCGTGTCAAAATCCACTGTCTGGGCGGCGGGGTCATAATAATTCGTTATCACAAAGGCGGTGGCCAGGGTGGCGTGGCCGCAGAGGTCTATCTCCCCTCCGGGGGTGAACCAGCGTAGCCCGTAGGACCTGCCGAGCCTCCGGGCAAAGGCGGTCTCGGAGAGGTTGTTTTCCCGCGCGACGGCCAGCATCGCGGCCTCGCTGAGCTCCGCCTCCGTCACGCAGACCGCGGCGGGGTTGCCGGTGAACACGCGGTCCGCAAAGGCGTCTACTACGTATTGCTTCAGCTTCATGGCTCAGATCAGGGCTTATAGCTGCCCTTGAGCTCGACGGAGCGGTTGAACACCAGGTGTCCGGGCGCGGAGTCCTTGCTGTCCGCGCAGAAATAGCCCATGCGCAGGAACTGGAAGTGGTCGCTGGGCCTGGCGCTCTCGAGCATACGCTCCACCTTGCAGCCGGTCAGAACCTCGAGGCTCTCCGGGTTCAGGCAGTCGATGAAGTCCTTGCCGGCGGCGTCCGGCTCGGGGTCTGAGAACAGGCTGCTGTAGAGCCTGACCTCGGCCTCGGCGCAGTTGTTCGCGTCCACCCAGTGCATCGTCGCGCCCTTGACCTTGCGGCCGTCCGCCGGGTCTCCGCCGCGGCTCGCAGGGTCGTAGGTGGCGAGGACCTCTGTGACCTCGCCGTTTTCGTCCTTTACGAAGCCGGCGCATTTTATGAGGTATGCGCCCTTCAGACGGCACTCCAGACCGCAGCTCTCGCCCTCGTCCGGGCAGAGACGCTTATACTTCGGCGCGCGGTGCTCCATGAAGTCCTCGCGCTCGATATAAAGGTTGCGCGAGAAGGTGACTTTTCTCGTGCCGGCGGCGGGGTCGTTGGGGTTATTTTCTATCTCGAGCTCTTCGCTCTGGCCCTCGGGGTAGTTCACGAGGGTGAGCTTGAGGGGGCGCAGGACGGCCATGGCGCGCTGGGCGTGCTGGTTGAGGTCCTCTCTGAGGCAGTGCTCCAGCAGCGCGTAATCCACAGTGTTGGGGACCTTGGCCACGCCTATGCGCTCGCAGAAGTCCCGTATCGAAGCGGCGGTGTAGCCCCTGCGTCTCAGGCCGCAGAGCGTGGGCATCCTCGGGTCGTCCCAGCCGGAGACACGCCCTTCCTCGACCAGCTTCCTGAGCTTTCGCTTGGACATGACGGTATAATTGATGCCGAGCCTTGCAAACTCTATCTGCCTGGGCTTGGAGGGCAGGTCGCAGTTGTTTATGACCCAGTCGTAGAGCGGGCGGTGGTCCTCAAACTCCAGCGAGCAGAGCGAGTGCGTGATATGCTCCATCGCGTCCTCAATGGGGTGGGCGAAGTCATACATCGGGTAGATGCACCATTTATCACCCTGGCGGTGGTGGTGCGAGTGGTTTATGCGGTATATGACCGGGTCACGCATGTTGAAGTTGCCGCTTGCGAGGTCTATCTTGGCACGCAGAGTCATGGCGCCGTTGGGGAATTCGCCTGCGCGCATACGGCGGAAGAGGTCCAGACTCTCCTCCATAGGCCTGTCCCGCCAGGGGGAGCGCGCGGGGGTGTTCACGTCGCCGCGGTATTCCTTGAACTGCTCCGGCGTAAGCTCGCAGACGTAGGCGAGGCCGCGCTTTATGAGGTCCTCCGCACACTCGTACATCTTCTCAAAATAGTCCGAGGCATAATAGAACCTGTCGTCCCAGTCGAAGCCCAGCCAGTGGATATCCTCCTGGATGGCCTCTACGTATTCCACGTCCTCCTTGGTCGGGTTCGTGTCGTCCATGCGCAGGTTGCACAGACCGCCGTATTTCTCGGCGGTGCCGAAATCTATCACCAGAGCCTTGCAATGGCCTATGTGCAGGTAGCCGTTCGGCTCGGGCGGAAACCTGGTGTGGACGCGCATACCCTCGCAGCGCCCGCCTTCGGCCAGGTCCTCGTCTATGAACGTTTCTATAAAATTCTTATAATTCTCTTCCATGTTATCCCCTCACAGCCTTATCCTGACTTGATGTTCTACCATTATACACGGAATAATTCCTGTTTACAACGGTGATTTTGAACGCTATAATCTTCATATAAAAAGGCAGACGGAGGAATGTATGACAGACGTGATAATAATTGGCGGAGGCCCCGCGGGCGTTTCCGCCGCGCTGACGGCGATGCACCGCGGCAAGACTGCGCTTATTGTGAGCTCGCCGCCGGAGGACTCCCCTCTCTGGAAGGCGGAGCACATAGACAATTACCCCGGTCTGCCGGGTGTCACCGGGCGTGAGCTGCTGCAAAAGCTGCTGCTGCACGCCGAGGGCTCCGGCGCCAAGCTCATGCGCGGGCGGGTGCTGAGCATCATGCCCATGGGTACGAGTTTCGGCGTCTCGGTTGGCTCGGACTTCGTACAGGGGCGCTCAGTGGTCATTGCGTCGGGTCTCTCGCGGGCGAAACCGTATCCGGGCGAGACGCAGTTTCTGGGCGCAGGCGTGAGCTATTGCGCCACCTGCGACGGTATGCTCTACCGCGGCAAAAAAGTCGCCGTCATCGGCCTTTCCGCGGACGCGCCTGAGGAAGCTGAGTTTCTGCGCTCCATAGGCTGCGAGGTCGAATACTTCGACGCGGCAAGGGCGAAGAAATACGAGATAAAGGGCGCGGACAGAGTGGAAAAGCTCGTCGCAGACGGGGAGGAATACGAGGTATCCTGCGTGTTCATCCTGCGCTCGGGCGTGGCTCCGGGCTCGTTGGTGCCGGGGCTGGAGCTGGACGGGGCGCACATAAAGGTGAATGCGGACATGGCCACAAACGTACCGGGCGTGTTCGCCGCCGGCGACTGCGTCGGCGCGCCGTATCAGGCGGCGAAGGCCGCGGGCGAGGGCAACATCGCGGGTATATCCGCGGCAAAATATGTGGAGAATATACTTAAGGAGGAAGAATAAATGGCAGTACAGCATCTGACAAGCGCGGATTTTGACAGCACGATAGCGGCGGGCCGCTGCGTGGTGGATTTCTGGGCGTCCTGGTGCGGACCGTGCAGGATGCAGGGTCCCATCCTTGACGAGTTCGCGGCCGAGCACCCGGAGATAAAGTCCTGCAAGGTGGACGTGGACGCGGAGCCGGCGCTCGCCTCGCGCTTCGGCGTGATGAGCATACCGACGCTCATCTACTTCGAGGACGGCAAGCAGGTCGGCAAGGCCGTAGGCGTGCAAATGAAGGAGCAGATCGCCGCCGCGCTGGGAGTTTGAAGTCGGCAAAAACTGTTGACTTTGCAGTAAATTTGGGCTATAATCGCGGTTACACAGGCTGAGACGGGCAGGAGTAGGCGTTCGCCGATGCAAAGAGAGGGAGCGGAAGGTGCAAGCTCCCGTGAAGCGGCGCCGAAGGTCGGCCCCGAGCCGCCGGGCTGAAAGTTTTTCGAGTAGGCCGGACGGGTGCTCCCGTTACAGAGCCGAGAGTGTCACACGCCATGTGTGGAACTCAGGTGGTACCACGCGGTATATTTCCGCGCCCTGAGGCTAACTTGCTTCGGGGCGCTTTTTCATGCCCCGAAAAGGAGGAAAACGTATGAGAGAACTGCCGAAAGTCTACGACCCCAAACAGGTCGAAAAGAAGATCTACGACATGTGGCTCGAGGGCAACTACTTCCACGCCGAGCGCGACCCGGAAAAGAAGCCCTTCACCATCGTCATCCCGCCCCCGAACGTCACGGGCCAGCTGCACCTGGGCCACGCCTTTGACGAGACCATCCAGGACGTGCTCATCCGCTACAAGCGCATGGACGGCTACTCCACGCTCTGGCTGCCGGGCTATGACCACGCCGGCATCGCCACGCAGATAAAGGTTGAGGAAAAGCTGCGTAACGAGGGCAAGACCCGCTTCGACCTCGGGCGCGAAAAGTTCCTGGACGAGGTCTGGGCCTGGAAGAACAAATACGGCGACAGGATAGTCGAGCAGCTCAAGACCCTCGGCTCCTCCTGCGACTGGGAGCGCCAGCGCTTCACCATGGACGATACCTGCGCCCGCGCCGTGCGCGAGACCTTCGTTGACCTTTATCAGAAAAAGCTCATCTACAAGGGCAAGCGAATCATCAACTGGTGTCCCAAGTGCACCACCGCGCTCTCCGACGCGGAGGTCGAGTACGTCGACAAGCCGGGCCACCTCTGGCACATCCGCTACCCGCTCTCCGACGGCTCCGGCGACCTCATCATCGCCACTACCCGTCCCGAGACCATGCTGGGCGACACCGGCGTCGCCGTGAACCCGAACGACGAGCGCTACACGAACATCGTCGGCAAGACCTGCATCCTGCCGCTCGTGGGCCGCGAGATACCCATCGTCGCCGACGACTATGTCGAGATGGACTTCGGCACCGGCTGCGTCAAGATGACGCCCTGCCACGACCCGAACGACTTTGAGGTCGCTCAGAGGCATGACCTCGAGTATATCCTCATACTCGACGACGACGCAAAGATCATAAACGGCGGAAAATATAACGGCATGGACCGCTACGAGGCCCGCAAGGCCATAGTGGCGGACCTCGAAGCCGAGGGCTACCTCGTGAAGGTCGAGGACTATTCCCACAACGTCGGCACCTGCTACCGCTGCCACAGCGACGTTGAGCCCATCTCCTCCGAGCAGTGGTTCGTGAAGATGGCCCCGCTCGCCAAGGAGGCCATAAGGGTCGTCGAGGACGGCGAGGTCAAGTTCGTTCCGGAGCGCTTCTCCAAGACCTATCTGAACTGGATGTACAACGTCCGCGACTGGTGCATCTCCCGCCAGCTCTGGTGGGGCCACCGCATCCCGGCCTGGTACTGCGCCGATTGCGGCCATGTCACCGTCTCCAAGGAGGACGCCACAGAGTGCGAGGCCTGCCACTCCAAGAACATCGAGCAGGACCCCGACGTGCTGGACACCTGGTTCTCCTCCGCGCTCTGGCCCTTCTCCACGCTCGGCTGGCCCGAGGAGACCGAGGACCTCAAGTACTTCTACCCGACGGATGTGCTCGTCACGGGCTACGACATCATCTTCTTCTGGGTCGCCCGCATGATCTTCTCCTCCTGCGAGCAGATGCACGAGATACCCTTCCACACCGTGCTCATACACGGCCTCATAAGGGACCCGCAGGGCAAGAAGATGTCGAAGTCCGCGGGCAACGGCGTCGACCCCATCGAGATGATAGACCGCTTCGGCGCGGACGCGCTGCGCTTCAACATCATCACCGGCAACAGCCCCGGCAACGACATGCGCTTCTACGTCGAGCGCTGCGAGGCGATGCGCAACTTCGCCAACAAGCTCTGGAACGCCAGCCGCTTCGTCATGATGAACCTCAATATCGACGACTGCGCCCTGCCGGAGAAGCTCGAGCTTGAGGACCGCTGGATACTCTCGAAGCTCAACAGCCTGCGCGGCGAGGTGCGCGACAACCTCGACCGCTACGAGCTGGGCATCGCGGCGCAAAAGATCTACGACTTCATCTGGGACAGCTACTGCGACTGGTATATAGAGCTGACGAAGCCCCGCCTGAACGGCGGCGACGAGCAGGCCAAGGAGGGCGCGGAGCGCGTGCTGCTCTATGTGCTGACCGATATCCTCAAGCTGCTGCACCCCTTCATGCCCTATATCACCGAGGAGATTTTCCAGGCCATCCCGCACGAGGGCGAAGCGCTCATCATAGCGCCCTACCCGAAGTACGACGCGGCGCTCTCCTTCCCGGAGGACGAGGCGGGCTTCGAGCTCATCATGGACGCCGTGAAGGCCGTCCGCAGCCGCAGGGCCGAGATGAACGTGCCGCCCTCCAAGCGGCCGAGGCTCATCATCTCCAGCGACAGGCCGGAGGTGTTTGAGGCGGGCAGGACCTACCTCTCCAAGCTGGCCTACGCCGGCGAGGTGGACATCGTCTCCGAGGCTCCCGCGGACACTGACGGCATGGTCTCCGTCGTCACGGGCAGCGCGAAGATGTTCATGCCCATGGCCGAGCTGGTCGACCTAGAAAAGGAGCGCGCCAGGATCGAAAAGGAGCTCGAAAAGGCCCGCGCCCAGCTTGAGGCTCAGAAAAAGAAGCTCGCCAATGAGGCCTTCGTCTCCCGCGCGCCCGAGGCCGTCGTGAACGCCGAGCGCGAACGCGCGGAAAAGGCCAAGGCGCTCATAGCAAACCTCGAGGAGAGCCTGGCTAAGCTCAAATAAACAGCGCAAGAATGTCAAAGCGGTGAGCCCGACAGGCTCACCGCTTTTCATATGGCTCAGGGCAGGCGCTTGAATTCGCGCTTGCAGAAGGGACACTTGGGGTAGTCGAAGTCTATCTCCTTGCCGCAGTAAGGGCAGGTCTTTTTTGGCGTTTCGTCCTGTCCGGCCGCGTCCTCTGCGAGAAAGAATTCCAGCTTGCTGCAGTCCGGGCAGACGTAGATGTCCGCATCCAGCGCCCCGGCGAAAAGATTGGGCAGGTCCCCGAGTATCCAGCCTGTCTTGCCGAGCTGGAGCCTTTCCCTCATCATGTATTGCATCTGCGCTCCACAGCGCAGGCAGCTCAGTTCTCTCATGGCGCCGCCCCCTTTTTTGAACATTGTACTATAAGCCCCCGTCGCCGCGCAAGTGCGATGATTTGTTTACAGAAAATTCATAATTAGTCCTTCGGATGATGCAAACCGGATACAAGCGGGTGCTATGCTTGGCTCAGAAAATGCGGAGGAGGAGATATTATGAAGCGTTTCCTGGTCTTTTTGCTGGTCATCTCCGTCATGCTGCTGCCCGGCTGCGGCTCTTCCAAGTCGGAGGATACCAGGACGGTCCTCACTCTCGACGGCGGCGGCCACGCCCTGCTCTCGGACGCGGTGCGCCTCTTCAACGCCTCGAACGAGGACTACCGCGTGGTCATTAGCGAGCAGGACCCCGACATCGTCGCGGACCGCTCCGCCTACGACAGCGCAGCGTTGGTTGACATAATATCATATGTGGATGCGGACATGGGCCGCGGGGACATACTGCCTTTCCTTTTGGACGGGCTCATCGAGGGCGAGGCGCTCTACTCGCTGCCCATAAGCTGGGGGACGGTGAGCTTGGGCTGCTCCAAGGAGCTGCTGGACGGGCGCACGACGCTGACGGCCGAGGAGGCGCTAGAGCTGCTGGAGGCGATGGACGAGGGCGCCCTGCTCTTCCCGAGCTGGATAAGCTGCGGGGGCGCGCCCAACGAGCTGGCTGCCTATCTGCCCAGATACGGAGAGGAGGCGGACGGATACGCCGGAGAGTCCACGCTGCTGGACAGGGTAATCATATACAGCAGCGCGCAGCTGGCCGCGATGCTGACGGAGCCGGACGCGCTCTGGGACACGGGCTGTCCCGGCCTGGGGCCGGCGGCGGGATGCATTTCGCTCTCGATACTCAAGAGCTGCGAGGACGTGGAGGGCGCTTGGGAGTTCCTGAGCTTCGCCTACGGGCCGGAGGCCCGCCCGGCGCTGAGCGCCTCCGGCGAATACGAGCTGCCCGCGAGCCTTAGTTTCCTGGAGGCCCAGCTGAGTGAATTCGAGGGCGTGGACGGGGACGCCCTGGAACTGGCCCGGGAGTATGTGGGCGGGCTGAGCCTTGACGCTTGACGAGGCGGGCAAAATGAGATAAAGTATAGCCGCAGTTTGAGAAAAACACGATCCCGCGCAGTCTGCGCGTCTGAGCGCCGGGCATGACCCGGCGGGAGGAGCCGGGGGAAGGCGGTCAGAATCCGCCGCAACAGCCATTGCCGTGTGCGCCCGTGGCGCGAGCCGGAATGCCCGACGTTTCGTGAGCAGCAGACCGTCCCCGGGCGTTTGGGGGACAGGGGCAGGCAGGCGCGGCGGAAAGAGCGCGCCTCTTTGTCGCGTCCTCCCTTTTGGGAGGGCGCTTTGCCTTTTTTCAGGCGCAGATTTCGGAAAAGAGGTAGAAAAATGAAAGCGAACATCAAAAAGACGGCGGCGCTGGCGCTCGTGCTGGCGCTGGTACTCAGCCTCGCGGCCTGCGGCGCGCAGGGCTCCGGCGGCATGTGGGATTCCGCGACCTACACGAAAAACACAGAGCTCGGCGAGGGCGCTGCGACCCTGACCGTCGAGGTTACGGCGGAGGAAAAGACCGTCACCTTCACCATCCACACGGACAGCACGACGCTCCGCGAGGCCCTGGAGGAGAACGGTCTCATAGCCGGCGACGAGAGCGAATACGGCCTCTACGTCAAGACCGTGAATGGCATGACCGCCGACTACGACTCCGACGGGCTCTACTGGGCCTTCTATAAGTCCGGTGAATACCTCATGAGCGGCGTGGATACGACGGAGATCGCCGACGGCGAGCAGTACGAGCTTGTCTGCACCAAGGGCTGACGGCCGGCGGCTGGCGCTGCGGATAGCCGAGATGGCGGTATACTCCATGTTCGGCGTGATGATGTTCACGTCGAAACTGCTGATGGAGGGCCTGCCGAACATACATCTCATCGGGATGTTCACGGTGCTGCTGACGGTGGTCTACCGGAAGCGGGCGCTGTATCCCATTTATATCTTTGTGTTTCTGACGGGGGCGTATAACGGCTTTCTGCCCTGGTGGATACCGTACCTCTATATCTGGACGGTGCTCTGGGGAGTCGTGATGCTGCTGCCGCGGGAGCTGCCCAGGAAGTGGGCGGCGGTGGTGTATCCTGTGGTGTGCTCACTGCACGGCCTGGCCTTTGGAACGCTCTATGCGCCGCTGCAGGCGCTGATGTACGGACTGGACTGGCGCGGGATGCTCGCCTGGATCGCCGCGGGATTCCCCTTTGACCTCATCCAGGCAGCGGGGAACCTGGCCGTGGGCCTGCTCATCCTGCCCCTGTCCGAGCTGCTTAAAAAACTGAACCGCCGCTTCGGTCTGGAGACATGAAGAAGAGAAAGCGCCGCCCTATTTCGGGCGGCGCTTTTTGCGCGTATATGGCGCTTGTAATCGGGCGGAGGCTCTGTTATAATGTGTCTTGTTAGGAGATGATGCTGGTGAAAAAATCTCTCGGTGCGATACTCACATCCCTGCGGCGGGAGGCTGGGCTGACCCAGCCGCGCGTATCCGAGCTGCTTGCCGCCGAGGGCGTGGATATAAAGCCCGCCGGCATCAGCAAGTGGGAAAAGGACATGACCATGCCGAACGCCCTGCAATTCCTCAAGCTCTGCGAGCTCTACGGAGTCACGGACGTCATGGCCACTTTCACGGGCAGAAGGGGCGGAATGGCCGGCCTCAACGCTGAAGGGCGGAGGTTGGTCTCGGACTACATCCGCGTCCTGCTGGCGAGCGGGCTTTACGCCGAAGCGGAAGAGACAGAATGCCGCGTCCTGCCGCTCTACACCCTGGCGGCCTCGGCCGGCACGGGCCAGTTCCTGGACGGGGACGACTGCGAGCCCATAGACGCCTCCGCGGCGCCCGCAGAGGCGGACTTCGCCGTCAGGATCGCGGGAGACAGCATGGAGCCCGAGATCGAGGACGGGCAGATCGTCTGGGTCCGCCGGCGTGAGACGCTCGAGAGCGGGCGCGTGGGCATCTTCGTCGTGGGCGGCATGGCGTATTGCAAAAGACTGCACGTGGACGAAAAGGGGGCCTGCCTCGCTTCGGCAAACCCCCGGTACTCGCCAATTGAGCTGACGCCGGAGACCGAGTACAGGGTCTGCGGCGAGGTGGTAGGCTGATCAGTCCCCGGTGGCGAAGCGGCAGACGTGCCGGACGCAGCAGCTCTCGCACTTGGGGGCGCGCGCCATGCAGACGGCGCGGCCATGCAGGACTATGCGGTGGCAGAAGTCAGAGCTCTTCTCCGGCGGGAGGACGGCGCGCAGCGCGGCCTCGATCTTCGGAGGGTCCTTCGTGTCCACGAAGCCCATGCGGTTCGAGAGCCGGATGCAGTGTGTGTCCACAACGACGGCTCCGGGAGCGCGGAAAACGTCGCCCAGGATGAGGTTTGCCGTCTTGCGGCCGACACCGGGCAGGGCCAGCAGCTCTTCCATGTTGTCCGGGACCTTCCCGCCGTGCTTTGCCAGCAGCGTCTGCGCACAGGCGACGATGTCCCGCGCCTTCGTATGGAAGAAGCCGCAGGAGCGTATGTACTGTTCCACCTCCGCAACGTCCGCCTCGGCAAAGGACTCCAGGGTCGGGTAGCGCTCAAAGAGCGCCGGGGTTATCATATTCACGCGCTCGTCCGTGCACTGCGCGGCGAGGCGGACGGAAAAGAGCAGCTCGTAGTCTTTGCCCCAGTCCAGGGTGCAGTCCGCAAGAGGATATTCGTCCTCCAGGCGTGCGACTATCTCGGCTACCTGTTCGGGTGTTCTGATAATATCACCGCTTTCGAATCATTTACTGCATGTTAGCACATTTTCCACCATATTTCAACGTATTACGGAGGCAGACTATGCACAGACCCTTGGCAGACGAGATAAGGCCGCTCGAGCTGGACGAGGTAGTCGGGCAGAAGCATATTTTGGGCGAGGGCGGGCTACTCCGGCGCGTCATTGAGTCCGGAGACATACCCAACATGGTGTTCTACGGCCCCTCGGGGACCGGCAAGACCACCGTCGCCAACATCATCGCCCGCAGGACTGAGCGCAGCCTACGCAAGCTCAACGCCACGAACGCCGGCCTGGCCGATATAAAGGCCATCATCGCGGAGCTGGATACGATGCTCACCCCCGGCGGCGTCCTGCTCTACCTGGACGAGATCCAGTACTTCAACAAAAAACAGCAGCAGAGCCTGCTCGAATTCATAGAGGACGGGCGCATAACCCTCATCGCCTCGACGACGGAAAACCCATATTTCTACGTCTACAACGCCCTGCTCTCCCGCAGCACGGTGTTCGAGTTCAAATCCGTGCCCGCTGCCGAGGTGCTGCCCGCCGTTCTGAGAGCGGTTGACATAATATCAAAGCGCGAGGGCCTGGAGGCGGTGCTGGAGCCGGGCGTGGCGGAGCACATCTCGCGCAGCTGCGGCGGGGACGTGCGCAAAGCGTTCAACTCTGTGGAGCTGCTGTTTTCCGCCGCGCCGAGGCGGGATAGCAAGGTTGACATAACGTTGAAAGACGCCAGGGAAGCCACGCAGAGCAGCGCGATGCGCTACGACAGGGAGGGGGACGAGCACTTCGACTCCGTCTCCGCGCTCATGAAGTCCCTGCGCGGCTCGGACCCGGATGCGGCGCTGCACTATCTGGCGCGGACTCTGGAGGCGGGGGACCTCATCGGGGCCTGCCGGCGGCTTTTGTGCTCGGCCTCGGAGGACATCGGCCTGGCCTACCCGCAGGCGGCGGTGATAGTCAAGGCCTGCGTGGACTCGGCCCTGCAGCTGGGCCTGCCGGAGGCGAGACTGCCCCTGGCCGAGGCGGCCATACTATTGGCGACTGCGCCGAAGTCGAATTCCGTGGTCATGGCCATAGACCGGGCGATAGCGGACGTGCGCGCGGGCAAGGCGGGACCGATACCGCGGGAGCTGCAGAACGTCCACGCGGACGGCACGGGCTTTGAGCGCGAGCAGGGCTACAAATACCCGCACGACTATCCCGGCCACTGGGTGGAGCAGCAATACCTGCCCGACATCCTGAAGGGCGCGCGGTACTACGAATATGGCGAGAACAAGACCGAGCAGGCCGCCAGGGCCTATTGGGAGAGAATAAAGGAGGGCCGCTGATGGACATTCAGGTTGGGGACACTCTGGTCATGAAAAAACAGCACCCCTGCGGCTCCTGCCGCTGGCTGGTGCTGAGGATAGGCGCGGACTTCAAGCTGCGCTGCGAGGGCTGCGGCCGCGAGGTCATGGGCGCTCGCTCCAAGTTCGAGCGGAACGTGAAGGAGATCGTAAGTCAGGGGGAGGTCAAATAGATGTCGGTTTATGACGAGAGGCTGGAAAAGCTGCAGCGCGACGCCGCGCGGAAGAGGCGGCTCGAGTCCATGCTGGGCGAGCTGCGCGCACAGAGGTCCGAGCTGGAGGCGCGGGTGAGCGAGCTCGAGGCGATAAAGCTGCAGGAGCAGGAGGACGTGGAGAGGCTGGAATCCGGCGGGATAACGGCGCTTTTTTATTCGCTCGTGGGCAAGGGCGAGGAGAAGCTGACAAAGGAGCGGCGCGAGGCCGCGGCCGCTGCGCTCAAATACGAGAGTGCGGCGCGCGAGTTGGACTCCGTCATGTCGGACATCGCCGGCTGCGAGTCTGAGCTCGCGGGGCTCTCCGGCTGCGAGCAGGAGTATGAGGAAACACTGCAGGCCAAGTCAAGGGAGGTCAAGGCCTCCGGCGGCGCTGCGGCTGCAAAGCTGCTGGAGCTGGAGGCGCAGGCGGCGGCCTGCGTGGGCCGGAAAAAGGAGATCCTGGAGGCCATAGCCGCGGGCAGCGAGGCCCTGGTGACGGCGGAGGAGATATTGGACGACCTCGACAGCGCCGGGAGCTGGGCGACCTGGGACGTCTTTGGCGGCGGCATCATAGCTGATATCGCTAAGCACAGCCACCTGGACGAGGCGCAGTACGCAGTGGAACGGCTGCAAAGCCAGCTGCGCCGATTCAAAACAGAGCTGGCGGACGTGGGCGGCATAGGCGCGGACGTGCGCGTGAATGTGGACGGCTTCTTGCGCTTTGCGGACTACTTTTTTGACGGCATATTCGTGGACTTTGCCGTTATGGACCATATAAGCAATTCGGCCGAACAGGTACAGGCCGTCCACGCTCGTATCTCAGATGTTCTGGAACGGCTGCACGCAATGCTAAGCAGGACAGAGACAGAGCTGAACGAGACCAGGGCGCAGGCGGACGAGCTTGTGCGCAGAGCGTAAAATATGCCCGGGAGCTGTCAAAGCTCCCGGGCATTTTCTATCCGTAACACTTTTTGCAGGGCTCGTAGCCCCTGGACTCGGCCTCTTCAACGGTGACCTGAGTTGGGTTCTTCATGTTGCTGCAGCTTGGGCTGCTGTGGTACTTGGAGCCGCTCTGCGGAATCCAGACCAGGGCCTGACCCGGCTCGGCCTCCGGCGTCGGCTCCGGAGAGAGCGTCGGTTCCGGCGTTGCGGTCGGCTCCGGCGTGGGCTCTGCGGTTGGTTCCGGCGTCGCGGTAGGCTCCGGCGCAGGAGATGCGGTGATCTCGGGCGTGGCCGTGGGCTCCGGGGTCTGCGTTTTCTCCATCGAGCTGCCTATGGCGCCTATCACTACAAAGGCGACGACGAGCCAAAACCACCATCTCTTATAAAAAGGCTTTTTCATCTCCCCACCCCCTGTTGTATATTGGCACAGAAGGCGGGGAAATGCAAGCCCCGTTTGCCGCTCAGGCCGTCGCGCCGGTGATTGGGGCGCGGCGGGTCAGGAGCCAGTCGAAAAATGCGAAGGCAATGGATATGCCTGCGAGGAACACGACCAGGTTCAGCGGGGCCTCGCCGAGCCAGCGTATGAAGCTCAGCAGCCAGCCCAGGAACCCCGCGCTTGCCTTGGATGCGTTCAGCAGCAGAATTATCGCCGCATTCAGGAGCAGCAGTGCTGCCGCGCCCATGCCCAGCGATACTACCCAGCGCCAGAACTTAGAGAGGCGCCAGTATATCAGCGAGAGGAAGCTGCCCACGAACACCATCGAGCCGCACCAAAGGAAATTAAGAAGTAAGCTCCGAAGCTGCCCGGGTACGCTCGCATCCTCGCCATAGACGAGCGCAAATATACTGTAAAAGCCTATCCTCACCGCGCCCCGCAGGTATATGCACGCCCACTCGACCAGCGTCACGCCCAGCGCCGCGACCAGCGCCGCCGCGGCATTCGCCGCAAAGCAGGCCGTGAGGCTCGTGCCACGCGAGACGCCGTTCTGTATACCGAGGCGCAGATCCTCGCGCACTGTGGCGGCTCCTATGGCCAGTGTGAAACACGACATCGCTACAGAGAAGTTGGAAAACGCCTGACCCTGCACCTGCGCGGATACCACCAACAGCAGGGACACTATGAACGCGTTGCACAGCAGCAAGAGCGCCATAAACAACGCCACGCCCTTCATGTCGTCCTTGAACCTGTTTCTGAAAATGGGCCGGAAGTTCATCTCACATCCTCCTCATTAATCATACGCTCCGAGCCCGATACCTACTTTTTCACGCCGTGGCCGCTGTGATAGGCGCCTTGCGGGTCAGGAGCCAGTCGAAGACGGCGAAGACTATGGCCACGCCCACGAGGCATATGCACAGGTTCACCGGCGCCGCGCCCAGCCAGCGGAAGAACGCCAGCACCCTGTCCATGAACCCGCCGACTATCATCGTCGCGTTCAGCAGCAAAAACAGCGCCGCGCCCATACCGAGCGACACTATCCAGCGCCAGAGCTTTGAGAGCCGCCAGTACAAGAGCGACAGGAAACTGCCCACGAACACCGCCGAGCCGCTCCACACAAAACTCAGCAGGAAGCTCCGCAGCTGCCCGGCCAGGCTCGCGTCCTCGCCGTAGATCATGGCGTAAAAGCTCACGAGCGCCGCGTTCGTCGTGCTCTGCGTCGTCACCGACAGCCATTCTACGAGCGTCACGCCCAGCGCCGCCGCCAGCGACGCCACGACATTCGCCGTAAAACAGGCAGCAAGGCTCGTGCCGCGCGACACTCCGTTCTGGATGCCCAGCCGCAGGTCCTCGCGCACCGTTACGATGCCTATAACAAATGAAAATACCGTCAGCGCTATTGAAAAGTTCGACACTACGCGGTCATCTATCTCTGAAACCATGATCATTATGCCGTAAATCACCAGCACCATGCACAGCAGCGTCACCAAAAGGAACACGCCCACGGCCTTGAGGTCGTCCTTCAGCCGGTATTTGAAGATGGGCAGGAAGTTCATTTCGCATCCTCCTCGTTCATGAGACTTATGAAGTAGTCCTGCAGGCCCATGGCGCTGACTTCGAGGCCCGCGGGGACGCGCGCGTCGGGCTCGCCCTCGACGCAGGCGGTCTTGAGCCCGCCTATGGCCGTAGTGTTCAGCACCTGCCGGCCCGCGATGTAGCCGTCCACCAGCCCGGCGGGACCGGACACAGTGTGCGCCGCGCCGGTCAGCTCCTCTGCCGAGGCGTCGCGCAGGATCTTGCCGCCCTTTATGATGACTGCATGCTCTATGAGCGGTGCGGCCTCCTGTATGAGGTGGGTGGAGAGAATGACCGTCTGTCCGCCCCCGCCGCAGTGTTCCATCAGCAGACGGTAGAACATATCGCGGTGCTGCGCGTCCAGGCCCAGTACCGGCTCGTCAAAGATGACATACGGCGTGTTCGCCGAGAGCGCCAGCACCAGCCGGAGTATGCTCGAGTAGCCCGTCGAGAGCGCCTTCACCTTCTTGTTCATCGGCAGGCCGAACTTTTGCGCCAGCTCCATCGCCAGCTCAAGGTCAAAGCTCGGGATGAAATCCGCCGTTATCTTCAGCGCGCCCTTCACCTTCATGCTGTCCGGGAACAGGTTCTGCTCCGCCATCATGTAGACCTTGCCGAGCGCCCTGTCGCGCCCCGGGGCGGATTCGCCGTCTATCAGCACCTCGCCGCTGTCCGCGTAGAGGCGGTTCGTTATTATGTTCAGCAGCGTCGTCTTGCCCGCGCCGTTGGGGCCGAGCAGGCCGTATATCTTCCCACCGCCGAAGGAAAGGCTGACGTCCGAGAGCGCGTGGACGCCGCCAAAACTTTTGGATACGTTTTTAAGCTCAATCGCCATCGTTATATCCTCTTTCCATCATTTTCTGAAGCTCCTCGAGCGAGAGGCCGAGCGCTCTTGCCTCTCTCGCCGTGGGCTTCGCAAGGTTTACATAAAAACTCTCGCGGCGCTTTTGGAGCAGCTTTTCCCTGGCTCCGGCGGCTACGAACATGCCGACGCCGCGTTTTTTGTAGACAAGGCCATCCTCAACGAGCAGGTTGATGCCCTTGAGCGCCGTTGCGGGATTGATCTTCAGCGCGGCGGAGTATTCCGTGATGGAGGGTATCTGCCCCTCCTCCGGAAACGCGCCGGAGATTATCCCGTCCTCCAGCATCTCCGCAAGCTGGAGGAAGATCGGTCTGGACTCATCAAAGCCTGCCATCGGCTCACCTCCCGGTGTATCGGTTAGTTACTTGAGTAATTAACTAACTGTGGCTGCAATATAACACGCCCCCTCGACTTTGTCAAGGGGGCGCGCAAAATTTTCTCGCTGTATTCAGCTCTGTTCCGCGACGTAGGTAGAGACTCGCTCCTGTATGATCCCCGCCGCCTCGGCCGCGCCGCGTATGCCGCCGCAGACCGCCGAAGCCTCTTCAAGGATGATATCCATAACGGTCTTGTCGTACACATTCGTATACCGTACGCCGTCCAGGAAGTCATACAGGCGCTTCGCGTCCTCGTCGCTCAACTTGCCGTCCGCTTTTGCGCGGGCCACGAGTCCCTCAAAGTAGGGCCTGTACATCGGCATACTTCCGTTGCGCTCATAGTCGAGCTCCGAACTGTCATATCCGCTCAGCAGGTACTCCAGGAAATCGGCGCAGGCCTCCGGGTGCTCCGTATACGCCATGACCCCCACCGCGCCGTTCACGTTCATGACCGAGCCGTTTGCTCCGTCCGGCGTCGGCATACCCACGAAGCACAGCCTCTCGCCGACCGCTGCCTCGAATGAGGCCATTTTTGTCACGCTGCCCACATTGCACACCGTCACATATTCTGCTCCCGTCCTCAGCAGCTCCTCCGGGGGCGTGTAGCCGAGGACCGCCTCCTCCGGGTACTCCGTCATTGCTGCCGCCGTCTCCAGTATGCGTATAAAACCCGCGCTGTCGAAGCGGCACTCTCCGCTGCTCCAGTCTATGGCCTCTCTCATATAACTCGCGCCTGTCATGCGCAGGAACAGTTCCTGCGTGGCGTTGTAGAACATTTCTGCGTCCGACCCGAGCTGCGATTCTGCCTCCAGATACTCGTCCATCGTCCAGCCCTCAGCCTCTCCGAAGTTCGACGCGAGTCCCGCATATGTCTCGACCCCGAAACTGCGAGTCAGGTAGTACAGCCCGCCCGATTCCTCCAGCGCCTTCGCCATGACGACGTCAGCGGTATCCAGCAATCCCGAGAGTTCAGCAAGGAGGCCGCGGCGAATGTAGCTTTGGACCGGCAGGTTCGTTATGAGCAGCATATCAGGCCCTTCGCCCGAAGCTATGTCGGCTGTGAGCCGTATCAACGCATCCTGCACGCTCAATGTGCCGCCCAGGGTGTAGTCGATCTCCTGCACGCGGGTGCCGTCCGACTGTGTGTTGTAGCTGTCGGTAATATAGCGGAGTCCGTCACCCACCGTGCCGAGCCTGAGCGTCACGGCCTCCGCCGACGGCTCGCTCCCCTGTTCCGCCTCCTCCAGCAGCCCCGGGCCGAGTCTGTCCAGCAGAAGGATGCGTCCGTCTTCCAGCGCCTCGGCGTGGCGGAGATTGCCCACGGCGGCGCCGCAGCTCTCCCAGAGCGCCGCGGGCTCGAGCGCCCCGTCCGCACGCAGCCAGTACAGGCCCTCGGGGCGCAGGCACAGCAGCGGACATTCGGCACTGCCCGGATATGCCGCTGTTACCTGCGGCAGTCTGACGGCGGATGATCTGCCTGCATCGAGCGCATATACATCCATCCCGTCCCCGGCGGGAAGGGTGACGTAGGCCTGCCCGTCGCCTCCCCGCACTATACCTGCGCCATCGTCAACGTCAAAGCTCCGAAGCGCCTCGCCGGCGCAGTCCAGGACCTCCACTCGCCCGCCGCGCAGCACATACAGCTCGTCACCGAGGCAGAGCATATCCTCGCAGGACAGCTCCAAACCAAGGAGCTGCTCCCCGTCGAAAGACAAGCGGCGCAGCGTCCCGCCCTCGAGCAGCCAGAGGCTGTCCGCTCCGCCGCAGGCAAGGCTGATCTGGCCGGTCCCAGCCGCAAATACGACCTCCGCGCCGTTGCGCACCAGGCTGTACTCAGACGAGCCGTCCTCAGCAAAATTCATATTGACTGTATAAATATCCTCGCCGCAGGCGAAAGCGGCGCCCGTGGAGTCCGCGCCGTTATCCATGCGCACGAGCATATATGCGCCGCCGTCCCCTTCTGCGAGCGCGGCGTCCCGCACCCCGCAGCCGGATAAAAGCAACAGTGCCAGCGCAAGCACAAGCGTACAAGCAGCAGGTACACGCATTTTCAAAGCCTCCAAAGTAGTTGGTTGTCTGCCTAAAATGTAACATAATGGTATATATCCGTCAACCTTCACATTTCGACATCTGGTGCTTGCGTCTGTGGAATGAATATTGTAAAATTATATGATTTTGAAGCGAGGTGTCGGGATGTCTGAGTATATCATCCCCGCCGGTTACGGCGAGGCGGAATATGTGGATAAAAAGTCGCGGTTCATAGGCCAGGTGCAGTACGCGCGCACTGAGGCGGAGGCCATGGCCTTTGTGGAGAGCGTGCGGAAGAAGTACGCGGACGCCACGCACAACGTCTGGGCCTATGTGCTGAACTCGGGCGCGATGCGCTGGTCGGACGACGGGGAGCCGGGCGGCACCTCCGGCCAGCCGACGCTTAACGTGTTCCGCTCTGCGGGGGTGTCCGACGTGTGCTGCGTGGTGACGCGCTATTTCGGCGGCATCCTGCTGGGCTCGGGCGGGCTGGTGCGGGCCTACTCGAAGGCGGCGTCCATGGCCCTGGAGGCCGCCGGGCGGGCGCGGATGGCGGAGTGGAGTCTGGTGGAGACTGACTGCGGCTACGCACAATACGAGCGAGTTCGGCGTCTGCTGTCCGACCTGGGCGCGGAGGAGGTTGAGGCCTCCTTCGGGGCGGAGGTCTCCGTCTCGGCGCTGCTGCCACTAGGGACCGCCCCGCTTTTCTGCGACAGGCTGGGCGACGTGACTGCGGGAAGCGCGAAAAGCCGCGTTGCGGGCAGCGTTTTCAGGCCGCAGAAAATTTTTTCGGAAAAATAGAGGATTTTTGAAGGATACGCAGTATATAGCGTTGAGGGAAAGGAGGCGGGAACGATGGAATGTCCGCGAGAGACAAGAGAGCGCGCAGAAGAGCTGCTCGTCTGCTCCCGGGGCGTGCTAGCCAAAGAGAGTACGGGCAGACCGAGGCCGGAGCCGGAGTGCGAGGTCCGCACCTGCTTCCAGCGGGACATTGACCGGATCATCCACTGCAAGAGCTTCCGCCGCCTCAAGCACAAGACGCAGGTTTTTCTCCAGCCGGAGGGGGACCACTACCGCACCCGGCTCACGCATACGCTGGAGGTCGCGCGGATCGCGCGGACGATATCCCGCGCCCTGCGCCTGAACGAGGACCTGACGGAGGCCATCGCGCTCGGCCACGACCTGGGCCACACGCCCTTCGGCCACGCGGGGGAGCGCGCCCTGAACGAGATCTTCCCCGGCGGCTTCCGCCACTACGAGCAGAGCCTCCGCGTCGTGGACCGGCTTGAAAAAGACGGCCGCGGCCTTAACCTCTGCAACGAGACCCGCATAGGTATACTCAACCACACGACAGGCCAGCCCCGAGGCAGCCTTGAGGCCGACGTCGTCCGCATGGCGGACCGCATCGCCTACATAAACCACGACCTGGACGACGCCGAGCGCGCCGGCCTGCTCGAGCCCGGCGAGGAGCCGCAGATCGTCCGCGAACGCATTGGTACCCGCAACAGCGAGAGGATAAATGCCATAGTCACGGACGTCGTCCGAAGCAGCGCCGAAGAACTGCGCATGTCCGAAGGCATGGCCGCCGCCGTAGAGGAGTTTACCGACTTCATGTACGAATACGTGTACAAAAACCCCGTCGCCAAGGGCGAAGAGGGCAAGGTCGGGAATATCCTTTACAGCATATGGGAATATTATGTCAACCAGCCGGACAAGCTGCCGGAGGACTACCGCCTGATTGCTGCGCAGGACGGGCTTGAGCGAGCGGCGACGGACTACGTCTCCGGCATGACGGACAAATATGTGATGGACGTGTATTCCGAACTGTTCATCCCCAAATCCTGGCAGGTGCGCTGAGGGGAGGCGCGAAGCTTGGCCTTTTCGCAAGATTTTTTGCAGGAGCTGGCGGAACGGAACCCCATAGAGGACGTCGTGGGCGAATATGTGGACCTCAGCAAGCGCTCAGGCCAGAACCTCTTTGGGCTCTGCCCCTTCCACAGCGAAAAGACGCCGTCGTTTTCTGTTTCGCCGTCGAAGCAGATATACCACTGTTTCGGCTGCGGCAAGGGCGGCAGCGTGATAAACTTCATAATGGAGATCGAGAATCTGAGCTTCCCGGAGGCGGTGGAGTTCCTGGCGCGGCGGGCCGGCATGGCCCTGCCCGAGCAGGAGCGGGACCTGGGCCGGCCGAAGCGGGAACGACTCTATGCTCTCAACCGGGACGCAGCGCGTTTTTTCTACGAGCAGCTCGCCAGGCCGGAGGGCGCTGCCGCCGCTGACTATATGCACAGACGCGGGATAAGCGCGGCAACGGCGCGGCGCTTTGGTCTGGGCTGCGCGCCGGACGGCTGGGAGGCGCTCGTCACGGCCATGAAACAGAAGGGATACTCGGAGCGCGAACTCTGCGAGGCCGGTCTTGCCAAGCAGGGGAGGCGCGGCGGCGTGTACGACGCCTTCCGAAATCGGCTGATGTTCCCGGTCATAGATGTGCGCGGCAACGTGGTGGCCTTTTCCGGGCGTATCCTGGGCGAGGGCGAGCCCAAATACCTCAACAGCCCCGAAACGCCCGTTTTTAGCAAAAGCCACAACCTTTTCGGGCTGAATCTGGCTAAAAAGTCCAAATCCGGGTACATTATCCTCGTCGAGGGCAATGTCGACGTGGTTTCCCTGCATCAGGCCGGCTTCGACAGCGCGGTGGCTTCGCTCGGCACCTCGCTCACACCGGAGCAGGCGCGGCTCATCTCGCGCTACAAGAGCGAGGTGGTCATAGCCTACGACGCGGATGAGGCTGGCAGAAAGGCCGCGCAGCGGGCCATCGGCATACTTGAAAAGCTGGAGCTCAAGGTCCGCGTGCTGACCGTCCGCGGAGCGAAGGACCCGGACGAGTTCATAAAGACAAAGGGCGCGGACGCCTTCCAAAACCTCCTCACCGAGAGCGAGAACCACATCGAATACAGGTTGGACGGGGTGAAGGCGAAGCACGACCTCTCCACGGACGAGGGGAAGCTGGGCTATCTCAAGGAGGCGACGGACGTTGTGTCCGAATTGCCGGACCCGGCGGCGCGCGAGGTCTATTCGCTGCGTGTGGCGTCGCTCTGCGGCGTCTCGCCCGATGCTGTAAAGGCGGAGGTTGCCAGGCTGCGCAAACGGAAGCTGAGTTCGGCACGCAAGCGCACGGAGCGTGAGGAGCTGCGTCCGGCGAGAATGTCCCAGCCCCTGAGCCGCGGCATCCGTTACGAGGACCCGCGCTCCGCAGCGGCGGAGGAGGGTGTCATACGCCTCCTGTATAAAGACCCGTCCTATTTCCGCGGGCTGGAGCTGGGCGAGGAGGACTTCTCCTCCAAGGAGCTCTGGCGAATATACTCCGCTCTGAAGCGACACATTGAAAACGGCGGGGTCACTTCCCCCGCGGCGCTGAGCGGGGAGCTGTCCGCGGAAGAATTTTCGCTTTTCACAGGTGTTATTCAAAAGCCGGAGGCCGCTGCAAACGGGCAGAGGGCTCTGGCGGATTACATAGCAGTCATGCGCTCGCGCAGGGAGAAGGAGGGCAGCCTCCTGGAGATCCAGGGACGCATGCAAAAAACAAAGGGTTACGGAGGATGAGCCATGTCTGAGAATGAAAAGACCGTCAAAGCGGCGGCGCAGGAAGAGGCCGCGGAGGCAAAGGTGAAGTCGCGCAGGCGCAGTTCACACAAGGCCGAGGAGGCGCCCGCGCCGGAGGACCCGGAGCTGCTCGCCAAGCAGAAGGAGGAGAAGCTCAACGCCCTCATAGAAAAGGGCAAGAAGGCCGGCAAACTCACCTCCAAGGAACTTATGGACGTCCTCGACGATATGAACCTGGAGCCCGAGGAGCTGGACAAGTTTTACGATAAACTCGAAAACCTGGGCATTGACACTGCCGGGGAGGATGTAGTCCCGCCCCTGGACGACGAGGCCCTGCCCGAGCTCGAAGAGCTGCAGGAGATAGAGGAGGTCACCGAGGAGGAGATAGCGGACACGGATTCGCTTGCGGACACCTTCTCGACGGACGACCCTGTTCGCATGTACCTCAAGGAGATCGGCAAGGTCCCGCTGCTGACCGCAGACGAGGAGCAGGAGCTGGCCCGCCGCATGGCCGAGGGAGACGAGGAGGCCAAAAGGCGCATGGCCGAGGCCAACCTCAGGCTGGTCGTCTCGATAGCCAAGCGCTATGTGGGCCGCGGCATGCTGTTCCTGGACCTCATCCAGGAGGGCAACCTGGGCCTCATCAAGGCCGTGGATAAGTTCGACTATACGAAGGGCTACAAGTTCTCGACCTACGCGACCTGGTGGATACGCCAGGCCATCACCCGTGCCATAGCGGACCAGGCCCGGACCATACGCATCCCGGTACACATGGTCGAGACGATCAACAAGGTCATCCGCGTCTCGCGCCAGCTGCTGCAGGAGCTGGGCCACGACCCCTCGGCGGAGGAAATTGCTGAGGAGATGGGCATGGCCGTGGACAAGGTCCGCGACATACTGAAGATAGCGCAGGAACCCGTCAGCCTTGAGACGCCGATAGGCGAGGAGGAGGACAGCCACCTGGGCGACTTCATCCCCGACGAGGACGCCTCCGAACCCTCCGAAGCCGCGAGTTTCTCCCTGCTCAAGGAGCAGCTCATGACAGTCCTGGACACACTGACGCCCAGGGAGAAGAAGGTCCTGGAGCTGCGCTTCGGCATCGTGGACGGTCGGACGCGCACACTGGAGGAGGTCGGCAAGGAGTTCAACGTCACCCGTGAGCGCATCCGCCAGATCGAGGCGAAGGCCCTGCGCAAGCTGCGCCACCCCAGCCGCTCGAAAAAGCTGCGCGACTTCCTCAACTGAACAGACAGAAAAAAAGGCGGAGCCCACGGGCTCCGCCTTTTGCTTTATTTCTTTTTTCTGCCGAAGATACCGCCGGATTCCGGGACGGGCTCGTTCATGGCCTTGGCGTATTCTCGCAGGGCCTCCTTCTGGCTGTGGCTGAGGTTCTTTGGTACGGAGATGTTCACGGTGACGTAGTGGTCGCCGCGGCCGGAGCCGCGAAGGTAGGGGATGCCCTTGCCGCGCAGCCTGAACACCGTTCCGGGCTGTGTACCCTCAGGTATAGTGAGTTTGACCTTGCCGTCGAGCGTCGGGACCTCGATATCAGCGCCGAGCGCCGCCTGGGCAAAGGTTATATCCGCGGCGGAGAGCACGGAGCTGCCGTCGCGCTCAAAGGTCTCGTGCCTGCGCACGGAGACCGTCACGAGCAGATCGCCTGCGGGGCCGCCGTCTCTGCCGGCGTTGCCCTGGCCCTTCATGGAGATGGTCTGGCCGTCGTCTATGCCGGCGGGTATGTTGACGTTGAGCTTGCGGTTTCTCCTGACGTTGGCCTTGCCCTTACAGGTCGGGCAGGGCTGGTGTATGATCTTGCCTGTGCCGCCGCATTTGGGGCAGGGACCCTGGGACTGGACCATGCCGAAGGGCGTCCGCTGAGTTGTACGTACGCTGCCGGTACCGCGGCAGTCGGGGCAGATCTCTGGCGTAGTGCCGGGCGCGCAGCCTGTGCCGTGGCAATCAGGACACTGCTCGACCTTCGAGACGCTTATCTCCTTCTTGCAGCCGAAGGCTGCCTCCTCGAAGCTGATGCTGACCGAAGCCCGGAGGCTCTCGCCACGTCTCGGTCCGCTTCTCTGGGACGAACCGCCGCCGAAGCCGAAGATGTCGCCCAGGTCGCCGAATATATCTCCAAAGCCGCCGAAGCCGCCGAATCCGCTGAAGCCGGAGGCGCCGTCAAAACCGCCGAAGCCCTGCGACGGGTCGAAAGCCGCGTGACCGAATTGGTCGTACTTCGCGCGCTTCTCCGGGTCGCCCAGGACCTGGGCGGCCTCGTTGACCTCCTTGAACTTCGCCTCGGCCTCTTTGTCGCCGGGGTGCAGGTCGGGGTGGTACTGCTTGGCGAGCTTTCTGTATGCCTTTTTTATCTCTTCCTCAGAGGCGCCCTTTTTAAGGCCGAGCACCTCGTAATAGTCGCGTTTTTGTTCCGCCATGTGCTTCACCTCGCATTACGCGCCTTTGCGGGCGTACTTTCGCACGCCCGCAAAAACGCAGGGGTATATAAGAGAGGGTTTGGGTAAAAATCACTTCTTGTCGTCGTCGACTACCTCGTAGTCGGCGTCGTAGTACTGCTGGCCGCCATTGTCGCCGCCGGGCTGCTGGCCGCCCATGTCCGGGCCGCCGGCCTGGGCGCCGGGCTGCTGGTAGAGCTTCTCGCTTATCTTGTAGAAGGCCTGGGTAAGTTCATCGGTGGCGGACTTGATGGCCGCAGTGTCGCTGCCCTGGAGGGCCTTCTTGAGGCTCTCGAGCTTGCCCTCGACCTCGGCCTTATCGGCCGCGTCGAGCTTGTCGCCCATCTCCTGGAGGGTCTTTTCGGTCTGGTAGACCATCTGGTCGCCGGCGTTGCGGGTGTCGACCTCCTCCTTGCGGCGAGCGTCCTCAGCGGCGTACTGCTCGGCCTCGCGGACGGCCTTGTCTATGTCCTCCTTGGAGAGGTTCGTCGAGGCGGTGATGGTGATGTGCTGCTCCTTGCCGGTGCCGAGGTCCTTGGCGCTGACGTTGACGATGCCGTTGGCGTCTATATCGAAGGTGACCTCTATCTGAGGCACGCCGCGGCGGGCCGGTGCGATGCCGTCCAGGTTGAAGCGGCCAAGGCTCTTGTTGTAGGCCGCCATCTCGCGCTCGCCCTGCAGGACGTTGACCTCGACGGAGGTCTGGTTGTCCGCGGCGGTGGAGAAGATCTGGCTCTTCTTGGTCGGAATAGTGGTGTTGCGCTCGATGAGCTTCGTGAACACGCCGCCGAGGGTCTCGATGCCGAGAGACAGCGGGGTCACGTCGAGCAGGAGGATGCCCTCCACGTCGCCGCCGAGCACGCCGCCCTGGATGGCAGCGCCGATTGCAACACATTCGTCGGGGTTGATGCCCTTGAAGCCGTCCTTGCCGGTCAGGTTCTTGACGGCCTCCTGCACGGCCGGGATACGGGTCGAGCCGCCGACGAGCAGGACCTTGCTGAGGTCAGTCGCCTTGAGGCCTGCGTCGCTGAGGGCCTGACGCACGGGACCCATGGTCTTTTCAACCAGGTGATGGGTCAGCTCGTTGAACTTGGCGCGGGTCAGGGTGACGTCGAGGTGCTTCGGGCCGTTGGCGTCCGCCGTGATATACGGCAGGTTGATGTTGGTGCTGGTCACGCCGGAGAGGTCGCACTTGGCCTTCTCTGCGGCCTCGCGCAGACGCTGCATGGCGACACGGTCGGTGGAGAGGTCGATGCCCTGGTCCTTCTTGAATTCGTCCACGAGGTACTTCGTGACGCACTCGTCGAAATCGTCGCCGCCGAGGCGGTTGTTGCCCGCGGTCGCCAGGACCTCGATGACGCCGTCGCCTATCTCGAGGACGGACACGTCGAAGGTGCCGCCGCCGAGGTCGTAGACCATGATCTTCTGATCGGTCTCCTTGTCGAGGCCGTAGGCCAGAGCAGCCGCCGTCGGCTCGTTGATTATACGCTTGACCTCGAGGCCGGCGATCTTGCCGGCGTCCTTGGTCGCCTGCCTCTGGCTGTCGGTGAAGTAGGCGGGGACGGTGATGACGGCCTCGGTGACCTTCTCGCCCAGATAGCTCTCGGCGTCGGTCTTGAGCTTCTGCAGGACCATGGCGCTGATCTCCTGCGGAGTGTAGGCCTTGCCGTCTATGTTGACCTTGTAGTTGGAGCCCATCTCGCGCTTAATGGAGCTTATCGTCCTGTCGGGGTTAGTGATGGCCTGGCGCTTTGCGACCTGGCCGACCATGCGTTCGCCGGTCTTGGAGAAGGCGACGACGGACGGGGTGGTCCTGGCGCCCTCAGCGTTTGCGATGACGACAGCCTCGCCGCCTTCCATGACGGCTACGCAGCTGTTGGTAGTGCCCAAATCTATACCGATGATCTTGCTCATGATTTTCTTCCTCCAGTTGTATTTGAAAAGATTTTAGTATACTATTTTAGTTTGCGACCTTGACCATCGCGAAGCGGATGACCTTGTCGCCCATCTTGAAGCCCTTCTGGAGCTCCTGGACGATCTCGCCTTCGCCCTTGGTCTCGTCCTCCTCGTGCATGACCGCGTTGTGGAGGGCCGGGTCGAACTTCTGGCCCAGGGACTCTATCTCAGTGACGCCCATGCGGGAGAGAATGTCCCTCAGCTGGGTCATGATCATCTCGACTCCCTTGCGGTAGGCCTCGTCGCAGGTGGCCTGATCCAGAGCTCTCACGAGGTTGTCGTAGACGGGCAGGAACTTCGTTACAGTATCCGCGCGAACATCCTGATATATGCTCTCGCGTTCCTTGGAGCTGCGCTTGCGGTAGTTGTCATACTCGGCCAACAGCCTGAGATAACGGTCCTTTTCGGCCTTCAGCAGAGCGTCCGCCGAGGGCTCGGCCGGTTTTTCCGGCTCTTTTTCGACCTTGGGCTCATCCTTCGGCGCCTCCGCCGCGGGAGCTTCGGCCTCTTTTTCTTTTTCGTTTTCCTCTGCCGGAAGCTCTTTTTCTTCCATCGGCTCCGGCGGGTCTTTCTTCTTACTGCTCATTTATATCTCCCTTTATTATGAGTTTGTTGTCCATCCCCGGCGGGGGCGCTATGCCGCCGCCTAAGCGCTCCGAAAGCGCCTGGGCAATGAGGCTCAGCTTCGCGGCGACGGCGGAGTAATCCATTCTGGTCGGCCCGACGACGCCTATGAGGCCCTTCGTGTCGCCGCCCATGTCGTAGCTGGCGAGCACCACGCTCGAGTCCCGCAGCTCCTCCGCCACATTCTCAGGGCCTATGAGGACCTTAACATCCCCGCCGCAGTCGATGGCGTCGAGGTCGTGCAGGTGGTCTGCGTCTGAGAGGTAGCTCATGAGGGCGTGGGCCTTGGCCGGGTCTTTGAACTCAGGCTGGGACAGCAGCCGGTTCGCGCCGGATATGCAGGTCTCCGCGGCCTGCGCCTCGGAGAGGATGCTGATGGCAAAGGAGGCGATGACGCCGGTGAGGCCCATCGTGTCGTCCACGGCGCGCTCCGTCGAGCGGATGAGCAGCGGGCTTATCTTGTCCTCCGTTATGTCCGTGAAGTTTGCGTTGAACACGGAGGAGAGGCGCTGGATCATGTCCTGGCCCACCGATACCGGCAGGCGCACCAGCTTGTTCTTCACACTGTTGTTGCTCATCATCGCAACTATTATGAACGTATTCGCGTCGATATATATGAGGTCGAAGCGTTTTATAGTTGCGGGTGGCGGCGCGGCTATAGCCATGGCGGGGTAGTTCGTGAGGCTGGAGGCCAGAGCGCCTACGTTCGAGACCAGCTTATCCAGCTCGCGGAGCTTGTCGTTGAGGCTCCGGTTGATCTCTTCCGTCTCCTCCAGGGAGAGCTTCTGGCGCTGCATGAGCTCGTTGACGTACATCCTGTAGCCCTGCGGCGTCGGCACCCTGCCCGCGGAGGTGTGCGGCTGCTCGAGATAGCCCATGGAGGCCAGCTCGGCGAGCTCGTTGCGGATCGTGGCTGAACTGCAGCCCAACTCGGCCGTCTGCGCGACGGTCTTGGAGCCGACGGGCTCCGCCGTGCGTATGTATTCCTCCACGACTGCGGCAAGTATTTTCTTTTTCCTACCGCTCAGCTCCATCTCAAAGCTCCTTATCTGGCAGCCTGAGGCCCCGAGTGCTGGCACTCTCGGACTTCGAGTGCTAATATATCACCGCCCCCATGCAATGTCAAGAGGAGCAAACGAATAATTGACAGATTGTTCATAAATGTTTATATATAATATAAGGCGTGTCGAAAAGGCTTTTTCGGAGGATATATATGAAAAGACTTATTGCAATACCGCTCATATTGACGCTGGCGCTCGGACTGGCGGGCTGCGGGGATTTTGCCCCGGACCCGACGGAGGCTGTGAGTCAGGCGGCGGACTATTCATTTGACAGATCAAACTTCCCGACCATCGCGGGAGGAGCGGCGCAGGAGCCGCTTGCAGAGGCGATAGCGGCGATCATGCTGGGCGAGACCAGGCAGCAGGCTTTGGACTTTCTGCTGTTCGGCAGCACGGGCGAGGCCTGGGCCGCGCTGGATTCGGGAGAGGCCGGGCTTGTCCTGGCTACTGAGCCGGACGAACTGCCGGACGGATTGGAGACGGCCCCGGTCTATAAAGACGCTCTGGTATTCTACGTCGGCGCCGGCAGCGCAGTGGACGATATAACCACTGCGCAGCTGAAGTCCATCATATCCGGCGGGACCAAGAGCTGGACGGGCATGGGCGGTTCGGGCGACATAGTGGTCATAGGACGGCCGGAGGGATCCGGCTCGCTGGCGGCCCTGCGCAGGCTCATAGGCGCCGACGAGCTCGCCGTCTCCGAGGGCAGCTCCGCCCTGACCAGCAGCGAAGTCCTGGGCTACGGCTTCTATAACGAGGCCGTGCTCATGGGCATGGCAGACGGGTATAAGATACTCTCCGTAGACGGCGTCATGCCGACGGCGGAGACCATCACCTCCGGGGAATACCCGCTCTGCGTGGACGTGCTTGCGGGCATCAGCGCTTCGGCGGCGGAGGATTCGCCGGAGCGTGCGCTTTGGCTCTGGCTGCAGGGCGGAGTGGGCCAGGCGTTCATATCCTCTCAGGGTTATCTGGAGGCGGCAAAATGAAAAAGCTCATCATACCCGCGCTCATACTAGCGCTCATACTCTCCGGCTGCAGTTTTACCGAGCAGCTGGAAACAGTAAAGACGGAATATATCGACCCGGCGGTCGAAGCGGCGAAAAATGGCGAATCCACCCGGACAGACGCCGAGCCCGAGGTCAGCGCGCCCAACGTCGTGACCAGCCGGGAGAGGCTGACCGATTACGTCGCCTTCGACTTTATCTACACCAGGGCGCAGGACGAACTCACAAGTCAGCTCAAGCCCTCGAACAACTACGGCAGGCTCCTGCCCTTTGCCGGCGGCCTGGTTACGGAAAAGGGCGAGATCGTCCTTGACCCCGTTTGCAGTTTTGTGGCGACGGCGGCCTACGAATCTGCCTCCGGCCTGAAGTACCTGGACATCTATATCTTAGAGAACGGCGAGGGCATGCTGGCGGCATGTGCGGCGGACGGGAGCTGGTGTACGGGATTTGAGTATACGGGCATCCTGCCCATGGAACTGGGCGTCCTCTGCATCGAGGACGACGAAGCGAACCTGGCAGTCTGCTATGCGGAGGACGGCAGCGTCGTTTTTGACACGGCGGACTTCGGCGAGCTCTACAACCTCCAGCCCGGCAGCATAAGCAGCCTTGCCCAGTGCGAGGGCGGGATCATGTCCATCGTGTATGTCAACGGGCAGAAGGGCTTCATCTCCGCGGACGGGACGGTTCTGAACAGGGCGTCCGAGCTCGCGAGTTTCTTTGAGGACGCGCTGCCCTTCTCGAACGGGCTGGCGGCGGTCAAGAACAGCGGCGTCTGGGGCTATATAAGCACCACCGGCGAATACGTCATCGACCCGGCTTTCGAGGAGGCGAACAGCTTCGTCGGAAATCTGGCGGCGGTGAAGCGGAACGGAGTCTGGTGCGTCATCGACAAGAGCGGCGACGTAAAGCGAGAATTCCCGGACGTCACCGGAGTGAACATCGGCCCGGGCTATGTGGAGGCCGGCGGTGTGTACTACACGACGGCGCTGGAGGAGGCCACGTTTTACGGCTATACCGGCGTACCCTGTGAGGGCGGCTTTTGGGTCGCTGGAGAGAACGGCGTGCGCATGTTCAGAAACGACGGATCCCAGGTCTATTTTTCCGGCGGCGTGGAGTTGCTGGGCATCTCCGGCGACCTCTGGCTGGTCGAGCTGGCGGACGGGACGACGGCCGTCATGGACGCCTACAGCCGCGTCATAGCGGCGGGCAGCTGCAGCTTCGTCACGGACATCGCCACGGGCAGCACCTACATCTTCGAGGCGGGCAGCGGCAAGGTCTATGACTCCGCGGGCTACTTCCTCGGCTCCGGCTGCACCGGTACGATAATCGACGGATTTATGCTCTGCGAGGACGGTTCCAGTACCGGCTGGAAGAGCGCTGGAGACGAATGGGTGTTCCGCGTTCCGATAACAGGAGCGGACTGAGACAGGAGCGCAGAATAAAAGGAGCGGCCCCGCCGCTCCTTTTTGCTGATAAACGTTTTGAATATTCACAAAATATTAACCCAAACGGGGCTTTGGGAAGTGTAAAATGTTGTCGCTTGTAACATGGAGGTGTCGTTATGAATAAGAAGGCGCTTGTAATAGAGGACGACAAAAACATTGCTGAACTGCTGAGGCTGTACCTGGAGAAGGACGGGTTTGAGGTGTCCATAGCTCCGGACGGGGGCAAGGGCCTGCAGCTGGCGGAGGACGAGCATCCGGACGTCGTGCTTCTGGACATCATGCTGCCCGTAATGGACGGCTGGCAGGTCTGCCGCGAGATACGCCGCACGTCCCAGGTCCCGATCATCATGCTGACGGCCAAGGGCGAGACCTATGACAAGGTATCCGGCCTGGAAATGGGCGCGGACGACTATGTAACGAAGCCCTTTGAGGTGAAGGAGCTCATCGCGAGGATACACGCGGTAATGCGCCGCACAGAAAACTCGGACAGCCCCGCCGAAAAGCGGCTTGAATACGACAAACTGGTAATAAATCTGGATTCCTACGAGCTCATAGTGGACGGGAAAAAGGTGGATACTCCGCCCAAGGAGATGGAGCTGCTGTATCACCTCGCGGCATCGCCGAACAGGGTATATACCCGCAACCAGCTTCTGGACGAGGTCTGGGGCTTCGATTACTTCGGCGACTCACGGACTGTGGACGTGCACATAAAGCGGCTGCGTGAAAAACTGGAGGGCGTTTCCGACAAATGGTCGCTCAAGACGGTCTGGGGCGTGGGATATAAGTTTGAGGTGAGCGGCAGCTGAGCCGGCGCCATGAAGAGCATATACTTTAAGAACTTCCTGGCCACGGCGGTCATGGTGCTCGTCAGCTTTCTCATGATAGGCGTGGCCTTCGTGTTCATAGGCCAGGGCTACGTCATAAAGTCCCACAGGGAGAGCATGGAGCAGAACGCCAAGACCGTGACCAGGCTGGTCGTGTCCATGCTGGCGACTGATAGATATATCGACGCCGGCTACCTGCGCGTCATGCTGACCTTTACGGAGAGCATCTCGGGCAACCAGGTCTTTTTGACTGATGCGGAGGGCTATGTTTTCTCCTGCTCTGACGAGATAGGGCGCTGCCAGCACATAGGCAACTATGTTCCGGAATACTATATTAATACTGTCAATAGGTTGGGCAAGCTGGACACTACAACGGACCTCGACGGCCTGTTTTCCACCCCGCGCTATGTCTTCGCCATGCCGCTGACCCTGACTCAGGACTCCGAGCCCGAGGGATATATCTTCGTCAGCACGGACAAATCCACGATAATGGGTGCGTGGAGCGCGTTTATCTGGGTGTTTTTTGCCGTGACGCTGGCGGTGCTGTTTTTGGCGCTGGTGCTCTCGCTTGTGGTGTCCAAGAAGATGGCGGAGCCGCTGGACGAGATGACGGCGGCGGCGCGGCGCTTTGCGCACGGGGACTTTTCAGTCCGGGTCCGCGAGGACAAGGGAACGGATGAGCTCGCGGCGCTTACGAGCTCCTTCAACAACATGGCAGACAGCCTGGAGCGCTCGGAGCAGCAGCGCAACGAGTTCATAGCAAACGTCTCCCACGAACTCAAGACGCCCATGACGACGATAGCCGGCTTTGCAGACGGAATCCTGGACGGGACCATCCCCAAGGACCAGGAGGACAAATACCTCGCCACCATAGCAGACGAGACGCGCCGGCTCTCCCGCTTGGTGAGGCACATGCTGAGCCTCTCACGCCTGAAGAGCCAGGGCTCAGACCTCACGAAGCGGCGGAACTTCGACTTGAACGAGCTGATAATAAGGACGCTGTTGAGCTTTGAGGGCAGGACGGAGGATAAGGGCCTGGCCATAGACCCGCAGCTGCCGGAGGACCACATGACGGTCACGGCGGACCCGGACTCGATAACCCAGGTGCTCTACAACCTCCTGGACAACGCCGTGAAGTTTGCGGCGCAGGACAGCACTATAACCGTGCTGCTCTGGAAGCAGGGCGGCAAGGCCTACGTCTCCGTGAAGGACGAGGGCGAGACCATACCCGCGGACGACCTGCCGCTCATCTTCGACAGGTTCCACAAGTCAGACCGCTCCCGCAGCCTGGACCGCGACGGAGTGGGCCTGGGGCTCTACCTGGTGAAGAGCATCCTGGACGCGCACAATGAGGACATTGCCGTAACGAGCAGGGACGGCGTGACGGAGTTTGTTTTCACTCTGACCCTGGCGCGGGACGTAAAGCCGAAGTCCGAGGCGAAGAAGCGGGCCGAGGGCAGGCGGAAGCAGGAGGGCGAAAAGCCCGGAGAGCAAGGCTAATTCACAGATTGTTTTAAAGTTATTCATATCAAGCACAAAATTCGGAGTTAATCTAAATTCGACCTCAGGGGGTAAGCTTCATGTACGAGGAATACGAGAGCCTGCATACGCAGTGGTACGATACGAGCTGCGGAGAGGCTCACCCCGGGGGGCAGACACAGACCCGGCCGGCGGCAGCGGCTCCCCACCCCACACAACTACCTCCCCGCCGCTCCGCCGGTGACTCTGCGCCAGGCGAGGACGCCGGGCGCGGAAGGCACGGGCCGCTCAGAGCAATTGCCGTGTGTCTGCTCGCCGTGGTCCTGATAGCGGCAACGTCCCTGGCCTTTTCCGGAGGCAGCCAGGCGGTGGTCTGGCCCCAGACCGGAGATAGCGGGCAGTGGAGCTTTGAGGACTACAGCGACTATAGAGAGTTCTTCGACAGCTATTACGAAAACACCTCTACATCATCCGGCAGCGGCAGCAGTATCCCGAGGGCCACGGTGGAGGAGAGCTTCGCCCTGCAGCCCCAGCCCACGCCGGAGAGTGAAGAGCTGACTCTCCAGGAGATCTATAAAAAATGCGCTCCCTCCGTCGTGGGAATAACCGCGATGGTGAGCGACACGAGCTTCTTCTGGGGTACGGGCATAGTGATCTCCGAGGACGGCTTCATCGCTACGAACGCCCACATCATCGAGGGCGCCTATTCCGCCTCGGTGACGCTCTGGGACGACAGAGAGTTCGAAGCCCTGCTCGTGGGCATAGACAGCGTCAGCGACCTAGCCGTCCTGAAGATAGAGGCGGACGGTCTGACCGCGGCGGAGTTCTGCTCCGACCAGGTCAGCGTAGGCGACGCCGTCGCAGCCATAGGCAATCCCTTGGGCGCGGAGCTGCGCGGCACTCTGACGAATGGCATAATCTCCGCCATAAGCCGCGACATCCCGTATAACAACCACTCGATGACGCTCCTGCAGACCAATGCCGCCATCAACGACGGCAATTCCGGCGGCCCGCTCATCAATATGCACGGCCAGGTGGTCGGCATAACGAACATGAAGATGAAGGCCGCCACCTCCAACGCCACCGGTATAGAGGGCATAGGCTTCGCCATCCCGGTAAAGACGATACGCTCAGTTGTTGACGAGCTCATCGCCTCCGGCAGCGTGAGCGGAAGGCCGGCCCTGGGCGTCACGGTGGGCGCCATCCCCAGAAACGCGGCCGAGCACTTCGATATCCCCGAAGGGCTGTACGTAATTGGTGTGGCCGCCGGCTCGGACGCCGAGTCTCAGGGTCTCCGCAAGGGAGACATCATCACACAGGTTAACGGCGAGGGCATGACCGATACAGGCGACCTGAGCGAGATCATCGCCAGGTACGAGGTCGGGACGATCATAAACATGATGGTCTACCGCGAGGGAGAGACTTTCCCCCTGGACGTGCGGCTCGTCGAAACCAGCGATATCTATTGATCCAGATACTTCTCACTCCTTTTCCATACATTTTCCCCTCTCTTTTTGCAAACGACCGGCCCTTAAAAAAGGCCGGTCGTTTGTATTATTCCTATCTGATTATTTCAGCTTGCAGACGAAGGCGTGCCATTCAGCCTCGTGCTTGTGCTCGCATATGACAAAACCCGCAGCCTCGAGCGCAAGCGCGACTTCCGCCTCGCGCCCGTCTATGATACCGCTTGTTATGAACACGCCGGAAGGGGACATGAAGCCCGGGACGTGTTTTGCGAGAGGTATGATGACGTCGGAGACGATGTTGGCAAGGACGATGTCGTAGCCCGCGCCGAGCTCGGCGCGCAGGCCTGAGTCCGCGATGATGTCGCCGGTATACATCTTGTAGATGCTCTCGCGTATGCCGTTGAGCGCGGCGTTTTCGGCGGCGGACTCGGGACTCTTCGGGTCCACGTCGCAGCCGGCGCAGTAGGCGCAGCCGAGCACCAGTGCGCCGATGCCTAGTATGCCGCTGCCGCAGCCCAGATCCAGGACGAATTTTTCAGGCCCCGCATATTTCTCAAGGGCCTCGAGACACATCCTGGTGGTGGCGTGGCCTCCGGTGCCGAAAGCCAGACCGGGGTCCAGCCTCAGTATGAGCCGCCCGGGGTTTTCCGGGATCGGCTCCCAGCGGGGAAGGATAAGCAGCTTTTCGCCTATCTCGATGGGCTTGTAGTACTGCTTCCAGTTTTCGGCCCAGTCCTCGTCCGCTACGACTCGGCACTCGGGCTCGAGCCCCGTGCCGTCCGTGAAGGCGGCGAGCCTTGACCTGCCCTCGGGAGAGTCCTCGACGTAGAGCTTGACGCGGGAGACGCCCCTGTAGCGGGCCTCCAGCTCTTCGTCCACGTAGTCCCAGTATTGGCGGTTCTCTTCGAGAAAACGGCGGAAGTCCGCTTCGTCCTCTATCACGAGACCGTCCGCGCCAAGCGCGGCAAGTTTCTCACAGAGGGCGTCTATATCCTCGGAGCGCGTCCTGAAGGACGCCTCTATCCATTGCATAAGTATCAGCTCCCAAAAAAGCCCCCGTAAAGGGGGCTTTTTATAGTTATTTGCAGTTTTGCTCAGTCCTTATCGTCCGTGATAAGACCGTAGCCGCCGTTCTTGCGTTTGTAGACCACGGTGAATGCGTCGCGTGCTTCGGCGTTCCTGAAAACAAAGAACTCGTGCTCGAGCAGATTCATTTGCAGGATGGCCTCCTCGACGGACATAGGCGCGATATAGAACTTCTTGTTGCGCACGACCTTGAATTCTTCCTCCCCCGTGTCGTCCGAGGGGATCTGGAAGGGTTTGATCTCACGCTCTATCGCACCGTCGCGCAGCCTCTTTTCAAGGCGCGTTTTGTTTTTGCGGATCTGCCTCTCTATGCTCGCAACGGCGGAGTCAATAGAGGCATACATGTCGCCGGTCAGCTCGCTCACGCGGTAGAACATTCCGTTGTTCTTGATGGTCACCTCGGCGCGGAAGCGGCCGCGCTCCGTGCTGAAGGTCACGAAGGCCTCGCTCTCCGTTTTGAAGAGCCGGTCGATCTTGCCGATCTTCTTTTCAGCATAGGCTCTCAGCTCGTCGGAAGCGTCCATCTTCTTTTCCGTAAACGTGAACTTCATTGGTTTCAGCTCCTTCCTGCGTATATGGGTATCGCCATATTCATATTACCATATCCGGCGCATAAAAAGAAGAGCATTTTGTAAATTTTACGAATAAATAGCGCAGCCGGGCAAAGCCTGTTCCAGGAGCCTCAGCTCAGTGAAGGATACGTCGCAGCCGCGTATATCCAGCGTGCGCAGGTTTGTGAGCGAGTGGAGCGGTGAAAGGTCCGTGACCGCGCTGTAGCTCAGGTCCAGGGTCTCCAACTTTGTGAGGCCGGAGAGGACGGAAATGTCCGAAACGGAGGTCCCGTCCAGGCTCAGATACCAGAGCTCCGTCATTCCGGAGAGAGCGGATATATCTCTGAGCGAGGCGTTGTCCGAAAGGTGCAGCTCGCTCATCTTCGTCATTCCGGAGAGAGCGGAGATGTCCGTTATCGCGTTGTCGTCCAGGCTGAGGTTCGTCAGCGCCGTCAGCGTTCTCAGCTCGCCGATGTTGTCCAGCGCGCAGTTTTTGAGTTCGAGCGCTGTGAGCGAGGTCTGAGTGCCGAGGCCGGAGAGCTGTATGCCGCGGTTGTCGTTCAGCAGCAGGGTCTGGAGCGACTTGAAGCGCGAGATGTTCTCAAGGCTCGTCACGTTCCTGGCCGAGGCGTCCACGAAGGTATCGCCTGCGTCGAACTCCGCGTCGCCCAGCTTGATGCCGTAGATCTCCTCGGATGCGCTTATCGTGCAGCCGGGCAGCTTTTCCTTGAGCGCGTCCACCGCGGCGCCGGTGAGCTCAAGATTCTCGGAGAGGTCCAGGGTCTTGAGAGCGGTAAGCGTTTCAAGCGAGGAGAGGTCCGAATCCTTGAGGTCCATGCCGCGCAGGCTCAGCTCCGTCAGCTTCGTCAGGCCGGAGAGCGCGCCCAAGCCCTGGAGCTTGCAGCCGTCCAGGCGCAGCGTCGTCAGCTCGGTGAGGCCGGTTATGGCCGCAAGGCTCTTGACCTCAGTCCCGGAGACGTCCAGGTATTGCAGTTTTGTCAGGGTCATGATGGGAGAAAGGCTCGAGACCTTCGTCCCCGAAAGGTCCAGACGAGCGAGCTCCGGCATATTTATGAGCGCGGAGATGTCCTCGACCCCGTTGCCGGAGAGATTCAGGCTGACCAAAGCCGTGCAGTCCGAGAGCACGGAGATGTCGGTGATGCCCTTGTTGGAGAGGTCCAGCTCCGTCACGTCCGACTTGAACTCCACGCCGCCGAGCGAGAGCTCCTTCACGGCGACGGTGGCCTCGTCGGAAAATACGGTGCAGTCCGGAAGCGCTTTCTCCAGTTCCTCGAGCTCGGTGTCCAGGATCTCTCTGCCCCGGATGTCCAGGGTGGTCAGGGAGCTTAGGGAGTGCAGCGGCTCAAGGCTGCCTGCCGGGTTTCCGGAGAGGTAGAGCGTACGCAGCTCCTTGAGTCCGGAGAGAGGGGAGAGGTCCGTTATGTTGTTGTCGTTCAAAGAGAGCGAGCGCAGCTTTGTCAGCTTGGAGACGGCGGATATGTCGCTCAGGCCGCAGTCGTTGAGCGTGAGAGCCGTGAGGTTCGTGAGTTTGGCGAGCGTTTCCATGTCCGCGCTCGTGAGAGCTACACCTGAGAGCGAGAGCGTCTCCGTCTCCTCGGATACCGACTGGCCGCCTATGCTGAGCGACTCGTCGTCCTCCGGCTCGTTCTTGTATTCCTCGAGCAGGGCCTCGGCGTCGCTGCCGGAGTTCGTCTTGAGCCAGCTCTCAAGGACGTAGATGGCCGAGGTGCTGTCTCCCTGCTGCATGTAGCTGCGGGAGAGGAGAATGACGGCCTCCTCCGTGGACTTCGCCTCCAGGGCCTTCTTTGCGGAAGCGGCGGCGTTTTCAAAGTCGTCGTCGATATAATACTCCATCGCCTGGGAGTAGTACTCCTCATATTTGCCGTCCCCGCCGCGGCCCTTCATTAGCAGCACCGCCGCGATGATTATAAGGATGGCCATGACCACACCGACGGAGATCAGGATGACCGTCCTCTTCTCCGGCTGCATGCGATGTTTTTTTCTCTTGTTCATGTGGATACCCCCGTTCAGAAGGCCCAGCCGCCGTCGCGGAAGATAGCGACGCGCTCGCCGGCGGCAGTGACGCCCGTTATGGAAAGATCCTCCGAGCCTATCATGAAGTCCTCATGCACCATGGAGTCGTTGACGCCCATGGCGCGCAGTTCTTCGAGGCTGTAGTTTTCATAGTCCCTGATGTTGCTGGAATAGCCGCGGCCGAGAGCCAGGTGGCAGGCGGCGTTCTCGTCAAAGAGCGTGTTGTAGAAGAGTATGCCGCTCTCTCGTATCGGGCTCGCGTATGGCACGAGCGCGCACTCGCCGAGCATGGCCGCGCCCTCGTCCATGGAGACGAGCGTGCGCAGGGCCTCCTCGTTCTTCTCCGCGTGGAGCTCCGTAACCTTGCCGCCCTCAAAGCGCAGCCAAAAGTCCTCTATGAGTATGCCCTGAAAGACCAGCGGCATGGTCGCGTGGACTATACCCTCGGCGGAGCCGGCCTTGGGGGTGATGAAGAGCTCCTCAGAGGGGATGTTGGGGTCGTAGAGGACGCCGTTTACCGGGCAGCGCTCCGCGCCGCCGAGAAACAGGGCTTCCGGTATCAGGCCCACCTTGAGGTCTGTGCCGTTGGCGGATCTATACTCGAGCGAGACTAGGCCCATGGCGTTGAGCCTGTCCGCGCGGGCCTTGAGCTCAAGGTTGTGCAGCCGCCAGTTCTCCTCCGGGTCGCCCTCGAGGGCGCGGGAGCAGGAGAGGATGACCTCCCAGAGCTTTTCCACCGCGCGGCCCTTGGGCAGCTCGGGAAAGACCTTCTTTGCCCATTTGACGCCCGGCACGGCGGCGATGCACCACTGCTCGCGGTTCTCGCGCGCGTCGATGTAGGGGCGGAGCTTTTGGTAGCGGGCCTGCATACCCTTGGCGTACTTGGCCTGGTTTATACCCGTCAGGCCGTCCGGGTCCTCGCTGAGGACGACGATGCGAGCAGGGAGGTTTTCGGCCTGCCACTTCTGCTTTTCCTCCTCCCAGGCCTTGACCTCGCCGAGCTTTTTGGAGGACTTGTATCTAACGGCGAGGCGGGTCAGGGGCTGGTGCCGCCACTCGACCTCGACCTCAGAGGCCCCGGCTCTGTAGCACTCGGCGGCGAGCAGCTCGATGAACTCTGGCTGGTCCAGACCGGCGACGATGAGCACGCTCTGGCCCTTCTGCACGTTCGCGCCGGTGCGCGCGATGAGCCGCGCATATTGCTTCAAAACAGACTTTTTCATATTTTTCCTCACTTAATCTAATGTTTAACTTTTGTTGATATAGGGGTTTATTTGTGGTATTATGTACTGTGCTCCTGACGGCCGGCACAGCGTCACGGGGCATTATATCACATAACTGCGCCATATGCAAAATCTCCGCAGAAGCCATCTGTGGGAAAAGGAGTTAGTGTAAGCAATGAAGAACACGGAAAAGACGATGGAAAAGCTCGTGGCCCTGTGCAAGAACCGGGGCTTTATCTACGCCGGGAGCGAGATCTACGGCGGTCTTGCCAACAGCTGGGACTACGGCCCCCTCGGCGCGGAGCTCAAGAACAACGTCAAAAAGGCCTGGTGGAAGAAGTTCGTGCAGGAAAACCCCTACAACGTCGGCCTGGATTCGGCCATCCTCATGAACCCGCAGGTCTGGGTAGCCTCCGGCCACGTCACCACCTTCAACGACCCCCTCATCGACTGCAAGGCCTGCAAGATGCGCCACAGAGCCGACAAGCTCATCGAGGACTGGCTGAAGGAAAACCCCGTCGAGGGCGCGAACGTCGAGGCCATGACGAATGACGAGATGGTCGCCTTCATCCGTGAGCATAATATACCCTGCCCGGGCTGCGGAAAGTCGGATTTTACCGACATACGCAAATTTAACCTCATGTTCAAGACCCACCAGGGCGTCACTGAGGACTCGGCCAGCGAGGTCTATCTCCGGCCGGAAACTGCCCAGGGCATCTTTGTGAACTTCCGCAACATCCAGCGCACGACTCGCCGGAAGATTCCCTTCGGCGTCTGCCAGATCGGCAAGAGCTTCCGCAACGAGATCACCCCGGGCAACTTTGTGTTCCGTACCCGCGAGTTCGAGCAGATGGAGCTCGAGTTCTTCTGCGAGCCGGGGACGGACCTCGAGTGGTTCGCCTACTGGCGCGGCTTCTGCCGCGACTGGCTCGTCGGCCTCGGCATGAACGAGGAGAATCTGAGACTGCGTGACCACGAGAAGGAAGAGCTCTCCTTCTATTCCAAAGCGACGACGGACTTCGAGTATTTGTTCCCCTTCGGCTGGGGCGAGCTCTGGGGCGTGGCCGACAGGACGGATTACGACCTCACTCAGCACCAGGAGCACTCCGGCCAGGACCTCAGCTACTTCGATCAGGAGAAGAACGAACGCTACGTTCCCTACGTTGTGGAGCCCTCCCTGGGCGCGGACCGCGTGACCCTCGCCTTCCTCGCGGACGCCTACGACGAGGAGGTCGTGGACGCGGCGAAGAACGACACCCGCGTTGTCCTGCACCTGCATCCGGCGCTGGCGCCCATGAAGGTCGCCGTGCTGCCGCTCTCCAAAAAGGAGGTCCTCGCAGGCCCCGCTAAGGAGCTCTACGCAGAGCTCTCCAAGCACTTCATGTGCGACTATGACGACACCGGTTCCATCGGCAAGCGCTACCGCCGCCAGGACGAGATAGGTACGCCCTTCTGCGTCACCCTGGACTTCACCACGGTGGGCGACGCCGAGACCCCCGCGGACAACTGCGTCACCGTCCGCGAGAGGGACAGCATGCAGCAGGTGCGCCTGCCCATCACGGAGCTGGTCTCTTACCTGAGCGAGAGACTCGCCTATTGAGGCGCATACCATGAAACTTCCCGGCGCCCGGCGCGGCCCCGGCTGCGAGCATCCAATAGTCTGCTCCGCGGCCGCGGCCTTTGCCGCCGGTTTGCTGCTGTGCGCGGCCTCGGAGCTTATCACTACGCAGAGCTTCCGGGCCGCCGCGGCGCTGCTATTCGGATTTTCTCCCCGCGTCGTCGCCACGGCGGCGTTTTTGGGCCTGCTCATCTGCGCTCTGGGCTTTCTGTGCCGCAGCCTCTTTGCCGGCGGCCTGCTCATAAGCCTCGCCCTCGCGGGGATAAGCTTTGCAAATTACTACAAAATGCTCATAACCTCCACTCCGCTCTACGTCCAGGACATCAGGCTCCTGGGCCAGGTGGGAGGTATCATGGAGCTAAATTCGGCATCGCTCAAGTTCTCCTGGGCCAGCGGCGCAGCCGTAGCGGTCATGCTGTTGGTGCTGGTGGGGCTGTTCTTCGCCTCGAGGCGATTCAGGCCGCGTCTTTTGCAGGGCCTGGCCGCGGGCATTGCGGCGGCGCTGCTTTTTGCAGGGCTCTTCTGCCTGCCTGGCTCGGCCGAGGCTTGGTTCTATGCGCCGCTCGGTTCCGGCTCTGAGAGCTCAGAGCCGCAGACAGTCCACAACAGCCGCTGCGGCGTGCTGCTCGGGCTCTGGCGCTCGATAGTCGTGAGCTCCGCCGAGGAGGAGCTTGCCATCCCGGAACCGGACGAGGAGGAGCTGCTGCTCCAAAGCGCCCGGGAATGGATAGAGGCATTGCCAGAGACGGAGACAGGGGAAAAGCCCAACGTGGTGTTCGTCCTGGGCGAGTCCTTCTTCGACGTGACTGAGCTGCCCGGCGTCAGCTACGCCGAGGACCCGATAACGGACTTCCGCCGAGCCTGCGCCGAGGGCGTCTCCGGCAAGTTCTACACCCACACTCTGGGCTACGGGACGGAGAACATAGAGCTGGAGCTCCTCACCGGCATAAACTCCCGCTTTTTCTCCTTTGACGACATGATCTACGGCTGGGAGCAGGACGAGCTGCTGACGGTGGACTCCGTTGTCCGACAGTTCGCGGACGCTGGCTACTATACGGCTTACCTCCACACCTTCAACGACGGCATCTACAACCGCACGGAGCTCTATAAGGCCCTCGGCTTCCAGGACATGTTCTTCTCCGGAGACTTTGCGGCGATAGACCCCGAGGCCGCCGCAGCTTCCTACTATTGGTCATACATGAACACGAAGCTCTCCGGGCAATACTACTCGGACGACTACCTGGCCGATGTGACGACCATGCTCTACGAGCAGAAGGTCGAGGAGGGGCCGGTATTTCTCTGGATGGCGACGGTGGAGAACCACACGCCGTTTTACGCCGAAAAATACGACAGCTACGAGTTTCCCTTTGAGTCCGAGCTGAGCCAGGAGGCGGTGGGCGTCCTGAACGCGGTGAGCCAGGGCGTGGCCAACTGTTCCGAGGCCCTGGGCAAGCTGCTCGACTTCTTCTCCGAGCGGGAGGAACCGGTCATCGTAGTGTTCTTCGGGGACCACAGGCCGGGTATGCCGCTGGAGAGCGGCGGAACGGTCTACTCCGAGCTGGGCATGGCGCCTGAAAACGTGGCGGATTGGACGCTGGAAAACTACGCGGAGCTCTATGTCACGGACTACGTCATCTGGTCGAACGACCCCTCTCTGCTCCCCGCGGAGCCGGGCAGCCGGATGAACAGTTCCTCCACGCTCCTCGGCCTTGAGACGCTGCAGCTGGCCGGCATGGAGCTGGACGAATATTGGAGCATGTGCGCAGTTGTGGACACGATCTCGGACGCCTGGACCTGGAACTTCTTCGTTCCCCAGGGCGGCGAGCCGTGCTATTCGCCCTTCTCGGTGCTCCCGAACGACGAGCTGGACATAATAAGGGCGATGCGGGTCTTTATGAACAGTACATTCTACGGCGCCGAGGATCCGGATTTCTGGGACATCTTCGCCGTTACAGACAAGGATACAGGGTGATGCTATGAAAGACGGTTTTATCAAAGTTGCTGCCGCCGCGCCGGAACTGCGTGTGGCGGACCCGAAGTTTAACGCGGAGAAGATAGTGGAGTGCGTCGAAAAGGCGAGGGAAGAGGGCGTGAAGCTTCTCGCGTTCCCCGAGCTTGCGATAACCGGCGCTACCTGCGGGCACCTGTATTACCAGCGCTACCTGCTGGACGCGGCGCTCGAGGGCCTGAAGCGGATCGCTGAGGCCACCCGGGGCGACGACATGCTCGTCGTCGTGGGCCTGCCCCTGCGGGCGCGCGGGGCGGTCTACAGCGCTGCGGCTGTGGTCAGCGGCGGCGAGGTGCTGGGCTTCACGGCGCGGCGGAACGTGCGCGGCACGGTCTTTTCGAGCCTCGCGCCCGGCGAGAGCATCGAAGTGGACCTGGCGTTTGCCGACTACTGCTGCCTCGAGAGCGAGGCGCTCTTCTGCGCCGACGCCATGGGCGAGCTTGCCGTCGGCGTCCAGTTCGCGGCGGACAGGCGTCTGCCGGTGCCGCCCACGGCTGCGCTCTGCGCTGCGGGTGCGACGGTCGTCTGTGAGCTCTCTGACGAGCCTATGAGCGTGCAGTCCGCCTTTGAGACGAGGCGCGCGCTCGAAAACGAGACCAAACGCCTGCACTATGGTACGGTGTACGCCGCGCCAGGCTCCGGCGAGAGCACGACGGACAAGAGCTATTCCGGCCTCTGTCTCGTCGTTGACGACGGCGAGACCATAGCCGAGTGCGAGAAGGGCTCCGGAATGGCCGCAAGCGAGGTAGACATCTTCAACCTCAGCGGCGCGCGTACGCGCGAGGCCACCTTCGCCGCGCTGCCGGCTGCGCCCGTCGCCCGCTACGCCTGGGAGCTCAAGTCCGCCGAGACAAAGCTCAGCCGCCGGATAAAGCGCGAGCCCTTCGTGCCGGACGACGGCATAGCGGAGTTTGCGGCGCGCTGCCTGGACATCCAGGCCACCGGCCTCATAAAGCGCATGGAGTACACGAACTGCTGGCGGCCCGTCATCGGCGTCTCCGGCGGCGTGGACTCCACCCTCGTAATGCTGGCATGCGCCCACGCTATGGACAGGCTCGGCCTGCCGAGAAAGAATATCGTCGCCGTCACGATGCCCTGCTTCGGCACGACGGACAGGACCAAAAACAACGCCGTAACGATCGCAGAACGCCTCGGCGCGGAGCTGCGCGTGATACCCATAGGCGAGAGCGTCAAGAAGCATTTCGAGACGATAGGCCACGACCTTAACGACCACAGCGTCGTGTTCGAGAACGCCCAGGCGCGCGAGCGCACGATGGTGCTGCTCGACATCGCAAACAAGGTGAACGGCCTCGACGTCGGCACCAAGGACCTCTCCGAGCAGGCGGACGGCTGGTGCACCTATAACGGCGACCAGATCTCCAACTACGATATAAACGCCGGCCTCACCAAGACCATGGTCCGGGCGATCGTCAAGTACATCGCAGACACTACGGAGGACGCCGAGCTGGCTGCGGCGCTCAACGATATCTGGGACACCCCCGTGACGCCCGAGCTCCTGCCCATAGGCGACGAGGGCGAGCTCCTCCAGAAGAGCGAGGACTCCGTCGGCCCCTATATCCTCCAGGATTTCTTCCTCTGGCACATGGTCATGCGCGGCGGCAGCCCTGAGAAGGTCCTGCGCCTGGCCGAGATCGCCTTCGAGGGCGAGTTTGACAGGCCCACGCTCATCCACTGGCTGCGCAGCTACTGCCGCAGGTTCTTCGTGCAGCAGTTCAAGCGCAGCGCCTCCGCGGACGGCCCCGCCGTCATGGGCTTCACCCTCTCCCCGAGAGACGGCCACAAGATGCCCTCCGACGCCTCCAACGCCCTCTGGCTCGGCGCGGTGGACGAGCTGGAATAAAATTCATTTTCTCTGCCGGACCTGCCGTTTTTCGGACAGGTCCGGCATTTTTATGAGCAAAAAAGACAGAACTGGAAGATATGTATCTTGCTTTTTTGTGAACTTGCTGTATAATGAGCCTTGCGCTATATCCGGGCTGGAACCGGAACAGCAGCAGGAGGTAATTGAATATGTCAAACAGCACTGAAAAGACCAGACGCCTTGTGGGATTGTCCATATTCACGGCTCTGGTCATCGTTTTGCAGCTTGTCGCCACGTTTGTGAAGATAGGCACCTTCCCCGTGACGCTGACGCTGGTACCCATCGTGGTCGGCGCGGCGCTCTACGGCCCCAAGGCGGGCGCCTGGCTCGGCTTCGTGTTCGGCGTAGTGGTGCTCATCGCCTGCATCACCAACGCGGACGCCACCGGCGGCCTGCTCTGGAACCTGAACCCCTTCATGACCGCGCTGCTCTGCATTGTGAAGGGTGCAGCCGCCGGCTGGGTTGCGGCGCTGGTCTATAAGGCGCTGGAGAAGAAGGCCCCCACCGCGGGCGTCGTCTGCGCCGCCGTCGTCAGCCCCATCGTGAACACCGGCATCTTCTGCGCCGGCCTCTTCGCCTTCTTCAACGACACCTTCAACGAGTGGATGATGGGTTGGGTCAGCTCCACCGGAAACGAGGCCAACCCCCTGCTCTACATCATCCTCGTCCTCGTCGGCGTGAACTTCCTAATCGAGATGGGCATAAACCTCGTGCTCTCGCCCATCATCGAGCGGATCATCCGCCTGCGCAAGAAGGGAGCAGTCTGACATGATCCTTGCGGTGGACGCGGGAAATACAGCCGTTACGCTGGGCTGTGTGGAGGGCCGGGAGATACTCAGCCTCGCCCGGCTCGGCACCAGCCGCAGCCGCACTGAGGACGAATACGCCGTCCTCATGGAGCGGGTGCTGAAGCTGCGCGGGATAGAGCTCGGCAGCTTTGAGGGCGCGGCGATAGCGTCCGTCGTCCCGCCGCTCACGGAGGTCCTGCGTGCCGCCGTCCGGCTGGTCACGGGCCATGAGGCCCTGGTGGTCGGAGCGGGGGTAAAGACAGGGCTCAACATCGGCATAGACGACCCCTCCCAGATGGGTGCGGACCTCGTCGCGGGCGCGGTCGCGGCGCTGGACATGCGCGAGCCGCCCGTCATCGTCATCGACATGGGTACTGCAACTACGATAAGCGTCATCGGGCCGAACGCACGGCTCCTGGGCGGAGCGATAATGCCCGGGGCGGCGGTGTCCCTGGAGGCGCTCTCCGGGACGGCCTCGCTCCTGCCGCGCGTCTCGCTCGAGGCGCCGCGGCGCTGCATAGGCTCCGGCACCATCGAGTGCATGAAGTCCGGCGCGGTGTTCGGCGCAGCCAGCGCCATAGACGGCATGATAGACCGCATGGAGGCCGAGCTGGGCGGAAAGGCCGCCGTGGTCGCTACGGGCGGGCTTGCACAGCACATCATACCCTATTGCCGCCACGAGATAGAGATAGACGACTACATGCTCCTGCGCGGCCTGTCCCTCATCTGGCAGAGGAACCGGCGCGAGAGGCGCAGAGAGGCGAAATAGGATACCCCGGCATAAGATGCAAAAGGGGCGACAGGCAAACTAAGCCTGCCGCCTCTTTTTCTGCAACTGGGGGTTATCAAATGTTCGATTGGTTTCTGGACCTGCCGCACACGGTCCAGGCGCTGTTGGCTACGCTCTTCACCTGGGGGGTCACGGCTCTGGGCGCGGGGTTGGTCTTTTTCTTCCGGACGATGAACAAGAACGCGCTGGACGCCATGCTCGGCTTTGCGGCAGGGGTCATGACGGCGGCGTCCTTCTGGAGTCTGCTGTCTCCGGCGATGGAGCTGGCGGAGAGCCTGGAGATGAACGTGTGGCTGACTTCACTGCTGGGCTTTCTAGGCGGCGGTGCGCTGCTCTTTTTGGGCGACAGGCTGTGGGAGCGCATGGAGCTCAAGAGCGGCAGGGAGGGCGGCTCGAGCCGGAGAAGGGCGCTCATGCTAATGTCCAGCATCACGCTGCACAACATACCTGAGGGCCTTTCCGTGGGCGTGGCCTTCGGCTCACTGGCCTACGGACTCGACGGGGCGACGCCTGCAGCCGCCTGCCTCCTGGCCCTGGGAATCGGCATACAGAACCTGCCCGAAGGCACGGCGGTCAGCGTGCCGCTCAGGCGCGAGGGCATGAGCCGGGGCAAAGCCTTTTTATTCGGCCAGGCCAGCGGCATAGTGGAACCAATAGCCGGGGTGCTGGGCGCACTGCTGGTCCTGAAGGTCCGGCTGCTGCTTCCCTATATGCTGGCCTTTGCCGCCGGGGCGATGATCTATGTCGTGGTCGAAGAACTCATCCCGGAGAGCCAGACGAATAAGCGCAAGGACGTCATGGCCATCTTCACGCTCATCGGCTTTTCCGTCATGATGGTGCTGGACGTGGCGCTTGGTTAAAAACCAGTATCAATTTCACTCCGGCTGTGGTATCATTGAGCGTATACCAAAGCCGGAGGTGCTTTTTTATGGAAGCCAAACAGTCGCCCGTGCTGGGCAGAAAACTGTTCCTCTACGCTACCGCCTTCTTTTCCGGTATGTCGGTCATGGCGATAGAGCTGGGGGCGAGCCGCCTGCTCGCGCCCTATTTCTCGTCCTCACAGATCGTTTGGACGGTGATAATCGGCACGATCATGATAGCCATGGCCATAGGCAACGTCTGGGGCGGACGCGCCGCGGACAAGAATCCGGACCCAGTGCGCCTCTACAGGCGGCTCTTGCTGACCGCCGTCTGGACGGCGGCCATACCCTTTGCGGGCAGGTACGTCATCGCCGGAGTATCCGGACTGCTGGCGCTTTTCGTGAAGCATAACTTCCTGGTCTGGGCCTCGCTGGCCAGCTGCTTTGCGCTCTTCGTGTTCCCGCTCATGCTGCTCGGCACGGTGACGCCCTCGCTCATGAAATACGCAACCGAGAGCCTGGACGACAACGGCCGAACCGTGGGCGAGCTGGAGGCGCTCGGCACCATCGGCAGTATTATCGGAACCTTCCTGCCCACCTTCGTCACCATCCCCGCTGTGGGGACGGCCAGGACCTTCCTCATCTTCGCGGCCATCCTCGCGGTCATCAGCCTGGGCTTTTTCATAACGCGGCACAAGTGGGTGGCGCGCAGCGCGGTCATAGCCCTGGTCATAACGGCGCTTATGTTCCTGCCATTCAACTACAGCTTTGCCTTCTGGGAGAAGGACCTGACGGTTGAGGACGAGTCCATCTACAACTACCTGCAGGTCAAGGAGACGGAGGAGAGCGTCATACTCTCGACTAATGTGGCCTTCGGCGTCCAGAGCATCATGATGAAGGGCGGCGGGCTCACGGGCATGTACTACGATTACGCACTCGCCGCGCCGCTCATGGCGGAAAACTGCGAGGACGTCCTCATCCTCGGCCTCGGCACGGGTACCTTTGCCAGCCAGTGCCTCCGCTACTTCCCCGGCTGCTCGGTCACGGGCGTGGAGATAGACGAGAAGATCGTTGCCCTCTCTCGCGAATACTTCGGCCTTCCCGAGGAGGTCGAGGCGGTCGTCGGGGACGGGCGGGCCTATCTGACGGAGTCCGGCATGTACGACGTCATCATGGTGGACGCCTACCAGGACATCACGATACCCTTCCAGATGTCCAGCGTGGAGTTTTTCACCGAGGTGCGTGAGCACCTGAAGCCCGGCGGTGTAATGGTGGTGAACATGAGCATGCGCTCAGAGTCGGAGGGCTCGATCAACGAGTACCTGCTTGACACGATAGCCTCGGTGTTCCCGTACTGCGCTACAGTGCGGGTCTCGGGCGGGACCAACCTCGAGCTCTTCGCCACGGCGGACGAGGACGGCTTCGCCCGGCTGGAGGAGAGGACAGCGGCGCTGGCTGAGGACGACCCGCTCGCCGGCATCATGCCGAGGGTGCAGGAGCAGCTCCAGCCCGTGGAGGGCGGAGAGCACATCCTCACAGACGACCGCGCGCCTGTGGAACTCTTGGGCATGCGTGTCCTGGACGAGATGATCTCCTCTGAGCTGGAGTCGCTGCGGGTCCAGATACGCGAAAACGGCATCATGAGTCTCCTGGGCTGAAAATAATGTGGATAAAAAATAGACCGGCGGGCCATTCGGCCTGCCGGTCCTTTTTGCTGTGTATTTAGTTCTGGAGCTGGCGCTTGCGGGCGAAGTTGACCATGCCCTCGGGCAGTTCGTTGAGGCGCAGGAGCATCTTGCCGGCGCCGTAGGCCGCGCAGGAGATGGGGTCGTCCACGACGACAGTGCGCAGCTTGGTGTCGTGCTCAACGAGCATGTCGATGCCGTAGATGAGGCTGCCGCCGCCGGACATGACTATGCCGTTCTGGGAGATGTCGGCCACGAGCTCCGGCGGGGTGCGCTCGAGGACGTAGTGGATGCTCTCGAGTATCTCCCTGGCAGGTTCCATGAGGACCTCGGCCAGCTCCGTGGAGCTGAGCTTGACCATCTTGGGCAGACCGGTGACGAGGTCGCGGCCCTTGACTTCCTCGATGCCGACCTCAGGCTTCGGCACGACGCAGCCTATGTTTATCTTTACCTCCTCGGCGGTCTTTGCGCCGATGAGGACGTTGTAGCGCCTGCGGACGTAGCGGATGATGGCGTCGTCGAAGCTGCCGCCGGCGACCTTTATGGACTCGCACTCGGCCACGCCGCCGAGGGAGACGACGGCCGTCTCCGTCGTGCCGCCGCCGATGTCTATGATGAGGTGACCGTCCGGCTTGGAGACGTCTATGCCCGCGCCATAGGCCGTGGCGACGGCGCTCTCGACGAGGTAGACCTTCCTGGCGCCGGCCTCGACCACGGCGTCTATGACGGCGCGCTCCTCGACGCCGGTGATGCTGCCGGGGACGCAGACCAGGACCCTGGGCTTGAACAGGCTGAAGCTCGTCACCCTGCCGATGAGCTCCTTTAGCATGGCCACTGTCATGTCGTAGTCCGAGATGACGCCGTCCATGATGGGCTGTATCGGCACGATGCTGGCGGGGGTCCTGCCAAGCATCTTCTGCGCGTCATGCCCGACCTTGAGGAGCTTGCCGGAGAACTTGTCCACCGCGACGATGGTCGGTTCCCTTATCTGCACGCCCTTGCCCCTAGAATAGAGCAGCACGCCCGTTGTACCCATATCCAGCGCTATATCCCGTTCAAATATCAGCATAGCTTACGCACCTTTCCAGTCTTACCGTAATCATAGACCGCTTGCGGCCATATTATTCCACTCTTGCCACCGAGGCGCAGACCACGCTCTCCGCTCCGGCGAGGCCCAACGTCCTGGCACACTCCGATACCGTGGCGCCGGTGGTGATGATATCGTCGATGAGCAGTATCCTGCGGCCCTCTACCAGCTCCGGGTCTATGACCTCGTAGGCCCCGGAGATATTCGCGCGCCGCTTTTCGATGCCGCCCGTGCCGGACTGCGGAGCGACGTCCTTCTTCTTCCTGAGCGTTTCGACCGCCACGTCGCCCAGCTCCAGCGCGGCCGCCATTGCGATGAGCATGGCCTGGTCGTAGCCGCGCTCGCGCAGCCTCTGGCTGGAGAGCGGGACCCAGGAGATGAGCTCGTACTCGCCCTTTAGCCGTTCGGAGATGCACTCGGCCACCAGCCGGCCGAAAACGCCGGCGTAGGCCGTCACGCCCTGGAACTTGTACCTGTGCAGGGCCTCGCGCACCGCGCCCTCATACTTGAGCGGAGCCACACAGGCCTCGACGAAGTCCGTCCCGGCCCGGTCTCCCGGCTGAGTATAGGGCAGGTCCTTCTCGCACTGGGCGCACATGCCGCTCTCGCCGCGCTTGAGCAGCTTGCGGCAGAACGCGCAGCGCGGCGGAAAGATGATGTCCAATATCCCGCTTCTAGACTTCGCCACGGCGATCACGCCTCCTTCTCTATGTGTCAGAGCAGAGCCTGAGTCTCAGGCCGCTGTACCGCCTTGACTGAACGTGGTTGTCTATCATCCTGTGAGCCGTTTCCCCGTCGCCCACCGCTATGAGCAGTTCCCGGGCTCTGGTCACCGCCGTATAGAGCACGCCCCTGGTGAGGAGCCTCGGCGCAGCCTGCGCCAGCGCAAGCACTACGGCCCGGTACTCGCTGCCCTGGGACTTGTGGACCGTCATGGCCCAGGCGTGTTCGAGCTGCATGAGCTGCTCGAAGCCCAGAGCCGCGATGCGCCCGTCGAAATCCACGGTCAGGGTCTCATTCTCCTCGTCTATGCCCAGGATATAGCCGATGTCTCCGTTATATATCCCGAAGCCTGATTCGGCTTTCTGGCCGGGCAGAGCGTTTCTGTACCAGATTATATCATAGTTGTTCCGGATTTGCATCACTCTGTCGCCCTCTCGGAAGGCGACTTCACCGAAAATTTTCTCGTTCTTCCCCTTCGCAGGCGGGTTGAGGGCCGCCTGCAGCCTCCGGTTGAGCGAGACGGAGCCGAGCTCGCCCTTTCTCGTGGGGGTCAGGACCTGTATCTCCTCCGGGGCCATACCCATGCGCTTCGGCAGACGCTGGGCGCAGAGCTCAACTATCGTGTCCGCAGCCCTGGCCTCGTCCCTGCGGCCCAGGAGGAAGAGGTCGCCGGAGTTCTCGCGGAAGTCCGGGTGCTCGCCCCGGTTTATCTCGTGCGCGCAGCGGACTATGCGGCTGCCCTCCGCCTGGCGGAAGATCTCGTCCAGCCTCACGGCCGGTATAGCCCCGGAGCGCAGTATGTCCGAAAACACCCGCCCAGGCCCCACGCTCGGCAGCTGGTCCGCGTCCCCGACGAGTATCAGTCGGCAGTCCTCCGGCAGCGCGGCCAGGAGCGCACGCATAAGAGTTATGTCAACCATGGAGCACTCGTCGAGCACCACGGCGCCGCAGTCCAACGGGTCGTCCTCGTCTCTGGCGAACACTGTTTCCTCGCCCTCTCCGGAGAAGGCGGCGCCCAGCAGGCGGTGGAGGGTGGAGGCCTCGCGGCCGGTGAGCTCGGACATGCGTTTGGCTGCGCGGCCGGTGGGAGCGGTGAGCAGGGTCTCTATGCCCATGGCGTCGTACATGCTGAGTATGCCGCGCAGGGAGGTGGTCTTGCCAGTGCCGGGACCGCCGGTCAGGGCCATGACACGGCATCTGGCGGCGAGGCTCAGGGCGGTCCTTTGCAGGGGGGCGTAGACGATGCCGCTTTCGGCCTCCACGCGCTCCACAAGCCGCCTTATCCGCTCGCTCTCCGCTTCGGGTTCGGAGGCCATGGCGCGCAGCCGCTCCGCGACGAAGGTCTCGGCCTCATAGAGCTCTGCGAGGTAGCAGGCGTCCCGCCCGGCGAGCGGGCTCCTGGTGATGACGCCGCGCTCTGCCAGCTCGGCGATCGCGGCGGAGACCAGCTCCGGCTCCGCGCCGATGAACTGCGAGGTGGCCGGCACGAGCTTGTCCGCGGGGATGAAGCAGTGGCCGTTCCCTGCGTTGTGCCGAAGCTCGAAGATCACGGCAGCGCGGACCCTGTTCGGGTCGTCCACGCCGCAGCCGAGATCTATAGCCAGGCGGTCCGCCTCGGCGAAGCTGCCGCCTATATGCGGGGCGGCGAGTATGTACGGGTCCCCGCCCAGGACCTCCATGGCGTTCTCGCCGTAGAACTTGTAGAGCCGGACGGCCAGGAGCGGACGCAGGCCGTGTCCGCAGAGGAATTCCATGAGCCGTCTCAGCCCGGCCTGGCGGCGGAAGTCTGCGGATATCCTCCTGGCCTTGTCCAGGCTGATGCCGCGGATCTCCGCGAGCTTTTCGGGCTGGCTCTCTAGGACGTCCAGGGTCTTTTCACCGAACCTGTCCACGATGAGCGTGGCCGTGGCGGGGCCTATTCCCTTGACGGCGCGGCCGGCCAGGTAGGCGTAGATGGCCTCTGCCGTCCTGGGCAGGCTGCGCTCGGCATACTCGGCCTTGAACTGCCTGCCGTGGTTCGGGTGGGTCATCCACTCCCCGAAGGCGTGCAGCTCCTCGCCCGCGCAGACGGAGGGCAGGGTGCCGACCACGGTGGTCACCCCGCCATCCTGCGTATCCAGACGGATGACGGCGTAGCCGTTCTCCTCGTTAGCGTAGATAACGCTTATGACCCGGCCTGAGAGCTCGTTTTGTTCTTCGCGTTCGTCCATTCTTCCCCATCCCATCCGAGGCGGACGCAGTCCCAGCGCCTTGAGGCGAGCCGGGCCGTCTGCCTGGTCTCCTCGTCCATACCGCAGTCCTCGACCACAATAGGGCATTTGAGCGTGCCGTTTTCCCGCAGCCAGACCAGGGCGCAGAGCGTCTCCTCCAGCGCGGGCTCCGGGCCGCTTATGCGCAGCCGGAGCTCCAGCCGCGTGTTTCTGCCGCAGCGCACGGGCAGCAGCAGCGAACCCCTGAGCGACCAGAGGAACACCACCACGAGTCCCGCGGCGACGGCGCAGAGCAAGATTTTCCAGAACAACTCGCCACCCCCTCCGTATATCCTATGGGGCGGTGGGCCTGTTTGTTAAGCAAAAACCGAAGTGAAGCCGTAGGTCAGGCCCGTGACCAGCACGCCCGCCAGCATGACGCCCAGCAGGATGGAGGGCAGAGCGTTGCGCAGGCGCATGTTCATGACGGCGGCGATGAGCGCGCCCGTCCAGGCGCCGGTCCCGGGCAGGGGAATGGCGACGAACAGCGTCAGCGCGAAGAACTGGAACCTGTGTATCCTGTCCCATTTTCCCTCGGCCTTGGCCTGCAGGCGCTCGGCGAGGCGGCCGAGCTTTTCGCTCTTCTTGGTCATCCACCTGAATATGGGCCGGATGAACAGAATGATGAACGGCACGGGCATCATGTTGCCGATTATGCTGATGCCCATGGCCTCCACGTGCGAGAGACCCAGGCCCACGCCTATGGGTATCGCGCCGCGCAGCTCTATGACCGGTATCATGGAGATGATGAACGTAGCGAGGTATTTGCCGACGTCCGCGCCGGTTATGGCTTCTACGATAAAATCTGTCATGTTCAAAGCACCTTTTTCAAGTATTCGCCCGTGGCGCTGGCGGCGCAGTCCGCGCAGCCCTCGGGCGTCCCGGCAAAGACGACGGTGCCGCCGGCGTCGCCGCCCTCGGGGCCGAGGTCGATGATGTGGTCCGCGACCTTGATAACGTCCAGGTTGTGCTCGATGACGACTACGCTGTTGCCGGCGTCGGTGAGCCTGTCCAGGATGGTGATGAGCTTCTGCACGTCCGCGGTGTGGAGGCCGGTGGTGGGCTCGTCGAGCACATACACCGTTGCGCCCGTCGAGCGCTTGGAGAGCTCCGTGGCCAGCTTCACCCTCTGCGCCTCGCCGCCGGAGAGCGTCGTGGAGGACTGCCCGAGCTTCACATAGCCGAGGCCGACGTCGAAGAGGGACTGGATCTTGTCCCGTATCCTGGGCAGGTTCTTGAAGAACTCAAGAGCCTCCTCCACCGTCATGTCCAGCACGTCCGAGATGTTCTTGCCCTTGTAGCGGACCTCAAGGGTCTCGCGGTTATACCGCTTGCCCTTGCAGACGTCGCAGGGGACGTATACGTCCGGGAGGAAGTGCATCTCGATCTTGATGAGGCCGTCGCCGGAGCAGGCCTCGCAGCGCCCGCCCTTCGTGTTGAAGGAGAAGCGCCCCGGGCCGTAGCCCCTGAGCTTCGCGTCCTCGGTGTTGGAAAAGAGCTCGCGTATGTCGTTGAACACGCCCGTATAGGTGGCGGGATTGGAGCGGGGCGTCCGGCCGATGGGGGACTGGTCTATGCAGATGACCTTGTCCACGTTCTCTAGCCCGTCTATGCCCAGGCAGCGGCCGGGGCGGACATGGGCGCGGTTCTTCACCGAGGCGAGGGTCTTGTAGAGGACCTCGTTCACGAGGCTGGACTTGCCGCTGCCGGAGACGCCGGTCACCGCCGTCAGCACGCCGAGCGGTATTTCGACGTCTATATTCTTCAAATTGTTCTCGCTCGCGCCGCGTATGACGAGGCATTTTCCGTTTCCGGCGCGCCGCTTCGTGGGTACGGGTATCTTCCGCAGGCCGGAGAGGTACTGGCCGGTGATGCTGCGGGGCTCTGCACAGATGTCCTCCACCGTGCCTTGGGCCACGACCTCGCCGCCGTGCACTCCCGCGCCGGGGCCGATATCCACTATCCAGTCTGCCGCGCGCATGGTGTCCTCATCGTGCTCGACGACTATGAGCGTGTTGCCGAGGTCGCGCAGTTCCTTGAGCGTGTTTATGAGCTTGGAGTTGTCCCGCTGGTGGAGGCCGATGCTGGGCTCGTCCAGGATATACAGCACGCCCATGAGCGAGGAGCCTATCTGCGTTGCAAGCCTTATCCTCTGGCTCTCGCCGCCGGAGAGCGTGGCCGCCGCGCGGGAGAGGGTGAGATATTGCAGGCCCACGCTGGCAAGGAAGCTCAGGCGCGAGCGTATCTCCTTGAGGATGCGGTCCGCGATCATCCTGTCCCTGGCGCCGAGCGACGCGGGCAGGGCTTCCATGAACTCCAGCTCCTTCGTCACCGGCATGGCGCAGAAGTCGATTATGGACATCCCGCCAACAGTGACCGCGAGGGCTTCCTTCTTGAGCCTTTTGCCGGCGCAGTCCGGGCAGGGGTATTCGCCCAGGTATTCCTCATACTCCTCGCGCATGGCCTGGCTCTGCGTCTCGCGGTAGCGGCGCTCGAGGCTGTTCACAAGGCCCTCAAAGGGCTGCCTGAGCGTCCCCGTACCGCGGGCCGTCTCGTATTGCAGCTCCAGCGGCTCTCCGCCGGTTCCGTACATGATGACGTCCATGACCTCCTTGGGCAGGTCTTTGATGGGCGTCGTGAGTTTGAAGTGATATTTCTTCGCCAGGGCGTCGTAGTACATCTTTGCGATGCTGTCGCCCTTGACGTTGGCCCAGCCGGGGGCTTGGAGCCCGCCCTGGAGGATGGAGAGCTCCGGATTCTTTATGAGCAGGCTGGGGTCCGCGCGCAGCTGACTGCCCAGACCGGCGCAGGTGGGGCATGCGCCGTAGGGGCTGTTGAAGGAGAACATCCTCGGCGTGAGCTCTTCTATCGAGATGCCGCAGTCCTCGCAGGCGTAGTTCTGGGAGAAAAGCTGCTCCCTGCCCTCCGCCGGGCAGTCTATGAGCACCAGCCCGCCCGTGAGCGAGCAGGCCGTCTCCACGGAGTCCGTCAGCCGCCGGGCGGAGTCCGGACGGACGACCAGACGGTCCACCACCACTTCGATATTGTGCTTTTTGTTCTTGTCGAGCTTTATCTCCTCGGAGAGGTCGTAGACGTTCCCGTCAGCCCTGACGCGGACGTAGCCGGACTTGCGCGCATCCTCAAAGACCTTGACGTGCTCGCCCTTACGCGAGCGCACAACGGGGGCCAGCACCTGGATGCGGCTGCCCTCCGGCCAGGCGAGGACCTGGTCCACGATCTGGTCGATGGTCTGCTGCCTTATCTCCCTGCCGCACTTGGGACAGTGCGGGACGCCAATCCGCGCCCAGAGCAGGCGGAGGTAGTCGTAGATCTCCGTGACGGTGCCGACGGTGGAGCGCGGGTTGCGGCTCGTCGTCTTTTGGTCTATGGATATGGCGGGGGACAGGCCCTCGATATAGTCCACGTCCGGTTTGTCCATCTGGCCGAGGAACATGCGCGCGTAGCTCGACAGGCTCTCGACATAGCGCCTCTGACCCTCCGCATAGATAGTCTCGAAGGCGAGGCTGGACTTGCCGCTGCCGGAAAGACCCGTGAACACGACGAGCTTCTCCCTCGGGATCTCGAGGTCTATATTCTTGAGGTTATTTTCCCTTGCGCCTTTGATAAAAATGCTGTCTCTCATATGCCGCCTCTTATAAGTAGCTTAAACTATAACATTATACCCCAGATCTCCGGCCATTTCAACAGCGAAACCCGACCGGGATTTACCGGGCGGGCCTGTGACCGCGCAAGAAACCGAGCCGGTCGGAACTGATTTTTGTTCAAAATCACCTTTGCATCCGGGTTTCGATGCGGATATAATTAAAGTACGACAGCGAGTGGCATAACTGCGTAAATCCGGTTGGCCGCCCGCTGTCTTATTTATTTTGATCGTGAGGGATATTTTTGAAAGAAAGATCCAACGCATTTCTCGAAACGGAGCCGCTGGGACGGCTCATGAGGCGCTACTGCCTGCCCTGTGTCATCTCCCTGCTGGTGGCCTCTCTATATAACATCGTGGACCAGATCTTCATCGCCAACGCGGACTACCTCGGCTCCTACGGCAATGCGGCGAACACCGTCGTCTTTCCGCTGACGGTCGTCGCCCTGGCCCTGGCCGTAATGATAGGGGACGGCTGCTGCGCCTTCGTCAGCATCTGCCTGGGCTCCGGGGCGCGGGAGGACGCGCACCGGAGCGTCGGCTGCTCCGTCGTACTCAGCCTGCTCGTGAGTTTGACGGTCACTGCAATATACCTGGCCTTCGATGACGGGATACTCGCCATGTTCGGAGGCAGGGTCAATGAGGAGACTTTCCGCTTCTCGAAGGAGTATTATTTCTGGATAACGCTCGGCATACCGTTCTATATGTTCGGCCAGACCATGAACCCCGTCATACGCTCCGACGGCAGCCCCCGCTTTGCCATGGCTGCAATGGTATCGGGAGCCGTGGTTAACATAATATTGGACCCGGTGTTCATTTTCGCCTTCAAATGGGGCATGATGGGAGCGGCCGTGGCAACTGTGCTTGGGCAGATGTTGACAGCGGGACTCTCAGTCTGGTATCTCTGCCGAATGAAGGCGGTGCACCTGGAGAGGGGCAGTTTCCGGCTGGATCTACGGCTTATGCGGCGTTTTCTGCCCCTGGGCATATGCAGCTTCCTCTCGCAGATCTCCATCGTCGCTGCAATGGCCGCGGTGAACAACATGCTCCGCAAGTACGGTGCGCTCGATCCGGTGTTCTCACTCGAGCAGTATGCGCAGATACCCATGGCGGTGCAGGGCATAGTGATGAAGGTCTTTCAGATAGTCATTTCTGCGGCCGTGGGGCTGGCTGCTAGCTGCATACCCATCGTGGGCTATAACATAGGCGCAGGTCGAAACGACCGCGCGCTGGCGCTGTTCAGACTGCTGCTCCTTACGGAGGCGGGCGTCGGGGCTGCGGCGCTGCTCGTGGTCGAGCTGTTCCCGGGTCAGCTCATAGCGGTGTTCGGCGCGGCGAACGAGAGCGAATATTACACGCTCTTTGCCCTGCGCGCCTTCCGCATCTATCTTTCCACCACGATACTGGCCTGCGTGAACAAGGCGACCTTTATCTATCTCCAATCCCTGGGCAAGGCCGCGGCCTCTACGCTGCTGTCCATGGTGCGCGAGGTAATTTTCGGCGTGGGTTTTGCGCTGCTGCTGCCGGCCTATTTCGGACTGGACGGGATACTGCTCTCCATGCCGGTCTCGGACGTCCTGACCTTTGTCCTCTCCGCTACGGTCATAGTCAGGACGCGCTGGGCGCTGAAGGCTCCGGAAAAAAGCGGTGCCCGCCGCGCCAAGGCGCAGCGGGCGGTTTGAGAGCTCACTCGGATCTGGGAGGGGAATATTCTAGAATATCGCCGGGCTGGCAGTCCAGGGCCTCGCAGATGGCCTCAAGCGTCGAAAAGCGTATGGCGCTGACCTTGCCAGTCTTGATTTTCGAGAGGTTCACGTTCGCGATGCCCACGCGCTCGGCAAGCTCGTTGAGGGACATTTTCCGGTCCGCCATGACGCGGTCAAGTCTGAGTATTATCGGCACTTATATCACCTTCAAAGGGTCTCGTCTGAGAGCTGCTGCAGCTCCACACCGTATTCGAACACGTCCGCCAAAAACCGGAGCAGCAGGGCGATGACGATCTGCTGTGCCGCGCTCATCACGGCTGACAAAACCACATTGCCAATGCCCATGCCCGAGGCCACGGCGTTCATGGTGCTGAACAGCAGGGCAGCCGCAGCGGCCACTATGTATACCAGGGCCATCCTGCGCAGCAGGTGCACGTTTTCAGCATTGAACGGGTATTTGTCCTGCGACATTTTCAGTGTCATCCTGATACAGCATGTAAAAACAATGATGATGCATACCACATATGCAATTGAACCGATATCCAGGAGCACCCTTGAACCCACAGTGTGCTCCACAGCCTCAACGATAAACGCCACCTCGCCGAATGGCCTGGATATGTACCCAAGCAGCTCTGCTGCCGTCAGAACGCACCCGATAACGAGCACAACGTTGAACACTGTCAGCAAGATTCTAAGCGCTTTGCCAGTTCTGAACAGCTTTCCAGCCTGTGCTTCCATCTGCGCCGCCTCCTTTCCTTGAGGCCAGCATAGCATATAGATTAACGAATGTCAACTATAATTTAATGACAAACATTAAATATTTTATGTTGCACGTGTTAATTCTGCTCCGGGGTAGTAGTGGGTGAGTATCTCCTCATAGTCTGCGCCGTCCTCGGCCATGACGTTGGCGCCGTACTGGCTCATGCCGACGCCGTGGCCGTAGCCGGTTACGGTGAAGAGAAAGCCGTCTGGGGTGTAGTCCAAGGCGAAGGCGGTGGAGCGCAGCTCGAAGAGAGTGCGCAGTTCGGTGCCGGGGACTTGCGCGCCCCCTATGTCCACCGACTCGACGCGGCCGGATGCGTCATGCACGGCGGCACCGAGCCAGTAGGCCGGGTCACCCTCGAGCTGGGCCTCGGGGTGGAGGGTCTGGACGGTGCTTTTGAAGTCCTCGGGGCTGACGCTGAGGGAGCTGACGTAGTTCGGCACGTCCTCGGCAGTCTCGGGGCTGTCCACGCTGACGAGGTAGGGCTGGGCCTGCCAGATGGCGGCGGAGTCCTCCGTGCGTCCGGCCGAGGAGGAGTGGAAAACTGCCTGGATGACCTCGCCGCCGTAGCTCATGTACTCTCCGTCCGTCGAGCGCACTGCCTCCAGGATCTTGGCCCAGTTGGACTCGTAGCTTTCGCCCCAGTTCTGGCGCAGGGTCTCGTCCGAGGCGTGAGCCTTGCAGCAGCCGGGGTCGTCGCAGACGTCTGCCTCAGGGTGGGCGGACTTTTCCCGGCCCATGCTGTACATTATGTAGGTGCGCGCGGCCACGGCCTGGGCCTTGAGCGCCTCCGGCTCGAAGGAGGCGGGCATCTCGCCCGCAACGACTCCGGGCAGCCAGTCCGACATGGTGACGGTCTCTATTGAGCCGTCAGTCAGGACGCTGAAGCTGAGCTCGGAGTCCATACCCGCGACGTCGCCCGAAGCGGGCGGGTCCTCCTCCGGTGCACTGTGGGCAGATATTACGAGCGGCAGGGCCAGGGCCAGTATGAGACAGAGCAGCGCAGCCGCGGTTATGGTTCTCATTTTGTGCCTCCTTTGCTGTTGACTTGAGGCTGGACTGGGTTTACAATGATATGACAAGCCCCTGGTAATTCTTATTTGGATGGTTCTCGCCATATGCGTAAACTCGCCTTGACTATAACAAGCACGACCTGCGTCTTTTCCGCCTTCGGCGTGTTCAGCCGCTGGCTGCAGAATATGACCGCTTTTGAAGAAAACGGTCTTTATAAGAGCGGGAGTTTGTGGGGAGTGGCGCTGATGCTGCTATGCATTGCAGCGGCCGCCGTACTCTACGGTTTCGCGCTTTATTTCCGGAAAAACCTGAACCTTGCTTCACCGCCGGACATGGCCGCCGCCCTCAAGGGGGCTACCGTCCTGCACAAGCCGGTGCTCATCCTCGTCGCGCTCATAATGACGGCTGGAGGAGTGCTGCTGCTCTTCACCGCTGGCGACGCAGAGACGCCTCTGGGAGCGGATTTCTCCACGCTGCTGCGCGTGCTGGCGCTGCTGGGCATCCTCTCCGTGGGCGGCTTCGTCGGGATGACGATGGGTCGCGGGGGAGAGACGCCTGAGGGCTCGCCAAGGGAGGCGGGCTTCTGCATAGCCTCGGCCCTGCCCATCGTGTTTTGCTGCTTCTGGCTCATCGTGAGCTACAGACAGGACGCCGTCACCTCCGTTGTGTGGAGCTACGCGCCGGAGATCCTGGCAATAGCCAGCTCGCTTTTGGCCTTCTACTTCGTCGCAGGCTACGCCTACGGCCGGCCCAGGCCGTTTTCTGCTCTGTTTTTCTGCCAGTTTGGGGCCTATATGTGCTTTGTCACACTGCCGGATGAGAGGCTGATGGCTATGCAGCTCATGTTCGTGGGTCTCGCTGGGATGCAGCTTTTTATCTCCTGGCTCATAGTCTCGAACCTCAGGCGCAAGGAGGACATACTCTCTCGCTTCCCCAACGCGCCCGCCACGGATGATATAGACGACGAGGTCCCGCCACCCAGCCCGGAGGACGAGTTCGAGCCGATGGGCGAAGAAGGCGAGGGCGGAGAGGACGAATATATCGAGCTTCCGGACGAATATCTCGACCCCGGCACGGCAAAAACCGGGGATGAAGAGAAATAATCGTTGACAGCAAACTGCAAACTGAGATATAATTAACCTCTGCCAGTGTCCTGGCAGAGGTTTTCTATTGTCAACTGCGGCGGCTGCGCAAGACCCTGGCCGCTGTTGAGTATAACGTCAAGAAAGGATGTATCGACTATGGTTCGCACTTACCAGCCGAAGAAGCGCCAGCGCAAGAAGGAGCACGGCTTCCGCAAGAGAATGGCCACCCGCAACGGCCGCAAGGTACTCTCCCGCCGCCGCGCGAAGGGCAGGGCCCGCCTCTCCTACTGAGTCCCGCAAGACCCAGCGCGGGTACCAGTGGCGGAGGGGAAGCAGTTGGAGTTTACCGACTCGCTCAAACTGAACTATGAGTTCCGGCGCGCCTACCGCAAGGGGAGGAGTGCGGCGGAGCCATGCCTTGTAGTCTATGCAAGGCGGAATGGGAAGGCGGGAAACAGGCTCGGCTTCACCGTCTCGAACAAGCTCGGCTGCGCGGTCGTACGCAACCGCGTGCGGCGCAAGCTGCGCGAGATATACCGGCTGAATGAAGGCCGGCTTTGCCGCGGGCACGACCTGGTAGTCGTAGCCCGCTCGCGGAGCGTCGGGGCGGATTACTGGAGGCTCGAGCGCGAATTCCTGAAGGCCTGCGCCGGGCTCGGCCTGCTGACTGAGGAGAATGAGGCGTGAAGAAGCTGCTCATAGCTATGATACGGTTCTATAGGCGGAGGATATCTCCGCTGACGCCGCCCTGCTGCCGCTTTATCCCAACCTGTTCGCAGTACGCGCTCGAGGCGATCGAGAAATACGGTGCGCTCAAAGGCGGCTGGCTTGCTCTGAAAAGGCTTTCCCGCTGTCACCCCTTCCACTTCGGAGAGCACGAGTTTTATGACCCCGTGCCGTGAAGCTCCCGCGCGAGCAAACGCCCGGTTTTCCGGGACTATACCCACTGAGGAGCGAAAAAGATGTTAGATACGATAGCAAAACCCTTTGGCTGGCTCATGATGAAGCTCTACGAGCTGACCGGCAACTTTGGCCTGGCGACGATATTGTTTTCGCTGTGCGTGACGCTGGTTCTGCTGCCGTTTATGGCAAAGAGCAAGAAGAGCATGATGCGCATGACCAGACTGACCCCCCGTATCCAAGAGCTGCAGAGAAAGCACGAGGGCAACCAGCAGAAGCTCAACGAGGAGATGGCCCGCCTCTACCGTGAGGAGAAGGCAAACCCCATGTCCGGCTGCCTCTGGAGCCTGCTGCCCTTCCCGATACTGCTCGCCCTGTACCGCGCGGTGGTGAAGCCTCTGACGATCATGATGGGCATAGACGCGGCGACCATCGCCGCCGGCGGCGCTATCGGGGACAAGCTGTCCCAGCTGGGCTACGCCATGTCCAACTATACGACTTCCACGAATACCTTCTATGAAGAGATATTCCAGGCAAAGTTTATAAGCGACCACTTCGACCAGTTTGCCGGACTGTCGGACAAGCTGGTGCAGATGGACTACAACTTCCTCGGGCTGGACCTCTCGAGCACGCCGAACTGGAAGTTCTGGACCTTTGACTTCTCTGCCGGCGCCTGGGCAGTGATCGGCCTGTTCCTCATCCCGATCATCTCCACCGGCCTGAGCTACCTCTCCATCTATATCAGCCAGAAGATGAACCCGACCACGACGACGATGAACGCCCAGCAGCAGAGCACCAACAAGACGATGCTGCTCATAATGCCTCTCATGAGCCTCTGGATAGGTTTCATCATGCCGGCGGCAATGGGCCTTTACTGGATCATGAACAGCGTTCTCGGCGTCATTCGAGACGTGGTGCTGACGAAGATCTACAAAAAGCAGATGGACCTGGAGGACGCGGAGCGCCTGGAGCGCGAGCGCGCGAGGGAGGAAGAACTCGAGCGCAAGCGCCAGGAGACAGAACGTCTGCGCGCGATGAACGCGACGAACGTCAACCGCAACACGAGCAAGAAAAAACAGCAGGCGCAGCAGAAGCAGCAGGACACGGAGCGCAAGGCTGCGGCGGAGCGCGAGGAGCGCGCCGCGCGGCGCGAGCGCCTTGGCGTGACGGAGCCGGAGAAGCCGGCCTCACAGGTCGGCAACCGCAGGTATGCGCGCGGCCGCGCCTATGTGGCGGACAGATTCGAAAACCCCGAGGCCGCCGAGGAGGCCACGCTGGCCGCAGCTGCGGAGTCCGAATTCGGCGAGTCCATAGACTTTGATGTCGAGGACGACGTGCTCGAGAGCACCGCAGAGAACCTGCCCGAGAACGACGAGGATCAGGAGAATAAAGAATGAAAAAATATCTTGAAAAGTCCGGCAAGACCGAGGACGAGGCCCTGGCCGCCGCCCTGCGCGAGCTGGGACTGGACCGGGACGACGTCTCCGTGGAGATAGTCGAGCGTGCAAAGAGCGGGTTTCTGGGCATAGGCTCCTCGCCCGCGGTGGTGCGCGTGGAGTATGAGGTCCCGGACGAAGAACCCGCCGAGACCCCGGCCCCTGAAAAGCCGAAGAAGGCGGAAGCTCCCGCCAAGGCCCCGGCCGGGCCGAAGTACACCGAGGGAGTCAAGGCGGACACCGAGAGTTTCCTGCGCGGTCTCCTGGACCGCATGGGCGTCAAGGCGGAGATAGAGATCACCGAGCGCGAGAACGGCGGGCTCCTGGTGAACCTCTCCGGCCCCGGCATGGGCGCCGTCATCGGCCGCAGGGGCGAAACGCTGGACGCCATCCAGCACCTAACGAACTATGCCATCAACCGCGGCGGCGAGAAGCGCTGCCACATAAACGTAGACGCCGAGAGCTACAGGGCCAAGCGCGAGGAGAGCCTTGTCCATCTGGCGGAGAAGATGGCCGCCAAGGTCGTGAAGTACAAGCGCAGCATGGCGCTGGAGCCCATGAACTCCTACGAACGCCATGTGATCCACACCGCCCTGCAGAACTTCGAGGGCGTTTCCACCAGCTCCACTGGTACCGAGCCGAACCGCCGCGTGGTCGTCTCCTACGAGAGGCCGAACAGGCAGGAGGACACCCGCCCCAAGAGCCGCGAGTGGAGCTGAGCAAAAGTGGAGGGAAAAGGTATGATTTTTGAAACCGTGCGCGAACTGCTCGCGCATCAGCTGGAGGTCGAGCCCGAGCGTATCACGCCCGAGACCGATATCTTCGAGGACCTCGGCGCGGATTCCCTGGACGTGGTCGAGCTGGTCATGTCGATCGAGGAAGAGTACGACATCGTCATAACCGACGAGCGCGCGGGCAACGTACGAACCGTCGCCCAGGTCGTGGAGATGCTTGAGAGCCTCGTAAAGTAAAAAGGCGAAGCCCCGTCTGCCGCAAGGCAGGCGGGGCCTTTGTTTTGTGGTGTTCAGCTCTGCTCGGCCATGTAGGTGGAGACGCGGCTTTGCACCTCCTGGGCGGTTTCCGCGGCGCTCTTGGCGCCGGCGAAGTAGGCCGCGGCAGCGTCTTTTATGATGGACAGGGCCTCGGCGTCCATGCCGTAGGTTATGCTCACGCTGTCGTAGAGCTCCAGGCCGCGCTGGGTTATCTTGCCCATGTCCGCCGTGAGGTCATAACCGTTTTCGCGCCAGCCGGCGAGGTCTTTGAGGTAGCTTTCTACCTGGGTCTCGGCCGCGCTGCGCAGGGGCGTGCTGCCGTCCATGACGGAGGAATTCTCGGTTATCAGCGTTTTCATGAAGGCCCAGCACTCCTCGGGGTGCTCTGTGGAGGCGCTCACGCCCATGAGCCCGACCGGCTGTACGGCGCCGGGGCTGCCGGAGCCGGGAAAGCCGCAGAAAGTAAAATCCTCGCCCAGGGCGTCGCTGAACACGCGCAGGTAGCGGAGCCCGGTGTTCGTTGTGTATAGCAGCTGCCTGCCCTCGGCGAGCATCTGCTGCTCATTGTAGTGCCATTCATAGCCGAACTGGGTACCCTGGCCTGTCACCGCTTCCTCGGGCTGCTTTGCCGCCTGCTCGAGTATGGCCTCGAAGAGCCCGCCCGTGAAGTCGCATGTGCCGCTGTTCCAGTCCATGAGCCGGGAGGCGCAGAAGGAGAGCGCCCTCTCGAGATAGACGTCTCTGGAGGTGTTCAGGCCCACGGCGTATTCGAGCCGGGGATTTTCCTCCATTATGGCGTCCACGTCCTCAAAGCTCAGGCCCTCGCGCCCGTCGAGATATGCGTCCGAGATGGCCGTCGTGTACATGATGAAGCCTGCGGGCAGGCAGTAGAGACCGCCGTTCGTTTCAAGCGCGCGAAGCCAGCCGTCAAAGACCAGCGACCGGTCTATGCCATCCTCCCCGTCCATGAAGGAGTTGAGCTCAAGCAGCATGCCGCGCCTTGCCCAGCTGTGGTAGTTTATTCCCTCGAGCATGAGTATGTCCGGGCAGTTGCCGCTGTACATGTCCGCCGCGAGGGCAACCGTACCGGCAAGCTCGTCCTCGGCCGTGTTGTATGCGGTGTAGTCCACGAGCTCGATGCAGACGCCGGGGTTGAGGCGGTTGAACTCGGCGGCGAGGTTGTAGATATTATACGCGCTTGAATACGAGTCAAAATAGCTGAGGGCAAGGCGTATTTTTACGGCGGGCTGCACGCCCTCCTGCGGTGTGACGAGCGACCAGCGTCTACCGCCTGCATCCATGTCATAATAGGAGACGAGGAAGCTGCCGTCCTCATAGAAGGCCTCGGGACCCTGGGAGACGCCGAGTTCAAGGTAGTCGCAGAGCTTTTCGGACTCGCCGCTTACGGGGTCCAGACTGTAGAGCGAGAAAGCCCCCAAGGCAAGGATGCTGTTCCCCGGCCCTGCGGCATAGCCCTGAGCGGAGGGGCCGTGGAAAGGGCCTTTGAGTTCGCCGGTGGAGAGCTCGAGCAGCCTGGCGGCGTAGCCCGTCTCGTCAAGACAGCTCAGCAGCAGCGCGCGGTCCATGGGCGAGATGCCTATTATGTAGCCGCAGTCCTCACCGAGCGGGTGCTCAGCTTCCAGCACTGGTCCGGCGCCGTCTGTGGAATAGACGAGGACGCAAAACCGGCCTCCGGCCTCGGAGACCAGGCAGAGCCGGCCCTCGGAGTCCGCGCAGAATCTGACGGAGCTCGGAGCATCTGGGAAGGCCTCGGGGCCGAAGCTGCAGAGCTCGGCGCCGTCCTGCGAATACCGGGCGTAGCTCATGCCTGCCCCGACGTCCGCGCGCCAGCTGCACCAGAGAGTGCCGTCCGGGGCAAAGACAAAATTCGAGGTCCAGCGGTCCACGGCGTTTTCATAGAGCGTGGCGGCGAGCTCCGCCTCTCCGCTGGGAGTGCTGCGCCAGAGCCGGGCGGTGGAGAAGTTCGTGTTGGTCCCGTCGGGGTTGGACAGATACTCGTCTGCCGTAGAGACAAGGGCGATGCTGCCGTCCTCGTTTCGGTACGTGGCGGCGATGGATGCCGCGTCCTCGGGCAGGTCAAGGGGCTCGGATATGTAGCGGCGGACCGTCTCCGCTGTTCCGCTCTCGCTGGGGAGAGGCTCGGGCAGACCGGAGACGGGCGCCGAGGGCGTCTCTCCGCCGCAGGCGCAGAGCGAGAGCAGCAGGGCTAGAACGGCAAACAGGGTGCAGAGGCGTCTTTTCATGCGGGTCACTCCCTTCAATTTTCTCCAGCTTACACCCTGTTTGTATCGCGTTTGCATCAAAGCTGCATCAAATTTGTATATTATTCTCCTTTTTCTGCCTGACTTTTCAGGCCCTCCGTCATTCTGCCGAGGGTGTCTGCAAGTTCCTTTGCAAAGGTCACGTCGCCGGCGGAGGTCTCGATGCGCAGCTCCTCGCGCTCCGGGTCCGGCGAGATGCGCAGGGCGCAGTGCTCGGAGCTAAGGCTTATGCCGTCGTCGAGGGCGGCACCGGCCTCCATCATCGTTTCAGACAAAGCGCGCATGAGCCTCGCCCTGTCCCGGCAGGGGACACGTCGCTCCGCACCCGGACCCTTGCCCAGGGCCTTGCGCCGCTCCGGCTCGGCCTTCGGAGCGGGCTCGCGCGGCATGTCTGGCAGCCTGAGCTTTCCGTCCAAGGCATCCAGGCAGGTCTGGAAATAGGCGCGGGGCGTGCCTATGTCGCACCAGTATCCGTCCAGCGCCAGGCCGCGTATCTCCTCGCCGCGTTCCAGGAGTGCCGGGAACAGCCCGGAGGCAAAGTCAAAGCTCTCGTTTCGAGGCACGAGCTCCATCGCCCGCGGTTCCACGACGTAGATGCCCGTGTTCACAAGGTTCGTCACGACGCGCTCCCATGGCGGCTTTTCGATGAAGCAGCGCACGCTGCCAGCCGGGTCCGGGACGACAAGTCCATAGCGCAGCGGGTCCCGGCTCTCATAGAGCGCGAGTGTGACTGCGGGACGGGAACGCTCGTGCTCGGAGATGAGCTTTTTGAGCTCGAAGTCGCAGGCTGCGTCCCCGCTGAGGACGAGAAAGGCCTCGTCTCCGACAAAGTCCATGCAGTTTTTGACCCCGCCCGCCGTGCCGAGGGGACTGTCCTCGATGCGGTAGCAGAGGTGTACGCCGAAGTCAGAGCCGTCTCCGAAATGCTCGATGATGGGAGCGGGCCTGTAGCCCAGGGCGGCGCAGATCTCAGTTACGCCGTTCGCGCGGAGCAGCTCGATCGTGCGCTCCATGAGCGGCTTGCCCAAAAGCGGCACCATGGGCTTGGGCAGACTTCCGGTAACGGCTTTCAGCCTGCGGCCCTCGCCGCCAGCCATAATGATAGCTTTCATGTCCATATTATTTGGAGCGCACAGAGAAATATTGTTGTAAAGATTGACCACATTTGATATAATAAAAAACTACGATGATAAGGGGAGGGACTGCCATGCCGGAGGGCATAGAGGTCCTTGAATGCAGCGCTCAGGAGGAGTGCGAGCGCTTCTGGCGGGGGCTTAGGGAATACTTCGAACGCGACATCTTCCCGGGCGAGGAGAACTGCTACCACTGCTCGGAGGAGTATAAAAAGAACATCGAGACACTGCACGCTCGCCGTTTCAATCCGGCGAAGTACCTGGTTTTCAGGCGCGGCGGACAGGAGATCGGCCTGGCGCTCACGGTCATTTACGACACGGAGGACGGCAAGCAGTTCATACTGGAGTTCTGCGTCTACCCTGAGTTCCGCGGGAACGGCACCGGAGCGGCCTGCGCCGAGGCTCTGCTCAGCTGGGGCCGCGAAAACGGCGCGAAGTTTGCCGAGCTCAATTGCTCGGACGAGCGGCGCGAGCGCTTCTGGTCTCGCTTCGGCTTCATGCGCAACGGCGTGGACGCCCAGGGTGAGCCGCTCATGCTGCTTCCGCCCGAGGAGGACGCGCCAATGACAGTCGGCCTGGCAAACGGGATCGAGGAATTCTGGGCGCTGGAGCTGAGCTTCTTCTCGGCCATAGGCGAGACCCCGCCGGACAGCATGGGCCGCTCGCGCATGATAGGCGCGATGAGCGCGGGGCGCGTGGCTTTTATAACCGTCAAGCGCCAGGGCCGGCCCGTTGGCTTGTGCTCGGTGAGCCGCTGCTTTTCTAGCCTCACCTGCTGGGACGCGGGCGTCTTTGGAGACTTTTACATAGAGCCTGCCTTCCGCGGCCGGGGCGTTGCGCGTATGCTGGTGGAAAAGGCTGCTGAGTATTGCCGCAAACAGGGTATGCAGAGCCTTTCCGTCATGGGCTCGGACGCGCAACTCGGGATGTACCACGCGCTGGGCTTCGACGCGGAGCTCGGGACGGGCCTGGCGATGTCGCTGCCGTATGAGACATAAACAAGGAGGATAGCGCTGCCGTGAATAAAAAGATACAGAGGCTCGTCGAGCCGAATATAAGGCTATATCTCTTCTTCATGGTTGCCTTTGCCGCGGCGTCGCTGTTTTTCGGGCAATACCTGCTCGCCGCCATAGAGGGCGGGGTCATCCTGCTGCTCGTCATCTGCTCGCTCTTCGTCTCGAGGCGGAAGCGGCGCGAGCTTATGGAATACATCGAATCCGTAACCTACGACGCGGATACGGCCAAAAACAACACGCTGCTGAACTTCCCACTGCCGATGGCAGTGTTCTCGCTGAACGATTCGCGGGTCATCTGGGCAAACCAAATCTTTTTCAACATGTGCGGGGTCTCCGGCTCGCGCTTTGAGGCGCGGCTGGACGAGCTGGTCCCCTCCTTCAGCGGCAAGTGGCTGCTCGAGGGCAAGACCCAGTACCCCGGCCTGCTCGCCATGGGAGACAGGAAATACCAGATCCACGGCAATATCATCCGCCCCGCGGACGCGGAGGGCGACCAGGGTCACGGTTTCATGGGCATCGCCTACTGGGTGGACGTCACGGAGTATGACGATATCCGCATAAAATACGAGGACTCCCGCCCGGTCATCGCCACCATCGTCATAGACAACTACGACGAGCTCGTGAAAAACCACCCGGATAGGATCAAAAACGACCTGCGCGACGCCGTAGAGGACAGCATCTCACAGTGGTGCGACGGCAAGGACGGTTTCCTGCGCCGGTACGACAGGGACAGATACGTGTTCATCTTCGAGGAGCGCTGGCTGGAATCCATGAAGGCCGAGAAGTTCGCGCTGCTGAACCAGGTCCATTCGGTGGTCAGCCCCTCGGGCATACACGCCACGATAAGCATAGGCGTCGGACACGACGGCTCCGGCTTCGGCGAGGACTACCAGTTCAGCTCCCTGGCGGCGGAGATGGCGCTCTCCAGGGGCGGCGACCAGGCGGTCATAAAAAACCGCTTCAACTTCGAGTTCTTCGGCGGGCGCGGCAACGAGGTCGAGACCAGGACAAAGGTCAAGAGCCGCGTCATGGCGAACGCCCTGGCCGAGCTCATCGCGGACTCCTCCCGTGTGTTTGTCATGGGCCACAAGTTCGCGGACCTGGACGCCGTCGGCTCTGCGGTGGCGGTCTGCTGCATAGCCAGGAAAAAGGGCAGGCTCTGCCGCATCGTCATAGACCCGGTCAAGAACAGCTCGCACCTGCTCATAGAGCGGATGAAAAACGAGCCCGAATACCGCAACGCCTTCATAACGCCCCAGGACGCCATGCTCCAGGCCGACGGGCGGAGCCTCCTCGTCGTGGTGGATACGAACAGGCCGGAACAGGTGGAGGACCAGAATCTCCTGGACGCCTGCAACAGGGTGGCGGTCATAGACCACCACAGGCGCGCCGCATCCTATATCCAGAACGCGGACCTCATGTTCCACGAGCCCTACGCCTCCTCGGTCTGCGAGCTCATGAGCGAGGTCCTGCAGGAGACCGTGGAGACGGAGGACATCCTGCGCAGCGAGGCCGAGGCCATGCTGGCGGGCATAGTGCTCGACACGAAGAACTTCACCATCCGCACGGGCGAGCGTACCTTCGACGCGGCGGCCTTCCTGCGCAGGGCCGGCGCAGACACGACGGAGGTCAAAAAGCTCCTGCAGAACGACATGGAGCACACCGTTGCGCGGTATAAGATATTGCAGAGCGCTCAGCTCTATCGGGGCAACATCGCAGTGGCCGTTCCGCAGACCCCGCAGGACAGGGTCGTGGTGGCCCAGGCGGCGGACGAGCTGCTGAACATCTCCGGCGTGGAGGTGTCCTTCGTCGTCACGCCGACGGACGACGGAGGCGCGAACATCTCGGCCCGGTCCATAGGCGACATGAACGCACAGATGATAATGGAGAAGCTGGGCGGCGGCGGCAACCGCTCCGCCGCGGCGGCGCAGCTCAAGGATACGAGCCTCAGGGACGCCGTAAACAGCCTCTTCGCCGCAATAGACGACTATCTGGACGGCTGAGTCCGGCTTTGGGAAAGGAAGTAGAGCCATGAAGGTCATATTCAACGTAGACGTGAGAGGGCAGGGCAAGAAGGGCGAGATGAAAGAGGTCTCCGACGGCTACGCGCGCAACTATCTGCTGCCGCGCAAACTGGCGAGCGAGGCCACGGCGGACGCCCTTAACGCCATAAAGCTCAAGGAAAAGGCAAAGGCCGCGCAGATGGCCAAGGAAAAGGCGCAGGCCGAGGAGAACGCAAAGCGGCTCTCCGGCGTGGTGGTGCGCATCCAGGCCAAGGCCGGACAGGGCGGCAGGCTCTTCGGCGCCGTCACCAGCCAGGAGATATCCGACGCGCTCCGCGCCCAGCACGGGATAGAGATAGAAAAGAACAAGATCGTCCAGGCGGAGCCCATCAAGCAGTTCGGGACCTACGAGGTCAAGGCAAAGCTGGGCTACGAGGTTTCCGGGACGATAAACCTCATAGTTACGGAGCAGAAATAAGACCGGAGGTCTCAGATGGACGAACTCCTGGGGAGGCGCACGCCGTATTCCGCGGCGGCGGAGCAGGCTGTGCTCGGCTCCATACTCATAGACGCGCGCTGCATCCCCGAGGTCATTGACAAGCTGAAGCCCGCGGACTTCTATATACAGGCGAACAGGGACATCTTCGAGACCGTGTTCGCCATGTTTGCCTACGGCCAGACGGTGGACCCGGTGACGGTGCTGGACCAGATGAAGGTCCGCGGCGTCAGCCAGGAGAATACCGAGCAGTACCTCAAGGAGCTCATGCTCGTCACGCCGACGGCGGCGAACGTGCTGGAATACGCGGCCATCGTGCGTGACCGCGCGCTCCTGCGCGCCCTGGGTACGGTGGCGGACGAGATATCGAAGATGGTCTACGAGGGCGCGGGCGAGGCGGACAGCGCGCTTGAGGCCGCGGAGCGGAAGATCTTTGCCCTGGGCAAGGACAGGAATCTCGGCGGGCTGGAGCCTGTGTCCACAGTGGTCCAGCGCGTTTACGACGGCATCTCCGAAGCCGCGCTCTCCGAGGGCGGCACGCCCGGCATAACCACCGGTATGCGCGAGCTGGACAGCGCCATCCTCGGCCTCGGCCCCGGCGACCTCGTGCTCGTGGCATCCAGGCCAGGCATGGGCAAGACCAGTATCGGCCTGAACATCGCCCTCGCGGCGGCAAAGGCCACGAACAAGACCGTCGCCGTGTTCTCGCTCGAGATGACGAGGGAACAGCTCGTTATGCGCCTGCTCGCAGGGGAAGCGCTCGTGGACAGCAAAAAGCTCCAGACCGGCCGCCTCACGGAGGACGAGTGGAAGCGCATAGGCTCCGCCGCGGGCGTCCTGAGCGAAACGGACATCAGAATAGACGACAATCCCAGCCTAACCGTTGCGGATATGAACGCCCAGTGTCGCAGGCTCAAGAACCTGGGCCTCATCGTAGTGGACTACCTGCAGCTCATGCAGTCGGCAGGAAGCGGCAACAGCTGGGCCAACGAGAGCCGCACCCAGGCGGTGTCGGACATAAGCCGAATGATGAAAATAATGGCAAAGGAGCTGGGCGTCCCCGTGCTCTGCCTGAGCCAGCTCTCGCGCGCAAACGAGCAGAGGCAGAACAAAAGGCCCATGCTCTCCGACCTGCGCGAGTCCGGCGCCATCGAGCAGGACGCCGACGTCGTCATGGGCATATACAGGGAAGGATACTATAATCAAGAGTGCGAGAACCCGAACGAGGCAGAGCTCATCATCCTCAAGAACCGGCGCGGCCAGACGGGTACGCTGAATATGATGTGGCTGCCTGAGTACACCAGCTTCGTCGCACTCGACAAGAGGCACGACGATGAATGAGTTTCTGCTGCCGCGCTCCGGCGTGCTGCTCTGTGCGGTCTCCGGCGGGGCGGATTCAGTATATCTGCTGCACAAGCTCAGGGAGCTCGCAGGGGAGACGGGCTACGTCCTCGAGTGCGCGCACTTCAACCACTGCCTGCGCGGTGCGGAGTCGGACAGGGACGAGGACTTCGTGCGCGGGCTCTGCGAGGCCCTGGGCATAAGAGCTCATTTCGGCCGCGGCGAGGTCGCGGCCTTTGCAGCGCGCATGGGCCTGGGTGAGGAGGACGCCGCCAGAAGGCTGAGATACGCCTTTTTGGAGGAGACAGCGGACAAAATAGGCGCCATCGCCATCGCCACGGCGCATACCGCGGACGACAACGCCGAGACTATGCTCCTGAACCTGGCCCGCGGCGCGGGACTGCGGGGTCTCTGCGGCATACCGGAGCGGCGCGGGCGGATAATAAGGCCGATGCTCGGCGTCACCCGGCGCGAGGTGGAGGAACACCTCGCGGAGCGGGGTATAACCCACGTGGAGGACAGCTCGAACGCGCGTGACGACTACGCGCGCAACCGCATACGGCACAGGGCGGTGCCGGCGCTTTTGAGCGTGAACCCGGAGTTCGCGCAGGCGGCCGGACGGGCGGCCGTGCTTTTGAGGCGGGACGAGGACTTCCTTACCGGCCTGGCGGAGAAGTTCCTTGCGCAGCACCCGGAGGGCATACCCTGCGCGGAGCTGCTGGAGTTGCCGCTGCCGGTATCGACCCGGGCGCTGCGCCTGGCTGCGGGCGTTTCCATGTCCGAGCAGCAGGTGCAGGCGGCGCTGGAGCTGGCAGGGGGCGCGGGTCTGGGCTACCTCAGCCTGCCGGGGACACGGCTCAAGAGAGAGCGCGGCATCCTGAGCTTCGGCGCGCAGTCGGAGCCGGAACCCCTGCCCGAGCGTGAGCTGGTCCTGGACGGCGAGACGCTCATACCGGAGGCGGGGATCAGCCTTATCTGCCGCAGACTGGAGCGCGCAGGCGAAATTCACAGTTCATTAAACACTTTTTTCTTTAAATGTGAGAATATCTGTGGTACTATAACCTGTACGTCCAGACAGCCGGGAGACAGGATAAGACTGCAGGGGCGCGGCTGCACGAAAAAGCTGAAAGAGCTCTTTTCGGAGCGGGGTCTGACGCTTACCGAGCGGGTGCGTGTCCCTGTCCTGAGAGACGGCGCGGGGCCGCTGGCGGTCTGCGGATTCGGTGTGGCGGAACGCGCGCTGCCAGGCCCGGAGGACGCCGCGCTCAGAATAGATATATCAAAAATTCATAATTGGGTCGGGGGACAGGCAAAATGAGAGAGGATATGGAGAGAATACTGCTCACGGAGGCCGAGCTCAAGGAGCGCGTGGCCGAACTGGGCAGGCAGATCTCGGAGGATTTCGCCGGGAAGGAACCGATATTCGTCGGCGTGCTGAAGGGCTGCTTCATTTTTATGGCGGACCTGCTGCGGAGCGTGGAACTCCACTGCACGATGGACTTTATGGCGGTCTCGTCCTATGGTGACGGGACGACTACCACCGGCGCCGTCAAGATAAACAAAGACCTCTCCAGGGACATCGCTGGACGGGACGTCATCATCGTCGAGGACATTCTGGACAGCGGCGTGACGCTGAGCTACCTCAAGAACTACCTCTCCGTCAGACAGCCTGCCTCCATCAGCATAGTCACGCTGCTGGATAAGCCCTCGCGCCGCCGGGCCGATATCAAAGCCGATTACGTCGGCTTCGAGGTCGAGGATGCGTTCGTCGTCGGCTACGGCCTTGATTATGCGGAGAAATATAGGAACCTGCCATATATCGGCATTTTGAAACCGGAAATCTACGCCTAAAAGGCGTTGAAATAGAGCGAAAGTATCCGAAGGATGTGAAGTTTAGTTGAAACCTCAGAGGAACCGGGCGCGAGATCTCGGTTTTTATGTGCTCATAATGATCATTTTGCTCGCTGTTGTCTATACCATGACTACGCCGAGCGTGTCGGAGGAAATGGTATACTCCGACGTGGTGGATCTTTTCAAGAGCGAACAGGTGGAGTCTTTCGTAATACGGGGCTCCGACATCATCATCACCAAAAAAGGAGCCCAGCCCGGCGACCCGGCGCTGACGTACAGCCTCTACGACGTGAGCTATTTCCTCCTGCAGATGGGAGACCTCATAGATCAGCAGCACGCCGAAGGCATCATAAAGGACTATGACCTGGACGAGGGCTTCGTCTGGCCGTGGTGGGCAAGCATGATCCCGTACCTGCTGCTGCTCGTCGTGTTCTTTGCGCTCTGGTACTATATGATGAACAAGTCCGGCGGCGGAGCGCCCGGCGTCGGCAAGTTCGGCAAGGCCAGGACCAGACTAGGCAGCGAGGAGCAGAAGAAGGTCACCTTCGCGGACGTGGCCGGCTGCGACGAAGAGAAGGCCGAGCTGCAGGAGGTCGTCAGCTTCCTGAAGAATCCCCGTGCCTATACGGATATGGGCGCGCGCATACCCAAGGGCGTGCTGCTCGTAGGCCCTCCGGGTACCGGCAAAACGCTTATAGCCAAGGCCGTCGCGGGAGAGGCTGGCGTGCAGTTTTTGTCGATATCCGGCTCGGACTTCGTCGAGCTCTATGTCGGCGTCGGCGCTTCGCGTGTGCGTGACCTGTTCGACCAGGCCAAGAAGGTGGCGCCGGCCATCATCTTCATAGACGAGATAGACGCCGTCGGACGTCAGCGCGGCTCCGGCCTCGGCGGCGGCCACGATGAGAGAGAGCAGACTTTGAACCAGCTGCTCGTCGAGATGGACGGCTTTACCAACAACGAGGGCGTCATCGTCATGGCGGCCACGAACCGCGACGATATCCTGGACAACGCACTGACCCGCCCGGGCCGCTTCGACCGCAGGGTATATATCGGTCTGCCCGATATAAGGGGCAGGGAGGCCATACTGCGCGTACACGCCAGGGGCAAGCCCCTGGGCGACGACGTGGACCTCAATTCCATCGCCCGCGGCACGCCGGGCTTCTCCGGCGCGGACCTGGAGAACCTCCTCAACGAGGCCGCGCTCATGGCTGTCTCGAACGGCAGGCGATTCATCACCTCCTACGAGATAGAAGAGGCCATACGCAAGGTGCAGATGGGTCCGGAGAAGAAGAGCAAGATCATGAGCGAGAGGGCAAGAAAGCTCACGGCCTACCACGAGGGCGGCCATGCCGTCGTGGCGGAGTTCCTGGAGCACACGGACCCCGTTCACTATATCACCATCATCCCCCGCGGCCCCTCCGGCGGCGCGACCTACTTCCGGCCAAAGGAGGACCTGGAGAACTTCAAGTCCTACGCGGAGCTCTTCGAGGACATCGTGGTGTCCCTGGGCGGGCGCGTGAGCGAAAAGCTCTTCCTGGACGACATCTCGACCGGCGCTTCCGGCGACATCCAGCAGGCGACGAACCTCGCCCGGGCGATGGTCACGCAGTTCGGCATGAGCGACAGGCTAGGCCCCATCAGCTACGATTCCTCCGGCCACAGCATCTTCATAGGCCGCGACTTCGGCACGACGAAGAGCTATTCCGAAGAGACCGCCGCCATCATCGACGAGGAGGTCAAGCGCATCTTCGACGAGGCGAGCGCCAAGGCCGAGGGCATCCTGACCGAGCACGCAGATATCATAAAGGGCCTGGCCGACTACCTGCTCAAGTATGAGAGCATGGAGGGCGAGGACTTCAGCCGCTACTGCCATACCGGCAAGCTGCCGGAGAAGAAGCAGCCGCCCAGGCCGCGCGACAACACCATCGAGCCGCCGGCAAGGCATATCAGCTACACCTTCGACGAGCCCGCCACCTCACCCGCGCTGGAACAGCCGGAGCCGGAGACAGAGCCCAAGACCGAGCCCGCCGACGGCGAGACTGAGGACAAAGAGAATAAATAAAGGACCAGGGCGGGGAGAGATTCCCGCCCTGAAACTGCGGGACGGGTACTTTGCCGCGCCCCGGACGATGTGAAAATGTGAGGTCGATGCTGCTGTGTGTACGAGCATAGCGTTCCCGGAACGGGAGCTGTATGGGCGCAACCTGGACCTGGAATACCACTTCGGAGAGAAGGTGGTCGTCACCCCGCGCTCCCATGCCTTTGCCTTCCGGCACATTGAACCGCTGGAGCGGCATTATGCGATGATAGGCATGGCCTCCGTCGCGGAGGACACGCCGCTCTATGCGGAGGCCGTGAACGAAAAGGGCCTGTATATGGCCGGACTGTACTTCCCCGGCAACGCAAGGTATTTCGACGCTCCGGAGGCCGGGCGGCTGAACGTCGCGCCCTGGGAACTCATTCCGCTCATACTGGGCAGCTGTGCTTCGCTGAGAGAGGCCAGGGCCAAACTCGAGCGGGTGCGCCTGCTGGCCGAGCCCTTCGCGCCGGGCTACCCTCTCGCGGCGCTGCACTGGCAGTTAGCCGCGCGAGACGGTTCGCTCATAGCGGAGCCGATGGCGGACGGGCTGCACTTTTATGAGGACAGGCCGGGCGTGCTGACGAACAACCCGCCCTATCCATATCAGCTTATGAACCTGAACAACTACCGCCGGCTCTCCGTTGAGACGGGGGCAAACAGCTTCTGCCCCGGACTCGAGCTGAATGCCTACGGCCAGGGCATGGGCGCCATCGGACTGCCCGGCGACGCCTCGCCCATGTCGCGCTTCGTGCGCATGAGCTTCCTCAAATGCCATGCGGACATGGGTGAAGAGCGTCCGGAAGAGATAAGCCGGTTTTTCCACCTGCTGGACGCCGTCGCCATGGTAAAGGGCAGTGTGGTCACGCCGGAGGGCAGACTGGACGAGACTATCTATTCCTGCTGCGCCGACGCCCGGGAGGGCGTGTACTACTACAAGACCTATGACAGCTGCTGCGTCCACGCGGTGCGCATGGGCGGGGAGACCCTGGAGGGCGCAGAACTTGGAGTGTTTCCGCTGGAGAGCCGGCCTCAGTTCCGCTTTGCGGGGCAGCCCGGCTCGTGACAAGGAGGGGGAGACGGTGCATAAATTCTTTATGGAACGTTCAGCTTCATTGTGGACGGCGGCATTCTGCATAGTGGCCGGTGTCATTCTGGTTTTGTATCCTGTCGCGGTCAGTAATATGTTCGTTACGGCGCTTGCCATCGGCGCGCTGGTATACGGGCTCATCCACCTGTTTCGATATATACAGGGGCGCCGGGCCGGGATCGGCTTGACCGGGGACCTCTTTCTGACAGTTGTCGCGGGCGGCTTTGCACTTTTTGCGCTGGTGAGCCCGCAGAGCATACTTGCCATCCTTCCCCTGGCGCTGGGCTGTATGCTGCTTGTTGACTGCGTGGGCAAACTGCCTCTGGCAGTGGCCGCGTTTCGCGGCGGATATCCCGGGCGAGGTCTGTTTGTTTTGTCCGCCCTGCTGCCCGGACTGCTCGGACTGGTGATACTGATAAATCCTTTCAGTACGGCGCGGCTGATGGTGGTGGCGTTCGGCGTGAGCCTCATAGTTGACGGCATGGGCGAACTGATGACTGTGCTGCTGCAAAAACGCCGCAAGGATTGACGCGGTGCGCCTGGCTTTAAATTAGCGAGATTAAGGAGATGCGGTGATAAATGAAACTGGGTATCGTCGGACTGCCCAACGTGGGCAAGAGCACGCTGTTCAATGCGATAACTAACGCCGGCGCAGAGAGCGCCAATTACCCCTTCTGCACGATAGACCCGAACGTCGGCATGGTCACGGTGCCGGACGAGAGGCTGGACTTCCTCGCTGAGCTCTATAAGCCGAAGAAATACACGCCGGCTGTCATAGAGTTCGTGGACATAGCGGGACTTGTAAAGGGCGCGTCCAAGGGCGAGGGCCTGGGCAACAAGTTCCTGGAGAACATACGCCGCACGGACGCCATAGTCCACGTCGTGCGCTGCTTCGACGACGAGAATATCATCCACGTGGAGGGCGGCGCAGACCCGAAGCGCGACATAGAGATAATCGAGCTCGAGCTCATCATGGCGGACATGGAGCTGGTCGAGCGGCGCATAGAGAAGGCAAAAAAGGCCGGAAAGGGCGGGGACAAGAAGTTCCTGCACGAGGCCGAGGTGTTCGAGGGACTCTATGAACACCTGAACGAGGGCCGCTCTGCCCGGAGCTATGACTGCTCCGAGGACGAAAAAGAGCTCATCTCGACCTGCGACCTTTTGAGTCTCAAGCCCGTCATTTACGCCGCAAACCTCGACGAAGCGGGCATGGCGGGGTATATGGAAAACAAATATTATCAGGCGGTGAAGGAGATCGCTGACGCCGAGGGCGCTGAGACCCTCCCCATCTGCGCGAAGATCGAGCAGGAGATAGGCGAGCTGCCGGAGGAGGACAAGGCCATGTTCCTGGAGGAGCTGGGCCTGGCGGAGTCCGGCCTGGACAGGCTCATAAAGTGCTCCTACGCGCTGCTGGGACTCATCAGCTTCCTGACCTGCGGCCCGGACGAGTGCAGAGCCTGGACCATCAGGAAGGGCACCAAGGCCCCCCAGGCCGCCGGCAAGATACACTCCGACTTTGAGCGCGGCTTCATAAGGGCCGAGATCGTAGCCTTCGACGACCTCAAAGCCTGCGGCAGCATGGTAGCGGCAAAGGAGAAGGGCCTGGTGAGGTCGGAGGGCAAGGACTATGTCATGAAGGACGGCGACGTCACCCTATTTCGCTTCAACGTTTGAGAACTTTCAGTGTTTCGGACGTCGAGCGGCAGAATCTCCTGGGCTTTTCCGGGAGATTATGGAGAATAACGTCCTTGACAGTGGGAGATAATAGTGCTATTATTTCAAAGGTTAGAGGCAGTGATGGAGAAACTGCGCGCCGTGTGCCGCGGCGCAGAGAGGGCGCTCCCAGGCTGAAAGGCGCCCCGTGCGGCTGGTTCGCGCAGCACCGCTCCGGAGCCCGTGCGCCGAATAAAGTAAGCGCGTGCGGCCGGCGCCCGTTAAAGCGCCCTCAGAGTAAAACTCAGGGTGGAACCGTGTGTTAAAAACGCACCCCTGTGCCGTTTTGCGGCGCGGGGGTGCTTCCATTTACAGGAGGGTAATCATGGACGAGAAAAAGTACACGTTTGAAAACAAAGAATACCGCGATACCTACAGGCACAGCACGAGCCACATCCTCGCCCAGGCGGTGAAGCGCCTGTATCCGGAGGCCAAGCTGGCCATCGGCCCCTCTATCGAGGACGGCTTTTATTACGACATAGACTCCGAGGTGACCTTCACCCCCGAGGTGCTCGAGAAGATCGAGGCCGAGATGCGCAAGATCTGCAAGGAAAAGCTGCCCATAGAGCGCTTTGAGCTGCCCCGCGCGGAGGCCATTGCCCTCATGCGCGAGAAGGACGAGCCCTACAAGGTGGAGCTCATCGAGGACCTGCCGGAGGACGCGGTCATCAGCTTCTATAAGCAGGGCGAATTCACCGACCTCTGCGCCGGCCCGCACGTGGACAGCACCGGCAGGATAAAGGGCAACGCCATAAAACTCATGAGCTGCACCGGCGCATACTGGCGCGGCGATTCCAGCCGGAAGATGCTCCAGAGAATCTACGGCACATGTTTTCTCAAAAAGGAGGAACTTGAGGCCTATTTGAATCGTCTTGAAGAGGCGAAGAAGCGTGACCACCGCAAGCTCGGACGTGAGCTCGGCCTGTTCATGCTCGCGGACGAGGGGCCCGGCTTCCCGTTCTTCCTGCCGAACGGCATGGTCCTCAAGAACACGCTGCTCGAGTACTGGCGCGAGGTGCACAAGAGATACGGCTACGTCGAGATATCCACGCCCATCATCCTCAACCAGGAGCTCTGGCACCGCAGCGGCCACTGGGACCACTATAAGGACAACATGTATACCACCGTCATCGACGGCGAGGACTATGCGGTCAAGCCCATGAACTGCCCCGGCGGCATGCTGGTATACAAAAACGAGCCGCACTCTTACAGAGACCTGCCCATGCGCGTGGCCGAGCTGGGCATCGTTCACAGGCATGAGCTCTCCGGCGCGCTGCACGGGCTCTTCCGCGTACGCTGCTTCACCCAGGACGACGCGCACATCTTCATGACCCCGGAACAGATGAAGGACGAGATCAAGGGCGTTGTCAGCATCTTCGACGAGATATACTCGACCTTCGCCCTGAGCTACAAGATCGAGCTCTCCACCATGCCCGAGGACCACATGGGCGACGAAGCCACCTGGCGCATGGCTGAGGCCACGCTGAAAGCCGCCATCGAGGAGCTGGGCAAGCCCTATGAGATCAACGAGGGAGACGGCGCCTTCTATGGCCCGAAGCTCGACTTCCACCTCTCCGACAGCATCGGCAGGACCTGGCAGTGCGGCACCATCCAGCTGGACTTCCAGATGCCCGAGCGCTTCGAGCTCGAGTACGTGGGCGAGGACGGCCAGAAGCATCGCCCTGTCATGATACACCGAGCGCTGCTGGGCAGCATCGAGCGCTTCATCGGCGTCATCACGGAGCACTTCGCCGGCGCGTTCCCGGTGTGGCTGTCCCCTGTTCAGGTGAAGGTCATGACCATCACGGACCGCAGCCGCGACTGGGCCGTGGAGGCTGCAAAACGCCTCGAGGCCATGGGCGTGCGCGTGGAGACTGACCTGCGCAATGAGAAGATCGGCTACAAGATCCGCGAGGCCCAGAGCAAAAAGATCCCGTATATGCTCGTCATCGGCGACAAGGAAGCTGAGGCAGGCACTGTCGCCGTGCGCACGAGAGCGGGCGGGGACAAGGGTGCTATGCCCCTGGACGAGTTTGCGTCGGCCCTTTTGGAGCAGATAAGGACCCGCAGTCTCGACTAAGCAGAAAGGACTGGTAATTGGAATGAAGAAATACCTTAGCATACTGTTGGCGCTTGCACTGGTGCTGTGCCTCGCGGCCTGCGGCAACGGAGACCCCACGAGCAGCGACCAGCCGGATGACGGCGCTCAGGAGAGCGGTACGCCCGCTTATGAGGACGGCGTCACGCCGACGGACCTGACGGCGCCCAGCACGTCGCCGACTCAGACGCCTGAGCCGGAGCTGGAGTCGCTCGAGACGCTCAAGGTCTGCGGTATTTCAATAATCAAAGACTCGCAGCTCACCGGACTGGCCTATAAGGGAGTCAAGTTTGAGGACGGCATGCTTATTCTGGACGCTGCTGAGCTGAATTCGGATACCGGCTCCAGCCCGCTAATAGAGTTCGCCGGAGGCGACTTGGAGATCAGCGTGAACGGCGACTGCTCTCTCGCTTGCCAAACCGCCATCGGCATCAAGGGCGACGGGAACCTGAGCATAACCGGAGAGGGCAGCCTGAGTATCAGCAGCTCGACCGCCCAGGGCATCAGCGTCACCGGAAGCCTGAACGTGGCCTGCACGCTCAACGTCAGCGGTTCGCCCGCAGCGGAGTGCAGCGAAGTCACGGCGGGCGAGGGCTTTACCGTTACCGCAAACGAGGAAGCCAGCCTGACCGTCGCTCCCGCTGCCTGACATATTTTATCACGAATATTAGAGCTCGTCCCTTCGTATTCTAAGCGCGAGGGGGCGAGTTTTTTATGCTTAACAGAAGAAAGCTCATACTTGCGCTGACCGTGGTGTTCACGCTCAATATAATGATAATCGCGCTGGCCCAGAGGGCCGACGCCGTCACCTACGCCCGGGGTTCCAGCGGCGAGACTGTGCGGCAGATCCAGGAAAAGCTGCTGGACTGGGGCTATTACAGCGGCGAAGTGGACGGCATCTTCGGCAGCAAGACCGAGGACGCGGTGGAGTACTTCCAGAAGAAGAACGGCCTTGCGGTGGACGGGAAAGTCGGCCCCGCGACGCTGGAGGCTCTGGGAATGCCCGCGGGGGAGACAAGCTCCGCTTCGGGCGGTGCATCCGGGGACGTAGCTCTGCTGGCAAGGCTTATCTCGGCTGAAGCCAGGGGCGAGCCCTATGCGGGCCAGGTCGCAGTCGGGGCGGTGGTGTTGAACAGGGTGGAGCACCCCTCGTTCCCGAACACGATCTCGGAGGTAATCTTTCAGCCGGGCGCGTTCAGCTGCATGCTGGACGGACAGTGGGACGAGCCCGTCGCGGACAGCGCCTACCAGGCGGCGAGGGATGCGCTGGCAGGTTCGGACCCCTCGGGCGGCGCCATATATTACTTTAACCCGGTGACTGCCACAAATGCCTGGATATGGTCCAGGCCGGAGATAATCACAATAGGAAAGCACAGGTTCTGCGCCTGAAGAAGCGCCGCTCTCCGCACTTGCAATGGGGGGAGCGGCGTTGTATAATGTAAAATTACAAACGAACGTGTGGTGATTTGATGAGCTACTGCAGAAACTGCGGGGCCTATGTGCCGGATTGGGCGGAAAACTGCCCCGCATGCGACATGCCTGTAAAGGAGAAGGCTCAGCCCAAAAAGGAAAAGCGGCAGAAAACCGCGCCCTCTTCCGGCGCACAGAGCCAGGCGCGCCGCGAGGAGCCGAGACGCGAAGCCCCGCGGGGCAACGGCGGCGCCTATACATACGACGGCAGCCGGCGGCGGAGCTATGCCGAGAGCTATGACCAGGACACGAGGGAAAACCAGACTATGGGCTACCTCTGCTACCTGGGTCCGCTGCTGCTTATACCCCTGCTTGCGAGACCGAAGTCAAGATTCCTGCGCTACCACTGCAACCAGGGACTGCTTCTCCTCATCTTCGCGGTGCTCGTCAGCATCTTCGACGGGCTGCTGGGCATTGGCTGGCTCATCGGCATCGCCGGGGGCATAGCTACGCTGGTGTGGCTGGTCCAGGGCTTTATGAATGTCAGCCGCGGCCTGAGACGCCCGCTGAGCTTCATAGGCGAGATAACATTGCTTAAATGAGAGGTGCGACATGAAACTATTGACCTGCGAATATAATGGAGAGACCTTTGCCGCCGTCAGCGACGGCAAAAAGGTGTATAGGGCCGCGGAGGATATGTACGCGCTCATAAAGTCCCTGGCCGGCAAACTGCCCGGGGATGAACTGCTGCACGGCGAGCTGATCGAGTTGGAAAAGGTCAAGCTGCTTGCTCCTATACCCGAACCCAGACAGGACGTCGTCTGCCTCGGGATGAACTATATGGACCACAGCGCCGAGGCCGCCAAGTGGGGCAAGGACGACTTTGTCAAGAACGCGGGCAAGGCCGTGTACTTTTCAAAGCGCGCGGCCTGGATAGTCGGCCCCGGAGGAGAGATAGACCCGCACTTCGACATAGTGGACGGCCTGGATTACGAGGCCGAGCTCGCCGTCGTGTTGGGCAGGGACGCATATAAGGTTGCAAAGGAGGGCGCTTTCGACTACGTTCTGGGCTACAGCGTGCTCAACGACGTCTCCGCCAGGAACCTGCAGAAGGCGCACAAGCAGTTCTATTTCGGCAAGAGCCTCGACACGCATACGACAATGGGTCCCTGGATAGTCACGCGGGACGAGCTGCCGGGTGCGCCGGAGCTGGATATCAGGTGCTATATAAACGGCGAGAAACGGCAGGATAGCAATACTCGTTATATGATCTTCGGCGTGGCGGAGGTCATCTCCGAGCTGTCCCAGGGTATGACGCTCAAGGCCGGAACTATCATCGCAATGGGTACTCCGGCAGGCGTGGGCATGGGCTTTGAGCCGCCCAAATACCTTGCCGAAGGAGACCTCGTGCGCTGCGAGATAGACGGTATCGGTGTTCTTGAAAACCGCGTAAAAAAATAATTGAAAAAATCGAAAAAAAGACTTGACATGCGGGAATCAAAATGCTATATTAGCAAAGCACCTCACCGAGAGCGCCAAGCAAAAGCTCAAGGCTGAGGACGCAATGTGTACCTTGTAAATTAAACAATGTAAGCAAAAGCTTATGCAAATAAGCACCAGAGAAGGGACTTCTGGACGCGGTCTGAGAGGACCGCGGACAATTCTTTTGAATTAGCTGAGGAATCAGCTCAAT
>OJJT01000052.1_pt1 | contig 96795 bp, 71 predicted proteins | sample 1596281 | NCBI WGS metagenome assembly OJJT01 (sample SAMEA4350145, study PRJEB24818) | metagenome | biome: human; feature: gut; material: faeces | place: Denmark | collected 2013-09
GCGGATGCCGGTAGAGGCGGTTGTTGTCTGTTTTGGGGCCTCTGGTAGGTGTATAAGAGACCTATTCCCCGCGTGGACTGCTCTTTTGTGGGGTTTTTTTTTTTTTTTCAAGCAGAAGACGGCATACGAGATTTCTGCCTGTCTCGTGGGCTCGGAGATGTGTATAAGAGACAGGTACAGCACAGGATACTTCCTTTTTGCAGACCGGCATTTGCTCCAGCCGCTGGATACTGCCCATCACCTCCACATACTGCTCAATGCGCAGCGTATAGCTCTCAAGCCGGGAAAGCGCCTGTTCGTCCGCCGTCCCCTGCCGCAGCTGCTTCACGGTACCCTTCAGGACCGTTACAGGATTGCGGAGATCGTGGGAAAAGGCCGCGTTCAGCCGCTTTCGTTCCTCCGCCTGCCTCCAAAGCTCCTGATTTGATTTCAATAATTCTGCTCTCATGGTTTCAAACGCCGCACACAGCTGCCCCAGCTCATCGTCCGACACCACCGGAATGGCAAAATCCAAATCCTGCTTCCTGATGCGCAGCACACCTTCCTGTAATATCATAATCGGCGCCCTGCATTTCAGGCGGTAGAACAAGGCCCCTGCACCGGCAAGGCCGCAGACCGGAAAAAGAATACAGGAAAAAATCTGGATATACCCCAACGCCGCCGACACCGCCCTCTGTTCCCCCGTCGGTTCCTCCAAATAAGTTATCATCCCATCCGGGCCAAACGCAATGCCTCCGGCGGGAAAGGCTGAACGGAGCGCGCTGCTGCCAGCCCAGACCGCGGCCGTCAGAAGCAGGGAGCCTAAAAGACACATGACGGCCAACAGGAAAAAGGCCTTTTTTAGCCCCATATTTTTTATCCGTTCCACTTATATCCGCACCCCCAGACCGTTTCAATATAATTATGAAGCGTATGCGCGCCCAGCTTCGCCCGGATTTTCCTGATGTGCTCCATAACGGTATCGCTGCTGCCTTCACCGTCAATACCCCAGACGGTTTCATAGATACGTTCCCTCCCGAAAACCTGCCCCTCATTCAGAGAAAGAAGCTCCACGATATCAAACTCCCTTTTTGACAGGGGCACCGGTTCACAGCCTGCCGCAACCGTCCGGGCTGAATAATCAATAGCCAGCTCACCGAAGAAACGGACCGTCATACATTTCTCCCGTCGTTTTTCCCGCCGCAGATGTGCGTCCACTCTGGCTCCCAGTTCCTCCAAATCAAAGGGTTTCACGATATAATCATCTGCCCCGGCCTGAAAACCGCTGATTTTATCCGCAGACTCCACCCGCGCCGTCAGAAATAAAATGGGACAGCTGATATATTCCCTTAGCCTCCGGCAAACCGCAAGGCCATCCATTTCAGGCATGTTGATGTCAAGAAGAATAAGCTCCGGATTCCGGGCGGCCTTTTCCAGTGCTTCTTTGCCGCTGTATGCGGTCAGGACCTCATATCGCGCCTGAAAATAACTCTTCATCATATCTACTATGCCGTACTCGTCATCCACGATCAATATTTTCTGTTTCATCACCTTTTCTCCCATTTATTTCTATCCTATTATGTTAAGTATAAACGGTAATTCTCAAGATTTTCCCAAAATGGGGAGGGAAAATTAATTATTGTTTTTCCGTATTCCCTCCTTCTGTTTTCCCTCCTATAACATCCTCCAGGAAAACCGGCCGGTATCCGTTTTGGTGGAGAATGCGCAGGGCGGAATGAAGCTTCTCCTCAAAGTCCGGCTGCCAGGCAGCATAATCTTCATAAAAATACTGCTCATGGGTCATCAACTGGATAAACGGCGTATGCTGCCCCTGTTCCACATTCTGAATTATGTTTTCAATAATAGCTTCCGTCTCGCCGATCCCATGCTGGTTCAGAATGATATCGTTGTGCGCGAAGGTCAGGCCCGTCTGTGCATCATATACGAATTCTCCCCTGCGAAGTTTTTCCGCCTCATCCGGCGAAAGATGATAATGGAGGGCTTCCCTTCCCGTTTTTTCATAAAACATGCCAATCAGGCCCCTGATACCGTGATTCCCAAGCATGGAACAGCCCTCCGGGGACGCTGCCGCATAATGTATGGTAGTGGTGCGGGCCACAGCGTCCGGTCCTGCGATTCGGTAAAGCTGTGACATGACATCTTCAAAATCGCGCTCCAAAAGCGCTGCATCATCTTCATAAGGATATGGGGGATCATTATGGCGCGCATGAAAAGAAAATTTAAGCCATCCCGAATTTTCTTTTAATTCCTTTTTATAAGTATCGGGAACATCAGCCAGTGAAAAACTTCCGGGATAATAGCTGTAGAACATATTGAGCTGAAACTTGCAGCCAAATTCTTTATGCTGACGGAAGAGCATCGCCAGATAAGGGCTCTGTAATAAAGACGGTTCCTTCCTCCGGCAGGCGTTTTCCATAAAACGGATGTTATCATCAAGCGTAAAACAATATATTTTTTCCATAAATGTGCTCCTTTTATTCGTTGGAAATTTCAATGACTGCCGGAATATGGATTGTGACCACCGTCCCGGCACCCGGGATGCTTTTGCAGGATAATCCATATTCGTATCCATAGGCTATCTTTAAACGGTCAATAATATTTTTAACACCATATCCGCCCGGCTCCCGTGCGATTTCACCCGGCGGAGAAGAAAATACCGCATCGGCTTTTTCCTGTGGCATTCCAATTCCATCATCGGCCACCTCTATATATACGTCTTCCCCTTTCCGGTATCCATGTACCGTAATGGTCCCCGTTCCGTCCTCCCGTTCATAAATTCCATGGATCGCCGCATTTTCAATGATTGGCTGGAGCACTATTTTTATAATGTACAGGTTTTCGATTTCAGGGGAGATATCCCATCTGGTTTGAATCCGGTTTTCAAAGCGTGCATTCTGGATCCTCAGGTACATCTTCGCATGCAGGACTTCATCGCGGACAGGAATCCTGTCTTTTCCCCTGCTCAGTGAAATTTTATAAAAGGTGGCCAGGGAGGTGGCCACACCTGCGATTTCCGGCACGGCCTTCTGGATCGCCATGCAGTTAATGGTATCCAGCGTATTATAGAGGAAATGGGGGTTAATCTGTGCCTGGAGCGCTTTCAGCTCCAGATTCTTAATTTCAAAACCGTACCGGATTTTTTCCTCCATCAGCTGTTGGATACGCCCCATCATATGGTCGAAATGCAGAATGAGCTGTCCGATTTCATCTTTTCCCTCGCTGTTGAAGCGGACCTCCACGTCTCCATCCTCTACCTTCTGCATTGTTTCCGACAGCTGCCATATACGGCGGAGCATATGGTTGCTCAAATAGAGCGCAACGGCGTAGGCAGCCCCTGCAACCGCCGCCATGATCCCAATCATTTCATTGCGCAAAGCCCGGCCCACGGAATAAATATCCGTATAAGGGACCACCGAAACGAGCGTCCATCCGGTAGGCGGGAGCGTGGCGCTGTAAGTATAGCAGGGTATTCCGTCTAATTCAATGGTATTCCAGGTATCCTGGGCGGATTGTGAAAGGGAAGCTCCGATATCCTCCGGCAGATTCTGGCCGGCTCCATTTTCAGAGGACAAAACAGTGTTATCCCCGGAAAGCAGAAGCATGAAGCCATTCTGTGTGATGGCGGTCCGGTTAAGCGCCTGTTCCAGCATGCTTTTTGATAAATCCACACGAAGGACGGCAAGAGGCGTAGTCAGGGTATCTGGATCATATATCACCCTCATACAGGAAAAAAAAGACTGCTCCCGGGAGGGTTGATCCGCAAAATCCAGAGGCGTGTACCATCGATTGGAAGGCGCCTGCCACAGTTTTTTATACCAGTTTGTATCCGCCGCCGAATCCAGTGGTAAAATGCGGGTATTCTCATTGGAATACAGATAGTCATTTTTCACATACAGACGGATGTTTTCAACACCGGAAAGCTGCTTCAGCTGATTAAAGGAGATTGCCAGGGCATTGGAATCCTCCAGCTGATAAATAACAGGATAGTCCTGGGGATCAGTAGACGCCATTTTATAAATCATGTCATCATAGGTGAGCAGCTCCGTAACATTGACTACCTTCTCGATGCGTGACTGCACGGCGGTAAAGGTTTCCTCAAAGGTCTTGCCCGCCGCCAAAAAGGTCTGCTCCTGAATCACAGAGCTGATGCGCCGCGTGGCGTAAAGGGTAAAAAAACAAAAGGGCAGGATCAGCACCATGAAAAAAATAAGCACCATTTTTACACGTAGGCTTGCATCCTGAATGATGTATCTGAAAATATATTTTAATTTATTTTGCTTCATGATGACGCTCCCTATATTCCCGCGGGGAAATACCTGTTTCTTTTGTGAATACCCTGGTAAAATATTTCCCGTTTGTATAACCGACACACGCCCCTACCTCGTACAGCTTTCTGGCAGGCTCCTTAAGCAGCTCACACGCCCGCTCAATGCGGGCTTTCGTGAGCGCGGCATTGATTGTCTGCCCGGTTTTTTTCTTGTAAACGGCGCACAGATAGCTGGTGTTAAAATTCAGATCCCGTGCGATCCCGTCCACAGTAACCGTACTTTCCGTAAAGTGTGCCTGGATATACCCGTTTACCTGTGATACCGGATCGAAATCCCTTTCCCTGATTTCTTCATATAAAAGTTCAGCAATTCGTAAAAGTTCATTTTCCAGATCCTTTAGACATTCCATCTGTGCAGTCATATATACAAAAGCACCGCCGGCAGCCTGTGCTTTAGCCGCGCCATGGAATTCAGCGGCGCTTTCCAGCAGGAGGCCTAACTGGGAATATACATTCCGTACATAGTCCGGCGGCGTACCTTCACACCTGCGGATCCGGGCGCACAGGGAATGCAATGCAAGCAGCAGGGCTGTTTCATCACTTGTCCCAAGCAATGCCCTGATCTGGCTTAAATCCGTTTTGGTAAGCGTAAAAACCTCTTTGTTCAGTAAAGCTGCCTTTGTATCCCCATGGTAAAAAAACAGCTCAGGATTCTTCTGTGCCTCTTCCCGGAGGCACAGACAGACAAGCTGCCGCACCATGGATGAAATCTCCGGTAAATCAAGAGGTTTCTCAATATACCCGTCAGCATGTAAATGGATGGCGCCCTTCAGGTATTCCTTATCCGTATAGCCGCTCAAAAAAACAAGGCGGCTGCCAGGGAACTGTTCCCGGATGAGCTGCGCAAATTCCATGCCCCCCATATGCGGCATTTTAATATCAGTTATCACGATGGAAGGCTGCACTTTTTCCGCAAGCTCCAGCGCGCATACGCCGTTCTCCGCAAGGTATACGGCATCAGCTCCCAGTTCTCCCCAATTTATGTAATTTGCCAGAGTATCCCGCACCAGCTTTTCATCATCTACAATCAAAACGGATATCATAGCAGATTTCCCCTTTCATTTTATGAACACATTATACATCTGTTTTTATAGCCGCACAAATATAATCAGGCATTATGACGAAACAGCAAAATCCTGTGTTCCTTTCCAAATTTTGTTCCGTTGAAATCGAAATCCAAAAACTGTTATGCTTAATACAGAAAAGGAGGAGGGCGGATGAAAAAAACACATTTGCTGTTGAACGATTTAAAGAAAAACCGCATTAAGTGGCTGATGCTTGTTCCGGCGGCGGTTGCAGTAATCCTGATGTGCTATATCCCGATGACAGGCATCGTGCTTGCTTTTAAAGAATTCAATTACCAGGACGGCATCTTTGGAAGTCCCTGGATCGGCCTGGCGAATTTCAGTTATTTTTTTAAAAGCGGCAAAGCCTGGTCTATTACACGCAATACAATCCTATACAACCTGGCCTTTTTGGCTGTTAATACTTTTTTCCAGATTACCTGCGCCATTTTATTATCAGAACTGGCGCACAAGCATTTCAAACGCATCACGCAGTCATTGATGTTTTTGCCTTATTTTATTTCATGGGTTGTGGTCGGCGCTTTTGTATACAATATGTTTAATTATGAATTCGGCGCTGTAAATACCCTGCTGCGTCAGCTGGGGCTGCACAGTGTTGATATTTATTCCAATCCGAAAGCATGGATTCCTATCCTGATCGGCGCAAGCCTTTTAAAAAACCTGGGCTATGGTACTGTGATGTATCTGGCAAGTGTGGTGAATATCGATGATCAGCTTTACGAGGCGGCGGATGTGGACGGAGCCACAATGTGGCAGAAAATATGGAACATTACGCTTCCGTGCATCCGGCCGACAATGGTCATTCTGATACTGCTTTCCATCGGCACCATTATGAAAGGGGATTTCCAGATGTTCTGGCAGGTGACGGGCAACAACCCTATGACGCTGGAGGTTACGGATGTGATTGACACATATGTGACACGCAGCCTGATGTATTTGCAGGAATTCGGTATGACAAGCGCGGCAGGCCTGTATCAGTCCGTATTTTCCTTTATCCTGATTATGCTCGCCAATTATGCGGTCAAAAAAGTAGAACCCGACTATACACTCTTCTGAAAGGAGAAAGCAATGGAAACACAAACCGGTTCCAATAGAAAACTCAGCAGCGACCGGAGAGTATTCAATATCATCAGTGTGGTATTGCTTTCGCTGCTTACCCTGTTTTGTACTCTCCCGTTTTGGCTTATCCTCTCAGGCTCCTTCACCAGCCAGGATTCGATCCTGACGGATGGATACCGCCTGCTTCCGAAAATATTTTCCCTGGAAGCATATCAGTTTCTGTTCAAAGCGCCGGAAGATATGCTGCATGCTTATGGGGTCACGATTTTTGTGACTGCCGTTGGTACATTCTCCAGCATGATAGTTACGAGCATGGCTGCCTATGTGCTTTCAAGCAGAGATTTTACATACCGTAATACCGTTTCCTTTTTCTTCTATTTTACAACGGTTTTCGGAGGCGGCCTTGTACCATGGTATATTTTCAATATGAAATATCTTCACTTTAAAAACAATTATATTTCCCTGATTCTGCCTACGTTAGTCAATGTCACCTACCTGCTGATACTCAAAAGCTATATGGCCAACATCCCGGAGGCAGTTTTCGAATCGGCGCGGCTGGACGGCGCCAATGACTGGACAATATACCGCCGCATCGCGCTTCCTTTAAGCAAAGCCGGCCTTGCTACGGTGGGACTGTTTATTGCATTGAACTATTGGAATGACTGGTATGCGGCCATGCTCTATATTGATGATGACAGAATGTATCCTTTGCAGTATTATTTGAACGATATTCTCAACAAAAGCCAGGGAATGATGAATGCCGCCGCCCGTGCGGGAATTCCATCCGCACAGGTTCCCAGCGAACCTGTGAAGCTTGCGATGACTGTGGTGGCTACAGGTCCTATTGTCCTGCTGTATCCATTTTTACAAAAGTATTTCGTTAAAGGGGTTACTATCGGGGCCGTGAAGGGATGAGTGCCGCCCCGGTGAAAAAATAATTAAGGAGGGTTACAAATGAGAAGAAACTCTAAAATTCTTGCAATGTTTCTGGTACTGATAATGCTTGGGGGCATGTTTTTATCCGCATGCGGCCAAAAGCCCGCGCCGCCGGCAGACACCGCTCCGGCTGCTGCGCCGTCCGAAGAGCCTGACAGTAAAGCGGCTGTTGCGGAGACGGAAGGAATGGAAGCCATTGATACTTCCCAGGAAGTGAAGCTTGTCATGTACCTGTTAGGGGAGCGGACGCCGGATTTTGACAAGGTATTTGACCGGATTAATGAGAAGCTGAAAGAAAAAATCAATGCGACCATCGAAGTTAAATTCATGGGATGGGGAGAATGGGAGCAGAAATATCCCCTGGTATTTGCATCCGGTGAGGACTTTGACCTGATTTACTCCGCAGACTGGGCCATGTACAATACCCAGGCAAGCAAACAGGGATTCTATGAAATCACGAAGGATGAGCTTGAAAAATATGCTCCCCTGACCGCTGAAAGCATTTATGAAGATGCCTGGGAACAGGCTAAAGTAGACGGGAAGGTCTATATGCTTCCCATGAATTATAAAGAGCTCACTGCCTTTGTATTCCTTGTACGCGGTGATCTTATGGAAAAATATGGGATTGAGAAAGTAGAGACGATGGACGATGTTGAAAACTATCTGGATCAGATCGCGAAAAATGAACCGTCCCTGATTCCTCTGGATATCGGCTCCGACTTCGATGCGCGTATGCTTTATGATCTGTTCTGGCAGAAGGAAACAGTGAACCGTCTGGAAAAAATCAATCCCATGCAGCTGATGGGATATACCAAAAAAGGGGACGATACCGTCACCGTATTCAATGAGACGGAGGATCCCGCTTTCCTGACTGCCGTAGAAAAGCTTCAGGATTGGAAAAACCGCGGTTTCTGGAGTAAGAGCGCGGTGGTAAATACACAGAACAACAAAGAGAGCTTTGCGGCAGGAAAAAGCGCCGCTGCACTGATGAACATCAATAACGCGAAAAGTGAATATACAAATAATACCCTTGCGCACCCCGAATGGGATATCCGTGTGGTGGACGCACAGGGAGATGTCCCTGCTATTGTACAGTCGTATCTTGCAAATGGCATGTGCATTTTCTCAAAGTCCAAAAACCCTGAGCGTGCACTCATGGCGCTGGATCTGCTGCGCAATGACGAAGAGCTTCATGACCTTTTCAGCTATGGGATTGAAGGAGAGCATTACATTGACCTTGGCAATGGAAAGATTGAATTAACGGAAAATAACAGCAATTATCCCTACGACACCAACGGCAACTGGGGCATCCGAAATGATAAATACTGGAAATCAGTGGAAGGCGGAATCCCCAATTATGACAAATTATATGACAAGTGGATAAAAACAGCGCAGGCAGGGGAATTCGCAGCATTTACCTTCAACAATGAAAGTGTGAAAAATCAGGTTGCAGCTATGAATGATATTTATAACACTAATATCAAACTGCTCTACCTTGGCTTTACAGATGATCCCCAAAAGGACATAAAGGCAACACAGGAAAAGCTGAAGGCCGCCGGAGCCGATGAGGTTTATTCGGAAATGACACGGCAGGCAAAGGAATGGAAGGATTCTTTGCAGGAATAGGCGGCCGTTTTTCTTGAATTGGAAGAAATCAATATCATATTTGTAATATGAAATATCGTGTTCTTTTCCATAGCTTCAGCCCTGTCTATGGAACTCCCTTCTAAGTATCTGGTCAATTATTTACCAAATATACTTAGAAGGGAGCTTCTTTAGATATTGTTTTTAAAAACCACTAACTGATTATTTTATTCCTTGACCAATCTGTCCAGTTTCCTGTTTCGCAGATAAATCAAAATTCCTCCAGTTACCATAAGAGTATTTATCATATAAAAGAACATAACATACCATCGCACAGTAAGGTACCAGGGTTGTGATGAATTATACATAATTAAGACTATTTTTCCAATTATGGCGAATATATAACCAGCCCATATAAACCAATAAAAGAGAATGCTGGTGCCTCTGGCAGTGCGTGCCTTCCAGGCATTAACTATATTTAACGGCCATGATATTCCAAAACATACCACCATAAACGTTTCCATAACACTACTAAAAGTCTGCATATAAAACTTCTCCTAATTTCAATTACACATAACCAAAGCTCTTATTAGCTCATGGTATGGTGATATTTTTCCGCCTGTTTTGGAGTGATAAGTTTCATTCCTTCCTCAAGCGCTCTCCAGTTCAGTTTTTCTGTTCCGGAAGGAATGTGGCGCTTTACCGCTTCCTGAAGCGATTGTTTATCAAATAATCCAAGCGCTGCATTTATTGCACCCACTGCAACAATATTTGCGGTCATACTTTTACCTACCTTCTTTTCTGCAGTATCAAGAATCGGAAGTTGTAAAACCTGATCAGGTTTCAGACTTGCAGGAATACGAAGAGAGGCATCCGCTATGACAAAAGCATTTTCTTTAATATCCTGTGAAAATTTATCAATAGAAGCCTGCGTCATTGCCAACAAAAAGTCTGGCTTTGTAACTTTGCCAAACCAAATTTTTTCTTTTCCGATTATCGCTTCCGCTTTACATATTCCGCCTCTCGCCTCAGGACCATATGCCTGAGATTGAACTGCATTTTCTCCAGCAACAACAGCTGCCTCTGCCAGAATAACGCTTGCCAGTATAATCCCCTGCCCGCCCGATCCTGTGAAACGCATCTCATATCTTGTATTCATATAACTATCCCCTTTTCTTATTTGTGCATTTCTCAATGAGTTTATCATACTCAGCAGTGTATTCAGGTAAATTATTATGAACTATTGTTCCTATTGCTTTTTTACCTGCCTTTTGTTCCTCGCTTAACGTATAATATTTGACTGAAGGAATCAAATTATCCTTTTGCCAATTAAGCATATCCACCGCCGTTCCCTTTTTATTCTTGCGCCCATAATATGTAGGACAGATAGCATATACGTCAATTAATGAAAAACCTTTATGGCGTATCCCCTGTTTTATAATTTCGATTGTTTCACGTACATGATAAGTGGAGCCTCTGCCAACAAAAGATGCTCCAGCTCCAGCTGCCAATAGCGCAATATCAAATGGGCGATCCAAATTGCCATAAGGTGCCGTAGTTGCCTTATCCCCAGTCGGTGTAGTCGGTGAATATTGTCCTCCTGTCATTCCATAAATATCATTATTAAATGTAATTACAGTTAAACCGATATTTCTCCGGGCCGCATGTATCAGATGATTTCCACCAATTGCAGAGCAATCACCATCACCCGTTAAGACAATAACTTCCAATTCCGGATTTGCCATTTTAATACCGGTTGCAAATGGAATTGCACGACCATGGGTTGTATGAATCGTATCAAAATCTAAATATCCGGCAGCACGGGAGGAACAACCAATCCCAGATACAATCACTGTCTTGTCACGGGAAAATCTGCCGCTGTGTTCATCAAGAAGCTCCTGGACTGCAACAACCACATCATGCATAATGACGCCATTGCCGCAGCCTGAGCACCATATATGAGGCAAATGATCAATACGCATATATTCATGGACTAATTCACTGGGCATATTACTTTTCCTCCATTTCTGTCAACTTCTCAATAATGTCACACGGTGGAATCACTGTACCGTTTACCTGACCAAGAAAATGAACCGGCACCTTACTGGCAACTGCATGCTCAACAACAAGAAGCATCTGACCATAATTATGTTCTACCACTAATATTTTTTTCAGATGGGATAGGTGAGCCTTTAATTGTTTCTCAGGAAATGGCCATACTGTTATTGGACGAAACATACCAATTTTTTTCCCCGCTGCCCTCGTCTCTTCAACAGCAGTCATAACAGCTCTGGTTGTCCCGCCGAAACAAACTATCGCCGTTTCTGCATCTTCCATCATATATTCATCTATCCTGATTATATCATCCAGATTCTCATCAATTTTTTTCATCAGCCGCGTAAAAAGCTTTCCGGCAATTTCATTATCATTCGTAGGGAATCCCGATTCATCATGTGCCAGTCCAGTAATATTATAACGCTCCCCCTGACCGAATGGCTTCATAGCAGGAACATACTCGCCTTCCGGCACATAATAACATTTCTTATTTGCGCCATCTCTGTATGAACTTTTACGTTTATTGATGACAATTTCCCTTTCATTTGTCAGAGAAACCCCTTCTCTCATATGTCCCACAATTTCATCCATCAGCAGAATGACCGGTGTACGATATTTCTCGGATAAATTAAAACAACGAATTGTGAGATAATAAGTTTCAAGAACTGTGGAAGGAGAAAGTGCAATCACAGGATGATCCCCATGTGTACCCCAACGAGCCTGCATATAATCTCCCTGAGACGGACTTGTGGGAAGTCCTGTAGAAGGACCTGAACGCTGTACATCTACAATAACACAGGGAATCTCAGCGCAGGCACCATAACCAATATTCTCCTGTTTTAATGAAAAACCAGGACCGGATGTGGCAGTCATCGCTTTTACACCGGCAACGGATGCACCCAGTATAGCGGCCATGGATGCCAATTCATCTTCCATCTGAATAAATCTGCCTCCAACCTGTGGTAATCTCACCGCACATGTTTCTGCAATTTCAGTTGAGGGGGTAATAGGATAGCCCGCATACAAACGCATTCCCGCAGCAATTGCACCTTCTACGCACGCTTCATTCCCCTGCATCAGAACAGTTTTTCCTGACATGTTTTTTCACTCCTTACTCTTCTAGGTTTTCCAGGTAAATTGCATAGTCCGGACAGCGCATCTCGCACATACCGCATAAAACGCACTCACCATCTTCTCTTAAACAAACTTTTTCTCCTATCAGTTCCAAAGCCTTCCCGGGACAAAATGCAACACAAATTCCGCATCCCTTACACCACTCCGGATCGATTACAAGCTTTTTCTTTCCATTCATTCAAAAGCCTCCTTTCTTATTTATAAATCCGGTTCATTCCATTCTTTATAATTCTTATTAAAATAGTAACACTCATCTTCAAACATCACAATGAGGTTTATTTTTATTTTTTTGTGTTTTTATTATAAAAATGAAATTTAATCAGTATAAATATATAATTTATATCAATTATATTTTATTTAATTATTATTTTATATTAAAAATGGTTTTCTCAAAATGTAACATCTATAATAAAAAAGCTTTCTTTCCAATATGACGGTTAATAATACGCCGTACTTCAGGAAGAAAGCTTTTCTTATGTATTAATAATAACTTTTTTATATATTTATATGAGACTTCATCTTCCGCGATTTTTTTCTTCTTCTAACTGTACTTTAGATCCATATTTCAAATCAATAGCACAGTCTGACATAAATTGTTCTTCTATCTCGCGTATTTTGGGCAGTCCAATTAATTTATTAAACTCCTGGAATGGTATAATTTTATCTTCCAAATTCTGATTATTTCCGTCTCTCATCATCTGTTCCAGCGCCTGTTCCACCCCCTTTGCTGCGGCATAGGTTGTCATTACAGGCACACTGCAGCGTGAATATCCCATATTCTCCAATTCCTTAAAGGTAACTATTGGAGTTCTTCCGCCATCCAGCATATTTGCACTGATACGAATTCCCAGCGGAACAAGCTCTGATGCAAAGTACTTGAGTTCTTCCAAAGACTGAGGTGCTTCCAGAAAAATCAAATCTGCGCCGGCTTCCCAATACGCCTTTGCACGTTTAACCGCTTCCTTGGGACCATATTTCTGACGTACATCCGTCCTTGCATTTATTACAAAATCTTTATCTCTTCTGGCCCACGCGGCTGCACGAATTTTCTGTACCATTTCTTCTTCGCTAATGACTTCTTTGCCTGCCATATGCCCGCACCGTTTCGGCCAAATCTGATCTTCCAAATTAATACCGGCACAACCACATGATTCAAATTCCCTTACAGTCCTGACAACATTCACTACATTTCCATATCCTGTATCCCCATCTGCCATAACAGGAATATCTACGCTGTTTACAATATTTCTGGTATGCTCTAAAACTTCAGTAAATGTCATCAATCCACAATCCGGCAGTCCAAGTAAAGACGCAGCAAATCCATATCCGCTGCATTGTACTGCCTTATACCCAGTTTTCTGAATAAGCATGGCAGATAAACAATCATACGCGCCTGGCATAACCAAAATTTTCTTTTCTTTTAACATTTTTTGCAACGCAGTTGTCTTTTTCATAGTTTTACCCTTTCTTTATTTTCATTGTATGAAATCTATTTTTATTATATTGACTTTTTTAATTACTGTCAATAACGAAACAAAATATAAGGTTTCATTTATTTAATAAAAAAGACTGCCATACCTTTCAGTATAACAGTCCAAAAGCTCAATACTCCTATTCAATTTAACTTTTAAAATTTAAGAACACCCGAGTTTGATTGAAATTTCCGATGCAACTTCCATCATCCTTTCAGCCATCTCTTTAACACGTTCAAGGCTTATTCTGGTCATAGGCCCAGACAAAAATAATGCCGCACAAACATTATGTTCACCATTAAAAACCGGAACAGCTACGGAACTAATACCCTGCTCAAACTCATTAAAGCTTGCTGCATATCCGTCTTCGCGAATCTTTGCCAGCTCTTCAAATGTTACAAAAGGATCTTGAAGCAAATTCTGCCGAATATCTTTTTCTTCCATATAAGCCAGCAAAAGCTTCCCTGAAGCTCCACGAGTCAACGGCTTCTGTGTTCCCACTTCAATAACGCGTCTGAGAGATTGTGTACTTTGGACACAATCTGCGCATACACGCTGCCCTTTATTTAACACATAAAGCCCAACACTTTCATTATAATAATCCCTGAGTTCTACTAAATGAGGTCTGGCAATTTCTCTCAAATCAGAAGTTTCAAGACAAATTGCTCCGAGATTTGTCAAACGATAACCGAGACTATAAAGCAATGACTGGGGATCTCTCCTTAAGTAATTACGATTTTCAAGCGTTGCAATAATTCTTGATACCGTACTTGGCGAAAGGTTAAGCATTTTGGAAATTTCATTTAATGAAAGTCTGGGATGTTCTCTTGTAAAGCAATCCATAATGTTAAGCGCCCTGTCAACCGATCGTACGCTCTTTTCCTCTTCATTCATAAATACATCCTCTCTGATATCTTTAAAGCATACGCTAAGAAACCTATAAAATATGATAACACCTGAATGAACAATCTTCAAGTCCCGTCAAAAATATTTGTATTTTCTGCTATTTACGGGCATAATTCAATGCTCCTCCGGCAAGTATAATTTTTCTTTCTCTTTTGCTTGTTGTATTTTGGGCCAAATAACGTTTTCCGCTTGAATTATTAAAAATCTCTATTATTTCCCTCTCTATATTCAACGCCATTCCTTCAATAATCAAATTATCTTCGAGCTGAATGTCCTCATAGTCCTCCGGATTTACAAATGTCAATGGAAGAATTCCGAAATTAATTAAGTTAGTACGATGGATTCTTTCAATACTTTTTGCCAATACTAAACGCACTCCCAACGCCATAGGGCAAAGCGCCGCATGTTCTCTTGAAGAACCCTGTCCATAACTTTCACCTGCAACAATTATAGAAATATGACCCAGATCTTTTATTTTCTGGCAGCGTTCGGGAAATTCAGGATCAATAAACTGAAAAATAAAGTCGCAGGACTTTTCAATATTCGCACGATAGACCATTGCGGGTCCTGCAGGAATAATATCATCCGTATTTATCGCATTATCTACTTTAATTGCAACTATTCCGTCTATAGTTTCAGGTATACAGGAATTTTTCGGCGGTTGACCTATGATTCTGCTCCTGTATATCTCCCGGCTTTCAGTAGGATACAAAAACATACTGTCATCCGTTTCAATGGCTTTAGGAAGCTGGATATCCGGATATTCCATTTTCATAGTTCGGGGATCTGTTAAATAACCTGTAATGGCGGTTGCAGCAGCAGTCTCAGGGCTGACAAGGTATACCTTTGCATCCTGTGTCCCGCTTCTGCCTTTATAATTACGGTTATTGGTACGAATCGAAATTCCACCAAGCTGTGGAGCCTGACCATGACCAACGCAAAAACCGCAAGCATTTTCCAGCACCCTTGCTCCTGCCTCCAGCATCCAAGAGAGCGCTCCTGTCTTTGCAAGCATTGTCATAACCTGTCTGCTTCCTGCTGCTATTCCAAGATCCAATTCCGGAGCCACTTTCCTCCCCTTGAGTATCGATGCCACATGCATCATATCCTGGAAAGAAGAATTTGTACAACTTCCAATTAAAACCTGATCTACTTTTAAGCATCCGACATCCGAAACCTTTTTAACATTATCAGGCGAATGAGGTAATGCAACATTGGGTTCCACCCTCCCCATATCAATATGTATTTCGCGGTCATACCTCGCATCACAATCTGCCTCAATTTTTTTCCAATCCTGCACTCTTTTCTGAGAATTAAAAAAAGAACGAGTCATTTCATCGCTCGGAAAAACAGAAGTTATTACTCCCGCCTCAGCTCCCATATTAGCTATAGTAGCTCTCTGCGGAACAGTCAATGTTCTTAACCCCTCGCCTGCATATTCCAATACAATGTCAGTATTTCCCTTACAATGTATCTCTTTCAACAATTCCAATGCTATATCCTTTGCTGTACACCATGGATTCAGCTTTCCAGTCAGAACCACTTGGACCACTTTAGGATATTTGATATAAAATGCATTCCCTGACATAGCTAATGCAACATCCAAACCACCTGCGCCGAAGGCTGCCATACCGACTGCGCCGCAAGTAACCGTATGGCTGTCACTCCCGATCAGTGTTTTTCCTGGTACACTATGCCTTTCCAAGTGGAGCTGATGGCATATTCCGTTACCTGGCTTAGAATAAATCACACCAATCCGATCTGCAACTGTTTCAAGATACCTGTGAACATCAGCATTTCCCTCCCCTGACTGCATCATAAGATGATCCACATAGGATACAGAAAGTTCCGTCTTAACTCTGCAATTCTGTATTGCTTCATACTGTAGGTATGCCATCGCTCCAAGCGAATCCTGTGTCAGGGTCTGATCCACTTTCACCGAAATTTCCTGTCCGGCAATCATTTCACCTGAAATGATATGCTCTGCCATTATTTTCTCAAAAACATTTTTCCCCATAAAGTACTCCTTTAAAGTTATTTTCATTTTATTAAATTATATTATTATAAATGAAAATTATCAATGTAATTTTTTTGTTTTATCAGTTTTTATATTGTTTTTACCTCTCTTTTGTTATATTATAAATAAATAAAATAAAAATCATTTTCATTTTAGGAGGTTATGTTATGTACAAAGAAAGTTTTACAATTCCATGTTCCATTATACGAGGCGGTACAAGCAAAGGCGTCTATTTCCTCGAAAGTTCATTGCCCACTCCAGGACCGAGGAGAGACCAGGTTATTCTTGAAGCTTTTGGAAGCCCGGATTTACGACAGATTGACGGTCTCGGAGGCGCAAATTCTTTAACGAGCAAAGTATGTATCATTTCTCCGTCTCTTCGTTCTGATGCTGATGTAGATTATACATTTGGTCAGGTCAGTGTTGATCATGCCAAAATTGACTGGCGTGGTAACTGCGGAAATCTCACCGCCGGTGTGGGAATTTTTGCTGTTTCCCATAATCTTCTTAAAGTGAGTGAACCGATTACTGTCGTTCGTATATATAACACAAATACCGACAAAATCATTCATGCTGCTTATCCTGTACGGGATGGCGCCGTATTATCCGATGGAGATTACTCCATACATGGTGTCCCTGGCACCGGCAGCAAAATAAAAATAGATTTTTACAATCCAGCCGGTTCTATCACTAAAAAATTACTTCCTACTGGTAATGCAAAAGATACCATTACCTTAGAAGACGGCAGTTCCTATACCGTATCTATCGTTGACGCCGGCAATCCTGTCGTTTTTTTATCTGCCAAAGAAATTGGCCTGACAGGTACCGAGCTTCCCACCGAAGTCGAAAACATGCCCGATATCTTAAAAAAAATCGAAGCGATACGCAGCATTGCTGCTGAGATAATTGGAATTGTTCCGGATCATAAACAGGCAACCTCCATTTCACCTGCATATCCCAAAATTGGTTTTGTATCTCCTCCGCAGGATTACTATAATCCCGATGGAATATTTATTTCCAAGGAAAATATTGATATTACCGCCAGGCTGGCTTCGATGCAGAAGATGCACCGTGCATATATGATAACAGGAGCTGTCTGTACCGGAGCTGCGTCTAAAATCAAAGGGACGCTGGTACATGAAATGATGAGCGAGCGGGCTAAAAACTGTGACACGCTTACCATAGGCCATCCTTACGGTCCAATGGAAGTCAGTACCGATTTTCAAAATAACATTGTCATTAAATCCTCTGTTTACAGAACTGCAAGAAAAATTCTGGATGGTATTGTATATATTCCTTATTCCCGAATTACCGTTTAGTGTTCGAATCAAAAAACACACCTGGTTTTCATCTTTTAAAAACCAGGTGTATTTTATAAAAAACTATTTTTTCTTCTTAACCGGCATTTCCACCCGCAAGTCTTTGTTTCTTCCCGCATTTAAAATATAGCTGCTGGCTCCATGTCCAATGAGAGTTACTGCTCTTCTTCCAATTTCCAGAACCTTGTCTGAATTAACTCCAGTCCCAATGTCCATTTCCTCCAACATATTCAACGCATCTTCTGCTGAAACATTTCCCGTTGCATCCGGTACAAACGGACATCCCCCGCATCCTGCAAAAGAAACGTCAAATCTGTCAATCCCCGCTTCCATAGCAGCCAGCATATTTGCAAGCCCCAGTCCTCTGGTATTATGGAAATGTCCCCAAAATTGAACCTCCGGATATTGTTTTCTCATATCTGTAAATACAACATTGACTTTCCTTGGTGTGCCCATTCCTGAAGCATCGGACAAGGAAATTTCATTTACTCCAACCTCAAGATAACTCTCAATGATACGTTTTATATCATCACATGGAATTTCATGTTCCCAGGGGGAACCAAATGCCATAGAAATCGATCCGGACACATGTATTCCACTTTCCATGGCAAAATCCACACATTCTCTGAAGTTTTTCACAGTTTCTTCAGGAGTACAGTTTAAGTTAGCAATATTATGCGCAATACTGGCAGAAACATTCAGCTTGACTTTATCGCATTTGCATTCTTTAGCCCGTTCCACGCCCTTTCGGTTTGCAATCAGCGCACGATATTCCACACCTTCTCTTTTCCAGATTTTGCGGAATACTTCATCCGTTGTCGCCATTTGCGGCACTGCGGCAGGATGCACAAAAGAACCAACTTCAATTACTCTGTATCCGGCATCCGTACATAAATTTATTAATTCCGACTTTTCTTCCACCGTAAGGAGCTTTTTTTCATTTTGAAGCCCATCTCTGGGCCCCACCTCACATAGTACCACTTCTTTAGGAATATTCATTTTATCTCCCATCTGTACGCTCCGGCACGCATCCCCCCGAACCACACTCAGATAATATTTTTCTCTTTAAGCTCCTGATATTCAGAGTCATCCATATTAAGAAGCCCTTTATATATTTCTTCATTAAAAGCTCCCATTTTTTTGCCAGCCCATTTAATAGTCCCAGGAGTTTTGCTGAGAATTGGGGTAACAGAAGGCATTTTCACAGTAGGGAAATCTTCACATGGCATTTCAACAATATTATTTCTTGCATTATACTGAGGATCAGCATAAATATCTTCAATACTGTAAATTAAGTTAATTGGCACCCCCTCTCTGTCACAAATATCCTTCAATTTTTCGTAGCTCATTGAGCCGGTCCAACTGCTGACAAGCTCGCTAATATAAGCATCATCTTTTAACCGTTGAGGGGTATCCGCATATTTTTCCATTAAATCAGCACGATTCATTGCTTTTGTCAGATATTCAAATGTTCTGTTGGTGCTGCAAACCAAAACAATCCATTTTCCATCCATTGTCTTAAATGTACCGGAAGGGCTGGCAGAACCACTCATTTTAGGAGTTCTTTCTTTTATCTTACCTGTGAGATGATATTCTGCCACAATTGTTTCCATCATACGAAACATGCTTTCATACAAGCTGACATCAACTTCCTGTGCCTCTCCTTTTAATGCATCTCTATGATACAGGGAAACCAGGGTACCAATCGCAGCATTCATGCCTGCCACGTAATCGGCCAAAGAAAAAGACGGACTAATCGGAGGACGATCCTGATATCCCAACAAATATGTCACACCAGAAAAAGCAGTACAGGGAGTGCCAAAACCAGCAAGTTTTTTGTATGGGCCAGTCTGCCCATACCCTGTAACATGTGTCACGATTATATCAGGATTAGCCGCCCTCAGTATTTCCATGCCCAATCCCCAATTTTCAAGTGTTCCCGTTCTGAAATTCTCAATAATTACATCGCTTATTTTCACCAAATCCAAAAAGATTTTCTTTCCCTCTTCAAAATGTAGGTCTAAAGTAATATTCTTTTTATTACGGGACATAGAATACCAGCGAATACTTTTTCCTCCCACAAACGGCCCCATAGCGCGAAAAGAATCTCCCCGTCCGGGCATTTCAATTTTAATTACTTCCGCCCCGAAATCTGCAAGAAAGTTTGCCGCAAAAGGAGCCGCAATAACATTGGATATATCAAGAACCCTAACGTTTTCCAAAGCTTCCATTTCTATCCTCCAGCTCAATTTTCCGGCATGAAATACTTATTCATAAAATCAAGAATTATTTTTTTAACCTCCGGCTGATAAAATTCAGGTCCACCATGTCCCGCACCGATTACCCGATAATAATCAACATCAGTTCCGGCTTCAAGGAGATCATCATAAAACAAATCATTTTGAATAACAGGTACCGCTTTATCATCTGTCCCATGAAGCAATAAGAAAGGCGGCAATCCTTTACGTACATAAGTTGTAGGCGTTGCTTTCCTGTAGATTTCCGGAATATCATCCGGTTTTCCATTCATCAAAAGCTCTGTGGTATTCCTCGGCCTTCCCTGCTCTATCTTTTCATACCATCCCCGTTCCTGCCTGGTTCTCCCATAAATATTGATCACTGCCTGAACCTCACTGGATTGATCCAGATTTTCGCCCGTATCAAATTCTTTTGTATTTCCTGTCACACCAACCATGCTGGAAATATACCCACCGGCAGATTCTCCCATCATCGCAATTCTATCAACATCAATTCCGTATTGTCTTGCATGAGCACGAAGATACCGAACTGCCTCCTTCGCATCTTCTATTAATCCCGGAAAAGGCTTCAAATTATGAGTACGATATTCAATAGAAGCAATACTGTATCCATTTCTCGCAAAAAACTGCATTTCAGGCATCCAGACATCCTTATCCAAAACCTCAAATCCCCCGCCGCACACCCAGATCAGAAGGGGGCGCGCCGTGTTCCCATCCCGATTCTTCGGAATCATCAGACTCATCTTCAAGGGTTTAAACCCACTGCTACATTCGTAATATTTATATGTAATATCCGTTACAGATGCCAATAATGGCTGTTTCACTTCAACTGATATATCTCTCTTCATTGTTTACACAAAACCGGAGCCTTCCCCGGCTTCTCCTTTCGTCTGTTAATTCATTACCTCAACTGTGCATTTTCCAAGCATTGTACTTCATTTGTTAATGTTGGCTAACAATGCATTATACTGCATCCTTTCTCTGAGTTCCTGTGCATCCCCTCCAAGGAGCTCAACAATTTTATAAGCAAATGATAAAGCGGAAGCCGGGCCCCGGCTGGTTATAAGATTATCATCTATCACTATCAGCTCTTCCATCTGAGTATTATCATCTATATACTCTGCATCCTGAAAAAGCATACGATATTTATCTGCAGGATAGGATGTAAGCTTTCGCCCTGTACACACACCAGCTTTTGAAAGAAGCATTGGTCCTGCACAAATAGCGGCCACAAACTTCTCCTTATCCTGAATAAAAGCTCTTACCCATTCAAGCACAATCTCGTTTTCACATAGATTCGGCACTCCCGGGATTCCGCCTGGAATTATAACCATATCATACTCCTTAATCATTTCTCTGTTCAGGACCCTGTCCGCCTTAACAACTATACCACGCCCGCCTGTTACATATTCCCCTTTAATCGAAATACTATCACAGCAAATGGACGCACGCCTTAAAATATCAATCACAAATACGCATTCACCTTCTTCATAGCCTTCAGCTAATAACAGAGCTGCTTTTTTCTCCATAAATATCTCACCCTTTTCTTTCTAATGAGGCCAAAGCTTTCCTCTGGCCCCATTCATAAATTATTGTTCTTACTGGATAGATTTTAAATATTCATATTCTTCACGATATCCGTTTACAAACTCATCTATATTCAGTCTTTTTAAATTATCCAGATGCTTATCCCATTTTTCTTTATCGATACCATTAATAACAGAATCAGAGAAAAATGACTCGGCATATTTTACAAGCTCCGTACGTATTTCTGCTCTTCGCGTCGTAGTTTCCAAACTCATTTCCCCATATGGGAACATCTCCGTATAATAATATGGCGTATAAATTTCATCTCTGGCATATTGCCTTTTTATTGAATCAGATAAAATTCTGTTAGCATCCCATTCAGTTGATAAAATAAATGGAGCCTGATCCATTGTATGTGTCTGTCTCCAGGATGAATAGTTTGAATATCCGGAGTCCTGTGGGAAGTAATTCTGATTGGACTCGCGGCGCATCGTACCATCGTCATCCGTCCACCACCAGCCAATATTTGTATCTTCCGACTGACGCCCAGTCTCTTCAACCAATTCCTTTTCTCCCTGCACCCCATACCAGAGATTAGACATCAGATCCTCAGATTCATCGAAATGTTCTATCAGCATAACCAGTTTTTCGGGTTCTTTACAGTTCTTGTTTATAGTAAAGCAATGACGTATGAAGTCTGCAGGGGTCTGCGAAATTGGGATAGTAATTTTTCCCGTACTGTCCTTTACCGGGATAAAGTAGTCAAAATCAGTTTCCATAGAACCAACACTATCGCTGATATAGCATCCACCAAATGCAAATCCATAGCGATTATCCGTGCCCTTCTGCTTATAATCAGATCCCGTCTGTGTAAATCCATCCCTGTCAATCAACCCTTCTTCATACAGCTCATGAAGCCATACAAGCATATCGTAATAGCGTTCATCGGCAGGAACGTAGAATACATTTCCATCCTCTACCATAATATCGTCTTCATAAAAATTCTGGCCATCGTTAATTAATCCAAAGAAAACTCTCAGGAAATCCAGTGTCGAACTCGCCTGATTATTATCATTATATCCACTCTGAAAACCAATACCAATTTCATCTGCAATCCCATTTCCATTCGGATCTTCATTTACAAACGCCCGGATTGTTTCAGTAAATTCATCCAGAGTTGTGGGAACTTTCCTTCCCAGCTTTTCCAGCCAGACACGATTCATAGCCATTACAAACACATGCGCCTCATTCGGATTTTGTCTGATACAGGCAAGGGAATAAAGCCTTCCCCCAATAGACTCACCCGCATAATATACCGGATTTTCATTGTAAAATTTCCATATAGTTGGCGCATAATTCTCAACATATTCTGTTATGTCCAATACCTGATCAGTATAATTAGAAAGACTCCCTATACTGCCCCAAATCAAATCAGGAAGATCGCCTGCCGCAAACCGCACATTCATCTTTTCATTCCAATCAGCATCAGCCACTTCTTCTACTTTAAATAAAATCCCCATCTTTTCCGCTTCTTCGAAAAAGGCAGCATACTTATCTTCTATCGTACCAACATCTAAAGCAGGTTTTCTGTAAACCATTGTATAGGTTACAGGTTCTTCAGAAATTGGTGCTGTAATTTTTCCATCGGAATCGAAATATTTCGCTGCATCAGCTGCCATGTCGGTCGGCCCCGCTTCTTTAGTCTCCCCCGATTTTTCATCTTCTCCTCCGCCGTTCTGCACAGCTTCAGAAGCACCGTTTCCCGACTGTCCCGCTCCGCACCCGCTCAGTGTTGTTACTGTCAATGCCACAGCCAACAATGTTGCTAATAACTTTCTTTTCATTACATTCCCTTCCTTTCGTTTAATATAATATTAATTTATTGATAAAACATCAATAATACTAACCTTTCACCGATCCAACCATGACTCCCTTTACAAAATACTTCTGTAAAAAAGGATACAGTGCAATAATCGGGCCAGAAGAAACAACAATCAAAGCATACTTTACCAATAACGAAATTCTTCGGGCCGCTTCAAGTTCAAGCGGATCCATTTCTCCGGCGCTGCCAAAATTCTGTCCCATAATTAAAATTTTTCTCAATATAATTTGTAACGGCGAGTATTTTTCATCCGTAAGATAAATCATTGCATTAAAGAAGGAGTTCCACTGTGCAACAGCAACATATAATGCAATAATTGCAATAACTGTTTTGGATAGAGGCAATACTACCATAAAGAAGTATTTAAAATTTCCACACCCGTCAACCGCAGCGGCTTCCCATAATTCTTTTGGCATATTACTAATAAAAAAAGTTCGTGCCACAATAATATTAAATACAGTAGTGCTGGCAAGTAAAATAACAATCCAAGGGGTATTTGTCAGGTGAAAATTTTTCATCATTACATATGTAGGGATGAGCCCTCCCTGAAAAAACATGGTAAAAGTAATTATTTTAGTAAAAAGGTTTCTGCCAATAAGATCTTCCCTCGACAGTGCATATGCTCCGGGAATCGTAATAAACAACCCAACACCAACAGAACCAACTACATAAACCAGAGTATTTCTATATCCGCGCCAAACTTCAGTAGTTTTAAATATATATTGGTATGCCTCCAAAGTAAAGTTTCGCGGAAAAAGCGTTACCAAACCTCTGGATACCATATCCGGATCACTGAAAGATGCAATCACTACAAAATATAAAGGATAAACAGCAATACCCAATGCCAGAAATGCCAGTATGAAAACCACCAAATCAAAAGTACGGTCACCAATACTTTGTTTTACTTTCTTCGTTTTTTTCATCATCAATTTCCCCTTTACCATAAGCTGTTTCCGGTAATCTTTCTGGCAAGCCGGTTAACAAGCAGAAGGAGTACACAGTTTATTATATTGTTAAATAATCCAATCGCAGCGGAATAGCTGAACTGACTGCCTTTAATACCCACTTCATATACATATGTCGAAATTATCTGGGAGGCATCCAGGTTTGATGATGTCTGCATTAGCAGAGCTTTCTCATATCCCAGACTCATAATACGTCCGCAATCCATAATTAACATAATAATTGCAGTCGGCAGTATGGAAGGCAAATCAATGTATCGGACCCTCTGCAGTTTCGAAGCGCCATCTACAATAGCCGCTTCATGCAGCTCAGGTGATATGCCTGTAAGTGCTGCGATATAAATTATGGAATTCCATCCTGCATTTTGCCAAATTCCCGACCAAACATATAAGTGAGGGAAAGCACCTGCCGAACCCATAAAGTCAATCGCTTTTCCGCCAAGCGCAACAATCAGGTTATTAATAATGCCGCTGCTCGGAGCCAGGAAAACGAACAGCATACCCGAGAGCACCACCGTTGAAATAAAATGAGGTGCATATGTCGCTACCTGTGTAAGTTTCTTAAATTTAAGCTTCGGAATATACTGAATAATCAAAGCCATCAGAATTGCAATCGGAAAATTGACTGCAAGACCATAAAGGCTAAGAGTAAGCGTATTCCTTAAAAGAACCCAGAAATAATAGGAATCAACAAATTGTTTGATATACTTTAAACCAACCCACGGGCTCGCCATGACCCCCAGTCCTGGTTTAAAATCTTTAAATGCAATTTGCAATCCCCAAAGGGGTGAGAAATAAAATACTGCAAAGAAGATAAGCATTGGCAAAAGGAACACATATAGTGTACGGTTCTCCCAAATCTTCTTAAGAGTCTTATTTCTTCCTATTCTTTTTTCTACCTTTGTCAACCTTTTTTTCACGCTCTGTTCCACAAGTTTCTCTCCTCTCTGCACGGATTTATCAGGAGCATTGGTTACTTTTCATATTATATAACCAACTTTCATCTGGCGAAATGTATTTTCGTTTGGTGTATTGGTGTTTTCTTTTGTTTTTTACTACTCAATTGTTTTCTTTTTGATTATTCTGTGGTATACTACAATCAATTTCATAAAATATCTATAATTATTAACCATCTAATCACTTGATATTTGTTTTTTATAGGATAATTATTACAATTAAATATTTTTTTATCTTTTGCAATCTAAAGAGTACTGTTCGAAATAAAATTATATTTTTAATTATAATTTTCATTTTATATGAATACTAAGATATTTTTGAGGAGTGAGGTTATATGTATTCAGTGTACATAATTGATAATGAACAATTTGCTGCAATATGGCTCAAACAACTTTTTCATCGTCCGGATCTCGGATTTGAATGTATCCATACTTTTACTAATGCTATGGATGCTTCAGAAGCAATCCTTGACTGTTCCCCCGACCTTATCATCTCAGACATACGCATGCCTGGAATGAACGGACTCGAATTTATGAATTATCTTTCTCAAAAAAATAACACTTCCAAGATTATTCTTGTAAGTGCTTATTCCGACTTTACCTATGCACAGGAGGCAATCCGTGGCGGGGCTCTTGATTATCTTACAAAACCCGTCTCTAAGGCCGCTGTAGAAAAATGTCTTTTACGAGTAAAGGGCATATTAGACAAGGAACAGCGGCTTATGAAGGAAGATAGTACTCTCCTTCTGCCTGCGGAAGAATTATCCTGCTGCAGAAATAATAATATCATAGCAGATATGAAAAAATATGTTGAACAACGTTATATGCAGCCTATCCGCCTGCAGGATTTGGCTGATTACGTACATTTAAATGTAAGTTACTGCAGTGTTTTATTTAAAAAAAGCTTTGGTATTTCTTTTTCCAGGTATTTAATCAATATTCGTATGGAAAAAGCCAAAAAGCTTTTACACTCTAAATCTTTGTCTGTCTGTCAGGTTGGTACTCTTGTCGGTTATCCTGATATTAGCTACTTCAGCAAAGAATTCAAGAAAAAATTTGGTGTTTCACCTACCGAATATAAATCCAGGGAGCAGTAAAATGTTATATTCAGATGGAAATCATAACAATAATGACAGCACGAAAAACAAATCTGTATCTTTGAAAAAAGTATTTCGTTTATATAGTTATGCAACTTATTTTTTTATCCTTTTGGGTGTTATCGTATTTATCTATATCACCAGGTTCATTTCCACACAGATTATTGCAAAAAGTATCGCTAATTCCAGTAATCTTATATGTACCAGAATTGCGGCCACCCTGGAGCAGGATTCATCCATTGCACAGTATCTTGCCTATTCTGATATTCTTCAAGAATATCTCACATGTGAAAATGAATTTGAACTTATAGAACGATGGAAACAGCTGGACAATCTGACACAGCCTTTTATTCGTACAAATCGCGATTTATATGCTATTATAGTTTACAGGAACACTCATCGTGTCCCTTATTTCTCTAATTATCCGTTTCCTGATAATGCTCCATTCTATACAATTGCCCCAGTATTTGAAGATGAGCCATCTTCATCCAAGGGGTTTCATGTTATTTATAGCCGTTATAAAAATCTTCCTTCCTATGCAGTATATTCTCACCCAATAATATGCACACATAATTCCGATTATTTTGGAGATTTCCTGGGAAGCGCAGTTATTGTACTGAATCCTGACTTTCTGGAAAGCATCATTAGTTTAGCCTCTCCAACTAGTACTATTTCATCTGTTACCATAACAGATGAAAATGGTATAATCATTGCGAATACTCACACAAAGGATACAGAAGGCAAAGACACCTCTTTGTTTTTTTCTAATGCTATAGTCAGCCAAATCGAAGGGACAAACTGGTCTGTCACCTGTTACCCCAATAATAACTGGATTATCAAACAATACCTGAATATGTTTCTGATATTTTCCCTTTTTCTTATATTCACAATGATACTTCTCCTTATGTACCACCACAGCTTACATAAACTATTCAGCAAACCGGTTATTTCTCTTTGTAGTGAAATCCGTTCATTAAGCGCGAACCAGAAAGGACGGCTTTCCACCTATAACACACAGGAAATCAATGATATTGCAAAGAGTATTAATGGTCTGCTTGAAGAACGATATCAAACCTCTCAAAAAATGCGGCAGCTTGAAATAGCCCACTACGAATCCCAAATCAGCAAAAAAGTCAGCGATCTTCAATTCCTAATCAGCCAAATAAATCCACACTTTCTCCTCAATACACTATCTTGTATTGGAGGAATAGCCGTACTTTATCAGGCAGATGAAATTATGGACATTATATCAAATCTTTCTGATATGTTCCGTTACTCTCTTTATCAGCCTAATATGGTCACTCTGCGAGATGAGTATGATAATATAAGGAAATATTTTAATATTATTCAAATACGATTTCAAAATGCTTATATTATAGAAACCTCTATTCCAGAGGAATTGCTTAATTACCCTATGCCTAAAATGATTCTCCAGCCACTGGTAGAGAATGCGCTCTATCATGGATTAGAACCTAAAAATTCCGGTCATATTCTTGTATCTGCTCAAATAAAAAATGATAATATTTATATCACAATTTCTGATGACGGTGTTGGCATGTGCCCTGAGGCAGTAACTTCCATGCAGAATCTATTAAACAATTCTGCCAAGCTTGAATATTCTACTTTGTTGGAAAAGAAAGTGGGAAATGTAAATGTCTGCCGAAGAATCAAACTTCTTTATGGTGAAGAATACGGCATGCTGCTTGACAGTATTATCGATTCCGGGACTACTGTAACTGTCTATTTCCCGCTTGTGCCTCCTTCACAAATATAATTACAGATAAAATATCTTAACTAGCCCCGGGCAGCTTCCCATACCATCCATCCGTGCAATGTCGGCCGCCCATTATTTTTTGGGAGCCGTTTTTTTCAACAGGAACAGACGGTTCAGTCCCTCCTGCCACGGATACCTGAACTCCATATAGCGTTCCACGCGGCCATAAGAGGCCAGTATCCTTTTCCAGTGTTCCGTTGTTTCCTGGTGAAGCCGGAGAACCCCGTCTTCCTCATACAGATGATCCCCCATTTTCTGATAATCAAACCTTTTTAAGTCCTTGGGGGAATAAAAGGGATTCAGTTTAATGAACCAGTACCCTCCGGGGGCAAGAACACGATCCAGGTTCCGCAGGACGCTCTCGTCCGCCTTCTTTGGCATCACGTCCAGAACGTTTGACAATATGACTCCGTCAAATTCACCGGCCACAAAGCCGGCCAGCAGACTGCTGTTTCCCGTAAAAAAATGCAGGCCCCGGTATCCGCTCATATTTGCCGTCTTCCTTGCAAATTCAATCCCCCGTTCCGCCTCATCGATTCCAACGCCTTTTTTCCCCGGAAAATTCTGGATATATTGAAAAATAATATCCCCTGTTCCACATCCAAAATCCAGTATGTAACTGGTTTTTTCGCCGAATTCCCGCAGACAGCTATCAAAACCCGGTTCCACTGCCAGGTCCGTATTCCTCAAATCCACTGCCTGATATTCTGCGTAGATTTCATTCCATATACCTGTTTTTCTTCCATATGATTCCATTTATCCCCTTTCCGTTTCTGTTTCAACCTGCATTCCCGGCAACACCTGATACTTTATAATAATTTTTTAATATCACCTTCTTCCCTTATATATAGGACACCCTCAAAACAAAGCGAGGAGTCAGATCCTCTGCCCCTCGCCGTTTAATCATATTATATGGTTATTCCATGGAGATGTATTTCTCTTTCTTATCTGACTACGTTGTACCACTTGTTACCGGCGCTGTCAATATAGCTGTCACCAGCGCCACCACCCGTTTATTTCCCTGGCTTCTCCTTTCGTTCGGAACAAAGTAACGATTATTTAATCTACGAATACAATATCATACCGCCGTTTTCCCGGTATCCACTGTTCCACAATTCCTGAAAAGACAAATACCGGTAACCTCCATAGGTTGTTTCTTTTACATAAAGCTCCCCCTCGAACTCTTCATATCCCGTCAGCATGAACCAGTGCCACAGCAAATCCTTGAATTTATTATTCTTATGCCGAAGCAGCAGATACGGAATCGGGAACCTACTGTCAATCTGATTCTTTACCACCTGCATCGCTTCCTGTACCGGATTGGAATCTGAGTAAGCACCCAACTGCAAATCCGTATTGCCAATATCCCGAAGATACCTCCCCATTCCATCCACATAGATATCCAGCCGATCGATTCCTTTCAACCTTGGCCGCAGATATGGCTTCATCAACATGGAAAAATCCAGATAATCACTCTTATTAAGATTATTAATATCAAACGGATACAGCGTCTTCTTCACACCTGCTTTTTCCATTGAAATACAGCTGTCACAAGCCGCGGCGGCAGCACATCCGCCCATATGCATCCAATAATCCCGAAACCAGTCCTGATTCCCGCCAAATGAATTTTCTATATAAAAATACTCCAATTCCTTTTTCATACATGTCCGCTCCTGTTCCTGTATAAACAAGCTTCCGGGTTCCTTATTTCCCTGCCATTCCTTCATGATATCCAGAGGGAAGCAGTCCTTTACGACAAACTTATTATACAACGAAAAGGACCTGAGTGACAGACTTTACCATATCTTTTAGCCTGCCCTCAACTGCCTGAAAACATCCTTTCAATCCAAATTCTTTTATGCTGCCACAGTCCCGTCCCTCGTCAGAGCGGCGGTTGTATCAATCAGGACTACCAGCAGGCGCTGCCAGGTGCTGTTTTGTTTTAATGGACAATGCTATTATACGCAGGTGTTCCGCAGACGTTTTGGAGTAACACCGGGCAGATAATTGATCTGTACCGAGCTTTTCAAAGCCGGGCTAGTCTTTTGCTTTCGCCATATCACGTCCCCATCTACATTCCATAATTCATAGCGTATACAGAAAATGATAGAATATGCAGTTCAATTACGGTTTATAATTCGTATATAATCCTTGCGTTGCATTTCGTACCGCAATATAATAATAACAAATTGCCTGCTGTAACATTTTACGGACATTCACCTGTTATGATAATTTCAAAACCCTAAAGCGAGGAAATAATGATATGAAACAGATTTTGATTGTCGAAGACGATAACCTTTTGAATAAAACGCTGGCCTACAATCTGGCGTCTGACGGCTACGGGATTACCTCCGCTGCGAACGCAAGGACAGCCGCCTCTGCTCTGAATTCAAAAGTGTTTGATTTAGTGCTGCTGGATATTAACCTGCCCGATGGCAGCGGTTACGACCTGTGCCGCCTGATCAAACCGAAATACCCTGACACGGTTGTAATTTTCCTGACCGCAAATGATCAGGAATGCGACCAGATACGGGGCTATGAAGCCGGAGCGGTGGACTACATCACAAAGCCCTTTTCCATTGGGGCCTTACAGCGGAAAATCAGTGCCATGTTCGCCATGTTGGAACACCATAAACCGGCAAAGGACATTTACGACGACGGGCGGCTGTTTCTGGATTTTTCGGAGCAAACCGCCAGCTTGAACGGCAAGCCCCTCCCCCTCTCCGCTATGGAATTTAAGATGCTGAACCTGTTCTGCAAAAATCCGAAGCAGGTGTTGACCCGCCAGCAGCTTTTGGAAAAGCTGTGGGACGTAGATGAAAAATATGTGGATGAACATACCCTTACCACGTCTATAAGCCGTATTCGCAGCAAGATTGAGGCAGACGGAGAAAACTATATCAAGACCGTTTACGGGATGGGCTATCAATGGATGGGAGGTGAAAAGAAATGAAGCTAAATCACCTCTCTGTCAAAAGGCTGTGCCTGCTGATTGGGGTGGGGGCGCTGCTCTCCATGTTGGCAATTACCATCACGTTTTATGCCCTGACTGGTAATGAACTGTTTTTTCTTATGGGCGCTGCGCTGATGATCTGCGCCCTGTTTTGGCTATTCCTGCTGGTGCTGTTCTTTGGAAAGCGGCTGTCCCTCTTTACTTCCGAATTATGCCGGACATTGGATAACATGATCAACGGCAGCGCCGAACCGCAAAGGGCCAGTGACAGCGAAACACTCTTTGCCCGGATCAGCCACCGCCTGACCCGGCTCTATGAGATTATGCAGGAAAACCGCTGTAAGGTGGACGAGGAACGCAAGGAGCTTCAAAGCCTTGTATCGGACATTTCCCATCAGGTAAAAACGCCGGTCAGCAATCTGAAAATGGTAACGGACACGCTTTTAACAAAGCCGGTCACCGAACAGGAACGGACGGAATTTTTGCAGGGAATCCGGAGCCAGACGGATAAGCTGGATTTTCTCTTTCAGGCGCTTGTAAAAACCTCCCGCCTGGAAACCGGGGCAATTGTGCTGACAAAGAAAGATGGTTTGCTATTTGATACCCTGGCACAGGCCATGAGCGGGATTGTCTATGCTGCGGAGAAAAAAGGCATTGCCGTCACCGTAGACTGCCCGCAGGATTTACGCCTGTACCATGACAGCAAATGGACAAGCGAAGCCTTGTTCAATCTTCTGGACAACGCGGTAAAGTACACGCCTGACGGGGGAAAAATCTGCGTGACCGTGGAACAGTGGGAAATGTATGTAAAGATAGATGTAAGCGACAACGGGAAAGGAATTTCCGAGTCCAATCAGGCCGCCATTTTCCGGCGATTTTACCGGGAGGAAGAAGTACACGGCGAGCCGGGCGTGGGTATCGGCCTGTTTCTGGCCCGTGAGATCATCACCCGGCAGGGCGGCTATATCAAGGTGGTGTCCGAAGTCGGCAAAGGCTCTGCCTTCTCTGTTTTTCTTCCCAGCCGGTAATGCAAGCAGCGGCCTGCCCTCCATCGGCTGGCCGCCGCCTTTTCAGTCATTTTTTGCCGCCTCGGACATTTCTGAGACATTTGTGGTTTACACTGGCTTCATCAACAGGCGGAAGCCTTGAAAGGAGCATTTCTGATATGCGTATTTTACAGACGATTGACCTTAAAAAGTATTATGGCGTTAAACCCAACATTACCCGCGCTCTGGACGGTGTGAACTTTTCCGTGGAGCAGGGCGAATTTGTGGCCGTGGTGGGAACCTCTGGCAGCGGCAAATCCACGCTGCTTCACATGATGGGCGGACTTGATACGCCTACCTCCGGCAGCGTAATCGTCCGGGGCGACGAACTGGCAAAGAAGAATGATGAAGAACTGACGATCTTCCGCCGCCGCAATATCGGCTTTATCTTTCAGAACTACAATTTGGTGCCGATCTTGAATGTGTATGAAAACATCGTCCTGCCCGTGGAGCTGGACGGCGACACGGTAGATCAGAACTTTATGGACGGCGTGGTGCGTATGCTGGCCTTGGGGGATAAGCTGAAAAATATGCCGAACACCCTCTCCGGCGGCCAACAGCAGCGTGTGGCGATTGCCCGCGCCCTGATTACCAAACCGGCGATTATCCTTGCCGATGAACCGACCGGAAACCTGGACAGTAAAACCAGCGCCGACGTGCTGGGACTTTTGAAGCGCACCAGCGGGGAGTTTCGCCAGACCATCGTTATGATCACCCATAACACCGAAATCGCCCAGCTTGCCGACCGTATTGTGCGGATTGAAGACGGCAGGATCGCCGTCGAAAGGAGATGACCGGAATGACTTGGCCTTTTGAAAATGATACCAACATTTTTGTAAAGAAAATAGCAAAGGCAGACTTGAAAAGCCACAAAATGAAAACTGTGCTTTTAAGTATCATTATTATCCTGTCAACTTTCCTGATGGCAGTTGTATTTATTGTCTTTCTGAACGATGCCCTTGATCGGGCAAATAGTTCTGCTTACCATGCCATGTATCAAGCCGTCTCCCCTGAAACCATTGCAATCTTGGAAACAGAACCTCAATTTGACAAAGTGGGTTTTTATAAGTATTTTGGCAGCAGCACGACAGAAAACGGACGGGCCAATTATGCTTATATGGATAAAATGGTTATGGATGCGACTGGATGCCATATTCTTGGCGGGACGTTTCCCCAAAAGGAAAACGAAGTTTTAGTATCTAAACAATACTTGAAAATCAGCGGACAATCCCATCAAATTGGCGATATGATAACGCTCTCCTATATTGATAGTTTGACCCATCGCCCAGTGACACGGGACTTCAATATCTGTGGCTTGATAGAAAATGCGGAACAGGAAAAAGCAAAGCAATACGATTTTTTGTTTTCAGATGCTTACCGGCTTTCCGTGATTCAGGAAAATGCCGATGTGGAAACTTCCCGTTTTACAGACCAACGTCCGGATACGCTTGACGTGGTTGTATGTTTGGATACATCATCCTCCAGCATGACGGCAGAGGAAACACTGGAGTTACTCAAGGCAATTGGAACCTCTGCCGGAGTAAGCGATTACAATGTTATCCTGAATTATGATTATATCGAGGGTGTAAAATTTGAGCCGACGCAGATTTTTCTGTTTGCCTCCTTTGCCCTGCTGCTTATGTTTGCAAGCAGTTTTGCTATATACAGCATTTTCTATATTTCCGTTACAGACTCTATCCATACTTTCGCGCAGCTAAAATCGTTAGGGACAACTGGAACGCAATTAAAAGCTTTCTTGCGCGTTCAGGGAAACATTTTGGCAATACGGTGTATTCCTGTCGGGATGCTGCTTGCATTGTTCATCGGAATGTTGCTCTCGTCAGGTACATGGATTCTGGAAGACATGGTAATTGCGCTTGCTTCGGGCCTTTTAATAAAATGTGTTATCAGTCTTTCTCTACAAAAACCCACAAAAATCTTAGCTAAGATTTCTCCGATTGAAGCTATGAAATATGTTGAAGCCAGAGACCAGAAATGCCATAAAACCTTAAACAAAATTACGCCAAAAAGCCTTGCTGAAAATAGTCTGAGGGTAAATAAAAAGAAAAACAGGATGTCCATAATCTCACTTTCCATAAGCGGGACACTAATTATTGCTATGGCGCTGTTCATTGGTTCCATAAACTTAAAAACTATGATGCTGCAAACCTATCCGCTGAATGAAAACTTCATGATTGGCGTATCATTAGATAATTTTTATGAACGTCTGCCGCAAATAGCAAAGGATAATCCTTTTACGGACGATCTTTTACGGGAAGTGACTCATATTGTCGGCGTTGAAAAAGTAATAAAGGATGAAAGTATCATCGTCCGGGTAAAAGCTCCCATACTCACAGACAGCGATGGAGAACCCATGCGGGAAGTAATAAATTCTATATCGCCAGAACTCATTGAAAATGTGGGAGAAATTGTAGATGGTAATGTGGATTATACAACTTTGGGAACAGATGGCGTCATATTAAACCAGTTTCGGATTGATAGAAGCAATGTCCCAATGGACTTTAGTGTGGGTGATAAAATTACCTTTGAGATCAATACCGGGGATGGCGTAACCGAAAAAGAATTTTCCGTAAAAGGAATTGCCTATTTTCAGGATGTTGGGCTGTTTTATGTATCTCCTGATACTATTCATGAAGTATCTTCTTATAATTGGACAACACATATTTCAGTTTTCTGTGCGCACGATAATGAGCGGGCAGTGCAAAACAGCCTGCAGGAATTGGTCAACAGGAATACAAATCTCACTCTGAAAGTGTATCTGGACGATTTTTCAATGATCGAAAACTGGATGAATGCAATTATGGGCAGTGTTTACGGTGTTTGTTTATTCCTGTTCCTATTTGGTATCCTTAATATGGTAAATATGCTGATTACCAGCATGATCGTGAGAAAGCAGGAGTTTGCACTGCTGCAGGCTGTAGGAATGAGCGGAAAACAGCTGCGGTCGATGCTTTATCAAGAGGGACTTGGCATAAGTCTGAAATCCCTTTTAGTGTCTGTCATTTTAGGTGTCGTCTGTGGTTATGGGCTTTCTTATCTGGGTCGCGACATTCTTTCTTTTAAGTTTATTTCGTTCCATTTTTCTGTGTTCCCTGTTTTGCTGTTTGGTTTATTGATGATTGGGCTTCAAATGGCAATCAGCTATTCCATTTGCAAAACGATTGAGAAAAAGACATTGACAGAGCGGCTGCGATCAGAATAACGCATTTGGCAGTGATTTTCTGCTGAAATGCGTTTAGCTTAGCGGGGCGGCCCTGGCCGCCTCGCTGGTTTTCTCTGAAAGATATTGATGATGGTATTGATACCATCATCAAGAAAATTACTGTCACTCCCGTCTGAGAATCAGCATGGTAATGTCATCGAACTGCGGCGCACCCTTGGCGAACAGATCCAGATCTGCTTTGATGCCATGCAGGATGCTTTCCAGTTCTTCTCCCTGATGGCTGTTCAGATAGGTCTGCAGCTTTTTCTCTCCATACATCTTCTCATAGATATCGGTGGCCTCCGTCACACCGTCCGTATACAGATACAGGGTATCCCGGCTTTCCAGCTTCAGCTGCGCCTCCTTGTATATAATCCCTTCCATTCCCGCCAGGACAAGGCCGCTGCGCATCTTGAGATATTCAAAGCTTCCTTCCGCCCTTCCCAGCAGCGGAGGATTGTGCCCCGCATTGGTATAGACAAGATCCCCTGTGGAAATTGTCAGAAGCCCCATCCATGCCGTAACGAACAGGCCTGCCTCATTATTCTCGCACAGTGTCTGGTTTACCGCAGTAAATGCCTGCCCGGGGCTTTCTCCCAGCTGGACATGATTTTTAATCAGCGTTTTGGTAATGACCATAAAAAGCGCCGCCGGAACCCCTTTCCCGGATACGTCCGCAATCACAATCGCCAGATGATCCGGATCCACCAGGAAAAAGTCATAAAAGTCTCCTCCCACCTCCTTGGCCGGCGTCATGGTGGCGTAAATATCGAATTCCGAGCGCTCAGGAAACGCCGGGAAAATACAGGGCAGCATAGAAGCCTGTATCTGCGTTGCCACCGAAAGCTCCGCCCCGATACGTTCCTTTTCTGCTGTAATCGCAGTTATATTTTCAATATAACCGTTGATATCCTGTTCCATCTGCCGCAGCGCCGTACACAGGTTTTCCACTTCATCTCCTGTGTGGATCTCCAGCTTTTCCAGGGCGGACCGTCCATCCTTCCCGCCGGCTTTCTTTTTATCCTCCACATAGGACACAGCTGCCGCCGCCAGGCTGTTAATCGGTTTTATCACCACGCGGTTCACCAGGCCGATAAATATAAGGACAAGAAGCGTTGTCACGGAAAGCATTACCAGACAGATACGGATTAAAAATGCCTGCCTGTCATTCATCACAGCCTCCATGGAAATGTCTGCCATGGAATGGCCCACCACTCTTCCATTTTCATCTTTTATAGCCACCCCTGCGGAGCAGAGCCAGCCATACTCCTGCGTGTCCGTGATATAGGCCGGGAAGCTGGTTTCCGGATGTTCAAACACCTCATAATTCTGTTCATAAATAATATCCCACTGCCCGGTGGGACAGCCGTTTTCCGAACTGTCGGCATCCACCAGATATACCCCGGTTTTACTTTTATCATCCACATAAGTGATATAAAGAGACAACACGCCATTGGCTTCCTTGATTTTTTCCAGAAGCTCCTGTACGGCCAGGTAATCCTGATCCTTCAATGGGTCATACTGCCTGAAATATGCTGTCCGCTCCTCTTCATTTTTATATTCAGGGGCGGGATTTCGGGAATAGATTGCGTCCACCTCATCCCTGTACTTTTTTACCCAGTCCGAATCTACAAGCTCGGCGGCAGTACGGGCCACATCGATGGCCAGCATCTGATAATGCTTATCCATAGTACCTGCATAGAGCCGGTAGCTGTTTAAAACAGCCGCGGCAGTAAGGACAAGGGCAAGGAATAATATCACCAATACCGATTTTTTTCCAAGAGATACTCTCTTTTTCACATCCAACCTCCTAAATTCTGACCACCAGCGTATTAAAGCCCTGATACCGGCGGTAGAAAAATTCCTCTGCCTTTTCCCGGATCACGAGAATTCCCAGGGCATCCGGATTCACCTCCTCATCCCCTCCCATCCTGCCCGTTTGCAGGGAAAAGGGATTAAAAGACACCGCATTGTCCCGGATATGCAGGGAAAAGGCGCATCCGGCCTCCGCAACCAGCGTTATCTGGATGTAGCCGTCCATTTCTCCAAAGCCATTCTGCATAATAGCGGCACAAAGCTCCTCCACCGTCATTGTTACAAAGTAAATCTGCTTTGCTGAAGCTCCCCACCTTTCACAGAAGCCTTCTATTTCCGAAAGCAGGGAAGCCAGTTCTTCATATTTATTATGGATGGTTACGGTATAAACCCTCCCATCCTCAGCTTCCTCCCGCCTCCCTGCAGCGTACCTGCAGTATCCCGCAAAAATGAGAAGGGTGAGCGCCTCTGTTACCGGATACAGCCACCAGAAAAACCTCCTTCCCAATGCGGAAAAAAACAGCGTAACCGGAATCAGCACCGCGGCTCCCCGCAGGAACGTAATCAGATAGGCCTTCTTTTCTTCCCCGCATGCCTGGTAACAGCCTTCCAGCAAAATACACACGCCTGCCAGAAGAGCGCCCGCACAATAGACACGCAGCGCATATGCTGCTGTCGCGGCAGCGCCGGAATCTGTCAGCCCGAAAACAAGGCAGACAATATCAGGAAAACAGGCTGTCAGCAGCACCACGGCGCCTCCCGCCGCCAGCCCCCGGGTGAGCGCCAGCCGCATGGTGTGTTTTCTGCCGGAACGGTTATGTTCTCCACAATAGGTACTTAACAGCGGCTGCGCCGCTTTCACAGTACCGTCATACAGATAGGTAATATGAAAGGATACGTTCTGAACCACGTCAAAAACTGCAACCCCAACGCTTCCCATGCTCCGCAGCAAAACACGATTGGCGCTCAGCAGAAAGATCATGGAAAAAAGATACTGTGAGGAGGAAGCAAAACCCGCCTTAAAGCAGCTGAAGCTCCCTTTATAATCCGGACGGAATGGCAGCAGACAGAGGGTGTGGGCTTTCCCCGAAAATCCCGGCAGATAAATACAAATGGAAATCAGCTGTCCGGCCAGGGTAGCCCAGGCCGCGCCCGCCGCTCCCCCATCCAGAACCAGGACCAATACCACATTCAGGACAATGTCGCTGAGGTTTCCCACTGTAAAACCAAATCCGGCCAGTTTTTCATTGTCATCGTTCCGCAGAAAATAGTTCATGACATAAGCTGTAAAAAACAGCGGAATCCCAGATAATATTATCTGCAAATAAGTACGGCTTACCGTAAAAAGGGCTCCGTCCGCTTCGGTTGTTCCCAACAGCGCAAGAAGCGGCGTCATAAAAAGGTTGGCGCCAATACTCAGCAGAATGCCTGTGAAAAGCGCCGCTGAGAGTATCCCCTGAAATCCCCTGATTCCCTCTTCCTTTTTCCCCTTTGCCATAAGGCCTGAAAAACGGATGGCACCGCCCAGCCCCAATCCATGCATCAGCACATTCATCACCATAAAGGAGGGGAGCGCCAGACTGATTGCCGCAAGCCCGGTTACTCCCATGCGCTGCCCCACTACAATGCCGTCCATCATATCTCCGAAAGCAAGGCCAGATGCGGAAACAATTGCCGGAACGAACTGTTTCCGGAATATTTTTTTCGTGAAGTAGTCCTCATGCCTGCGTACCAACTGCGTCCGCCCTCCCTTCATACATCTGGAGCAGCCCCACAGGCCGCATCCTCTGCTTCATCTGGCGCAGCCCCCCGATCCCCAGATCCTCTTCTCCATTTACCAGTGAATATTTCTCCGGCAGGAAGGAGCAAAGCGCGTTCCGGGCATATTCAGCCATGCCCGTTAAATAACAGCTTTGTTTGCCAAGGCTGATATCAAACATACTTTTCCCAATGGGATATCCCGCCATCACGGCGCCCGGCGTCCCGTCAATACGTACCAGAATCCCGGCGCCGTCCAGCTCTTCCCAATATGCAAGCATTGCCGCGGAGGCGGCCGTATCCCTCAGGCCGCCGATCCCTTCTGCCCGTTCCTTCCATCCTGAAACCAGGGCAACAGCATCCGCAAGGTTCCCGGAACACACAGGCTCCCATTCAAGCACGTGTGCGGCCGTAAGCCTGTGGATATACTTACGGGCGGCAAGGAACTCTTTCCCCTTCAGCTCCTGCTGCTCTTTTCTGTCATAGATATATTCATGGTCGGCTTCCCGTTCCCTGATACAAAATCTTCCCGGGAATTCCTGTTCCAGAAATTCCGCATCCTTCCGGCGCATATAACAAAAAAGCAGTCCCTCCCCGCCGAGGCACCTGCAGATAAAGTCCCGTACCGCCGCTTTGCCGCCGCAGGGGAAAAACCATGCGTTTTCCCCCCGAAGCCGGCATTTCACAGCAAATAAATCCTCTTCCAGATATACGGACAGCCCCATCTCCTTCTTCCAGATAAAAAGGGAAGCAAAAGCATGGGAAGCTGTAATATGGCCGTTTTCGTACCGGATTCTTTCCATGGTATCCTTCATGGAAAGAGTAATCGGTATGGTTCGTATGCTCATAGCTTCCTTACCCTCTTTGCAACGATTGTCCCCCCGCATACCGGCAGCCCGTTTTTCTTTTCATACACTGCCGGATATGCCCTTCCTTCCATCACTCCATAGATCTCATCCCCGTTTCGATAGATACATTCATATCCATAAAAAGCCCGCAAAATGCGATCTGCTTCAGAGACATCCATGTCAGATACAACCGGATAATCCGTTTCCTTCGGGCAGGGCCAGTATTCTCCCTCTCCCTGAGGGCGCGCCATTGCGTACAGGCGGCAAAAATCAGACGCCAGCTCCGCCATCATATCGGGAAGCAGCGTCTGTAGCCTTGCCGTCAGGATCTGCAGGGTGTCGGCCGGCATCACCGGCACCGCTTTCTGCAGCAGAATATCTCCCTCGTCAAAGCCCTCCGTTATTTTATGTATGGTTATCCCGCTTTCCCGCAATCCCTTCAGGAGAGTGACCGGCATGGGCCAGGCTCCCCTTCCTTCAGGAAGGAGGGATGGATGGATATTTACCATGGGCAGCTTTTCATCCAAAGGAATACGGTAATAATATCCGCAGCAGATAAGCGCATCGATTCCTGCCCTCTTCCATCGTTCCACATCCTCCCGCATAATCCTTCCAATAAGAAGGGGGATCTGATTGTCCCCTGCAAAGGCGCAGGTACGCAGATTAAACTCCGTCTCATTATCAACAGGGCAGCTGACGATTTCACACACCCTGCAGCCGGCCTTTACAAGCGCCGGCAGAGCCTGAAACAACGTATCAATTCCTACATACACAATCTTCCTGTCCATAATTACCAGATGCTGACTCTTTCTTCCGGTGACTTATACATTCCGTCTCCCGGAACAACGCCATATGCCTCATAGAATTCCGGCATGGAAGAAAGAACCGCATTCACTCTTATCTTCGCGGGAGAATGGGTATCGGAAAGCATTAACATTTTTGTAAAGTCCGGCGTGTATTTACATGCCCAGATCCATGCATACTGCTTATATAAAGCCTTCATATCAAAACCCTTTGTACGGGCGATTTCCGTTATCACGGACACGCCTCCCAAATCCGCAATATTCTCTGTCAATGTCTGTTTTCCGTTCATCTTAAGCCCCGCATTTTCATAGCCATTGTAATATTCCACTACCCGTTGTGAAAGCTGTTCGAACTTCTCCAGGTCTTCCTGCGTCCACCAGTTTCTGTAATTTCCCTTAGAATCATACTTGGCTCCGGAATTGTCGAAGGCATGGGTAATTTCATGTCCTATCACAGTACCGATTCCGCCCAGATTTACTTCAGCGGAGGCCTCCTTATCATAAAAGGGGGAATGCAGTATTCCAGCCGGAAAATAAATGGCATTTTCACTGGGCATGTAAAAAGCATTTACCGTAAAGGCATCTGCCGATTCCCATTTCTTCCGATCTGTGGGTTCTTTTCTTCTTTCATAGGAGTCCTGAATGGTAATTCTCCCCAGATTTAATACGTTATCAATCAGGTTCCCCCCTTCCGCAGGAGCATAGATACGTACGGCATCCATATAGGAGGGCCATTGATCCGGATATCCCACCTTAACCGTCATATTGTCAATTTTCTTTACAGCTTCCTCTTTTGTGGCATCCTGCATCCAGTCAAGCTTAATAATCCTTTCTCTGTATACGTCCAGCATCTGTCTTACCATGCCTTCCACTTCGCTCTTGGATTCCTGATCAAAGCAGTTTTCCACATAGGCCTGGCTGCAAAAGTCATTCAGTACCGTTTGTACCAGCGAAAGTGAAATCTTCTCCGGTGATTTTGCGGCAACGGTTCCCGCCTGAATCTGCAGGTAAGTTCCCAGTGCATTCTGGGATTCCATATCTGACCAGTCGGAACAGGTATCATAAAATATCGTCTTCACATATTCCTTCCAGAGGGGAAGATTTTCATCCGTCATCAGGCTGCCGAACAGGGCAAGATATTCAGGTTCACTGACAATAATCTTATCATTTCCTTCCGCCTCATAAAGACTGCAGAATAAATCCATGGGCAGGCTGCTGCTGAAGATTTCCTCCAGATCCGAAACCTTATAGGCATGATAAGTCTTTTCCGGATTGGTATATTCCTGTATCTCATAGGTCGCGGCGGAAAGTCCCCTGCACAGAGCGCAGATCTGATCCGCCAGGGCGTCCGCACTCTCTTTTGTTTTTCCGTTTATCTGCTGCAATGTGGATATAAAGTTTTTGGCTGCCTCCCTGACAGTGAGGCTGTAATCATCCTCGCCAAACCAGTATTCCTTATTCAATAAAGCAGTGCCCGCCGATACATAAAGCACCTTTTCATCCACGTTCTTTATATCTACATGATAACCTGCTGATAGCAGCGTGCTGATTCCATAGGTTCTGTCCATTTTCATGGCAGCCGTAAGCAGCTCCTCCATATTCTGCGCGCGATCCACTTCGGCCAAAAATTCATTTCCGACCTTACCATAACGGTAAGCGTTTCTTGTATCCGTATCCAAAGCGCACAGATAAAGCGCGCCCAGCTGGTATTCCTTGCTGGTTTTATCATAGGCGTCTATATTTTCCGCACAACTTGTAATATAGTTTTTCAGCTCCTCATCCACCTTGTCACTCTGCTGATAAAACCAGCCGTTTCCCGGCGCATCATCTTCAATTTTCAGCCCGGCGATTAACCTTGCATTCACCGCTTCATAGAAATCCTCCCTGGCCTTGACGGAATCAACGCTTTGAGGCGCCGCATCCACAGTTAACGGGGTTAAAAGCATTCCAATGCCAAGAACCATGGCTATCAGCCATGAGAATACTCTGTTTTTATTCATAACATGAACCTCTTTTCTGCTCTTTCACTGTTTGTACCACCTGTCTGCTTTATTGCTACGCTTCAATTTTCATAATATCCGTAAATCCCGTGGCCTCAAAGACCTCAGAAATAATCTGGTTGGGATGGCGCACCACCATGCTTCCCTTCCGGGAATTCATCATTTTCTGCGTCATCAGGATCACCCGCAGCCCGGCGCTGGAAATATAATCCAGATTGCTGAAATCAAAAATAACCTCCCCTATCTCCTCCGTAACGCAAATCTTCACCGCTTCCGTCAACTCCGGGGCCGTATTTGTATCCAGCCTTCCTGTCAGCTTAAATTCCATACTTCCCCCGTTTTTTAACTTATTAATCTCCATTTTTTCTCCCTTCTGCGCTCTTAAGCACCTGTTGCCTGTAATTTTAATCTAACAATCCCAAAAGCAGCTTATCCGGTTTTATATATCCAAGATCCTCATATTCCGCAGTAATCCCCTGTTCCCTGAGCAGGTCATACATTCCCTTTGCCACCTTATCGGAATCGAAATTTTGTGTGCATGTAATTGTGAGTTTGTCCTCCAACGCATTTACACACATGGTAAAAGGAATAATAAAGGATGGTATAAAAAGCTCAATATCCCGGACAAAAGCTTTCATATCCTCCGGAAAATCCATAATGCCCACATAAGAAATAAGATAGGTATATTTTTCCCTTGAATTTTCCTTTATTTTCTTTATGAGCGCAGCCTGCTTCCCAGCTGCCGGCAACGGTAGCCGTTCTATCTGTTCTCCTGATATGCACATCTGCGCTAACCTGTAATCAAAGTTTTCCTTCTGTGTCTGTAAATCCAGAATCCCCCGTTGTATGGTTGCCTGAAATTCCCAGTCCCTGTCCCTGATTGCGGCATGGTAGGGAAGCGCAACGGCAAGGGAGAAATTATTCAGCGCCCTGGAATGGTAGTAGGGCCGCAGGTTCACTGGAATATAACCGATTATCTCTTTATCCCCCACCTCATACAGACGGTGGAATACCTGGGATATCAAGATGGACAGCACCGGAACGGGCGTTACCCCATACCTTTTCGCCAGCTTCAGCAGCTCCTTGGCAGAGCAGTCCACCCGAAACCTCCTGCAGTATGCTTCCTCCTCCTGATAAAGCGTCTCCGGCACCCGGAAGGCCCCGTTATTTTTATAGATTCCCATGGGAACCGCCTGGGGATCGGCATACTTTTCAAAGGAATATTCCAGTTCCGTTTCGTCTCCGGCCTCTTCATTTGTAAGGACGCGTCCCTGTACGGCTATGTTTTCCCCAAGCCCGGTCAGATAATAATATAATAAGGTCTTGGTGAATTCGAACATTCCTTTTCCATCTGTCAGGCCATGATGGCCGCAAAGGCTCACCCTGTTCTCATCATAAACCAGACGGAACAGATACCCATTGACCTCAGAGGTCCCCAGGCAGTACTGTCTGCCGTCCTCCGGGCCCATAACCGGTTCCTTTTCATTGTACCGGTAAAAAATATTATTATCCTTTACTGCCAGCGTCCGTCTGAAGTTGGGGTATCTTTTTAAAGTAAGAAGCAGCGCTTCATGCAGGATATCCGGGATCACCTCCTGCGAAAGCGTCACCTCCGTCCTGATAATGGTGGACTGTTCACCGGAAAACCCGTAATAAAAGCTTTCATTTGCATACCCGATCCTCTTTTCATCCATGTTCTGCCTTTCCTTTCTCACCCTCCGGCCACACTGTCCGATGCGCTTTGATACATGGAGGCATACAAACCTCCCCTGGCCAGCAGCTGCGCATGGGTTCCCACTTCCTTAATATCGCCGTCCTCCATAAAAATGATAGCGTCCGCATTCCGGATGGTAAACAGACGATGGGCTATCATAAAACTCGTCCGGCCTTCCATCAGCTTCTCCATTGCGGCGGTAATCAATGCTTCCGTCCTGGTATCCACCTGGGAAGTCGCTTCATCCAGTATCAGGATTTTCGGGTTGGCCAGCACGGTTCTGGCAATGGCCAGCAACTGTTCTTCCCCGGAGGAAAGGATTGCATTTTCTTCGCTGATACGCGTCTCATAGCCTTCCGGCAGCTTTTCAATAAAAGTATCGCACTGTACAGCCCTTGCGGCCTTCCTGATTTCCTCCATGGAGGCGCCCGGCTTTCCATAGCTGATATTTTCCGCTATCGTACCGTCAAAGATCCAGGTATCCTGAAGCACCATTCCAAAAGCGCTTCTCAGGTTATCCTTGGAAATATTACGTATATTCACGCCGTCCAGGAAAATGGATCCTCCGTCTATTTCATAAAAACGCATCAGCAAATTCACCAGAGTTGTTTTTCCCGCGCCAGAAGGACCGACCACCGCCATGGTCATTCCCGGCTCTGCTGTTAATGAAACATCCTGCATCAGTGTTTTCCCCGGAATATAACCGAATTTCACATGGGAAAATTCCACTTTCCCCTGTACCGTATCCACATCAAGATGCTTCCCTGGATGCTCCTGCGGTTCCTCCTCTTCATCCAGCAGTTCATAAATCCTTCCCGCCGCCGTCAGGCCGTTCTGGATGTTGTTCATGGAACTGGCAAGGGACGACAGCGGCGATCCAATCATGTTGCCGAAAAACAGGAATGCCTGGAATTCACCTATGCTAAGGCTGCCCCGCAGCATCATGCTCCCGCCGATAACGCACAGGGCAATATAGGAAATATTATTGGCCAGCACGCTTACCGGTATCATGAAGCCTGACAGGAAACGGGATTTTACATAGGTTCTGTAAAACTCCCTGTTATACGCATCAAATTCCTCCCCCTTCGGGGCTTCGCACCCATAGGCCTTAAGAATCATATGGTTGGAATAAACATCCGTTGTCACCGCGTTTATTTTTCCCATAACCTCCTGCTGCTGTTTATAGCCTTCCCCGGTCTTTTTGGAAATCATGGAAGTGACCAGGAAACTTATGGGCAGGGTAACCGCATAAATCAGGGCAAGCCTGAAATCCGTAAAAAGCATCATGGCAGCCACACCCACAAGCAGCACAAACTGTCCTATCATAGTTGCCGCTGTGGATTCCAGACTGTTGGAGAGGGTCAGCACATCATTGGTAATTCTTGACAGGATATCCCCCGCGGGATGGGTATCCATATAATTGAGCGTCAGATGATTCAGTTTTTTCTGGATTGCATTTCTCTGCTTCAGTACCAGGGTCTGGGATATTTTCACCATATTCCGGGTAATCAGCCCGTCCGCTCCGTTTCCCGCAAAGTACAAAACCACAAGCAAAAGGCACTGTCCCAGCACCCAGCCTCCCCTGAAATCCCCGGTATCTACCGCTGCCGAAAGGGAATCGGTGATGCGGCCGGAAACCACGGGTGCCACGGAGAGGCACAGCTTTCCCGCGATAACAATTCCCAAAGAAAGGAACAGAAGCTTCTTCTGCCCGCCGATATCCGCAAGCATACGTTTCACCAGCTCGCCATAGGAAGGTTTTACTGTCTTTTTTTCCGCCATATCACAGTTCCTCCTTTTGCGAATAACACTGCGTTTCATATATTTTCCTGTATACCTCACAATGCTCCAGCAGCTCCCTGTGGGTCCCCTGCCCCGCAATCCTGCCGTTTTCCAGCACAATAATATGATCCGCATCTACAATCGTGCTTATCTTCTGGGCCACCATGAGGACCGTCCTGTCCCTGAGCAGTTCCTTTATATTCTTCCTTACACACGTCTCGGTTTTCGCGTCCAGCGCAGAAAAGGAGTCGTCAAATATGTAGACCGCCGCCTGCTTCGCAGCTGCCCTTGCCAGGGAAAGCCGCTGTCGCTGTCCGCCCGAAATGTTCATGCCGCCCTGGCTCATCACCGTATCAAGGCCATCCGGCATTTTCGCAAGTACCTCGGTAAACCCTGCCGCATCGCAGGCCCTGAGGATCTGCTCCTGCGTACAGGCGTCATCATATGCCCCGATATTATTGCGCGCTGTATCCTGAAATACCATGACTCTCTGTGTGGCATAGGAAATTCTGCTTCTCATATAGTCACCGTCCAGCTCCCTTGTGCTGACGCCGTCAATCAGGATATCCCCGAAGGTGGGCCGGTAAAGGCCCGCCAGCAGATTCATCAGCGTTGTCTTTCCGCTGCCGGTGGATCCGATTATCGCCGTTGTCTTTCCCGCACGCGCAGTAAAGCTGATATCGGCAATCACCTCCGCAGCCCCGGAATACCCGAAAATCACATTCTTAAAGATAACCTCGCCCGACGTGATGCCTTCCCTTCTTTTTTCCCTGCTTTCAACCGCTGCTACCGGAGGCTCATAATCCAGAAGCTCGTTAATTCTCCGGCAGGAAACCGATACCTTCGGCAGGAGATTCACCAATACGGGAACCACTGCAAGGCTGTTGATAAAGTAAGCCGTATATTGGAAAATGAGCAGCAGATCACTGACAGATACCATTTTCTGCTTCAGCTGCTGTGTCCCGGCCAGATAAATCAGCACCACGGCCCAGTTCATGATCATCAGGGATACCGGAGCGAGAAAATTTAACCTGGAATTTGCCGATATTGCCTGGGAATAAGCATCCTCGTTGGCCTGCTGCATTTTCTCCTGCTCCAGCTGCTGATTACAGAAAGCGCGTATAGCGCGCACCCCCGTCAGTTTTTCCCTCATAAGCCGGTTGATTCTGTCAATCTTGTGCTGCAGAAGCTCAAAACGCGGCTTGGCAGCGCCTCCCATATAAATCAGAAGCCCAACGGTAACGGCAAAGGAAACCAGCAGTACGGCAAATAAAATCCTGTTTATCGTAAAAATCAAAATCAGCATACATAAAATGATAATGGGAACCATCATGCTGGTACGCAGCATATTAATCAGGAATATCTGGATCTGCGTCACATCCGTTATGGTCCTCGTGGTCAGGGTCGCGCCTCCAAAGGTATCAAAATCCTGAGAGGACATCTGCTCCACTTTCTTAAAGCAGTCATTTCTGATGCCCGCCACCGCCCCTGCCGTCACGCATGCGCTGAAATAGGAGGCCGCTACCGTACACAGCCCGGCTGCGGCAGTAAACAGAAGCATTTTCCCTCCGGAACGCCATATGTAATCCATATTGCTGCCGTTCACCCCATAATCAATAATTTTCTTCATTTCCGACATGATAAAAAATGTCTGGATTACAATCTGCAGAACAACAAAACAGACATTTCCCATAATCTTAAAAAGATATGGTTTCAAGTGGCCTTTTATCAGCTTTACCATCTGTTATTTTTCCCTCTCATATTTTGGTATTTCTTCCCATTACGGAATTGAGTACCCCTTTTACATTGGATCGGGCCACATCCCGGGGACTTTTGAACTCATTGTAAGCCTGGGCCTTTCCTGCCAGAATATCCTCAAACAGCCTGTTTAAATAGGCGCAGTCCACATCAATGCCGTAATTTCTTTTCACTATCCGGAATATTTTATTTTCCCCGGCCAGCTTATCAGAATACTGCGATAAAAAATATGTGGTAAAAAAGGAGTATTCCCCATCCGTATGCGTCACCAGCGGCAGCAGCTTCTGCGATACTATTTCCGTTTTCCCGTCTTTCTGTTCTATTACAATATCCGCCATGGCGCCCAGCATGGTTCCGGCCTTTACCTGGCAGGAAATGAAATTTCCCAGGGAATAGATGCACAGCGTTTTCCTTCCGTCCGCCTGTGTGAACCACTCCACATTCTGTACCACATGGGGATGGGTCCCCACAATCAGATCCGCGCCGGAACAGGCAAAAAAAGAGGCCCATTCCCGTTGGGATAAAACCGGCTCATACAGATATTCACAGCCCCAGTGGGGAAACACGATGACAAAGTCAGACATCCGGCGCGCTTTTTGTATTTTTTCTTCTATCGCCCTTTTGCTTCCTTTTTTCATCACATCCACGCAATAGGGCGCTTTTGAAGGAAGCCTGCGGTAATTCAGTGTTTCCGTATAATTGAGCATGGCAATCCTGATCCCGCCCGCCGTGATTACAGGAATCTTTTCCTGATCCCCGGCAGATGCATGAAGCCCCAGCATACATACCTCAGGCGCTTTCCCCTTCCAGAAGGCAATGCTGTCCTCTATCCCGCCAATTCCTTTATCCAATGCATGATTAGACGCGTGGGTCACCACTGTAAAGCCCGCTTTTACCGCCGCTTCCCCTACCTGTACGGGAGAGCCGAAGGCCGGAAAGGAGCTCACCAGCCCCTCTTCCTTCACCAGGATGGTTTCCTGGTTAATCACAGCCACGTCTGCTTCCCCCAGGCTGTCCCTGATACCCGCAAACAGACTGTCAAAGCAGTAGCCTCCCCCCGGCAGCGCGGCAGCACGGTACAGCTCCTTATGTATCAGGTTATCACCTACGGCCTTTATTCTCGCTCTCAATCAATTATCCTTTCCTTATATAAAAACAGGCAGCTTGGTCTGATTTACCGTTTTGCCCAGCTTTAAATGCAGGCCGAAAAGAGAATCACGGTATCCCGGCTCCTTTACATCTATCTTACCCAGCCGGATTCCGTCCTCCGCCAGCCCCTTTTCCATAAAACTACGGAAGGCATCCGGCTGCCAGCAGGCTTCGGAGGGTTCAGCCAGCAGCTCAAGCGCTCCATCCGCAGACGTTCCCTGGATAAGCGTAAGCAGCTCCCCTGTTTCCTCCTCATACGCCGCAGCCAGCTCCAGAAGCCTGCCGCCATAAATGCGTTTTCCGTTGATTTCCACATGCTCAGAGGATTTGCAGTAAAATTCCATAGTCTTCCATCCCTGCTCATCCTCTCCTATCCTGACAATGTCATGGATATTATAGCGATAGTAACCGGAATAGGAGGTAAGAATCAGCTCATACTTTTCACCGGCCTGCGTTTCCTCCAACAGCAGCGGTTCCCCGCCGTCCATGGGAAGGAACTCGAAAAAGTAACCGAATACGGCAGGATAGCCTGCAGAGCAGTTCGGGCTGCAGGGAATATTGAATTTTCCCTCACTGGCTCCATAGCCCCAGTCCACATAGGTGGTACGTTCCGGGAAATATTTCTTCATTTCCTTCACGCCGCGGCCGACGCTGGATGACATCCAGCAGCCGACGCCCATAAATTCCGGCCATATCTCCTCTACCGTAAGGCTGCCGCCCTCCCTGTAAATCCTCTCAAGTTCCTCCGCCCTCTCCGGATCCGCCTTTATGCTTCCTTCCAGGATCCGCCGGGCCTGTTCCGGCAGCTTTAAGGAAACCTCTCCCCTGCGGATATCCGCGATAATCTGCCCGGGAGCCGCATTCAGCCTGTCGAACAGCCTTTTAAAATGTATCAGGTTATTGCAGATTAATCCGCCCACGTGCCTTTCGGAAACCCCAAACAGCAAAGTAAGATAATCCATGGCCTCCGTAGACAGATCGCTTAAACCCAGCACCTCCACCGGGAAAACGGATTTGGCGGTCAGCGGTGCATCCGCAACCGCTTTCCCGGAAGCCGCGCCTGCCTCTATTCCCCCTTCTGTTTTGGAATAAACCGCAGAATTGACGATTGCCAGTATTTTAATCTGAGGCAGCATGATCCCCGGCAGCATGCGAAGCATCTCCATGGTGCGCATATTTCCCACGATTGCTTTCACCATGGCTCCTTTTTTGCTTTCCGGGATATATTTTGGTTTTCCCGTCGTTCCGGTGGTTATGGCAAAGGAATCGGCCTTTCCTGCAAACAGGACATCCTTTTCTCCCTGTTTGAGCTGTTCCGTATATTCGGCATAGTCCGCATATTCGGAAACAGGAACCCTCCTGCGGTATTCCTCAATGCTTCCGATATGGGAAAAACCATATTTTTCACCGATTTGTGTATTTCCAGCGTCCTTTAAAATATCCATAAGCACAAGCTCCTGTACCACGGCAGCATCCTGCTGCGCCTGTCTTAGGAGCTCCGGCAGATCTGGCAGCGCGTATGTAAAAATGGACTGCGGCAGAAATTTTCTATCCTCTTCCTTCCTCATTATGCATCCTCCTCCTCTGTCAGATTAAAGAAAAACTTTTCCTTCACCGGCGTATCAATGACGCGCACCGGCTTTATCTGATTCATGCTGATGCCGCGCATGGACTGGACATCCCGGTACAGGGCGTATGTCTCAGGCTGCACGAAATGCAGGACGGTCTTCCCCAGAACCCCGGTTTTTATCTTTTCCCCAAAGGAAGGATTGGCTTCTCCCAGCTTTTTCTCAATTAACGCTCTGTATTCTTCTTTTTTTTCACGGGGCAGCGCCCTGTCCGGTTCCATAAACACAACGTACCGTCCCGGATTCACATCCGTATCCGCATAAATACTGTAATCTGCAACCATACGGCCTGTTTCCCTGGCAAATTCCCGTACCGCCCACTGAACGCTTTCATCGTTGGTCTTCTCCCCGGCAATGCTGATCATCTGATTTTTCCGGTATATAAACTTAACCAGCGGCGCCTCCTTATAAAATCCGGTCACCCGGATCACATCCTTGATCTTATACCGGTAAAATCCGGAGAGATTGGTGATTACAATCTCGTAGCTCTTTCCCGCCTCCAGCTGATCAATGGTACAGGTCGTCTCTTCATCTTCGGAATCCATTGGTATAAATTCATAAAAACCGCTTCCCGGAATCAGCACGAATTCTCCCCGCTCCACTTCTCTCGCAGCAGCCATCAGGGCCTCCGAGGCGCCATAAACGCTGAAATCAATGGGAATCTCACCGGAAAAAGCCCTCATTTTTTCGGTATAAGCGGCAAAGCCGCCTGTTCCTATAGCACAGATCCAGGACATCTTTTTCCAGATACGGGGAATGATCGGTGTGTCAAAGCCCTTGCTGAATTCCCTGCGAAGCTCACGCGCCCTTTCCGGATCCGGCTTCAGGGTATCCGCAAGCTCAGAACGGAGCTTATCGGAAACCTCTATTTTGGAATTGATCGTTCCCTGTTCAATATCATCCGCCAGCATTTCCCAATTGCGTGCCATATAGGTCATTAAATCCACCAGCGCAGTCATAAATGCCCCAATCATGAAGGTCAGATCCCTTTCCTGAAGGGCATATCTGATTTTCATATACTTCTTGTCAAATTCCTCTTCCGGGCAAACCACCTGAAGAGGGGACGTAACAACATAAGGAAGGAATTTCATATTAGGCTTAATAGTGGTTGCGGAAATCGGCCCTTTGGGAATGCCGTTTTCCAAAAACATCTGCTTTGCCTCCAATACATAAAGCCCCTTCCCGGCAGGGTATGTCTTCCCTGTTTTCTGCTTATAATATTGGCTCATCAGGCCAAAAGGCAGGTTACAGCTGAAGGCGGAATAAAGCCGGAGAGTTTCTTCCGACACGGGAATGTGCTTCGGCACGCCCACGCTTCCCGAACTGAGCGCATAATGCCGGATCGGATAAGTGGTGAGCAGATTTTCTTCTCCCTTATAAATCATTCTTTCTATGTAAGGCGCATAATCATCATAGGTGGAAAACGGGACCTCTTTTTTATAGTCCCCTATGGTTTTCACCCGGGAAAAATGATACTTTTTCCCATATTCCGTGTTCTCATTATCCTTCATAAGGCGAAACAGCAGTTCTTCACTTTCCTGTATGGCGTTTTCACTTTTGGCATCCAGCTCTTCTATGGCCTTCTGCCCTTTCTTTTTCATGACGCCCATAACTGTCGCATTCATGATCTTTTCTTTTATTTTCATCATTAACCTCCGGATTTATATCGTACTATGAGCTGCTGCTTCTTTTGTCCTGTCAGATTATTTTTTTCAATGTAAGAATATTCTTGCCGTCCTTATAAGCATAAGAAATCTGATCCATGGATTTTTTTACAAGTAAAATCCCCAGTCCTCCGATTTCTCTTTCCCCGGCCGGCAATGTGGTGTCCGCCTCCGAAACGGTAAGAGGATCAAAGGGACGCCCGTTATCCAGAAATTCCAGTATTACCTGAAGTGGTTTTCCCTCCACTCTGCAGATAATGGTAGCTTTCCCAATCCCGGGCTTGTATGCGTAGTGCGCAATATTTACATATATTTCTTCCGCTGCCATGGAAATCTGCATCATGGCCTTTACCGGGCAGCCACACTCTTCCAGCTCCTGTTCAATAAAGCCCTGCACCCTCTCCAGATTTTCCAGCGTAGCATCAACAGTAATTGATTTCATATATTCATTTCTCCTGCCTCTGAAGCTCCCTGTCGCTTAACAATTAAATTATTCAGGCCGATTGTATTTACTTTACCAGATGATCAGTCTGTCCTCAGGGGCCAGATACATATTGTCCGTTTCCGTCACGCCAAAGGCTTTATAAAATTCCTCAAACTGCTGGACCGGCACATTGGTCCTCTGATAATCAAGCGGATGCGGATCACCTTGGATATCGCTCAGCTGATAAGAATAGAGAGAAACAGAGGCATTCATTCTGGCGTAATATTCGAAGAATACGGCATAATCAAAGTTCTCTTCTTTTTCCGCCATCTTAAGCGCACACTGCAACCCCGTCATGTCCGCAATCATCTCGCTGTCCACATTGCTTCCATTCACATAATAATCATCCATTATCAATATTCCGTCCAGATATTCGTCCATTTTCTTAACTCTTGCATTGAATCCGGCATAATCTTCTTCCGGCCACCAGTTATTCAGGTTTCCCTCCAAATCATACTGGGCGCCGTTGCTGTCAAACGCATGGGAGATTTCGTGGCCAATCCAAAATGCGCCGAGAGAGGCATACAGCTCCTCAACAGGCATATCGGAATAATAGAAAGGGCTCCCCATCATCCCTACAATCATATTAATGGAGTTATCCGTATTGTTGTAAAAAGCATTGCACTCCAGTACACATAAGCTGTTGGCCCACATTTCCCTGTCAGGAACAGTTCCCAGCAGGCTTGTTTCCAATTTTGTATTGTATTTTCCTGTTTCTGCCAGAGCCTCATAATAAGAGAGTCCGCTTATATCAAGCCCGGAATAATCCCGCCACTTATCAGGCCAGCCCACATGGACCGTCATGGAATCAAGTTTTTTAATCGCATAAGCTATTGTTTCCGGTGTTGCCCAGTCATTTCCGGCCAAAATTTCATGATAGGTGTCGATTACCTTATAACACATATCCTCAACCCGCTGACGGTCTTCCTCAGAGCTGTACATCTTAATATATTCCCTGGACAGGGAATCAGGCAGCATACCTTTTACAAGGGAAAAGGCTTTCTCCTCCAAAGTCGTGTCCCCTGACGAACCGTAATATTGATTGCTCAGCTTCGTCACGGTCTGTACAGTATCCTCATCAAGTGCGCCGCTTTGACCTAAAACAAATCTTACCAGTATATGATTCCTCAGCTTGGTTACATTCTCTTCTGTAAATACTCCGTCAAGGCAGCGGACATAATCCGGATCAGAGACAATATACCCGCCGTCATAGACAAGTCCTTTCGCCTCCAGGACTTCTTTCAGGGGATATTTATTTGCCAGTTCCGTTATTTCGTCCAATGTCATTACATTATTGATTTTCTCCATAAAATCCGAACGCATGCTTTCCTCGTCCGTATAGATATGGGAGGCCAGTTCCCTTTCCAGTTCAATGGCGTCAGTAAAACATTTCAGTGCATTCTCCCTGTCCATGCCAAGGCGGTCCATCATATACAAAAAAAGATCCCTGTTGAAATCATGAAGCAGTGTCCCGTATTCATTCTCCTCCTGATAATTGGCGGAATCACTCATAATAAGATCCGGGGAAAAAACCAATACATAATAGGAATCCGCATCTGAGATTCCTGTGCTGACGCCAATGTCGAGCATATTTTCCACCCGGTTTTTGAGGTCGGTATCCAAATATAGCGCCTTAATATCCTCCAGGCTTTCTGCTGACAGAATTTTCTCTACGATTCCCTTAATCGGCTCATATCCGGCTTCATTTCTCGCATCCACATCCATGTACAGGCGATACATCCCCTGTACCAGCTCTGCATCATGTCCGGATAAATCATCGCCGCTCAGCATATTGATTGCTTTTTCCATGGTGTCTTTTGCAACCGCGGAATAATTTGACCAGCTGTAATAGCCATCGGGAATTACCGTATCCAGTATCCAGTCTTTATTTACATACAAATGAAAATCCTGTTTTGGATCTACAGGGGTGTCTTCCGTTACATTTCCAACCAGGCAGGAATTTAACCATGGGGTTCCATTGCCATGGCTGTTATCCGCCCCAGCCCCTTCCTTCACTTCGGCATCCTCTGATACGCCCTCTGTGTTTTCTGCCGCAACGGATGCTTCCGTACCCGCCGCTTCGCTGCCCGGGCCGGCGGCAGTATCCGTATTTGCCGCCCCGCAGCCGGCAAGGCTGCTTATTAGTATGGACAGTATCAATATACCCGCTACAACTTTTCTATTCATATTTGTTCCCCCATCTGTTTTATTCTTTATTTGTTTTGCAATCAAACCAACAAAGCTTTCGGAAATTATGCTTTTCATTCGGAAATCAGTACACAGAAAAGCAGAACTGAAGCCCTGTAGATGCCGCCCTCCTGTGAAAAACGCACCGTACCATGGTATTTATCCGCCACAGCCTTAACAGAATTCTGCCCGATACCGGAAGCCTGCCTGATACCTTTTCTGTCATATACTTTCCCTTCTGTGGAATTATCGACGGTTAATATCAGCTTGTTATTCTCAATGCCGCACCTGGCGAAAATAAAGCGTCTGCCGCTTGTCTGCCTTACCACACTGTGCACCGCATTCTCAAATAAATTACCGAATACAATTGTCAGATCCGTATCCTTAATGCCTGTATCCGCAGGAAGATCCAGTTTTACATCCACTTCAGCCCCCGCTTCCTTTGCCTGCTGCAGATAGTGTCTCACCAGCACATCCACTATGTGATTACCGCATACCTGAAGTTCATTTTCAGGCGGAAGATTCTGCCTGTATTCCGCCAGATAAACCGCAAGGCCATTGATATTATTCTGCTCTACAAAAGCCGTCATCACTGTCAGATGATGACGCAGGTCATGTCTTAAGGCCCGGGATGTTTCAATACTCTGCGTAAGCTGCAAATAGCTTTGAGCCTGCACCTCCATCTGCTGTTCCATAGCCGCCACGCTGGTTTCCAGACGGATACGGCGGGCCGCATTTAAAACCAGACGCACATTGATAAAATAAGTCACAAGACCCGCAGCGGTAATCAATAAAAATATGCTGATGGCCTGCTCCTGAGGAACTGCCGTATTATTTCCCAAATCGTTAAAAATCATCGTTACAATAAATATCAGTATCGGTGGTATGCACAAGAGCCAGAAATCCCGGTTGTGCAGCTCCGCCATGGCCTCCCTGAGCTGGTGGGTAAAAAAATACCAAACAGCAGGCGCAAGCGCCGCTGTTATCAAAAGAATTACCAGGCTGTAATAAAGATTATTCTGCAGACTAATCCGTTCCCCGGGATAAAAGGGCCTCAGGAAAATAGCGGCCGTATAATTTATAGCTGTGGATACCGCCTGTACCAAAAGGAAAATATATAATATCTTAACCGGAGCGACCCTGAACCCCCACAAAAACAAACCGAATATAACTGCATACAATATGAGATACACAATACTGCTTTGATAAATATAATTATCACCATACAGCCGAAGAAAAAAATTACTTAAAAAAAACAAAATACTGACCGTTGTAATTACAAAACCCATTACCGAACGGCTGACCCTTCTTTGAGGATAAAAAGGAACACAGCAAACTACAAACCAGGGCACCGTGCAGATAAAACGGCCAATACTCAATAACATCGCCTCTTGCATATCAATCCCTCATCCGCATTTTCTCAAACAGATAGTTTTCATAATTCTCACGCAGACTGGCCCGTTCCGCCTGGCGCATGGGAATCTGTTCATCATCTATAGTATAAAAGCAGTTTTTATCCACTCTGTTTACCAAATCCATATTGATCAGGAAGCTGCGGTGACAGCGTAAAAATCGCGGATCACATAAAAGCTGCTGCAATTCATCCAGCTGGATATAGCTTCTTACCTCTCCTGACTTCAGATGCAGCCAGCATACTTTATCCTTTGACTCTGCCCAAATCAACTCTGAAAGAAGAATCCGCCGCTTTTCCCTGTTAACCATAATCTCAATATAACGTTCCGTCTTTCCCACCTGCTTAATGCAGCGTTCCAACGCTACCCTGACATCCGTTTTTTTGTATGGTTTTACAAGATAATGCACGGCCCCCACCTCAAAGCCCTCCGCAAAATAATCCCTGCTGGAGGTGACAAATACAATAGCCGCTTCCATCCCCCTTGCGCGCAGAGTCCTGGCCGCTTCCACGCCATTGGTTTTAACCATTAAAATATCCAGGAAATAAATTTGAAAGGATAGCTTCTGAGCCGCCGCAAGCAGAGCTTCACTGCTTTCATAGGATAAAATTTCCGCACAGATTCTAAGTCTGTCCAATTCCGCATACAAACATTCAAGCAGTGACTGCCTGTCATTTTTCTGGTCTTCACAAACTGCAATGAGCACAATGCATCCTCCATTTCTTTTCCTCTATTTAAGCGCGGCCATGTTCCGGCCGATTTCATCCACATCCATCTCTTCTTCATAATAAAGTTTTTCAGTCTTTTACTATCAATATGTATATAACTTAAATAATGGGTGTATTTTTTTCATTATGCATTTACTTCTATTTTCAATCAACCCAATTGACGAAAACTATATTCTTAATGCCGAAATCTATTATCTTTTCTTTTGAGAGTGAAATTATGAATCATATCGTTTTTCAATATCCAACCACAAACCTCTTTCTGATTTTTCGTATCACCTAATAATAAGCCATCTCCACCTGTTTTCCTGAGATACCATGACTTTTTCCCAGCGACAGAGGATTCCAGTATACAGGCAGGGTATTTCAAAGGAAACTGAAAGAACTTTCGCAGGATAGATATCAGTACAAGTCACCTTTGGAAGTACGGATTGAGAAATATACAGAAAAATTGGTGTGCATAGAAGAAGGGACTGTCAGGAAATACCGACAGCCCCTTAAAAAATATTCTTTTATCTACATTTTTTACTATACTTTTTATTCCACACCCATTTTCTTTAATTCTTCCATCGCCTGTGCCTGATTTTCAAAGCAAATGCCATGGATTCCAAGCCGTTTGGCAGCCTCCACATTCATCTGCATATCATCTAAAAAGACGCATTCTTCCGCCTTCAGATGATAACGATCTAAAATCAAATGGTAAATCTCCGGCATAGGCTTGAGCAGTTTATCCTGAAAAGACAGGATCCCGCCATCCATATAAGGAAGGAAATCCAATGCAAGCCAGCATTCCTGCAATATTTTCCGGGATATATTAGACAGTACCAGTACCCTATAGCCTTTTCTTTTCAGTTCCTTCACCCAGTCAACAGCATAACCGTAATGTGTCATTATACCAGTGATACTGCTTACTGCCTGTCTGATTTCAGCTTCAATTTCAGGATCATTTTCCACAAAAAGAGAAACTATAGCTTCATCGCTCATACAGCCACGGTCATATTCGTTCCAGTCACCGCTTAAAACAGTGGCACGGCCCAGCCGGTCCGCCATCGCCGCATCAAAGCCCAGCTTTTCATAGTACTCATGCCAGGCAAATCCTGCAAGTACATTCCCAATATCAAAAATAACCGTCCGAATCATATTTTTATTCCTTTTCTGCTTTTGACAGACCGAGGGAAAGGACTTCAATTTTGTTTTCATTCCACTGTCAAAGCCAAAAACAAAAAGAAGTCCAATCCACCGATGTGATATCCTAAGAGAACGCAATTATCAAAGATTGTTCCACAGCTTCTCATAATCCGGAACAACATTTTCGTCCTCTGCAACAAGATACAGACGGCAGCCATGAGGAGGAATATCCACTACCAGCTGCTCCTTCCATAATTCCTCTTTTTCCCCTGTTTTAAAGCGAAATACATTCCAACCGGAAGGGATTCCGAGACTTTCCAGCGTATAGGCAGCACGGAAATCCGTTTCCGCTTTGTTCATGACAAACACAAGCGCCTTTTTTTCCTCTTTATGTACCATCACAATCTCCGGCCGAACTTCGGAAAGAAACGGCAACGTGGGCTTTCTCCGTTTATCAGGCTGAATAAATTCAAAAAGCTTCTCTCTGTCGGGCGCTATCCGATGAAGCGGGTCTGAGGTATAAATACAGCCTCCCGATAAAGCGGCCAGCAATGCCAGGCTGTGAATATCACGTTCTGTCAGGCGAATCTGGAAATCCCGAAGCATCACCGCATCCGGGTCTGTCTGGAAATAATTATGGTTCATATAATTGCTGCCAACCAGACAGCGCATCATATTCTGAGGACAGAACCCGCCATCCCATCTGGAACCGACATCCCCGCCGATTCTCATACCATCCGCATAGCCGACGAACGGTAAATAAGGCGCGATACAGCCAAGCCAATAGCTTTCTTCCCCGATCGCTTCCCGAATCACCTGTAAAAATTCCCTGAAATATTCCACAGAGGTTTTACCCGGTGCATAACGTTTCACACGGCTGCTGTCCTGAAGCCCCCAGAGCATAAAGTCCGTCTTAAACAGCTCTACACCCCATCCCCGGAAGGTTGTAAAGACCTTTTTCATATAGGCCATGGCATCCGGATGGGAGGTATCCAGGCAATAGTATTCTTCATCCTGATAGCCCCAGACCTTAGGTTCATTATCCATAACCCACAAAACCAAAGGCTTTCCTTCCAAATCGTGTAATATCCAGTCCGGATGCTCCCGATAAAGCCTGCTTCGGTTTCCTACCATAAAAGCGCCCACCCAGACGCCCGGTGTATATCCGGCCTCACGAATCTCCCGGAATGCCGCTTCCAGCCCCTCCGGAAACCGTTCACTGGGTTCCAGCCAATCCCCCATGGACGGGCAATAGCCTACATCCATCTGAAAATACCTGATTTTCTCACCGCTTCCCTGCCCGGCAAAGCCCTTTACATATTCTCTCAACTGAGCCATGTCAAAATTCTGGTAGCAATAATACCAAGAGCACCAGTGATACGCAGGAGGCATGAACAGTCTCGCGGACATATTCCGGCCAATCTCTTCCGCTGCCTTATTCAGGCCGTCTTCCAGGGAATCTGTCAAAATAAACTTTACTTTTTCAAAAACCTCCTGCCCTCTGTTCGTATTTTCCATTCTTACATGGAAAGACAATTGCTCCACTTCCTCCATGTTTCTGAGATCATCTCCGTCCGTGTACCGGTTTTTCTCACCGGCATTCAATTCACAGATTGTCTCATAATGGTTCTGGGAAGTAGTGTAAATCGTAAGGAAATCTTTTCCATACTGCAGAGAACATAAGCCATAGCTTAACAGGGTCCCTTTTTTCAGAATTTCTTCTTTCCCGTAATAACCAGTGTCCTTTCCCATTCCTTCCGCTGCCTGGTAGAAGCCTTCCGCCTGAATATCCGCCAGCAGGAAAAAATGAATGGTATGGACTGGAACCTCATAATTTTCCAGCGCATATTCCAGTGCAAAGCAATTCTCATCAGCTTCCGGCAGCCTGCACGCGATATTTCCATGCGCTGTCACCCATACCACACGCTTATCCTCTCTGATAATCTGTAATGCATGGACGGGATGTCCGTCAATACCGGGATACATATTTTTGATAAGACAGGTACTTTCATTGTATACCGTAAGGCTGCCGTCATTTTCAATTCTGCATGATAACCCCATTTTTTCTTCTCCTCATTGATTCTTTCCTTCACAAAATCTCTTGTCAAACGCCTTTAAACTGCGTTGATTACCGAATATCCATCCACCTTTATCCTCAGATCCTCCGGCTCCTCAATTCCGTACCAGGCCAGTTTCAGTTTTATCTTATTGCCGCCCAAATCTTTATCTGCTTTGTGATAAAATGTCCAGCCGCCTGTCCCCGGCAAATCCGTTCCGCATTCCCAGTGATAAGCCGGGTACAGCGGGCTTGCATTGGTAAAAGGAATGACAGAACCGTCTTCTTTTTCTGCCCAGACAACCGCAGACTCCTGATTCAATGCGATTCTGACAGGGCTCTCCGGTTTAGCCGTAACTGCCACATATCTGTTCTCCAACTCAATACCCGGCTCATACTCCAGCGTATACACAGCTTTGGGAAGCCTGTTTGTCAGCAGGTTATTTCCCTTCCATCCTTCAGCACTCACTTCCCGGACTCCCAGAGCTGTCTGTTCGTATACCTTTATGTTCTCCACACACAGCATATCCAGCTTCATACGCAGATACCGGATGTCCGCCGTTTCCCTGAATTCAATGGCAACCCTGTCCAGCTGAGAATCGCAATACATGGGAACTCTCTTGTAGAAAACCTTCATTTTTTCCTTTCGGAATTCCCTGCAGTCCCTGCTGTATTCACAGTATACCATATCCTCATAATCCATAATATTCCCGGTATATCTGGTAGGGCCGTATCCCTTATCCGATAGTTGTATAACCACCTTTTTCACCGGATAGACCGCTCCTAAATCCAGCCGCCACACACTGTCCTTTCTGACGGCATCCGCATAATCATTCCATTGTGTCAGCGGATCTCCATCCCATGCATTTTCCGCAACGCCGCCGCACTCCCTCTTGATTTTCTTCAAAAACGCTTCCCTGCATGCTGCAACAGCTTTCTGCTTCGATGGCGGCAGCTGCAAAAGAGCCTGTGCCTCAGATGCATCACTGGAAACCTGAAATTTTGTAAATTCTGCATTCCGGATATCCGACTCCTCCGGCCTCCTGGCTTCTGCGTTTCCCAAATAAACGGAGGAAGCTCTCATCATTCCGGCTTTCAGTGTGGAAATACGGATATCCTGTTCCCGGCTTTCTTCCTCCGTATTCACTTCAATCAAAGCGACACTGAAGGGAGACATGGAAATACACAGCCTGTCTCCGGCAGAATTCAATGCTTCTCCTTTAACCGGATATAAAATGCGTGCGCTGCAGCCTTTAAAATCAGGCAATAGTTCCTTAAGCTCCATCGTAACCTCAGAAACATTCCAGTCATCATTTACCATACTCAACAGCGCCTGTTGTTCCCCTTTATGCAGGTAACAATGAAATTCTTCCAGATATTCCGTATGTGATAACAGTTCCTTTTTCTCCTCAGCCAGCCGTGATAAATAACCCAAATCCTTAAAATCCTCATCCGGAAGCATAAAGAGACAGCCATATACCTCCGGCGAAAGCATCAGGGCTCTTCCAAAGGCCTGTACCACAAATTCGGACTGCCATCCATGGCTGATTCCGTTCATACAGATTCCATGATCCTCCAGAAGCGCGCTGTATTCGCCAAAGTAAGACGGGCACTTCCGCTCAAAGCTTGCATACCTGGTAAAGAGTCTGGCCTTGTGCTCGTTATATAAAAATACGTCCGGATAGCTTTCCGCTCCCTGCCAGAGGGTGGAATCCAAAATTCCCAGAATATATGGAGAATTCGTAATCCGATGATTGATAACAATCAGCCTTGGATTGATTTCACGGCATTCCTGCATCAAACGTTCAAAGCGCTGCATGTATTTCTCATTATGATAAGGGTCATCCGTCAGAGGCACCGATACACAGGCATCAATCTTAAACAGGTGCAGCTTCCAATCCCGCACCATATTGGTAATATCCCCGATTCTGCCCTCCGTGTATTCAAATTCATCGCCAAACCCGTCCGGGCCAATCCATACGCCAAAATCCATCCCTAACTTACGGCACCGTTCTGCACAGACACTCAATCCGTCAGGGAACAATTCCTCATGTACCAGACGATATTTGTCAAAAGTTCTTCCCCATCTGCTTTCCACCGCACCATCATCTACTGCATAGATGTCAAAATGTACGCCATACTCATTTTGCAGCCACTCCATGAAATCCAGATTCCGGTTCATCTCCCCGGCATTGGCTCCCTCCGAGGCGTGGGTCAGCCAGTCGAAATAAAAACTCGCCCGTCTTGTCTCCCGCCCCCGCAATCTCCGGAGATGTTCCATAAATGCCCGGGCTGCCTCCCCTTTCCGGGAAATTCCTGCCGTAAACGTCCTTGACCTCCATGTACCTCCGGTTTCCAGTTTATCCCCGATATACTGGCGGCATACAAAGTTTTTCTCTTCGTTTAGGGTATGCTGTGCAACCGGCCAGTCGATTCCGAAAAACAGGCTGCCTTCCGCAAAAAAGGGATAGGCCTCCATCTGCGCCTGTATTTTTTATTTCCATGTAACAATTCAATTCATTCTCCAGAAGACTGTTATGTAAGATAATCTGTATCTCCTGACACTCAGCCTGTAAGACCACTTCCGTCCCGCTGATTTCTCTGACTGCAAAATCCATGTCCTTCCCGGCCAGATTTTTCTTTGCCAAGTCAGACACTAAGCTGAATCCACAGTCAGAAAAAAGATTCTCCTGTCCGGTCAGCTTATTATAAATCCGCACAAGACCTCCCGTATCGGACAGTATTACCTTTAAATCGTCATTTTCAATTTGATACATCCTTATACCTCCTGCGATACTGCACCTATCAGCAGTTTGGAAGGGACCCCCAACCTTCACGTTCCTCTGCATCCATCCGGTTTTTCAGGGCGCAGGATCGGCTGCCTGCGCCCCCACGATCAACAGCTCCTGTTATTTTCCATACTCCCAGTGAAGCAGCATGTAAACACTGGCTGCCCAAGTATAGCCGGGTGCTCTCAGGCCTTCCCCGGTCAGCGCATCGAAATTCTCGTAATTTCCTTTTGCAATTTTGCAGGACATATGACAGTATTTTGCCGCAATCTGCTCTGCCAGGGAAGCATATCCTCCTCTGCGCAGGCCGTCAATCAGCAGATAAGTCGTCGGCGCCCAGATAGGGCCTCTCCAATATCCATCCGATTCATACTCTTTGCTGGACGGCATTTCTGTTGCCAGCCCGTTTGCCGTAAGGAAATCCTTTTCCAGAATTGTTTTCAGCTTCTCTCTTTTTTCCTTATCCAGAAGCTCTCCGAGAACCAGCGGCATCAGCCCCAGAAGACAGGTGGAATTTCCGTCACATGCATGTGAGCCGCTCATTTTCGCTACAAAGCGTTCTCCATTCCAGCTATGTTCGTAAAATCTTTCCAGCAACTCGTTGGCTTCTTTCTCCCAATGCTCTGCCTCTTTCGTCCAGCAGCAGCTGGTATCTTCCTTTTTCTCCAGCTCTTTTGCAATTCTTGACAGCGTCTGCATCTGCAGAATTAGAAATGCAGGCAGATCGGGTGTCTCGACAAAGAAGCCGCAGTCAAACAGTGTTGCATTATCCCAGCCGCTGTCACAGCCCTGCGGATACTCCGGTATACCGTCATGATCCGTATCGCTGTATTCCATCCACCAGCCGGTCAGTTTCTTCAGATAACCAAAAACTTTTCTTAATTCCGCTGCGTCAAAATCATACTGATCCATCAGTCTGGAGAAACACCATCCATGGATAGGCGGCTTGGTCACGCCCCATACAATCTCGCTATGGGGATTCCACATATCCGGCAGCACCCCATGCTCTGATTGCAGGACAAACGGTGCCTCAAACTGCTCCATTGCTTTCTGCTTGCTGATTTTAGCCATAGCCAATGCATTGAAGCAGTGATCCCAGCTCCAAACAGAACTCATATACTTCTTGGACATCAGCATGGTATCATGCTGATATACATCTTCCGCGTGCACAAAGCTGGACCAGAGATTGTACCAGGTAATTCTTGCAAATTCTCCTGTTTCCTCATCCGCCTCCTCATTTTCAGACAGATAACCGAGGAATTCGTTCCACTCTGCTTTGACCTCTTCCATTTCTTCTTTTGGACAAATCGGCAGTATAACCGGTTTAGGCTCTACAAAAGACAGGGTCAGCGCCATCAGGATATGTCCGTTTTCACAGCTTACGTGTAACTGTTTTTTCTTATTTTTCAAATTTTCACAGGTGCTGTACGCTTCAAATGGCCCTTCCAGATAAGCGGCCCCCTGTTCTACAGCAAAAGTTGTATAGGTTCTCTGCTCCACGGAAATCATCCGGAACGTTCTGTCGCTTTCTTCCACACCGTATCCGTTGCTCCGAAGCAGACTTACCTGTAAATCCAGGCCAAAACTCTCAATTCCCACAGTCTGGTCATCTCTGATATAGATTTGCGCATGTCCGTTTTCATTTTCCACCCGGATTTTTTCAGGGCTTGCCGTACATACAAAATCCTGCGGTTCGTCTTTTCCAAAGGTCAGGGAAAACATGGGGCCTTCCTCAAATCGTCTCTTCACATTGTGAATGATAAGCTCTTTTTTCCCCTCATCTCTGGAAACAGATACATATGCCCCATATCTGCTGAATGGAATATGTGTAATATCAATTCTTGTCTCGTTCATTTGTCAAACCTCCGTTATTCTTTCACGGAACCCAATACGATTCCTGTCATAAAATATTTCTGCACAAATGGATATACCACCATAATCGGCACCGTGGACACAAAAATTTGTGCAGCCATCAGTGTACGGTCCGATAATTTTGATGCCAACTCCAGCTCCTCCCTCGTCATCTTTGTTGGATCGATGGGATTGTTGAGCTTTTGCTGCAGAAATGTCTGCAGCGGATGCCAGTCCATATCCTTTAAATAAATCATTCCTGTAAACCATTCATTCCAAAGCCCAACCATATTGAACAAAATAAGTGTTGCAACGGACGCCATGGAAACAGGCAGATATATTTTAAATAAGATGTCAAAATGTGTTGCGCCGTCAATTTTTGCCGATTCCGAAAGCCCTTTGGGAAGATTCCGGAAAAAATTCAGTAAAATAATGCAGTTACCTACCGTAAACAAACCGCCGTTAATCACCAGAACCAACGGATTATTCAACAAATGGAGATTTTTCATCTGCAGATACGTTGGTATCAAGCCTCCACTGAAAAAAGCCGGAATATATAAAAACCACATGATAAAATCCCGCCCTTTCAATTCGTTCTTCTCCAACGATAACGGATACGCAGCCAGTACCAGTATAATCATATTGAGCAGCGTCCCTGTAAAGGTCCTGCCGATTGACACTAACAGCGCTCTGAGCGTTCTGCTGTCATGAAAAATTCTTTCATAAGCATAGGTCTGAAATCCCACCGGCCAAAAAGTTACCTTATTCGCCGCAATCGCAGATTTATCGCTGAGGGACAGGACAAAAATATGATATACCGGTACAAGGCAGCTAAGTGCCAGCAACAGCAGAATAATATAAATAACCGCATCTATGATTCTGTTTTTTATCCCACGATTTACATTGTTCATTTTTATGCCAGCCTTTCTATCCATACACTATTTACAATCCGTTAGAAGATTCTGTAATCCAGCGTCTTGTAAGCGACCCATCTGGAAATAACGATCAATACCAGACCGATTACAGATTTAAACAATCCTACCGCTGTTGACAGGCTGAACTGTGCCTGCTCCAGGCCCATTCTGTATACAAAGGTATCAATGATATCCCCTGTCCTGTAGACTGCCGGATTATAAAGATTAAAAATCTGGTCAAAGCCCGCATTCAATATGTTGGACAGATTTAAAACTAGCAGCAGGATTATGGTTCCTTTAATACAAGGCAAGGTCACATTCCAGATTCTTCGGAATCTTCCCGCACCATCCAGACAGGCCGCCTCATATAACTCCGGATTCACACCGCTGATTGCTGCCAGGTACAGAATGGAATTCCAGCCGAATTCCTTCCATACCTCTGTGATGATCATCGTTCCCTGAAAGTAATCATTGCTCCCGAGAAAAAATTTAGGCGCGATTCCGAACAATCCCAGAAACTGATTGACAATACCGGAGCTTGACAACAAGTCGATGAAAATACCGCCTACAATAACCCATGAAAAAAAATGAGGCATATAAACCAGCGTCTGTACGCTTTTCTTGACATATTTGTTCCGGACCTCATTCAGCATGAGGGCAAACACCAATGGCACCAACTGGTTAAAGAACATTTTGCCAACAGCTATCACCACCGTATTGCGCATAATATCCTTAAAATCAGGCATCTGAAATACAAATCTGAACCACTTGAATCCTACCCAGGGAGATCCGGTAAATCCGAATGCCGGATTATAGTCCTGGAATGCAATCACAACCCCGTATATAGGTACATACATGAAGAGGATTGTAGCAATGACGGCCGGAGCCAGCATCAAATACAGCATCCAGTTTGCTTTCAGATTCCATTTTATTTTTTTCCTGATTACTAACTTTGTATCTGCCATGACAGCCACCCATTCTCTATTTTACGGATTGATACCACTCATTGACTTCTTTGCTGATATCATCACCGCCTGATTTTTTCCAGTTCTCCACAAACACATCAAATTCATCAATGGGCGCCTGTCCCATGATAATATTCGTGAAGGTTTCCAGCTCCAGCTTATCAAGATATGCTTTTTTCTCCTGCATCGCCTTTGTCAGTGAACCTGCATAAGCATCAAAAGTCACACATCCATCTGCATTCATTTCCTTGTACAGCCTGACAGAACTTAAAAGACTGTCATATCTGTCAACCGGATATGTATATTTATCCTTTTCCGTAATATCCAGTTCCGTAAGCTCTGAAGCATCTCTTACGCCTTCCTCAACCTCACTCATCTTATAATACTGATCCAGCAGTTCTGTGGGGCCCTGGTTCATCTTAAGACCGTAACTCACTCCATATCCGTTCAGGACACCGCCTCCGATATCTTCCGGATAGTCATACGTATACTGTGAGGTGTTAAACGCAGTATCCAGATTGTTAGGCTGCAGGATTTCATAAGGCTCAAACATCATGTCATACTGATATTCTTCCTTCATCAGCTTTCGCATAGCATCGTTATTTCGATAGTAATTATCCATGAACACATTAAAGAGATAAATCACCGCCTCCGGATATTTACATTCAGCATTGATTGCGTAGCATTTTGTCTCTGTATTAAACGCGCCGTTTACGACCACCTTTCCACTTTCATTGGTACCCTTTAACGGCCTGTAGGCAACCATTTTTGCTTCCGGAATATTCACCAGCATATCCGGGAACGGCATCCATACAGCGCTCCATGGGCCATAGTAGTTGATTGCGTGTCCCTGCACCACAGCTTCATTTGCTTTTTCCAAATCTTTTACCACAAATTCCGTATCAATCCATCCCTTTTGATACCATTCGTTAAGCTTTCGCAGAGCTTCCTTCATTTCCGGCTGTACGCTGCCATAAACCAGTTCATCATTTTCTCCTACAAGCCAGTGATACGGATACGCTCCATAAGCATCCGTGATTGGACTCATGCCGGAGACAGAAGTCGCATTTCCCGCGCTGAGTACGAGCCCGATGCCCTCCGGATCCACCTTTTTAAACGCTTCCATCACCTTTTCCATATCTTCCACTGTTTCAGGTATATCCAGCCCCAGTTCGTCAAGCAAATCCTGACGGATCCAGTTATTGTTCCAAACAGTTGCCCAGACATCCTGAAGCGGCGGGAGTGCATACTGTACACCATTCTCAGAAAAATTTGCCCACGCATCACCATTCATGGAGTCTTCAACCTGACCTATCACATACTTCACCAGGGGAGAACCGTATGTATCCAGCAGCTCATCCAACGGCTGAAGCTTTCCTGCTTCATACAGCCCCTTCATCTGTGAAGCCTTTGTTACGATGACATCCGGCAGTTCTCCGCTTACCATTGCCAGATTCATCTTCTGTTCATTATCGGCAGGCGTTGTGGAAATCCACTCCGCTTTCCATTCAATGCCGTAGGTTTCCTTACACCAGTCTGTCCAGAAGTTTTCATCAAAGCTCATACCATCCGGAATCTGTTCCACCTGCAGGCTGTCTTCACTGAAATTCTGTGTCATCTGGATGACCGGTTCATATTTTTTCCAATATGGAGAATCTCCCGTTACAGCAACGGCTTCCTCCTGCACACTTTCTTTTTGTGCACTTTCATTCTGTGAGGTTTCACCTGCTGTATTACTGCCACATCCTGATAAGAAAACGGAACAGGCCAGCACTGCGCTCAATAAAACACTTATTTGTTTTTTCATTATCCATCCCTCCTGTTACTCCCTGATACATTATTGCTTTTCTCCTGGGAATTCCCTTCTATGCATATTCTTATTATACGTACCGGGCCATTTCAAAAAAATATCCATTTCTTGCATTAACGACTCATTTCTGACTGAAAAAGCCGCCGGACAGCGAAAGTCTAATTTTCTTGCATGGATTTCTATATTAAAACAGGCATCATGAAAAGATGCCTGCTAAAAAACATTATGATTTCTGATAATCCTTTGCAGTCATTCCTGTCTGCCTTTGAAAAATACGGTTAAAATGTGCCGGACTCTCATATCCCAGCATCTGTGCCACCTGGTATATCTTAATGCCCGGCTGCCGCAACAGCTCCCTGGCACGCTCTATTTTGCAATACTGGATATATTGAATGACTGATCTTCCCGTCTCTTTCCTGAAGACTCTCGTCAGATGGCTGGCGTTAACATACAGCTCCTCCGCCAGGGCCGCAACCGAAATATTCTTATCAATCCTTTCAAGGATAATTTTCTTTGCCTGATTCACCAGATAACCACATTCCCTGTCGTTTTCATTAACACACCATTCAATGTATTTTTCAGTTACCTGACGGCACCAGACTTTTAACTGCTCAATGGAATGGAAACCGGCATAATTGTAAAAGCCTTCTGATAAATCACCGCTCCACTGCCCGATCGAAATCCCCCTGATTCCGGATGCCCTAAGAATCGTCTGTGCGATATGGTAATAGACCAGCAGGAACCGGCTATCTTTTCCTCCATTTTCCGGTTCTGCAAAAAGCTCTTCTATTTTCTGCAAGGCTCCCTTCCTGTCAAGCGCATCAACATACATCTCATATCCCGGATATTCCTCTAAAATTCCAATGGATTGAAATGACTGATTTGATATATCCGGCCTGATTTCTTCCAGTTCTCCCTCTTCCATGGACAGATGCTGGTCTGCATGTCTTTTCAATAGCCAATAAAGTTCATGTACTTTTTCTGTTTTTTCACATTCCCATATATAAAACAGGGACAGATTACAGCCTGCCGTAGTCCGGGCTGAATAAAGAAACAGCTCCCACATATTCGTTGCATCCTGTATGGCGGCAAACGCCTGCTCCTGATCCTCTTCCATAATAACCGCAAGCAGATCCCCGTCAGCGTTTTCAAAAAGAGGATAAGCCCTGTTCTTCAATAATATTTCACTGATAAGCTTCCTTACCACTACCCTGTACTTTAATTCCTGCTTTTTGTAAATCGTATCCCATGAGTCTATACGTAATAACAAAAGAGAGGCAAACTTTCCGAGCTGCTCCTTCCCCCAAAGCAATTCTCCTTCTTCTCCATTTAACTCTCTCCCTTTGATTACCCACTGCTGCAACAGCTTTTCCTTCAGCAATGGTCTGGCTCTTTCCCATTGAGCCTGTACAGACTCCTTCTCCGCCGCCTGTTTCAGCTCCACCCGCAGTTTATCCAATCCTTTTTTTACCGCATCGAAAAGCTCCTCATTTGCAGCCGGCTTCAACAGATATTCTGTTACACCATACCGTAATGCCTGCCTGGCATATTCAAATTCCTCATATCCTGTCATGAAAATCATTTTTACATATTTCCATCTGTCCGCTATTTTTTCCGCCAGGCGGATTCCGTCCATTCCGGGCATGCGGATATCTGTCAGCACCACATCCACCCTTCTCTTATTCATATACTCCAATGCCTCTAATCCATTATAGACACACTGAACCTCCGTGATATCCAGTTCCTCCCAGTTAATATCATATGCAATGCTTTTAGCCACATCCTTTTCATCATCCACAACCAATAGACTGTACATTCTCTTTTCAAACCTCCAACCGCTTATATTCCGCAGGAAATTCCATTACCACTATCGTATTGTTCTCCCGGCACTCCATCCACAGATCACCTTCTTCCCTGAAAAAGAGCTGCAGACGCTGGTATACATTGTTCAGTCCGTGTCCATTCATCTGTGTATGTATTTTATCATTAATTTCCTTTAATTCTTCCATTTCCAGCTTCTTTCCGTCATTGCCGATCTCTATATGGATTTTACCGTCCTCTGTTTCCGAAAAATCCAGTGTGACGTTCACCTTATCTTCAAAGCTGGAGATGCCATGTACAAAAATATTTTCAACAATCGGCTGAATTAACAAACGGGGAATCTGATAGTCCTGCATTTCATGCAAAGCCCCTATTTCAAACCATATTTTGTCCGGATAGCGCATCTGCTGTATTTGAAGATAAACATCAATATTAGCCACTTCCTCTCCAATTGTAGTAACATCAAGGTTGCTTTTCGTTGCATACCGGAAATACCTGCCCAGAAAAAGCGCCATTTTCGACGCTCCCTCCAGATTTTCCGAGGATATCATCCGATATATAAAGTTGAGACTGTTATACAAAAAATGAGGGTTTATCTGGGACTGTAACAGCTTCAGCCTGTTTTTTTCCAGCGTAATTCTTGTACGGTAAATTTCATTGATCGTATAATCCAGCCGTTCCACCATGCTGTTAAACTGCTCAAAAACAAAGTCCATTTCAGAATCAGGATGGATTTGGATGCGCACCTTCAAATCATCCTCCTTCACCTTTTTCATAGCATCTATCAACTGGTACAATGGTGTCAGCAATATTTTATGTATAGAAGAAATCATCGCAAACGCCAGAATAAAAAACAGGAATGCAAAAATAAAAATAAGCTTACGTACTATAAGAACCGGCTGCAGATACTGCGTTTCCGCAAAAACAAAGCCAAAAACCATATCTGAGTCTTTTAAAGTCTGATACAGAATCCGATATCTTTCCCTGTCCTGAAAATAGGTCAGTTCCCCACTATCCAGGGCCGCTCCTTTAATTTCAGCTGTTATTGCCGGAATGCTCAGCTGGTAGCTGTTTTCATAAAGAATCAGTTCCGATACTGGATTCACGCAAAAGGGCATTCCCTTATCCTGAATCTGAAATTCACGGAGCATTTCTCTGATCGTTTCTTCACTGATATCCACCTCCACAATTACACTGCTGCCATCCAACAGACTGTTGCCGCTCTGTACAATGGAAAGACTTTTCTTCTCCGGAAGGTAGTTTCCTTTTTCCCGCATCACCCAAACCCCTGTCCGTATTTGTTCCATATCCTGAAGTAATTTGTCAATTTCCCTTACTTCCCTTATGCCTTTACTCGATGAAAATATTCTTGACTTAAGCGGCAGTATCACATTGATATCCGCTTCTATATTATTCACCTGCTCCAATAGCACAATCTGATCCAAAAGCTCCTTATAATCCCAGATATATTCCTTTTCCAGGGTTTCCGGACGTTGATTAAGAGTCATAATATCCGCGTCAATCGCAAGCTTGGATGCCAGCCTTTTCATCCGGGACATGCTCTCGTCAAATTTATCCTGAAGCACATCAAGAGACATACCGTAGGATTCCGAAACCTCACGCTGCAGAATTTTCATACTCTGATAGTTACTCCACAACCCTACCAACAATATACCGCCGAAAATCAATACAAAAAACAAGGCCAGCTTTTGTTTTATCGTAAAAAATATTCTTTTGTAATTTCCCCTTTTACCAGATAAATTCATATTGCTTTTCATCGAGCAGACTTTCCCCCGATTTTTCACTTCCTTCCATCTTTATTGAACTAATAAAGGCTTTCCCGTTATGAATAACTCTATTTTACTACAGATATATATAAAAGTCAGCCAACCCCAAACATATAAGATACAGGAAAAAATTAACTTCGTATCAGTTCAGACTGCACTGTCCTGTCTGAACTTTTACTTAATTTCTCCTAAAAAAATACACCCGGATTAACATACAAACCGAGTGTAAAATATTCCTTATTACAGGGAACTCAACACCAGATTCCGCAGTTTATAGGTCAGTGCAAAGGTTCCTGAGTCTTTCATCTGGGTTCCCACTAAAATTGTCAGCTTCTCTCCGGGAAAATTTGCAAAATGTGTGCCAAGCCAGCCATCCCAGCCATATTCCCCTTTTTCGGCCAGATATCCACATTGTCCGGGATTTTTACATACCCGCATCAGGTTACCATAGCTGTAACCTGACAGTACATCCCATTTTTCAAAGTATTTCTGCTGGCAGTCCAAAAGCTGCCCTCCTGTCATATACCGTACCGTGGCAGGCTGCAGAATCCTAACACCGTTCAGACTGCCACCGTTTTGCAGCATACGGGCAAATTTCATATAATCATCCAGCGTAGAGACAAGCCCTGCTCCGCCGGATGCAAAAGCAGGTTCACGGGACATATCGTTGCGGATGCCCAGATGGCTGCCTGTATACCTTACCAGCTTCCTTTGCCCGTCCTGTGTCCTTATACTTTCATACACCTTCGTAAGTCTGTGTTGTTTTTCCTGAGGTACCCAAAACGCCGTATCCTCCATCCCCAGCGGTTCCAGAATCTCTTTTTTTAGAAAAGCAGCATATTTCATCCCGGAAGCCACTTCAATAACCGCGCCTAACACATCTGCTGAGGCACTGTACTGCCATTCCTGTCCGGGGAGAAAGGAAAGTGTACATCCTGCCAGGGAATCCGCCACCTCACGGGTCGTCATCTCTTCATTGCCGCCCAGTCTGCTGCATACCTGAGCAAATACCTTCCCCGTCTGCCGCCCCGCCAAAGTAGCTTCATCCGGGTATACCAGACCGGAGGTCATCCGCAACAGATCCTGCACCATCATTGACCGTCCTGCCTGTTCCAGTTTTACTAATGTACTGCCGCAGCAAACCTTCTGTTCCCTGAATGATGGAAGGAAATCTGAAACCGGCTGACACAGCTCCAATTTACCCCGTTCCATCAAAATCATTGCAGCCGCTGCTGTCACCGGCTTTGTCTGAGAATATAATCTGAAAATCGTATCCCGTGTAATTTCTTTCCCATTCTCCCTGTCTGCCAGACCCGCCTGACAATAACAAATCTCCTGACCATCCTTCTCCACCAGCAAATTCACGCCCGCCACGATATTTTTATCCACATACTGCCGCATCACACGACCGAGTTCTTCCTTTAAGTCCATCCCGTTTTCCTCCTGCTCAGCGTTTTTCCCTGGTTTTTCTGATTCAGTCCTGATTCATATAACTCCTGTAAAAACCGGAAAATTCCTTTCTTTGCATACATAAATTATACATACAGTATTGCTTAAAAAAAATATCCGTTTCTTTCATTATCTGCTCATTTCTGACTATATACTGCTGTCCGGGGTATCACAGGAGATGCCGCATATTTGGCGGTAAGCTTTTCCTGCCTGTCATAAATGCCTGGTGCATTACTTTTTATCCCAATGGTTGGCCCTTTTGTCTTTTTTGTTCTAAAGGAGGCCGATTCTGGAAAATACTTCCTGGTAGGCCTCCTCTGCTCCGCCCATATCCCGCCTGAAACGGTCCTTATCCAGCTTTTCTTTGGTTTTACTGTCCCACAGCCTGCAGGTGTCTGGGGAAATTTCATCCGCAAGAAGGATCTTGCCATCAAATCTTCCAAATTCCAGCTTGAAATCAATTAGCTCAATGCCTGCGGCCGCAAAGAAATTTCGCAGTACCTCATTGACCGCAAAAGCAGTCTCCGTGATTTTTTCAATTTCCTCTTCGGTAGCCAGATTCAACGCCAGCGCATACCAGTGATTGATAAATGGATCCCCCAGTGCATCATTTTTATAGGAAAATTCCACTGTTGGGCATTTTAATGTTCTGCCCTCTTCAATGCCCATGCGTTTTGCGAAGCTGCCGGCGCCCACATTGCGGACAATAACCTCCAAAGGTACGATTTCCACTTTTTTCACAAGAGTTTCCCTGTCATTCAGCTCCTTTACAAAATGAGTGTGAATCCCGTTTTTCTCCAGCAGTTCAAACAGGAGATTGCTCATTCGGTTGTTAATGGAACCTTTTCCGTCAATCGTCCCTTTCTTCTGCCCGTTAAAGGCGGTAGCATCATCCTTGTAGCTGACAATCACCATGTTTGGGTCATCAGTTGCGAAAACCTTTTTTGCTTTTCCTTCATATAACTGTTCTCTTTTTTCCATGACTGTCTCCTGTTCTGATTTGTACATTTTATATTGTTCCTTAAAGGCCTGTATAGCCCATGAGAGATTCGTCGATCCGGGCAGCGGCTTCTGTACCTTCTGCGATAGCCCAGACCACCAGGGACTGTCCTCTGTGCATATCGCCTGCCGTAAAAATTCTGGTGTTTTCGGTACAATAAGAACCGGGAGCTGTCTCCACATTCGTCCTCCCGTCTAATTTGACACCAAAAGTTTCTGCACTGTAACTCTCGCTGCCCAAAAAACCTGCTGCAATGAGCACAAGATCTGCAGGAATTTCTTTTTCGGTTCCGGGGACGGGCTCCATGCACATCCGACCCGTCTTTTCGTCACGTACGGGCGCCAGCTGTACTGTTTTGGCACCGCATAAATCTCCCTTTTTATTTTTCAGGAATTCGGTAACCGTCGTCTGATAAATTCTTGGGTCATGGCCAAATCGGTCAATCGCTTCTTCCTGCCCGTAATCAGTCTTTAACACCTTTGGCCATTCAGGCCAGGGATTGTTGGCCATCCGCCCTGCGGGTGCTTTCGGCATCATTTCCAGCTGAGCCACACTGGCGGCGCCCAGTCGGATAACGGTTCCCACACAGTCGTTTCCTGTGTCGCCGCCGCCGATCACCAGCACCTTTTTCCCTCTGGCAAGGTGATAGGGTATTTCTTTAAAATTACTGTCCAGCAGCGTTTTAGTCACATTTTTGAGAAAGTCCACCGCAAAATAAATTCCTTTTGCATCTCTGCCAGGCACTTCAATATCTCTCGGGTTTGATGCACCTCCGGCCAGAAGGATGCGGTCATATTTTTTGAGCAGCTCCTTTCCGGGGAGGTTCCTTCCCACATCCACTCCGCATTCAAAACGGACGCCTGCTTCCTCCATGAGACGAATGCGTCTGTCTATGATACCTTTTTCCAGCTTCATATTGGGAATGCCATAGCGAAGCAGCCCACCTGGACGGTCGCTTCTTTCATATACCGTCACGCTGTGGCCGCGGCGGTTTAACAGTAAAGCTGCCGCCAGTCCTGCCGGACCGCTGCCGATAACCGCTACGGTCTTTCCTGTGCGCACACGGGGAGAGTCAGCCTTTACCAGTCCTTTCGAGAAGGCATACTCGATTACAGCCTTTTCATTTTCCTTTGTAGATACCGGTTCACCGTGCAGACCGCAGGTACAAGCCGCTTCACACAAAGCCGGGCAGACCCTGGAGGTGAATTCCGGGAAGCAATGGGTTTTTGACAGTCTGATATAGGCCTGCTCCCAGTTGCCGCGATATACCAGGTCGTTGATTTCCGGTACCAGGTTATGCAGCGGACAGCCTGATGCCATGCCGGCGATCATCACTCCCGCCTGACAGAAGGGCACGCCACATTCCATGCATCTTGCTCCCTGAAGGCGCTGTTGTTCTTCGGAAAGGGTGCCATGGAAGTCTCTGAAATTTTTAATTCTTTCGCCCGGAGCTGACACCGGTCCCGTTTTCCGTTCATATTCCAAAAAACCCGTCGATTTTCCCATTCTTTTTCCTCACTTTCTACTGACGCCCGCATAGAATGCTTCTATCTGTGCCTCCTGTCTGCTCATGCCCTGTTCTTCAAACTGGGAAGACAACTGAATCAGATGCTTGTAATCTGCAGGAATGATTTTTTTAAAGGCAGGCAGATATTGTGCAAAATGTGCCAGAATTTCTTTCCCTTTTCGGGAATTGGTGTGGGCCACATGGGCTTCGAGCATGGCCCGCAGCTCTTCCTGGTCATATTTGGTTTCCACCTTTTCCATGAGCACCATTTCTTTATTCAGATTTTTATACAGACAATTTCCCTCATCCAGCACATAGGCGATACCGCCGCTCATGCCGGCCGCAAAGTTTTTACCGGTGGGGCCAAGCACCGCCGTCCGGCCTCCGGTCATATATTCACATCCGTGCTCACCCACGCCTTCCACAACCGCTGTTGCGCCGGAATTTCTCACACAGAAGCGTTCGCCTGCCATGCCGGCGATATAGGCTTCTCCTCCGGTGGCCCCGTAGAGAGCGACATTGCCTATAATGACATTTTCTTCCGGCACAAAGTTTGCTTCCGGCGGCGCATAAACCGCCAGTTTTCCGCCGGAGAGGCCTTTTCCGAAATAATCGTTGCTGTCGCCACACAAAGACAAGGTGATCCCTTTGGGCAGAAATGCGCCGAAGCTTTGTCCGCCCGCTCCCTGACAGAGTATGGTAATGGTATCCTCCGGCAATCCGGAAGGATGATGCCGTGTCACCTCCGCCCCCAGCAGGGTTCCGAAGGTGCGGTCGGTGTTGGTCAGCTTAACCTGATAGCTGCTCTTTTTCCCCTGAACCACCGACTCCAGAATTTCTTTGTTTTTCAGAAGCTCTGCTTCATCCTTTGTCTGCTCAAGCTGAAAATGATAGGCACAGTCCGGATCAAATACACAGTTCTTCCTTTCTCCTTCGTTCATTCCCTGCAGAATAAGGCTTAAATCCACCTTCGCTGCCTGTCCTGTCAGGAAATCCTTTTTCTTTAACAGATCTGTACGGCCTACCATTTCATCCACGGTGCGCACGCCCAGCTTCGCCATATATTCCCGCAGTTGCTGTGCAATAAAGAGCATAAAATTCATCACATACTCCGGTTTTCCAGTAAACCGTTTGCGAAGTTCCGGATTTTGGGTGGCAATACCCATAGGGCATGTATCCAGATTGCAGACCCGCATCATCACACAGCCGAGCGTCACCAGGGGAGCCATAGCAAAACCGAATTCCTCTGCACCCAGAAGGGCTGCTATGGCCACGTCACGGCCGCTCATGAGCTTACCGTCTGTTTCAATGACCACCCGATTACGGAGCCCGTTGCGCAAGAGTGTCTGGTGTGTTTCCGCAAGCCCCAGCTCCCAGGGCAGTCCCGCATTGTGGATGGAACTTACCGGCGCGGCCCCGGTGCCGCCGTCATAGCCGGAAATCAGGATAACCTGGGCCCCCGCTTTTGCGACCCCTGCCGCCACCGTGCCAACGCCTGCCTCAGACACCAGCTTTACAGATATACGGGCATATTTATTGGCGTTTTTCAGATCATAAATCAGCTGCGCCAGATCCTCAATGGAATAGATATCGTGATGCGGCGGCGGAGAAATCAGGCTTACGCCAGGCGTGGAATGACGGGTTCTGGCAATCCACGGGTATACCTTTTTGGCGGGAAGATGGCCGCCTTCACCAGGTTTTGCCCCCTGCGCCATCTTAATCTGAATTTCCCTGGCGCTCACCAGATACCGGCTGGTTACGCCAAAGCGCCCGCTGGCAACCTGTTTGATGGCAGAGCTTCTGTCGTGATCGGTTCCGGCAGATTCCAGACGTTCCTCACTCTCTCCGCCCTCCCCGCTGTTAGACTTGCCGTGGAGCCGGTTCATGGCAACCGCCAGCGCCTCATGGGCTTCCTCAGAAATGGAACCGTAAGACATGGCGCCTGTCTTGAAACGCTTTACAATGGATTCCACACTTTCCACCTCTTCTATGGATATCCCCGTCTGCGGATACCGAAAATCCATGAGGCTGCGTAAATACCCGGTATTTTCCTCATCCACCAGCTTTGTATAGGCACAGAATTTTTCATAGCTGCCCTCTTTTGTGGACTGCTGCAGCAGGTGGATGGTGCGGGGATTATAGCGATGTTCTTCCCCCTGGCTCCGCATTTTGTGCCGTCCCATGGAAGAAAGGGTCAAATCCGTATCCAGCCCCAGGGGATCAAAGGCTTTGGAATGCTGTTCATCAGTCTGGGCCGCAATATCCTGCAGAGTGATGCCGCCCACCCTGCTCACCGTCTGGGTAAAATACCGGTCAATGACTTCACTGGAAATTCCGATGGCCTCAAAAATCTGGCTTCCCTGGTAAGACTGGATTGTGGAAATCCCCATTTTGGAGGCAATTTTTACAATGCCCTGTAAAATAGCTCTGTCATAATCTTCCACAGCGGCATAATAGTCCTTATTTAAAAAACCCTCTTCCACCAGTTCCGCGATGGTGGAATGAGCCAGATAAGGATTGACCGCACAGGCCCCATAGCCTAAAAGAGCTGCAAAATCGTGTACTTCTCTGGGTTCCCCTGATTCCAGGATGAGGGAAAGCGCTGTGCATTTTTTCGTTTTTACCAGATGCTTGTGTACCGCAGAAACGGCCAGCAGGGAGGGGATTGCCACATGGTTTTCATCCACGCCCCGGTCAGAAAGGATCAGGATATTCGCTCCTTCCCGGTAAGCCTTATCCACTTCCACAAACAGATGCTCCAACACCCTGTCTATGGGAGTGCTTTTATAGAAAATAATTGGGACACAGGCCACCTGAAAGCCGGGTTTTGTCATCTCTTTTATTTTTAAAAGATCCAGATCCGATAAAATTGGATTATTGATTTTAAGCACCTGGCAGTTCTCCGGTTTTTCTTCCAGCAGGCTGCCGTTCTTCCCCACATATACTGTGGTTGAGGTTACAATTTTTTCCCGCACCGCATCAATGGGCGGATTCGTCACCTGTGCGAAAAGCTGCTTGAAATAATAAAACAGGGGCTGATATTCTTTCGACAGGACGGCCAGAGGGGTATCCACACCCATGGCGCCAATTTGCTCCGTGCCGTTTAAAGCCATGGCGCAGATGCCTTCCCGGTATTCTTCATAGGTATAACCGAAGGACTTCTGCAGTCTTGCGCGTTCCTCTTTTGTGTAGGAGGGAATTTTCTCATTCGGAATTTTCAATTCCTGCAAGGTAACCAGATTGCTGTCCAGCCATTCCCCGTAGGGTTCCTTTTTTGCATAATATTCCTTTATTTCCTCATCACTTACCACCATGCCCCTCTGAGTGTCCACAAGAAGCATCTTCCCCGGATGCAGGCGTTCCTTCTTGAGAATGTTTTCCGCCGGAATATCCAGCACCCCAACCTCTGAGGAAAGAATCAGACGGTCATCATCAGTGATGTAATACCGGGAGGGCCGAAGGCCGTTTCTGTCCAGCACCGCTCCCATCAGATCCCCGTCGGAAAAAAGGATGGATGCAGGGCCGTCCCAGGGCTCCATCATAGTGGCGTAGTATTGGTAAAAATCGCGCACCTCCTGGGAAATGGTATCGTTGTTGGCCCAGGGCTCCGGAATGGTGATCATTGCCGCAAGGGGAAGCTCCATGCCGCTCATCACCAGAAACTCCAGCGTATTGTCCAGCATGGCAGAATCGGAGCCGCCTGTGTTTACCACCGGAAGGACCTTTGTCAGATCATCCGCCAAAAATGCCGGCGCCCGCATGGTTTCTTCCCTGGCCAGCATCTTATCCGCGTTTCCCCTGATGGTGTTGATTTCACCGTTATGGACGATAAAGCGGTTGGGATGCGCTCTCTCCCAGCTGGGATTTGTGTTGGTAGAAAAGCGGGAATGTACGATGGCAATTGCGGACTCATAGTCCTCGTCCTGAAGGTCTGTAAAAAAGGTACGCAGCTGTCCCACAAGAAACATTCCCTTATACACAACAGTCCGGCTGGAAAGAGAAGGCACATAGGTATTATTGTTGCTCTGCTCGAACTCGCGGCGCACCACATAAAGACGGCGGTCAAAATCCAGTCCTTTTTTTAACTGTTCCGGCTTTTTTACAAAGCCCTGACAGATTACAGGCATACATTTTCTGGCCTTATGTCCCAGCACCTCAGGCCGGATGGGAACATCCCGCCATCCCAGAAATTCCATACCTTCTTTTTCCACAATAATTTCAAACATCTTTTTGGCCTGGCTGCGTTTCAGTTCATTCTGGGGGAAGAAAAACATACCCACGCCATATTCTCTTTCACCGCCGATATGAATTTGGGCCTGCCCGCAGACCTTTGTAAAAAAACGGTGAGAAATCTGAGTCAGTATGCCAACGCCGTCCCCGGTTTTGCCTTCTGCATCCTTCCCGGCGCGGTGTTCCAGCTTTTCCACGATTTTTAAAGCATCCACCACTATCTGATGGCTTTTCCTGCCTTTAATATGAACGACAGCGCCAATTCCGCAGTTATCATGTTCGAATGCCGGACTGTAAAGATCCTGTTGTGTTTGTATCTGTTTCATTGTTATTCCTCCTCCATGACGGTAGTGTATTCCACGGCTGCGGCGATCAGGCCCCGGAAAAGAGGATGGGCATGATTCGGCCGCGATTTAAATTCGGGATGGGCCTGAGTGGCAATAAAAAAAGGATGTTTCTCCAACTCAACCATCTCCACGATCCGTCCGTCCGGCGACAATCCGGAAAGACACATACCTTTTTGGATCAGACATTCCCGGTATGCATTATTTACCTCATAACGGTGTCTGTGGCGTTCTGAAATTTCTTTTTTTCCATACAGCCTTTGGGCCAGTGTCCCATCCTTCAATATACAGGGATAGGAGCCCAGCCGCATGGTGCCACCCAGATTAATCACATTATTTTGTTCTGGCATCAGCGCGATCACCGGACATTCCGTATCAGGATCCAGCTCCGCACTGGCTGCATCAGGCAGTCCGGCCACATTTCTGGCAAACTCTATGATGGCAAGCTGCATGCCCAGACAAATTCCAAGATAGGGAACTTTATTTTTTCTCGCATATTCGATCGCCAGGATTTTTCCCTCTGTTCCCCTCTGCCCGAATCCTCCCGGAACCAAAATGCCGTCCGCATCATGCAAATATCCCTCCAGATTTTCAGGTGTAAGCTCTTCAGCATCAATCCAGCGGATATTCACATCCGCCCGGTTCGCGATGCCGCCATGTTTTAAAGCTTCCGCCACGCTTAAGTAAGCATCGTGCAGCCCAACATATTTTCCCACAAGGGCGATCGTCACAGAGGTACAGGGATGGAGCAGATCCTCTATCATCGCCTTCCAGCCGTTCAGGTCCGGAACTGGACAGGGCAGCCTTAAACATTCGCAGACGGCCTGGGCCAGTTTTTCCTTCTCCAGCATCAGCGGCACTTCATATAAAGAGGGAGCGTCCATATTTTGCAACACCTGCTCTTTTTTTACGTTACAAAACAAAGCAATCTTTTCCTTCATTTTTTCATCCACCGGATAATCGGAGCGGCACACCAGAATATCCGGCCAGATCCCCATGCCCTGCAGCTCCTTCACACTCATCTGTGTGGGTTTTGTTTTCATTTCACCGGAAGCTTTTAAATAAGGAATCAGGGTTACATGTATGAGAATCGCATTTTCATGTCCCATTTCATGCTGAAACTGACGGATCGCTTCCAAAAAAGGCTGGCTCTCAATATCTCCTACAGTCCCGCCCACCTCTATGATGGAAATGGTCTCCTCCTCAGGGGAACTGGCCCGATAAAAACGGGACTTGATTTCATTCGTGATATGGGGAATCACCTGAACGGTTCCGCCGCCGTAGTCACCCCGACGTTCCTTATGCAGTACCGACCAGTATATTTTTCCGGTGGTGACGTTGGAATTTTTGTCAAGGCTTTCATCGATAAACCTTTCATAGTGCCCTAAATCCAGATCTGTCTCCGTACCGTCATCTGTCACGAATACTTCCCCATGCTGGATGGGGTTCATGGTTCCCGGATCTACATTAATATAGGGATCGAACTTCTGCATGGTAATGTGGTAACCTCGCGCCTTCAGCAGGCGTCCCAGTGAAGCCGCCGTGATTCCTTTTCCCAGGCCGGACACAACGCCGCCTGTCACAAAAACATATTTTACCGCCATACTCTCCTCCTGCCCTGTATGAAAAATCTACATATATAAAAAGGTGCCAAAGAGCCCGCATCTGCAAGCTCTTTGACACCCTTGTCAACCTGTCTTATTCTATCTCTTAACAATGTTTTTATGCGTTTCAATATAAACTAATACTTTTGATTTGTAAAGACTTTTTTTCAAAAATTTTTCATGGAGCAGGTTCTGAAATTTTCAAAATTTTTTCTTGACAGCCTGCAAAAACAGGAGTATGATGCGAACCATAAAGCAAAGGCGCTTTGGAAGAAATCCTTCCAGAGTGCCTTTTTTTACTATAAACCGAAAGGAGAAACTTTTAATGACAAAAGGAATTCCCGAACTTTACGGCAGCCTGGTTTTTAATAACAGGGTCATGCGCGATAAGCTTCCGAAGGATATTTACAGGGCGCTACGCAAAACCATTGAAAATAATACGCATCTGGAGCTGGATGTGGCCAACTCTGTGGCTGTGGCAATGAAGGAGTGGGCGGTTGAAAACGGTGCCACTCACTTCACACACTGGTTTCAGCCCATGACCGGCCACACCGCTGAAAAACACGACAGTTTCATTACCCCCATCGGCGACGGCCAGGTAATTATGGATTTTTCAGGAAAAGAGCTGGTGAAAGGGGAACCGGATGCATCCAGCTTTCCTTCCGGCGGTTTGAGGGCTACCTTTGAAGCAAGGGGCTACACCGCCTGGGATCCCACTTCCCCTGCCTTCATTAAAGACAGGACGCTGTATATTCCCACCGCTTTTTGCTCCTACAGCGGAGAAGCCCTGGATAAAAAGACGCCCCTTCTGCGTTCCATGGAGACACTTAATAAGGAAGCGGTAAAAATTTTACATTTGCTGGGCAAAAACGATGTGACCAGCGTTTCCACAACCATCGGCCCTGAACAGGAATATTTCCTTGTGGACAAAGCCCTCTATGAAAAGAGGAAAGATCTGATCTTTACCGGAAGGACACTGCTTGGCGCAATGCCTCCCAAGGGGCAGGAAATGGAGGATCACTATTTCGGCGCTTTAAAGCCCCGTGTATCCGCTTACATGCATGATTTGGATGAAGAACTCTGGAAGCTGGGCATCCCGGCCAAGACAAAACATAATGAAGTAGCCCCTGCCCAGCATGAACTGGCGCCTGTTTTTGATACGGCCAATATTGCCGTGGACCATAATCAGCTTACCATGGAAATGATGAAAAAAGTAGCCGACAGACATGGGCTGGTATGTCTTCTTCATGAAAAACCATTTGAAGGCATCAATGGTTCCGGCAAGCACAACAACTGGTCCATGATCACCAATACCGGCGTTAACCTGCTGGATCCCGGCCGGACTCCCGCTGAAAACATTCAGTTTCTCGTCTTTTTGATGGCAGTCATCAAAGCGGTGGATGAGTACGCGGATCTGATGAGGGTTTCTGTGGCCAGCGCAGGCAATGATCACAGGCTTGGTGCAAATGAAGCCCCTCCGGCCATTGTTTCCATTTTCCTTGGCGATGAACTGACAGCCGTTTTAAATTCCATTGAAAACGACACCTTTTTTGGAAAGCAGCAAAAGATCCAAATGGAGACCGGCGCTGCGGTACTGCCCCATTTTTTCAAGGACAACACTGACAGGAACCGTACCTCTCCCTTTGCTTTTACTGGCAACAAGTTTGAATTCCGTATGCTGGGGTCCTCCATTTCCGTCGCAGGTCCCAACATTGTACTGAATACCGCCGTAGCGGAAGCCCTCCGCCAGTTTTATGAAGAATTAAAGGACACTCCCTCCGACCAGATGGAGGAAGCGGTTCACGGTCTGGTAAAGCGGGCCATTTTCAATCATAAAAAAATAATTTTTAACGGCAACGGCTATACGGAGGAATGGGTGAAAGAAGCGGCCGCACGAGGGCTTTATAACTTAAGGTCCACTTCTGAGGCACTGCCCCATTTTATCGCTGAAAAAAATGTGGCGCTCTTTACGGGACATCATATTTTCACCCGGGAGGAAATTTACTCCAGATATGAGATCCTGTTGGAAAACTATTGTAAAACACTCCACATTGAAGCAAAGACCATGCAGGATATGATCTGCAGAGAATTCCTGCCTGCTTTGATGGAATACACAGACAAAATCGCCAGTTCCCTTCGTGCTAAAAAGGCCCTTCTTCCGGAACTTTCATGCAGCTCACAGGAACGGCTTCTGGAAAAGCTCTCCGTATATTATGAAGAAATTTTCCGGGCGGAAGAAAAACTGGAAGCCGATACGGCCAAAGCGGAAGCATTGACCGAAATGCAGGAAGCCGCGGTATTTTATTATGAAACGGTTCTCTCCGATATGAATGCGCTCAGAAAAGCAGCGGATTCTGTTGAAAAATATCTTCCAGATGAGATTCTTCCTTATCCGAACTATGAAAAGCTGTTATTCTCCGTCTGAGCAAAGGAAAGGGAAAGTGGCACAAAAACGATGAATAATCGATGTGAAGAATTTGATAAACCCAAAGAAGAATGCGGTGTATTCGGTATCTATCATACCGATGGCAGCGCCGCAGCCCCCGATGTTGCCTGGGGGCTGTGCGCTTTGCAACATCGGGGACAGGAAGCCTGCGGTATAGCGGTATGCGACCCCTGCGGCCCCAAGGGGAATATCTCGTGGCACAAGGATACAGGGCTTGTAAGTGAAGTCTTTCATACTGATATTTTGGAAAAACTTAAGGGGAGTGCGGGCGTGGGCCATGTCCGCTACTCTACTACCGGGGCAAGCACCGCTGAAAATGCGCAGCCCCTGGTATTAAGTTACCTGAAGGGAACGCTTGCCCTGGCCCATAACGGGAATCTGATCAATGCGCAGAAGCTGGCGCAAAAACTCCAGGAAGAAGGCGCTGTTTTCCAGACGACAACGGATTCCGAAGTGATTGCCTGCTATATCGCCAGGGAACGGACACACTCCTCCTGTGTGGAGGATGCGATACTGCAGACTGCCAGAAGGCTGAAAGGCGGATATGCACTGGTCATCATGAGTCCCAGAAAATTAATTGGTGTACGGGATCCCCTGGGGCTAAAGCCCTTATGCCTCGGGAAACGCGGAAACAGCTATATCCTTGCTTCCGAAAGCTGTGCCCTGACCGCAGTGGGCGCTGACTTTATCCGTGACATACAGCCCGGTGAAATCATTACGATTTCAAAAGATGGGGTCCGTTCTGACCGCCGTCTCGTTCAGGAAAAACATGCACACTGCATTTTTGAATACATCTATTTCGCCCGGCCGGATTCCATACTGGATGGAATCAATATCTATGACGCAAGAATCCGTGCCGGAAAGGCGCTTGCCGCTTCTTATCCTGTAGATGCAGATCTGGTCACCGGAGTGCCTGACTCCGGCATCACTGCTGCAATGGGATATGCACAGGCCTCCGGCCTGCCGTTTGCCTTTGCATTTTATAAAAACAGTTATGTGGGAAGAACTTTTATAAAACCTACCCAAAAGGAGCGGGAATCAGCTGTCCATCTGAAGCTGAGCGTACTGGAAAATGTCGTCAGGGATAAAAGGCTTGTCCTCATCGACGATTCCATTGTCCGGGGCACTACTATAGCAAGCCTGATTGGTATGCTAAAGAACGCAGGCGCCAGAGAGGTTCATGTACGCATCAGCTCCCCGCCCTTTCTATTCCCCTGTTACTACGGAACCGACGTTCCCAGCAACGACCAGCTGATCGCTTCTTCCCGCACAGCTGCCCAAATCTGCACCGAAATCGGCGCAGATTCCCTCGGTTATCTGAAACTCGAAGATCTAAAACAGATGACCCGGGAATTTCCCTTATGTAAAGCGTGCTTCGACAGCCAATACCCTGTATAACTCTCCCCGGCTGTCAGGCATTCTTTAAACGCGGATATATCCGCAAATTAGATATAATTCTCTTATAGGAACATCGCAAAAGCGCGAACTCAAAAAAACAGAGTCCGCGCTTTTGATGTTTCTGCAGTTTCACACGGCTTATGTCCGGTATGCTTTCGTACCGCCCTAAAGCCGAAAAAAAGAATGAGGAGGAAACTATTATGACTGAAGAAATTTTGAGAGCCATCAGCAGTGAAGTGTATGGCGTATGGTTCCTGATCGGAGCCGCGTTGGTATTCTGGATGCAGGCCGGCTTTGCCATGGTGGAGACCGGCTTTACCAGAGCCAAAAATGCGGGAAATATCCTGATGAAAAACCTGATGGACTTCTGTATCGGTACAGTGATGTTCATCTTAATCGGCTTTTCATTCCTGCTTGGTGAAGATTTATTGGGCTTCATCGGCAAGCCCGGTTTTGACATCTTCACCACTTATGAAAGTTTCGACTGGTCCAATTTTGTATTTAATCTTGTGTTCTGCGCAACTACCGCAACCATCGTATCCGGGGCTATGGCAGAAAGAACGAAATTTCTTTCTTACTGCATCTACTCCGGCGTAATCTCCGCCTTGATTTACCCCATCGAAGCACACTGGATCTGGGGCGGCGGCTGGCTTGCGCAAATCGGTTTCCATGACTTTGCCGGCTCCTGCGCGATTCACATGGTTGGCGGGATCAGCGCCCTTGTCGGCGCAAAGCTATTAGGCGCCCGCATCGGTAAATTTGAAAGAGATAAATCCGGCAAGGTCATAAAAGTAAACGCATTTCCCGGCCATAACCTTCCCATCGGTTGTTTGGGCGTATTTATCCTGTGGCTTGGCTGGTATGGTTTCAACGGTGCCACTGCTACCAGTGTTTCCGAACTTGGCTCTATCTTTCTTACCACTACAGTCTCACCTGCTGTGGCAACCGTCGTATGTATGATTTTTACCTGGCTTAAATATGGAAAGCCCGATGTTTCCATGTGCTTAAACGCCTCACTGGCAGGCCTGGTTGCCATTACCGCCCCCTGTGATGTAACCGACTGCTTTGGTGCAATTATCATCGGCACTGTAGCCGGACTGCTGGTGATATTCGGCGTATGGCTCCTTGATTATAAACTACATATTGATGATCCTGTAGGTGCTGTAGCGGTTCACTGTTTAAACGGTATCTGGGGCACCATCGCTGTCGGCCTTTTCGCGACAGATACCGCTCCTGCCTTTTCAAGAGGCTTCGGTGACGGCGTAAGCTTCGGCGCAAACCAGATCGCAGGTACCGGCCTTTTCTATGGCGGCGGTTTTAAACTTCTTGGTATTCAGCTACTGGGGCTTTTGAGCGTTGCTGCGTGGACATTGGTTACCATTACCCTTACATTTATAATCATCAAAGCCTTGGTTGGTCTGCGTGTCAGCGAGGAAGAAGAGCTTCAGGGTCTTGATCCTGTAGAGCACGGCCTGGCAAGCGCCTACTCCGGTTTTTCCATCCTGGACGTTTCCAACACTATGACGATGGATATCAACCAGAATACAAGCCTTGGCGCTTCCGATTACGAAATGGCCTCCGAAGCACAGAAGAACGCAGCCATCAGCGTCGTAAAACAGACCTCCGCTGCAGATGCCGACATACACAAGGTTGTCATTATTACCAGGCTTTCCAGATATGACAAGATCAAAAATGCGCTCAATGAGTTGGGCGTTACCGGTATGACCGTCACTCAGGTTATGGGCTGCGGCATTCAGAAGGGTTCCGGTGAAATGTACCGCGGTGTTGAAGTTGATGCCACCCTGCTTCCAAAGGTCAAGATCGAGGTTGTAGTCAGCAAGATCTCAGTTGACAGCGTAGTCGATACGGCTAAGAAAACTCTATATACAGGGCACATCGGTGACGGTAAAATCTTCGTATACAGTGTTGACAGAGTTGTCAAGGTCCGCACTGGGGAAGAGGATTTTGCAGCATTGCAGGATGTAGAATAATACCATATATAGGATGTCTGGGGGGCTAAAAGTATTTTGCCCCCAGGACTTTTCCATGGTGAAATAAGCATGCAGGGACTCCCGGTCCTGATTTTTATTTTATGCTCTACTGTTCAGCCGCAAGCGCATCATTTACCTGCTGTATCATATCTTCAAGGCCATTCGCTTCATAGCCTTTCACAATTTCAGCCCACATTTCTTCCACCGGTTCGGTACCTGTCATGATATTCAGGAAATCATCATTAAAACTAATGCCGAAGTCAATTCCCAGTTCCATTACCAGCTGTGTGCATCTCTGGTTATATTCCGGAATTTTCACTTCCTTCGCCTGTTCCACCAGACTTCTGTCCACTGCTGAGTATTCCTCGGGGCTTGTAGCTACAAATCTACTGTCATAAGAGGAAGGATTCCATCTTGCCAATACTGCAAGGGCATCCGTAGACGGATAGGTATCCTTAACCATGGCATCCGGATTATGAAGCGTTACCTTCCCATCCTTCATATCATACAGTTCGCCTTCCGGACCATAGGTGGACAGTAAAGCTCCTTCGTCAGACAAAAGATAATCGTACAGCTGAAGTATTTTGTCCAGTTTTTCATCGGAGACACTGGCATTAATAAAGGATTCACTCCATGCATATCCCCACATGGGATAGGATTTCTTCCCGTTTTTATCGGGCATCAGGTTCAGGGCCTTTACATCATCCAAATACTCCGTACCATGCACATCCTTCCAATATCTTGCCGTGTTGCTGTATCTGCTACCAAAGCCTCCGGCAATTACAATGGCTGCGCTTTTTCCCTGCAGGAATTTCTCCTCGGAAGACTGGTTTGCTGTAAGCGCGATATCCTTTTCTATTACGCCTGATTCATACATATCCCTGGCAAGCTGGAAGCCTGCAACCACATCCTCCGTAAAATAAGCGGGCTTAAAGGTCCCGTCCTCTGTTTCCACCCATTTAAAGGCTGCGCCGTTTTCCTCCACAATCGGGGAAGCATAGGGCATTACAATACCGCCTACCAGGTTTTTATCGGAAGCAGTCAGACCGCCCACGCCGGTTCCGTCCGGATCCGCAGCAATAATTGCTTTCATCATATCCTGGAATTCCTGCCAGTTTTCCGGTTCCTTGGTGATTCCCGCTTTCTGGGCCAAATCCCAGCGGTAGCAGATAATACGATCCACGCAGGTCCATTCCTGAGAAGGATAGGTCTGTCTGGGAATACAGTACAGGGTTCCGCCCAGTTTTGCATCCTGTGCCGCCTGTCCCTGCAGATATGCCTCCAGATTCGGGTAAGCGCTCAGGTCTTCAGGAATCGCCCTAATTACTCCCTGGTTTGCCCACTGTGAATAGGTGCTGTTATTCCTGAAATCCCCGGCAAACACATCCGGAAGACTTCCGGAAGAAGCCCACAGCTGTATTTTCTGCATATAATCATCCCAGGTTACATTCATGGGTTTGATCTTAATATTCAGTTTCTCCTCAATCTGACTTAATACCTCATCTCCTGCAAAGGCCTCATCTGCATTCCAGATTGCTATGGAGATTTCTGTAGGGGCCTCTGTTGTCCCCAACACAGACGCACCCTCCGTTTCAGTTCCGGTTCCTGCGTTTTCCTGCGCTGTGGCAGACGTGTCGGACTGGCTGCCGCATGCGGCCAGCGGCGCCGCCAGCATCATGCTCATGACTATTGCTGCCGCCTTCTTCCACAATTTACTTTTCCTCATTTTTCCTCTCCTTTTTTATATAATATGGATTATTATTAACTGTTCCTTTCCTTCACAGCGGCCGCGCCGGCCGGCTGACAGATACCTTTTTTATTCTTTTAAACCGCCTACCATGATACCGTTTACAAAATATTTCTGTAAAAATGGATATACACATAAAATGGGGACAGCTGTGATTATAATAGTTGCCATCTGTACGGCAGTTGTGGATACCTTCTGCGTACTGCTGATCATCTGCTGTGCCTGGGTGGATAGCTGAGTGTTCAGGCTGACCAGGATTTCCCGCAGATAAATCTGCAGGGGCGCCAGATTTTTTTCATTAATATACAACAGTGCATTATACCACTCATTCCATCTTTCCACAGAGTAAAATAATGCAAAGGTAGCAATAAAAGGCTTGGATATGGGAATCGCCACATTCCACAGGATTTTCCATTCATTTGCCCCATCCAGTCTCGCCGCCTCCAGCAGGCCGGCCGGCAGATTCAGAAAATAATTTTTCATAATAATGAGGTAATATGTACTGATTGCCGTAGGAAGCACCAGCACCCAAATGCTGTTAATGAGGCCAAGCCCTTTTACTATCATATAGGTCGGAACAAGCCCGCCGCTGAAAAGCATGGTAAACAGTATCATCGTAAGGATGAATTTCCGGCCAATCAGGTCCCTTTTGGATAAAACATAAGCGCCTGTCACCGACAGGAACATATTTACCGAAGTTCCCACAATAGTAACAAATAAGGATACCATAAATGCTTTCAGGAAATACATATCCTGAAGAATTGTTTTGTAACCGGTTAAATCAAAAGCATAGGGCAGCAAATAGGGTGTATGCTTTGCCACTGAGAGCGTATTTGATAATGACATTATCAATACATTATAAAAGGGATACAGCGTCAGCAAAGCCAAAACAGAGAACACGGCAACAACTATCACATCATACAGTGTAATTCTGTATTTCTTCAATTTTTTCTTCTTCATAACCGTTGTTCACCTTCCTAATATAATCCGTTCTCACCTATCGCGGTCACAATTTTATTGCTGACTGTTATCATAATAACTCCGATAACTGATTTAAACATACCGATTGCTGTAGAATATCCATAGTTCAGTCCGCCTGTAATAAAGGATTCTCTGAAAATATAGGTATCCAGCGTATCTCCCACCTGGTAAACCGGAGATGAATACAGGTTAAATATCTGATCGAACGAACCGTTCGTCACCACCTGGCCGATTGCCAGTATCAGCATAATCGCTATTGTTCCCTTAATTCCCGGCAGCGTAATATGCCATATTCTCTGCAGCCTGCCTGCCCCGTCTACCTCTGCCGCTTCATACAGCCCCGGATCAATGGAAGTAATCGCCGCCAGATAGATAATGGAATCCCAGCCAACCTCCTTCCAGATATTTGACAGCCAGATAAACGGCCGGAATGTTGCCGCAGTCGTTATCGGTGATATATTTTCTATCCCAAGCATGGTCAGCACCTGATTGATAATACCGCTGGAGCCAAATATGTTGCTTAGTATTCCTGCAAGCACTACCCATGAAATAAAATGGGGAAATGTTATAACTGTCTGAAAAGTCCGTTTCAGCTTTGCATTCCGGATTTCATTTAAGAAAATGGCTGCCAGTATGGCGCAGGGCATCTGGAATGCAATTCTGCCCAGGCTGATAATTATGGTATTTCCTGTAGCCCGCATAAAATCCCGATCTGCGAACATCTTCTGGAAATGCTGCAGCCCTACAAACGGACTGGTCCATATTCCTTCATCAAACCGGAAATTTCTTACTGATAAAGACAGTCCGCCCGCAATCGGCAGGTAGCAGAATATCAGATACCAGACTACGACCGGGACAATCAGAAGATAAAGCAGCCAGTCATTACGCATCTTTTTAGATATTTTTTTCCACTCCATCCTGTTTGCTTGATTTTTCTTCACTGTAGTTCCCTCCTTCGTTTATCAATATAAACTCTCTAAGGGAAATCGGAAATGGAATGGTTACAGTATTTTCCTATAAAAATTTTCCATTATCCATACCGGCCTGCGTTCCAAAGCCGGAACAATAGATTATTTACAGAATTTGTCTGTAAATAGATGGAATTTTTACAGATTATATTGTCCGGTACAATGCCTGTTATTAAAAAAAGACATATAAAAAAGCCTGTTCCTTTTGCGAAATGGCCCAGGCTCTTTCCTTATTATACGATTATAATTCCTCTCTGTACTGGGATGGCGTTTTCCCCGTAAATTTTTTGAAGGTTTTCAGAAAGTAAAAATAATCATTAAATCCGACCTCCATAGCAATATCGATAACTGGTTTATTCGTCATGGAAAGCAGATTTACTGCATCCTCCATCCTAAGCTGTGTAATATAGTGGATAAAGGTTATACCTGCTTCCTTTTTGAAAAGCTGGCTGATATAATTCGGATTCATATGAAGCGCCTGCCCGGCAGTGGACAAGGAGATATCCTTCTTATAATTTTCCTTAATATAAACCATAAGCCCCATAAAAGCAGTATTGGAATAAGCATTTTCCTCCATTTCAGGCGTTCGGGCCGCCAGAATTGCAGTTCTCAGCCTTCCCAGCATTTCTTTCATCGTGCCGTATTCCGCTACCAGCTGCCGAATTCCATAAATATAATAATCCGTCTCTTCTTCCTGAAACAGATATCCCGTAAAAATAATATTGCACAGCTTTACCGCAGAACGGACCGTAAAGTCAGGAATATGATTCTCTTCAATATCCGAAAGCTGCTCACAAACAATATCCCATTTGTTATCCTGCACATTCCTCTGTACCTCTCCCAACCACCGTGCAGCCCTTCGTTCTTCTGTTTCCCTGCATATCCTGCAGTCCTGCTGAATAAAAAAATGATATGCCTGAGCGATACAGTTTTGAACTGCCGAAGGAATCTGTACCATATCCACAGCCTCCGGTATATAACCAATTCCCTGATTTCCAGGAACCGACAGAAACGCTTCAAAAGCTTGCATTTTCAAAGCTTCCCTAGTAATATACCCGCATTGACCACGGCCAAATTCCACCAGCATGCCTTCACTGACCGGTACCGGAATCCTTCCCTCTCCTACAGAAACAGCAATGAAGTATTTTGCATCATTCATTCCAAAGGATGCCATAATGCGCCGGAGTGCTTCTTCATCCCTGTTCTCTAAAGCATCCAGAAAGTCCGCATCCGTTACACGTACTGCCGTTTTTTCCAGATTTTTAACAGCCTTAACCAGAAGCTTAGTAATTTGTTCATATTCCAGGGGCTTCAGACAGTATCCCAGAACTCCATAACGGATCGCTCTTTCCGCATAAGAAAATTCAGCATAACCGCTGATTATAATCAGCTGTATATTCTCATTTCTGCGGCGCAGTTCTTCGCAAAGTTCCAGCCCGCTCATACCTGGCATACGGATATCCAGTAAGGCAATATCTATACGTTTTTGCCCAAACAACGCCAGGGCCTCCCTGCCGCTGCCAGCGCAGCCTGCAAGCTCCAGGCCCAGCCCATTCCAATCTATGGATTTCTGCAGTGATGCGATTACCGACGGCTCGTCATCGGCGAGCAATACCTGATACATGCTTATTTTTCCTCCACCGGAACGGAAATGATAACCGTTGTACCATCCCCTTCCCTGCTTTCTATCCTGATTCCATATTGTTTCCCATACTGAAGCCGAATTCTGGAATGTGTATTTATAATTCCAATATGTCCTCCGGCATTTGTACCATTTTCCAAAGCTTCCTCCAGCTCCCGAAGGGTCTGGGGATCGATTCCCACACCATCATCCTTAACTGTAATTATCAGTGTTCCCTTCTCAATCCTGGCTCCCAGATACAGATTTCCTTTCCCGTCTTTTGGCTCCAGGCCATGAAAAATTGCATTTTCAACTACCGGCTGCAGAAGCATCTTCATAACCGGTATCTGCAGGGTTTCTCCGGGCAGGAAATAAAAAACCTCAATTTTCCCCTGAAATCTGTTCTTCTGAATCCTGATGTATGATTTAATAATAGATATCTCATCCCGAAGCGGGACTATGGACTCCCCTTTTGTACTGTAACGGAAAATATTTCCCATATCCACCGCCATCTGCGCAAGTTCCGGCGCATCCTTTTCCAGCGCCTCTTTCCGGAATACCTCCAAGGTATTATAAAGGAAATGCGGATCAATCTGGCTGCGCAGATAAGATAACTCAGCCTGCTGTTTCTGCACCTTCACCTCATACAAATCTGTTGCTGTATCAAAAATCTGTTTGTTAAGCTGGGCGATATCGGAAAGCATACCGGTAAACTCTTTTCCAATCTCCGTAATCTCCGCGCATCCGCCCAACTGCAGCTCCTCCTCCAGACATCTCTGCCTCTTTGTCCTGATCTGCCGTATAATATTGTAAAAATTATTTAATGGCTGAACCACATCCTTATTCAGCACTCCGAAAAAGAAAAGCAGGAAAAATACTGCCAACAGGACACATCCCCAGATTAGCAGCTGTATTGTCTTCATATTCCGGTTTGTCTGCGTGACATCCAGGGCACTGAGCTGATAACAATCCATTTCCGGTGAATAAGCAGATTGTATGTAGTAGCGGGAGCCCTTTGCATATTTCAGGCCTCTGCCATTTTCCTCTTCCTGCGCTTTCCAGCACTCCCATATTTCTTCTGAGATCTCCTCAGAACAGTTAAACGGAAAAATAACCCCATCCTTCTGTGCCAGCAAATAGTAGGAATTCATTTCATCGCCCTGATTCATCTGAAAATAGGAAGAATCTATGGAAATCAGCACGCTTCCAACATCTCTGCCACCGCTTATTATCTTCCTCCCATAGACCAGCATCGCCGGCTTCTGCAATGCTGCTGCAAAATCAGACCTTCTTACACCAATCCAGGCAAACAGCTCATCTTCTGCCTGAAGCCGCATGGCATCCAGCTCTTCATATCCGTAAACCATTGAATAATGAACATCTTCATTAACCAACGCCACATCAAGTATGCTGGGATCCAGTATCTTATAATACGCAATCATTTCTTCTATTGAACTGACATATCTGGTTTTTTCCGAAAAAGGCAGCGCCATCAGCTGAATAACGTCCTCATCGCCAATAATGCTCATACTGAAGGTCTGCATTTTATCATAGACGTAGTCCAGTTGATTCTTCAGCTTCTGCGCTGTTATTTTAGTATGTTCACCGGCATTTGAAATCAGAACCTCCTGGATAGTTCCATTAATCAGAAAACAGAGTAACAGCAATACGACTGCCATAACGGCCAAAATACTCTTCATTTTCTGCTTAATACTGCGCTCTGCTTTCACTGTTACCCCCTACCATTTTTCTTTTGGATACTATTAATATTTATTGTAAATGAAATTTCATTAAATTAAAATGGTATATTTTTAGAGTTAAGATGAAAAATATTTATATGTAAGCCCTCCATAAGAGCTTTATGCTTTTAGAACCTGAATTTCCGCACTTAAATTTATATGTTGGTAAAAAATAATAATCCATTTATCTATTTGCAGCATTTTATTCATACCTGAATGCTCTACGTGAATCCACTATTCCATACCAGCCTTGCTTCAAACAAGGTTTCCATCGCAAATGCAATTATAGGAATTCTGCCTGTAGAAAAGAACTTTCCTTTAATATAAAAAAAGGACTCTTCCCAGCGCAAACTGAAAAAAAGTCCTTTCAAATAAAAAAATGCGGGTAGCCGGACTTGAACCGGCACGGTATCGCTACCGAGGGATTTTAAGTCCCTTGTGTCTGCCTATTCCACCATACCCGCAGAATATATAACATACAATAATACAAATAAACTTTAAAAAAAGATAAGCACCGCCAACCGGCAATGCCTCTTCCTCCGTTCTTTTTACACTGATAAAAAGAAACGACCCAGATCGGACTCGAACCGACGACCTCCGCCGTGACAGGGCGGCGCTCTAACCAACTGAGCCACTGGGCCTAACTATACAGCTTACAACAAAATGGACCTTCGGGGACTCGAACCCAGGACCGATCGGTTATGAGCCGATTGCTCTAACCAACTGAGCTAAAGGTCCGTAAATATTTACGGTAAATATTTAAATAATAAAAGCCGATGATCGGACTCGAACCGATAACCTGCTGATTACAAATCAGCTGCTCTGCCAATTGAGCCACATCGGCAAATAAATCTACTTACAACAAAAACGCATCGGTCAACTACACTGCTGCGTCTTTCATAAACAAATGACTCCGACGGGAATCGAACCCGTGTTACCGCCGTGAAAGGGCGATGTCTTAACCGCTTGACCACGGAGCCTCTTTTCCTTTTTGGATTCCCTTCTCCAGGTCTCCTCTGTGGAGATTCCTCTCCTTCTTTCGCTCCTCCGGACTTAAGCCTTCACAGCACCTCCCCGAGTAGGGCTCGAACCTACAACAACTCGGTTAACAGCCGAGTGCTCTACCATTGAGCTATCGAGGACTATCTCTTTCCTCTACATCTCTCTATAACCAGATGTATGAACCCATACCCTCAAAACCGAACATTGAATCTAATCTCTTCTCTCTCCAAAACCTGCTTCTTTCAGGATAAGCCCTCGACCGATTAGTACTGGTCAGCTACATACATTACTGCACTTCCACCTCCAGCCTATCTACCTCATACTCTCTAAGGGGTCTTACTTATTGGG